>Ga0307374_10000092_pt1 | contig 152005 bp, 158 predicted proteins | sample OX3MG_FD_202532 | JGI IMG/M metagenome (GOLD analysis project Ga0307374, IMG submission 202532) | Soil microbial communities from Risofladan, Vaasa, Finland - OX-3 | ecosystem: Environmental > Terrestrial > Soil > Coastal area > Acid sulfate soil | place: Finland: Risofladan, Vaasa...
GGGCGCGCTGCTCCGCGATCTGCACGCGCAACCACTCCCGCCGGTCCGGCTTCGCTGGTTCGCCGACCCGTTCTGCAGCGTCGTGCCGGTGATTGATCAGGCGCCCGGCGCCATGACGGCGGAGTGCCGTTCGTGGCTGGTGGAGCGGATCGCCTGGCTGCGCGGCCAGTGGGCGGCGATGGAGTTCTTCCGCCCGCCTGGGCTGATCCACGGCGACGCGCACATCGGCAACGTCATGCGGGCCTCCTCGGGGCAGGTGGTGCTGGGGGACTGGGACCACGTCGCGGCCGGGCCCCGGGAGTGGGACCTGATCCAGATCCATTACATGGGCCGCCGGTTCGGCCGCGCCAGCCGCGGCGACATCGACGCGTTCGCCGCCGCCTACGGCTGGGAGATCCGCGAATGGCCGGGGCTGGAGACCCTCATCGCCATCCGGGAGGTCACCGGCCTGAGCCCCTGCATCCGCACCGCGCGGGAGCGGCCGTTCGCCCGCCAGGAGCTCGCCTTCCGCCTGCGCACACTCCGCGGCGGCGACACGGCGGCCAGGTGGCATTCGCCGCCACCCGGGCCGGCCGGTGGCTAGGTCGCGTCCTCGCCGAAGTCGAACTCGCCGTCCTTCACCCCGGCGGTGAACGCGTCCCATTCGGCCGGGGTGAAGATCAGCGGCGGGGTGGCGGGGGAGCCGCTGGAGCGCATCGCGACGAACCTGCCGATGTGGGCGATCTCGACGGCTTCCCCGCCAGGCGCCACGCCCGGGGGCTGCTGCCACCGGGCGTGGGCGAGGTCAAGGTCGCTGGCGGCTGGCTTGGCGGTCACTGGCGTTGCGCGTTCACAGCTCGCCGGACTTGAGCGCGGCGGTGAATGTGGCCCACGCCTTCGCGCTGGCGAGGTGGATGCCGGCGTCGCGGTTCCTGGAGTCGCGGACGGCCACGCCGCCGCTGGGCAGGGGGGCGATCTCGACGCACTGGTTGCCGCTGGTGCTGTGGGCCGAGGTGCGCCAGACGGCGCTGGCGGGAGTGGTTTCGTTCGTCATGTCATGCCTCCGTGGTGCTGGCGGTGAGCTGGCGGATGAGGGCAAGGGAGCCGGCGGGGGTCAGCGCGGCGCCGGCGGCGGCGTGGCCGAACGCGAGCCGGTAGCGGGCGATCTCGCCGGGGGTCTCGATGTAGATGTCCCCGGACAGGCCTTCCTCATACACGAACGGGTCGTCGTCGGGGTCGGGGAAGTCGATGATGACGAACTCCCCGTCCAGGCCCGGGTGCGTGCCCGCGCTGAACGGCAGCACCTGGAGGGTCACGGCCGGCCATTGCGCGACGTCGGCGAGCTTGGCCAGCTGCTCGCGCATCGCGGCCGGGCCGCCGGCCTGCCGGCGGATCACCGACTCATCCAGCAGCACATGCACGGCGGGCGGGGTGTCCCGGTCCTCGAAGAGCGCTTTCTGCCGGGCGAGGCGGGCTTCCATCCGCCGCTCGACTTCGGTCAGGTGCAGGCCGGGGGCGGTGCCGGCGATGGCGGCCCGGGCGTATCCGGGGGTCTGGAAGAAGCCGGGGACCATGAACGCGTTCACCCGGATCGCCGCCGCGCCGGATTCCAGGGCGACGTAGGAGCCGGAGAACACGTCCTTGTACGGCGCCCACCAGCCCCGGCGCAGCGTGTCGAGCGCGAGGCGTTCCAGCGCGTCGCGCTGCGGGGAGCGGACGCTGTACAGGTCGAGCATCGCGACCAGCACCTCGGCGCTGATCCGGGTCTTGCCGTTCTCCATGCGCCACAGGGTCGCCTCGGAGATCTCCAGCTGTCTGGCGGCCCGGGCCGCGGTGAGGCCGGAGGTGGCGCGCAGGCGGCGGATCTCTTTCATCAGCCGCCGCGCGCGGACGGTCAAGATCAGGTCATCCATGTGTGTCCCATGCCGCCTGCCGTCCGGGGGAACGCCGGGCTCGCATGCTCGGCCGTCTCGGAGGGCAATCTTACTCCAGAATGAGCCAATCATGACAGATGACTTGCGTATGTGAAAACCGTCACCCAAGATGGTTCTTGCCCGTTGGTTGCCGGCGGCGCGGAAGCCCTCGCCGCTGCGCGGGCCGCTGGGTCCCGCTGCCAGGTATCGCCATTTGTGGAGGACGTCCATGGAGCACCGCCTGCCCGCAGCGGCTGTTACCGCTGGCGAACGGCGCCCCGGTCCCCCGCCAGCAGCATTAGCCCGCCCGCGCGGAGGAACGGCCGCGCTGGCGGCAGGAGGCGGAAGGTCTGCGCGCCGCACGTGCTGGCAGCCCTGCCCAGCGCGGCCGGGTGCGCCCGCCGGTTCCCCCGGGCGCAGCTGCGCCAATGGCGGCCCGGTGATTGGGACAGCGACCCCACCCCACCCGCAGTCCCCGGCGAACCCGCGGACTGGGAGGCAGGCTGGCCGCTGGGCGTCGTCGCCTCCCTCAGCAGCCGGTGGGGCCACCGCGCCGAAGCGGGAGGCAAGGTCATCTGGTGCGAGATCGCGCCCAGCCCGCCGGTCTCCCGGCCCGATCAGAGCGCTCATGAGGCGAGAGGCGCCCGGGCCATGGCCACAGGGAGGCGGTGATGATCGTGTCGTCCTGGGCGCGTGCCTTCCCCGGCACCGCGGAACACGCCAGCGCTGCCCGCAGGTTCGTCGCATCCCTGCTCGAAGGCTCCTCTCTTCGCCGAGGACGCCGCCCTCATCGTCTCCGAGCTATTTGCGAACGCGATCTTGCACAGCGAATCCGGCAAACCTGGCGGGCTGGTGACCGTCCAGGTCAGCCGGTGGCTGCCCGGGGTGCGGATAGCCGTCACCGACCAGGGATCGGTGCGGCATCCCGTCATACGCGACGGTGAGCCCTCCCGCGAACTAGCGGAAAGCGGCAGCGGCCTGTACATGGTCCGCCAGCTAGCCGCCGAACTCGACTGGCACGACGATGCCTCCGGCCGCACCGTCCACGCCACCCTGGGCGGTCGCCAACCACGGTCTACCTGCCAGGCAGGCTTGCAAGCGATCGAGCCGCATGTGCTCCCGATACCTGTATGAGCTGCGGAAGCGCCGCACCGGACTGCCAGCGACCCAGACGCCATTGTCAGAGGAGAGTTCGGCGTGCCTCTTCCCTGGACCAGCGTCGTGCCTCCTGAAGAGGGGCACTCCCTCGGCCGACTTGAGGCAGCACGACCTGGACCGGGCGGGCGCCGAAGACGCCGTGCCACAGGCAGGTGATAGCGGCGGCCTGCGCGGTGGCGGTCTTGCCGTAGCGGCGCACGGTGACCGGGGCGAAGGACGCGCTGTCCGCCAGAGCGGCCAGGGATGGCAGCCGCTTGCCCTTGGTGCGGGGCCGGCCAGGCTTGCCGGTGCGCGGGCCGGGCAGCTCATACAGCGCGGCGTCTTTGCGCAGCCGGGTGGTCCAGGTCACCGTGGCGGGCAGGCGGGCAAGCTCGGGGCGGGCGGCGCGCCGGCCGCCCCCAGGTGGCAGCGGACAGCCTCCATCAGCGATGATGCATACACGGGCACGGCCTTCCTGGTGATCATCCGGACGTCGAACACCCAGATGATCAGCAGAGGCCGTGCCCCCAGATCAAGCACATCCGCCCGCACCCGCCCCGTGTCGCGTGCGGCCGGGCCCGCACGGCACCGCCAGCGCTCACCCGCCGTCACCGATTCAGGTGCCCGGGCGCACCGCCGCTACCCGCTCCGCCACGGCCGGGCCCAGGCCGATCCAATCACGCGCAGTCACACCGACTTTGACGAATCCCTGGCCACCGAGCTGGTCAGCAATACGATCCGGCATACTGGGAGCGGGCGTGGGGGCTGCTTTGCAGTGGAGATCACCCAGGCCGGACCCGTTGTGCGAGTCACTGTGGCCGACTCTGGCGGGTCGGCCGAACCACGGATGATCGACGAGCCGGCCCCTGAACATGGAAAGCGCCTGCCGCTGATGCGCGGTTTGCCAATGCGCACAGCGGTGTGCGGCGACGACCGGGGCCTCTGGTCTGGGCCGATTTCCGCTGGGACGGCGCGGCTCCAGCGGCCCAAGCGGCAGGACACGATGCGCCCGGTGCTGCGATCCGCGACGGCGAGTCCGCGCTGCCGTTCGGCACGGCAGCGACCGGGTCCCGGGGGTCCACGCTGCTGCGTTGGGCACGCCCAGATGCGGGTGGGCCGGTGTTCCCAGGCACCCCGCGCCTGGTCCTCACCTCTTACCGCTGGCCAACTCTGCGGCTACCGTCGCGTATGCAGCAGGCCAACGCACCGGTGCAGGAGAAACCGATGTGCGATCATCCGCCAGCGATGTGCCGTCGGCTTACCTTCACGCCATCCTGTCCGATCGACTGCTTGAAGGTTGTCGTCCAGGGCGGCGTTCAATGCGCTTGCCCGCGCTGAGTAACCCGTTTCGGCAACCTTCGCCCGATCGCGAATCAACTGGGGCGGGCACTATGAGGTCGTCATGAGGCGATCTGGCGGTGTCTGCAGACACGCCGGCAAGGGGCGCGGAGCGGCCGTGGTTGGGGGCTAGGGTTTTGGGAGTCCGGTGGTGGCGAGGAGGGTTTCGTGGCGTCCAGTTCGTTCGTGCATCTGCATGTTCACACTGAGTACTCGATGCTGGATGGCGCTGCGAAGGTCGGTCTCCTGGCGGCGGAAGCGGCCCGGCTGGGCATGCCCGCGGTGGGGATGACTGACCACGGGAACATGTTCGGCGCGTATGAGTTCTTCCAGCAGGCGCAGCGGGCTGGCGTGAAGCCTGTGATCGGGATCGAGGCGTACCTGGCGCCGGAGTCCCGTTTCCTGAAGAAGCCGGTGTTCTGGGGGGAAGGCGGCGGCCGGGGCGCTGACCTTGATGGCGAGGGCGGCGATGTTTCCGGCGGTGGCGCGTACACGCACATGACGATGCTCGCCGCGGACGCGCGGGGGCTGCGTAACCTGTTCCGCCTGTCCAGCGCCGCCTCGCTTGAGGGGTTTTACCGCAAGCCCCGGATGGACCGTGAGCTGATCGCCGGGCATGCGGAGGGGATCATCGCGACCACGGGGTGCCCGTCGGGGGAGGTGCAGACCCGGCTGCGGCTCGGCCAGCCAGCCAGGGCACTGGAAGCGGCAGCCGCTTACCGGGACATCTTCGGTAAGGACAACTTCTTCCTGGAAGTGATGGATCACGGCCTGTCGATCGAGCGGTCGGTCCGCAGCGGGCTGCTCGACATCGCCCGGCGGCTGGATCTGCGGCCGCTGGCGACCAACGACAGCCACTACGTCACCAAGGACCAGTCGGAGGCGCACGAGGTCCTGCTGTGCGTGGGCACCGGCAAGACCCTTGATGACCCGAAGCGGTTCAAGTTCAACGGTGACGGCTACTACCTCAAAAGCCCTGCCGAGATGCGGGAGCTGTGGGACGAGCAGGTTACCGGGGCGTGTGATTCCTCGCTGCTGATCGCCGAGCGGGTGCAGCCCTATGACGAGGTGTTTGCCAGCGTCGACCGGATGCCGAAGTACCCGGTTCCTGACGGCGAGACCCAGTCCTCGTGGCTGCGCAAGGAAGTGGCCCTCGGCGTCACCCGCCGGTTCGGCGACCACCCCGCTCAGGATGTGCTGGACCGCATCGATTACGAGCTTGGCGTCATCGAGAAGATGGGGTTTCCCGCCTACTTCCTCGTGGTCGCCGATATCTGCCAGTACGCGCGGAACAACAACATCGGGCTCGGCCCGGGCCGCGGGTCAGCCACCGGGTCGATGGTCTCGTACGTGCTGGGCATCACGGATCTGGACCCGATCGAGCACTCCCTGATCTTCGAGCGGTTCCTCAATCCCGAGCGCGTCACGATGCCCGATGTCGATCTGGACTTCGACGAGCGCAGGCGCGGCGACATGATCCGCTACGTCACCGAGAAGTACGGCGATGACCGGGTCTGCCAGATCCTCACGTTCAGCACGATCAAGGCCAAGGCGGCGGTCAAAGACGCCTGCCGGGTCCTCGGCTACCCGTATGCCCTTGGGGACCGCATCACCAAGGCGTTCCCGCCTGCGGTCATGGGCAAGGAGATCCCCCTGTCCGGGATCTTCGACGAGGCCCACGACCGGTATGGCGAGGCGGGTGAGATCCGGGCGCTCTACGCGGAGGATCCCGAGGTCAAGAAGGTCATTGACACCGCCCGCGGCATCGAGGGCCTGTGCCGCGGGTCCGGAGTGCATGCGGCCGGGGTGATCTTGTCCGCGGACCCGCTGCTGGAGGTCCTGCCCATCCACCGCCGTGAGGACGACGGGGCGATCATCACGGGCTTCCCGTTCCCTCAGTGCGAGGAAATGGGCCTGCTGAAGATGGACTTCCTGGGCCTGCGGAACCTGACCGTGATCTCCGACGCGGTCGGCAACGTGAAGGCGAACCGGGACATTGCCGTCGACCTGGAGAATCTCCCGCTCGATGACAAGGCGACCTATGAGCTGCTGGCCCGCGGTGACACTCTGGGGGTGTTCCAGCTAGACGGGGCGCCGATGCGCAACCTGCTCAAGCTGATGGCCCCGACCGCCTTCGGTGACATCGCCGCTGTCCTGGCGCTGTACCGGCCGGGGCCGATGGCGGCCAACGCGCACATCAACTACGCCGAGCGCAAGAACGGCCGGCAGCGGATCGAGCCGATCCACCCCGAGCTCGCGCAGGCGCTGGAGCCGATCCTCGGGGAGACCTATCACCTGGTGGTCTACCAGGAGCAGGTCATGGCGATCGCCCAGCAGCTCGCTGGCTACTCCCTGGGCGCAGCGGACCTGCTGCGCCGGGCGATGGGCAAGAAGAAGAAAGAGGTCCTGGACGCCTCCTGGGCAGAGTTCTCCGCGGGCATGACCGCGAAAGGGTTCTCCGCCCAGGCGATCAAGGCCGTGTGGGATGTGCTGGTGCCGTTCTCCGGCTACGGGTTCAACAAGTCCCACACCGCTGGCTACGGGGTTGTCTCCTACTGGACCGCCTACCTGAAGGCCAACTACCCAGCCGAGTACATGGCGGCACTGCTCACCTCAGTCGGGGATGACAAGGACAAGATGGCCGTCTACCTGGCCGAGTGCCGCAAGCTCGGCATCAAGGTCCTGCCACCGGACGTCAACGAATCAGCGCTGTACTTCACCCCCGTCGGCACTGACATCCGCTTCGGTCTGGGCGCGATCCGCAACGTCGGTGCCGCTGTCGTCGCCTCCATCGTGCAAACCCGCCAGGAGAAAGGCATCTATACCTCGTTCGCGGACTTTCTCGACAAGGCCGCGATCACCGTGTGCAACAAGCGCGTGATCGAATCGCTGATCAAGGCGGGCGCCTTCGACTCGCTCGGCCATTCCCGCAAGTCGCTGTGCTTCGTGCACGACCAGGCGGTGGATGCGGTGATCGGGGTGAAGCGCCAGGAGGCGGTAGGCCAGTTCGACTTGTTCGGGACGGCCGCGCCGGCTGGAGAGGCCGACGCGCCCCGCATCGGGCTTGATTTCAAGCTCAGCGCGGAAGAGTGGCCGCGCAAGCTCGTGCTCGCGCAGGAACGGGAAATGCTCGGCCTGTATGTCTCCGGTCACCCGCTCGACGGCAGCGAGCGGATCCTGGAACGTAACCGGGACACCTCTATCGCCGAACTCTTGTCGTCCGGCCGCACCGAGGGCATGGTGCAGGTCGCGGGCCTGGTCGCCGCCGTGGACCGCAGGATCAACAAGAAGAGCGGAAGCCCGTGGGCGATCGTCAGCATCGAAGACCTCGACGCCTCCGTCGAGGCCCTGTTCTTCCCGAAGTCCTACGCACTATATGCGGGTGAGCTGGCCGAAGATGCCGCCGTGTCGGTCCAGGGACGGATCAACGAGCGTGACGGCACCGTGAGCATCATCGCCCAGGAGATGACCCTGCTGGACCTGACCCCGGCCAAGGCTGGCGGACCGCCGGTGGTGATAGCCCTGCGCAACGACAAGATCACCGCTGGACTTGCCGCCGAGCTCAGGCACATCCTGCAATCCCACCCGGGCACCACCAGGGTTGTCCTGAGGATGGAGACTCCCGGGAAATCCCCGTTGCTTGTCGATCTGCGTGACTACCCCATCGAGCCAACCAGCAGCTTCATGGCCGACATCAAAGGCCTGCTCGGCGCCGCCGCACTCACAACTTCCTGAACCCGCAGGGGAACCCATGCCAGCACAGCCCGCGAGACCCGGTAGCCCGGACATCACGCTCGCGCCGACCGGGGAACCGCCACCCTGCCCACGGTGCGGCGGAGAAGGTCTGCTGTCGGCGCAGGTGCCGCACGCATGGCGCAACAACCGGGGCACCATGGTCCGCGGGACCCGGATAGTAGTGCTCTGCCCGCGCTGCGACGCCGATGATCCTGCGGCGGGCCCTCTTATCCTGTTCTTCACCGTCCACGGGCAGGTCACCGGGGAGACCACAGAAGAGTTCGCTTCCCTCCTGCGCAACTGGGCCAGCCAAGCACAGGCACCGGACGTCGATCAGGATGCGCTCGAAGCTGAACTGCAGGCATGGCACCGCGGCGAACTTGATGCTGACGAACCCGCGGCACCCGGACCGTACCTGCCCGGTGACGACCGGCGCGACTGGCCGGACCAGGACCCCGATGACTGGCCCTGACAGTTCCTCCGCTGCTCGCGGCGGCAGGGTCCGCGGAAAAGATCCCCTGCGGCACGGACCGGGCAGCAGCCTGGGCATGGACGACGCTGGGCAGCTGCAAGGATCCGCCGGAACTTGACCGTGGTAAGCGGGCAGCTCCCGACGATGGGCTTGCGCTCACCGGGAACTGCCGACATCGGCGACTTCCTTCCAGTGGGGTTTGCCTGATTACCGGGTCGATGACGCGACGGCATGTCCTCCCTCCAGGCTGCCTGGCGGAGCGCCGCCACCCTGTTGCTGCCTGTCAGCCAGCCGGAAACGCCGGGAGCGTCCGGCCGCCTGGGTCAGTGATCGTGGCGGCCAGGCGAGGGTGCCGGGGCGGGTCAGGTCCTCACTGCCCGTCCTCCCGGGCCTCGCCGCCAGTTCTGGGCCTGGGTTTAGTGAAAGTTGCGGCCAGGCTGGCCGCATCCGCCTCGCTGGCGAGGATGAGGACTTCATCGCCTGCCTGCAGCATCGTGCTGCCGTGTGCGGGCACAAGGGTCCCGCTGCGGATGATGAAACTGATCCAGGCGTCCCCGGGCAGCGGCAGGTCGCTTACCGGAGTGTTCTCGGCGCTGGCGCCGGCGGCGACGATGAGGCGGTGCAGGCCCTCGGGTTCCTCCTGGAACCGGATGCCCAGGCTCCACGGTTCCGGCTCGATGGTGCGCAGCGGCACCTTCAGCCGCCCGGCGAGCCCGGGTACCGCCCCGCCTTGCACGATGACCGAGAACGCCACGACGACGAAAATGATCTCGTAGACGCGATGCGCGCCGGTGACCCTGGCCTGGACGATGAAAGCGCCGAGCAGGATGGGGACCGCGCCCTTGAGGCCGGTCCACAAGACGAACACCCGTTCACCGGGCCGCAGGCGCACCGGCCACAGCGCCGCGCCAACAAGCAGCGGCCGGATCACGAACGCGAGCAGGGCCGCGAGGGCCAGGCCGGTCAGCCACGCCCCGCCGTGGGGCAGGGCATGCAGCTGGATGGTCAGGCCGAGCATCACGAACGCGACCACCTCGGCCAGGCTGGCCAGCGAGGAGTGGAAATTCGCGATCTCGCCTTTGTAGGGGGCGCGCTCGTCGCCGATGAGGATGCCCGCGATGAACACGGCCAGGAACCCGGACCCGTGGGCGACCGTGGCCAGGCCGTAGATCGCCAGCGCGCCAGCGAAGACCCGCAGCGCGTACAGGCCCTCGTTCGGCAGCGGAACCCGCCGCATGAACACCAGCAGGCCCCGGCCGCCCGCCACGCCGGCCACGACGCCGACCGCCATCTGCAGGCCGAACTCCTCCGCGACGTGGCCGGCCGCGCCCAGGCCGGTGCCCGCCGCGGTCAGCAGCGCGACGAGCAGGGCGATCCCGACCGGGTCGTTGGCCCCGGACTCGCCTTCCAGCAGCACACCGGTCCGGCCTGCTACCTCCCGGCGGCCGAGGACGGAAAACACCACGGCCGGATCTGTTGGCGCCAGCGCGGTGCCGAGCAGGAGCGCGAGGCGCCAGCCGAAGGAGAACAGGAAGTGGGCCGCAACGGCGGCGGCCGCCGCTGTGACCAGCGTGCCGGCCACCCCGATCCAGACCGTCGCCAGGGCCGCCGGCCGGAACCGCTGCCAGCCCATGCGCATGCCACCGTCGAACAAGATGACCGCGAGCGCCACAGTGACGACCTGCTGCACCGCCGTGAACCCCAGGCTGCCCAGCCGCGGCCAGATATCAGCCGCAACCGCGGCGCCGACCAGGAAGAACGCCGGCGCGGGGATGCGCAGGCGCTCGCTGACCCGGCTGGACAGCACCGCCGCGATGCCGGTCAGCGCAGCCACCAGCACGGCCAGGCCGAACGACTCAACGCTGCCCATCACAAACCGGCGCTACGCACAGCCACCATCACAAGCCCTTCCCAAGGCCTGCGGGCTTCCGGGAACCCCCTCCGCAGACATCACCAATAGCTCAGCGGCCTCAAATAGCATCAATGCTCCTTACCCGCAACGTCCGCATCTGCACGAGCATGCCTCCTCCGGCGGCCCGCCCGGCCTGGCACCCGGCAGCACCGGGCACGTGATGCCATACTCCTCACACAGGCGAGCCCGGGAGGACAGCGCCCGCAATGCTGCCCGGGGAGCGGGAGAGAACCACCGTGGCCGCCGTCCGGGCAATTGCCACCCGGCTACTGTTCATCACGTAGAGGATCGCCGTGAAGGGTTAACAGCCGGGGCCACGCGCACCGCGGCCCGCGGCCGCGGCCACGATGGGAGGGTGGGATGACATTGAGCCGGGAATGGCCGGCGTCCGCCCGTGGCCGTGGCGGACGCTGAGGTGGCAGTCTGTTCCCGGGCGCTGCCGGGGTCGCGGAGGTCAGGCGCCGCCGGGACCGGACCGGCCCGGTGGTCAGGCACGCAGGCTCTCCTGGGGATTCTGCCGTTCCTGGTCATGGCTGCGGTGGCTGCCGTCCACCTGAGCGCCGGCCCGCGCGTCGGTTTCCTGCCCCTGCTGTCCCTGTGCCCCGCGCTGGCGGCTGTCTCACGCCGCCCGCGCACACGGCGCTCATCGGTGTCCTGGCCCTGGTGCAGTGCATGGCGCTCGCCGTGTACGACGGCCTGCAGGGTTCCCCGCGGGAGATCATCGACCTCACCACCGTCTGCGGCGTGACCGCAGCCGGCCTGATCGCCAGCACCGGGCGCCGCCGGCGGGAGCGGGAACTGGCGGACGTACGCGCGGTCGCGGAAGCCGCGCAGCGCATCCTGCTGGACGGCCCGGACCCGGAGGCCGCGCTGGATCGTCTCCGCGGCGACGTCACCGGCACGTGGGCCACGCACTGCATGACGACGCGGCGATGCTCCTGACCAGCCGTGCGCCGGGCAGCCCGCGGGCTGACGGCGCGCACGCAGGGACCGCCACCAGGGAACCGGGACCCTTCGCGAGCGAAGCGGGCGGGATCACCCCGGCCTGAGCCCGCGCTGGGTGTCGTTCCGTGACGGGCAGGCCCGGAGGGCTTCCCGCCCCGCTATGCGGATCAGGCTCTCCCCACCAGGCCAGGGCAGGGAACCAGATGTGCCGCTAGGGATGCTCGCTGGCTGCCGGAGCGGATGCATCACGGACGGGCCTTCCGTCTGGGGGGCCGCGGCAGCGAGCTCGGTGTCAGGCCGCACTCCAACGACCACAAGGACCAGATCAACACTGCGTTCGACGCTGCGCCCATCCGTTACCTTGGCATCAACGCGTAGCCTTCCCGTGCTTCCGGCTGGTGCGCGGCCGGTCCTGGTGACGGCGGTGCTCGTCAGGACCTCGACGCCGTGGCCGGTGAGCTCGGCGTGGACGAGGCGGCCCAGGCCGGGGTCGACGGTGGGCAGTACCTCGGGCAACCTCCCCGGAGATGTAGTAGGGGATCCCGCAGATGGAGAAGTCGGGGTAGGCGTCGGTGACGACCACTGTCACCTCGGCCCCGCTGTCGAGTTCGCGGGCGCGCAGCGCGGCGCTGATGCCCGCGTCGCTGCCGCCGATGGCAACCAGATGCATGAGGGCTCCTGTCCGGATCTGTCAGTTACCTGGGGCGGCCGGAGACGGGCGAGCCAGGTAACTGACAGAGAGCCTTCGTGATCACGCAGGCCACGATTCCCCCCCGGCGATCTGGGCGGCGATGAAACCCGTGCCTTCCTGTGCCGACCGGGCTACCCGCCCGGCACAGGCCGCGGGGCGAGGGGCTCCCCGGTGGCGGGGAGCAGGTCGGCGAGCAGGTCGCGGACGCGGGTGTCGATGTCGTCGCGGATGCGGCGCACGGTGGCGGTGTCCTGGCCGGCGGGATCGTCGAGTTCCCAGTCGAGGTAGCGCTTGCCGGGGAAGATCGGGCAGGCGTCACCGCAGCCCATCGTGATCACCACGTCGCTGGCTTGCACCGCCTCGGTGGTGAGCGGCTTGGGGAACTCCCGGGACAGGTCGCGGGCCCGCTCGCCAAGGGTGCGGGTGAGGAACCCGCTGCACGCCCTGCTGGAGAACGCCGGCCGGGTGCTCAGCCGCCGCGAGCCGCTCGACACCGTCTGGGGCGCCGGACACGACGACGTCAACAAGACCCTCGATGTGCACATCCGCAGGCTGCGCCGCAAACTGAGCGCGGAACCCGCCGCCTCCCGGATCCGCGCCGTACGCGGCATCGGCTATGTCTTCGACATCGAGGCGGACCAGCTCACCAGCGGGGAGTGACCAGGCTCAGCGCAGCAGCTCACCCAGGCCGTCCAGTGCCCCGGGCACCAGCGAGTACCACATCCACGTTCCGCGCCGCTCCCGGGTCACCAGGCCTGCCTCCGCCAGCACCCGCAGGTGGTGGCTGACCGTCGGCTGCCGCAACCCCAGCGGCTGAGTCAGGTCACACACGCACGCCTCGGCCCCCGGGCGCGGCCTTGATCAGGCTGATCATCCGCGGCGCGCGAGCCTCGCCGTGGAAGTTCCCGGGCGGGCAGCACTAGGTGGACAGCCTGCGGCTAGCAGGGTGTGCTCGCGGGCGGCGCTGCCCGCGGGCGGCGCCGACGCCGGCTCATTGCCATGCCGGGTGCAGGTTCCGCCGCCGGCCGTCTATCCGGTGCCGGCCAGGAGGGGCTCGAGGCGGATGGCGGGGTGGTCGCGCTGGATGGCGGCCAGCTGCCACTTGTCGGTGAACAGCGCGAGCTGGGCACCGTCCAGGCGGCGGGTGAGGACTTCAGCGCCGCGCTGCCCGGCCAGCACGGCCGCGCCGTCCTCGTCGGTGCGGCGGGCCAGGGTATAGCCGAGGTGATCCAGTTCGGCCGGGGCGCTGTATTCCTGGGCCAGCCGGTGCACCACCACGTCGAACTGGAGCGGCCCGACGGCGGCGAGCACCGGGGCCTGGTCACCGCGCAGGTCCGAGGACAGCACCTGCACCACGCCCTCGGTGCCGAGCTGGCCGATGCCCTTGCGGAACTGCTTGTGCTTGCCAGCGTCGGTGCACCGCACCACGGCGAAGTGCTCTGGCGCGAACGCCGGGATCGGGGGGAACTCCACCGGCTCCCCCTCGTAGAGGGTGTCGCCGGGCCGCAGCGCCGTGGCGTTGACCAGCCCGATCACGTCCCCCGGGTAGGCCACGTCCAGGGTTTCCCGGCCCTGGCCGAACATCGCCTGCGCGTACTTGGTCGCGAACGGCCGGCCGGTCGCGGCGTGCATCAGCACCATCCCGCGCTCGAACCGCCCCGAGCACACCCGCACGAACGCCATCCGGTCCCGGTGGTTGCGGTCCATGTTCGCCTGCACCTTGAACACCAGCCCGGAAAACGGCGCCTCCACCGGCCGCGGCTCGCCCTTCACATCCGCGCGCGGCGCAGGTGGCGGGGCCAGCTCACACAAACCCTCCAGAAGCCGACCCACCCCGAAGTTCGGGAGCGCCGCCCCGAACAGCACCGGTGAGGACTCCCCGGCCAGGAACGAGGCCATGTCCACCTCGGCGCCGATCTCGGCCAGCAGGGCCAGTTCCTCGGTGGCCGCCTCATATGCGGCGCCTTCACGGCCGGCGGCCTGCCGTTCGCCCAGGCGCTCCTCGATCGCCCGGCCCGCGCCGCCCGGCGCCCGGGTGAACGCGGTGAACTCACCAGTGCCTCGCTCGATCAGGCCACGGAAGTCGCCGGCCACTCCCACCGGCCAGTTCACCGGTGCCGGGCGCAGCCCGATCCGCTGCTCGATCTCATCCAGCAGTTCCAGCGGCTCCCGGCCGGGCCGGTCCCACTTATTCACGAACGTGATGACCGGAACCCGCCGGCTGCGGCACACGTCGAACAGCTTCAGCGTCTGCGGCTCCAGGCCCTTCGCCGAGTCCAGCAGCATGATCGCGCAGTCCACGGCCTCCAGCACCCGGTAGGTGTCCTCGGAGAAGTCGGCGTGCCCCGGCGTGTCCAGCAGGTTCAGCACCATCCCGCCGTAGCCGAAGCGCAGCACCGCCGACGTGATCGAAATGCCCCGGTCCCGCTCCATCGCCATCCAGTCCGAGGTCACCCCGCGCCGGCCCGCCTTGCCATGCACCGCGCCTGCCTGGCTGATCGCCGACGCGTGCAAAGCCAGCGCCTCCGTCAGCGTCGACTTCCCCGCGTCCGGATGGCTGATCACCGCGAACGTGCGGCGCCGCCCCGCCTGCGCGGTTATCCCCGCAACGGCGGCGCTGCGGTGCTCCGCGTCAACCACCGTCACTTGCCGCTTTTCTCCTTCCCGTGCGCGGCCTGGCGTGCCCGGTGCAGCCGGGCCGCGAAATCCTCGGCCGCCTCAAGCTGCTCCCGGAGCGCCGCGCAGCGTGCCTGCGCCGCCTGCTCATACATTCCCAGCCGGTCCTGCAGCGGGGGCTGGTCCCCGGGCGCAGCGCCGGCCAGCCGGTCCAGGATGCCGAGCAAGTCAGCCATCTCCTCCAGTGAGAAATCCAGCGGCTTCATCCGCTTGATCAGCAGCAGCCGCTCCACATCGGCCTCGGTGTACAGCCGGAACCCGCCGCGTGAGCGCGCCGACGGGCTGGCCAGGCCGACCTCGCCGTAGTAACGGATCGTGCGGAGCGACAGCCCGGTCCGGTCCGCCACCTCGCCGATCTGCATCTGCCGGTCACCCAATGCCTGCCACCTCCCAGACGATGCCGCTATTTTACCGTCACGTTAGAGTAGGTTCGGTCCGGGCCCTGCACACCGTCCTCGCCACATCTGCCGGCCCCGGCACGGCCAGGATCAGGAGACGCGGTGGCGCATTACCGGATCCGCCTGATCGGCGGCCCCCTGCTGCACTTCCCGGCGGCCCGGTGCCGGTACGAAGGTGACGTGCTGGTTTTCGAGGACGAGCGGCCCGGCGGATGGAAGGTCGTCTGGGAGATCCACATGGCGAACGTGGACCAGGTGATCGACGGAGCCATCCCGCCCCCGCCCCAGTGGCCGGCCCGCCACTGTGCCGCCAGCGCCCAGCCCACGGCACGGCCTCCCGGGGCTGGTCACCAGCTGCGGGAAAGGAGCTGAGCTGTGCCGTGGGGCCATGCTGCTGACCAGTACGAGCTGACCATGCAGGGCGCTGCCCTGCGCAGCGGGGCGGGACACAGGCGGGTGGTGTTCTAGGTCTTCGCCCGGGCGCTCCCGCACGGCCAGCGTTACGGCGTGGCCGCCGGGACCGGACGGCTCGTGGACGCCCTGGAACGCTTCCACTTCAACGAGTCCGCGCTGGACTCCCCCGGCCGGTCCCAGATCGTTGACCAGATCACGCTGCGGCGCCCGGCCCGGTACCGTTTCACGGGCGACATCTGGGGCTATCCCGAGGGCGAGGGCTATTTTCCCGGCTCACCGCTGCTGGTCGTCGAGTCGACGTTCGCCGAGGCCATCGTGCTGGAGACGCTGATCCAGCCTGCCAATCCTCAACCACGATTCAGCCACCGCCGCGGCCTCATCCCGGATCACGGCGGGCGCGGCCGGCCGGCCGTGCATGGAGATGGGCTCGCGGCGTACCCATGAGGAGGCCGCGGTGGCGGTCGCCCGCCGCGCCGCCGTGGAGGTGACCGGCCCGGATCTCGGCGCGGTCCGGTCGTCATTGGATGCCAGCCGCTCAGAGCGGCCCGCCGGCTGCGGCGGGCTGACAAGTGAAGCCTCACACCACGGAACCTGCCAGATAGCGCCGAAGATCCGCAGCCGCTCACCAGCGAAGATCACAACGAACCGCGTCCCGTTCAGAGTGTCCGGTGAGTCGTCCCGGTCGCCCCCGCTATCCGGGATAGTGTGGCGGGCATGAGCGACACGATCACCGGGTATGCCCGGTGCTCGACCGACAAGCAGGATCTCGCCGCGCAGCGCCAGGCCCTCCTCGGCCTCGGCGTGCCCGGAAACCGGATCTATCTCGACCACGGGCTCACCGGCACCAGCCGGGACCGGCCCGGCCTGGCCCAGGCGCTCGCCGCCGTCCGCTGCGGGGACACCCTGGTCGTGCCGAAACTCGACCGGCTCGCCCGCTCAGTGCCCGACGCCCGCCAGATCGGTGACTCCCTGGCAGCCCGCGGGGTCAGGCTGTCCCTCGGCGGGACGGTCTACGATCCGGCCGACCCGATGGGGAAGATGTTCTTCAACATCCTGGCCACCTTCGCCGAGTTCGAGGTCGACCTGCTGCGCATGCGGACCCGCGAGGGCATGGCCATCGCCAGAGCCAAGGGCAAGCTCCAGGGCAAGCGACCTAAGCTCACCCCCCGGCAGCAAGCCCACCTCATCGCCCTGCACGAGGACGGCGAGCACACGATCGCGGAGCTGGCCGAGCTGTTCAGCGTGGGCCGCTCGACGGTGTACCGGGCCATAGAGCGTGCCAGGACCAGGACCGCCGAAGGCAAGGAGGCCGCAGCATGACCGCCCAGCCGGTCCACGAGCCCGCCCCCGACGACCCGGCCGAGATCCTGCGGCGGCTGCCGCTGCGCTGGCACGCGCAGTTCCTCACCGAATACCGGGCCGCGCTGGATGCCGCACGCGAGGTGCGGCGCTGGCAGCAGCTCAGCGACCTGCTCCACCGCTGGCGCCTGCGCGCCGCCGCCTACGCCGACCCGCAGTTCGAAGCCTCGGCGCAGGCCGCCCGCGATGCCCGCCCCGAGGACCTGACCCCGGTTCCCGGCTGGGCGGATCGGCAGTGAGCTACGGCCGGCCCTGATCGGGCGGGCCCCCGCGCAGTTCAGTGACCTCATGCGCGACAAGGCCATCTATGACGCGCTCATGGAACGGATCATTCAGCTGGCCGATGCGCCATGGGACGCCTGGCCGGTGTACCCGGGCGGGGACGAGCCGGAGTTCCGCGAGACCCAGTTTGGCGAGCAGGGGCTCCTGTCGTTCCGCGTTGACGAGAGCGCCGAAATCCTGATCATCTTCAACATCCTCTGGACCGGATAGCCGACACCGAGGCGGCGTCCCGGCCTCCACACGCCCCCCATCCCCGGCATCCTCCGGGAAATCCGGTGGTGGCCGGTCGGTGGCGACGGGGAGGATTGTGAGATGACTCGCAGCCTGTTCGATCCGGTGGTGCCCGAAGCCAATATGAATCGGCGCTTTCGGGATATTCGGGACACAAGGGCCTTCGCAGCAGCCGCGCCCGCCGCAGCCCCTGGTTACCCGCCAAAATGCGAGGAAGGACCGAGATGACGCAGTTCATTGACGCACATGCGCGCGAGGAACTGGCACCCGTGCTGGGCGCGCCGCCCCGGCCGGTGCGGCTGGTCATGTTCACCCAGGAGCACGCCTGCGGCCCGTGCCGCGAGCAGCGCCAGCTGCTGGAGGAACTGGCGGAGCTGTCAGGCAAGCTAACCGTCGAGGTGCACGACCTGGTGGCCGACGCCGGCCTGGCCCGCACCTACCGGGTGAGCAGGGTCCCTGCCACGGCCGTGGTCACCGACGACGACCACGGGATCCGGTTCGTGGGGGTGACCCTGGGCTATGAGTTCGCCTCCCTGATCGGCCTCGCGCCGACCGCCGCCGGCAAGCCGGCACAGCGCCCGCCCGGGGCTGAACCGTGGGCCAGTCACCGGAGGTCCGGCCCCGGGCCGGGTAGTCACGTCCGGGGCGGGACCTTAGGCTCTACCGCCGTCAGGGCCACGAGGCGAAGCTGGCAGGCCGGTAGCGGAATGACCGACGAGGGAGCCGGGATGCGCGCATACCAGATGACAGGGTGGCAGCGGCCGCCGGAGTTCCGTGACGTCGAGGTGCCCGAGCCGGGGCCCGGGCAGGTGCTGATCAAGGTGGCGGGGGCGGGCGCCTGCCATTCCGATCTGCACCTGATGGAATGGCCGGAGGGGGCCTTCGATTTCCCGCTGCCGTTCACGCTCGGGCACGAGAACACCGGCTGGGTCGAGAAGCTCGGGGCGGGCGTGGAAGGCTGGGCGGCCGGGGATGCGGTCGCGGTGTACGGGCCGTGGGGATGTGGCCGGTGCCGTGCTTGCCGGCTGTCGGAGGAGAACTTCTGCGAGAACGCGGCCCAGCTCGGCGCGCTCGGTGGCGGGCTCGGCCGCGACGGTGGCTTCGCCCCGTTCATGCTCGTGCCGGCGGGGCGGCTACTGGTCCCGCTCGGTGACCTCGATCCGGTCGAGGCGGCGCCGCTGACCGATGCCGGGCTGACGCCCTATCACGCGATCAAGCGCAACCTGAGCAAGCTCGTGCCGGGCTCCGCTGTCGTGGTGATCGGGGTCGGCGGGCTCGGGCACATGGCGGTGCAGATCCTCCGCGCGGTCAGCGCCGCGCAAGTGATCGCGGTGGATGTCGACGAGCGCAAGCTGGTCCTGGCCCGCGAGGTCGGCGCCGATGAGGCGGTGCGCTCCGGTGACGAGGCGGCGGCGCAGATCCGCGATCTCACCCGCGGGCTGGGGGCTGCCGTCGTGCTCGACTTCGTCGGCACCGACACCACCATGACGCTCGCGGCGGCCGTGGCCCGGCCCGACGGCGAGGTGACCGTGGTCGGCCTGGCGGGCGGGGCGTTCGGCTTCCGCTTCGGCGCCCTGCCCTTTGACTGCGCGATCACCGTCCCCTACTGGGGCAGCGCCGTGGAGCTGATGGAGGTGCTCGCCCTCGCCAGCAGGGGGAAGATCCGCGCCCACATCCAGCGGTTCCCGCTCAGCCAGGTCGCAGACGTCTACCAGCAGCTTCGCGACGGCAAGATCGACGGCCGCGCCGTTATCACACCCCAGGAAGGCTAGCCCGCGGCCACGGCCAGCCAGCCAGCCACCTCGACCGGCTCGTGGTCACCGGGCAGCACACCGACTGCTGCTGCCGGCACACCAGCTACGACGGGCGTGGCGCTGGGTGTCGGGAACGCAATGACCATTCGCCGCGTCTTCCCCGGTTTCCAGTTCCAGCGTGACGTGGGCGATGGCGAACTGCCGCGAGTCATGTCCTTCACGCCTCGCGCAATAGCCCCAGCGTCGGCCAGGGTCGGGGCGTCAGCGATGACCACGTGGGCGGACAGCACCCGGACCCCGCTCGACGCCGCGGCCACCCCGAGGGATGCGGCGGCATCAGCGGCCATGTGCAGCAGGGCCGCCCGCATGTTCAGATCGGCCCGCCGTTCGGCCAGCACCAGGGCCGCGGCGGTGTTCAGCCCGGCCGCGGCCAGCGCCGACAGCGACCACGTCGGTGGCATTGTGGGCGGCATCGGCCAGCAGGCCCAGCGAATGCGCCGCCAGGCCGAAGATGACCTGCCCGCCCACCAGCGCCACGTTCAGCACGAACGCGATCACCAGCCGGCGCGACCTGCTCACCGCCCCACCACCCAGCAACGGGGAAAGCGCCCGGTACGCCGGGCCACGCCAGCCGGCCCGCCGACCCCGGCGTGCCCGGCAGGCAGGTGCCGGACCCGGTGCACGGTGGGGGTGATGGTGACGACCACCATCACCAGCAGGGGGCCGGCGCCGAACTGGCCGGGGTTGTGCGCATGGGATGCCGGTGGGGATGCCCTCGGTCATGACCGAGGGCACAGCCAGCCCGGCCACCATGGACAGCACCCCGCCCGCCAGCAGGGTCCACGACAGCCCGTGGTGGGGGCTTCGCAGGCCGGTGGCCAGCCCCCCGGTCACGGCGGCTTGCCTTCCGCCGCTGCCCGGTGCCGGCGCAGCCAGATCGCCCCCACCGCGGCGGCGGTGGCGGCGCCGAACGCCACCACCGCGTCACCGGTCCCGAGGTGGCCGGCGATCTCGCCGAGGCCGAGCGCGCCGACCGGGGTCGTCCCCTGCATGAGCAGCACGTAGATGCCCATCACCCGGCCCCGCAGCTCGTCGGGCACCAGCAGCTGCAGCCGGGTGTTGGCGGTGATCGTGGCCACCATCCCGGCGGCGCCGCCGGCCGCCAGCAGGGCCAGGCTGAGCGGGTAGGAGCGGGACAGCCCGAGGGCCACCAGCACCCCGCCGAGCGCCACGCCGCCGGCCATCAGCCGGTGCTCGGTGGCGCGCTGGTCGCGGGCGAGGATGACGGCGGCGGCCAGGGAGCCGGCGCCGAGCGCGGCCATCAGCACCCCGTACCCGGTGACCTGGCGGTGCAGGGTAAACCGGGCGATGAGCGGGACGGCGACCTGCCAGTTGAACCCGAGCAGCCCCACCACCCCCAGCACGATGATGACCCGGCGGACCGGCGCGGTCCGCAGCGCGTAACCGAGGCCTGCCCGCAGGTCCGCCAGCGCCGGAGCGCGGGCCTTCGGGCGGGGCGCGGCATGCGCGGGGCGGATCACGATGAGCACGCCGAGGATGGGCAGGAAGGTGGCGGCGTTGAGGAACAGCGCGCCGGAGATCCCCCAGGCGGCCACGGCCAGGCCCCCGGCGGCCCCGCCGATCATGCGGGCGGTGTTGAACTGCACACTGTTCAGCGCCACGGCGTCGGGGACCAGGTCCCGGCCCACCAGTTCGGGAACGAATGCCTGCTGGGCGGGGTTGTTGAGCGCGCTCGCGGTGCCGAGCACGAACGCCAGCAGGCCAACTTCCCAGATCGTCACCGCGTGGAACGCCACGAGCAGCCCCAGGGTGATCGCCTGCGCCGTGAGCGCCGCCTGGGTGATGATCAGCAGCTGGCGGCGCGGGACCCGGTCCGCGATGACCCCGCCGGGCAGGGCGAGCGCGAGCACGGGCAGGGTCTGCACCATGGTGATCGTGCCGAGCGCGACGGCCGAGTGGGTCAGGTCGAGCACGAGCCACGACATGGCGACGACCTGCGACCACGTCCCGATCACCGACAGCAGCTGGCCCGCCCAGTACCAGGCGAACGCCGGCACCCTGAGCGCGGCCGCCATCGACCGCCAGGACGGCGGGGGAGATCCGGTGGCCGACCCCGGGGGCGGTGAGGCCCCCGGGCCGCCTGGCGCACCGGCGGCGCCGGGACTCGTGGGTGTCCCCGCTGATGCCGGTGATCGGGGCGGGCCGCCCGCGTCCTGCCCGGCCGCACCGGATCCTGCTGCGGGCTGGCTCACTGTCCCAGGGTCCGCCCGGACCCGCCGGTGATGGCAGGGGCTTATGTCACCACCGTGCTGGGCTTCCGCCGACGGCCGGCGGCTGCCTGCGGGGAGTCTCAGGCGGGCTCGGAACCGGGCCCCGTGGTGCTGCCGGGATAGCCCGCGGTGCTGCCGGGATAGAAGGCGTCGTGGACGCGTTCCTCGCCGCCGGGGACGGTCACCACCAGGACCCGGTCCCCGGTGCGGAACCGGAACGCCTGGCCGGCCCGGACGGGCTTGCCGCCGCGCACCACGGCCGCCACCGTGTCACCGTCAGGCAGGCGCAGGTCCGCCACCGTCTTGCCGCGGGCCGCGGACCCGGCGGTGATGCTGGTCTCGACCAGGGCCAGGCCAGCACCGGCGAGGTCAGCGAGAAGGACGGTCTGCGCCGACCCCGTCGCCTCCTCGATCAGGGTGACCAGGGCGGAGGCGGCGGAAATGGCGGCGTCCACGCCCCAGGACGCATCGAAAAGCCAGCGGTTGGCGTCATCCCTGACGGTGGCGACGATCCGCGGGATCTCGAAATGGCGCCGGCCCAGCACCGAGACGATGAGGTTGTCCTCATCACGGCCGGTACAGGCGACGAGCACATCGGCGTGCAGCGCGCCCGCCGCCTCAAGCCTGCGGGGCGCGCAGGCAGTCCCCGTGACCACCTGCAAGCCCCGCGCGGCCAGTTCCGCGGCACGGCGGGCGTCCGCCTCCACGATCACCACCGTGTTCCCCCCGACGTGCAGGGCCTCGGCAACCCGCTGGCCGACGGTGCCCCCGCCAGCCACGATGACATGCATCACTCCCACCTCCCGCCGAGGAAACCACGCAGCCGGCCCAGGGCGGCCGAAGCGACCACGAAACTGACCCGGTCGCCTTCCCGGAGGGTCGCGGCGGGACCCGGGATCACTGAGTGGCCGCCGCGGGTGATCTCCACGACAGTGATCTCACCTTCCACGTTGAACTCCGCCGCCGCCCGGCCGGCCAGGTAGTCCGGCACGGGAGCGCGCACCAGCAGCGATTCGCCGTTGCCGAAGGTGTACTCGGGCTCAAGAGGGGCGTGGCGGAGCATCCGGTGCACCCGGTCCACGGTCATCCGCACCGAGGCGACCATGTCGAGCCCGAGCTCGGCGGCGATCGCGGCGTGCTCGACATCGGTGAGCCGGCCAACCACGGCCGGGACGCGGAACACCTCCCGGGCGATGCGGGCGATGACGATGTTGAGGCTGTCGCTGGAGGTGACCGCGACCAGCGCGTCAGCCTGTTCAACCCCCGCCGCCTCCAGCACCGCCCGCCGCAGCCCGCTGCCCACCACGAACTCGCCCCCGAATCCCCCCGGCAGGCGTTCCCGCGCCCGGCCGTCGATGTCGACGGCGCAGACACTGTCACCCTCGGCATCCAGCCGCACGGCCAGGGCCCTGCCCGCCCGGCCGCAGCCCACGATCACGGCATGCATCACCCCGCCCTCCTGCCGGTGGCGGAGGCTGGCGCAGCAGGGCCTGCGGGCTGCGGGCCGCCCGGCCGTGCCCGGGCCGCCCGCCGGTGCCATGCCTTGCGCGCCTCGTCCGCCGCCAGCAGCAGGACACCGAACGCGATGAGGATCAGCCAGTCCGACACCCGCAGGGGGGCGGTGTTGAACACCGACTGCAGGGCGGGGACGTAGCTGACCGCGGCCATGAACGCCAGCCCGATGCATCCGGCGGCGATCAGCGGCGGGTTGGACCACAGGCCCGCCCGCAGCACGCTTTCCCGGTCGGTGCGCACCGTGAGGCTGTTGAAGAACTGGCTGACGACGATGCCGGCCTGGGTCATGGTGAGCGCCTCCCGGTAGGTGGGGTTGGCGGCGGTGAACGCGGCGTACGGCAGGTGCGCGGTGTGGATCCGCCAGAAGAACGCGAACACCACGCCGATGGACTGGATGGTGCCGAGGAACAGGAACCGGCGCACCACCGGCCAGTTGAACAGGTGCTCGGCCGGCGGCCGGGGCGGGCGGTCCATCGTGCCGGGCTCCGGGCGCTCCGCGCCGAGGGCCAGCGCGGGCAGCACATCCGAGCCGAGGTCGATGGCCAGCACCTGCAGCGCCGACAGCGGCACCAGCGGGAAGCCGGCGAAGGTGGCGGCCAGGATGGGCGCGAGCTCAGCCAGGTTGTGGCTGAACAGGTAGACCAGGAACCGGCGGATGTTCTGGTAGACGGCGCGGCCGAGCTCGACGGCAGCGGCGATGGAGGCGAACGAATCATCCAGCAGCACCATCACCGACGCGGCGCGGGCCACGTCGGTGCCGCCCTGGCCCATGGACACCCCCACGCTGGCCCGTTTGAGCGCCGGGGCGTCGTTCGCGCCGTCACCGGTCACGGCCACGATCTCCCCCAGCCGTTCCAGGGTGGCCACCACCCGCAGCTTGTGCTCAGGCCGCACCCGGGCGAAGATCACCTGGTCGCCCGCCCGCAGCCTGCCCGCCAGCGCTTCGTCGTCCATGGCGTCCAGATCGGCGCCGGTCACCACCTGGGCCGGGCCGGCGCCGACGATGCCGACCCGGCGGGCCACCGCCTCGGCGGTCAGGCCGTAGTCCCCGGTCACCATGTAAATGCTGATCCCGGCCCGGTGGCAGGCGCCAACCGCGGCGGTGACCTCCGGGCGCGGCGGGTCGATCATCGCGACCAGGCCGAGGAAGGTGAGCCCGTGCTCGGCCTCATCCTGGCCCACCCGGGGTGAGGCCACCGGCTTGCGGGCGACCGCGAGCACCCGCAGCGCGCGGGCGGCCATCGCGTCGTTAGCATCACCGATCTGGCCGCGCAGCCCGGCGTCCATCGGCACGGCCCGCCCGTCCCACCAGGCGTCCGCGCACCGGTCCAGCACCGCCTGCGGGGAACCCTTCACATACGCCTCGAAGCTGTCCCCCACCTGGTGGATGGTGGTCATCAGCTTGCGGCCCGGGTCGAAAGGGAAGGCGCCTGCCCGCGGCGCGCGGGCCGCCTCGGCGTCCAGGTCGATGCCCGCCTTGGCCGCGGCGGCCAGGATCGCCCCCTCGGTGGTGTCCCCGAGCACCCGCCAGCCCTGGCTTCCTTCCGGGGCGAGCAGCCGCGCGTCGCTGCACAGCGCTCCTGCGCGCAGCACGCCCGCCACCGCGGCCGCGTCCTGCACCTCCCCCTCGGGCGCGTAGCCCACCCCGGTCACCTGGTGGAGGAGGCCGGACGCGTAGACCTGCTGGACGGTCATCTCCGCCTTGGTCAGCGTCCCGGTCTTGTCGGTGCAGATCACCGTGGTCGAGCCCAGCGCCTCCACCGCCGCGAGCCGCTTGATCAACGCCTGGCGGCGTGCCATCCGCCGCACCCCGATCGCCAGCGACACCGACAGCGTGGCCGGCAGCCCCTCGGGCACCAGCGCCACCATCACCCCGAGCGCGAATACGAACGACAGCGCCACCTGGCTGCCGGTCAGCACCCGCAGCGCGAACAGCAGCGCGCCGGTGCCGACCGCCACCGCAGCCACCCGCCGCGCCATGTCGCTCACCTGCCGCTGCAGCGGGCTCTGCTCGGGCGGCAGCCCGGCGGTGAGCCGGTAGATCCGCCCGAACTCGGTACTGAGCCCGGTGGCGAACACCACCGCCTTGCCGGTGCCCGTGGTCACCGAGGTGCCCATGAACACGCCGTCACGGGCCTCGGCCGGTACCACCCCGTCGCTCGCGGGATCGGCGGTCCGCCCGGACGGCTGGCTCTCCCCCGTCAGCGCGGCCAGCTCGACGGACATCGCGTGCGCCTCGATCACCCGGGCATCGGCGGACACCGCGTCACCGGCCTCCAGCACCATGACATCGCCCGGCACCAGATCCTCGGCAGGGATTTCGGTCAGCTCCCCGCCCCGCACCACCCGGGCCCGGTGCGGGACCATCGCCTGCAGCGCCTGCGCGGTGCGCTCGGCCGCGTGCTCCTGGGCGAACCCGATCAGCGCGTTCAGCACCACCACCCCGCAGATCCCGAACGCCAGCACCAGATTCGCCCGGTCCCGCGGGACGGACAGGAAATAGATTCCGAACGTCAGGGCGGCGGCTACCATCAGCACGACCGCGAACATGTTGGCCAGCTGGGCGGCGAGTTCCGCGGCCACCGAACGGCGCGGCGGCGGGGGCAGCACGTTCGGCCCGGCCGCGGCCCGCCGCCGCGCCGCCTCCGCCTCATCCAGGCCCCGCCGGGAACTGCCCAGCGCGGCCAGGGCCGCCGCGGCATCAAACGACAGGACCGTAGCCCCCGCGCCCGCCAGCGGGCCCGGAGAGCTGGCGTCCTTCTCACGCGGCGAGGCAGGCGAGGAGGTGACGACCGGCCCGCTCACCCCATGACCACCTCTGGCATCCCGGCTTTCACTCCCCGGCCCGCGGCCACGCACCCGGCGTCTTGCCCGACACTCACCAGCATCCCGGCAGGCGGGCTCCCGGGCCAGAGGCGAAAGTCACCGCGCCGAGCCCGCCGGTGAGGCTCTGCCCCGCAGCCGGCCCTACCCCGCGCAGGCAGCGGCCGCAGCCGCTGCGGCCCGGGTGAAGGACCTACGGCCCTGGCGGGAACCCCCCGGCCGGGTCAGTCTTCGCAGTGTGCGGCGCTTCCCCGCGTGCGGTCCCCGGTAATCATGCGCAGGCACCCGCGACCCGCTGCCCGCCGCCCGGCCGGGGCGGGCAGGGATGACCACTGCCGCATGCGGAACGAGTGAGCCGGCGATAGGGGAAACCATGAACGAGCCAGCGTATGTCCGGTTCTTCGAGGAGTTCGGCGCCGGGGACGTGCCCCTGGTGGGAGGCAAGAACGCCTCGCTCGGGGAGATGTACCGGACGCTGTCCGGCCAGGGGGTGCGGGTTCCGCACGGGTTCGCCGTCACCGCCGCCGCCTACCGGCATGTGCTGGATGAGGCCGGCGCGCAGGACGCGCTGCATGCGGCGCTGGACGGCCTCGACCCGGCCGACCTGCCCGCCCTGGCCCGGGCCGGCCAGCGGGCCCGGGAGATCGTCTATGGCGCGGGCCTGCCCGCCGACCTGGCGGCGGAGATCCTGACCGGATACCGGCGGCTGCAGCAGGAGTACGGGGAGGACGTGAGCGTGGCGGTGCGAAGCTCGGCCACGGCCGAGGACCTGCCGACAGCGAGTTTCGCCGGCCAGCAGGAAACCTTCCTCAACATCAAGGGCGAGGAAAGCCTGCTCGATGCGTGCCGCCGCTGTTTCGCCAGCCTGTTCACCGACCGGTCCATCCACTACCGCGCCGATCAGGGGTTCGATCACTTCAAGGTGGCGCTGTCGATCGGCATCATGAAGATGGTCCGCTCCGACCTCGCCTCCTCCGGGGTGATGTTCACCCTCGACACCGAGTCCGGGTTCCGCGACGTGGTGTTCATCACCGGCTCCTACGGGCTGGGCGAGAACATCGTGCAGGGCGCCGTCGACCCTGATGAGTTCTATGTCCACAAGCCGACCTTCGCCAGCGGCCACCGCGCGGTGCTGCGCCGCCTGCTCGGCGGCAAGGCGATCAAGATGGTCTTCGCCGAGGGCGGGACCAGGCACACCACCCGCAACATCCCTGCCCCGGACGCGGACCGGGAGCGGTACTGCCTCACCGATGCCGAGATCCTCGAGCTCGCCGGGCACGCCATCACGATCGAGAACCATTACGGGCGGCCGATGGACATCGAGTGGGCCAAGGACGGCACCGACGGCCAGCTGTACCTGGTGCAGGCCCGGCCCGAGACGGTCGCCTCCCAGCGCAACGCCACCATCCTGGAAAACTACGTCCTCGACAGCCGCGGCGAGGTCATCGCCGAGGGCCGCTCGGTCGGTGAGAAGATCGCCACCGGCGCCGCTCACATCATCGCCCACCTCACCGAGCTGGCGGGATTCTCCCCCGGCGAGGTCCTGGTCGCGGACACCACCACCCCGGACTGGGAGCCGGTGATGAAGACCGCCGCCGCCATCGTCACCAACCGCGGCGGGCGGACCTGCCACGCCGCCATCATCGCCCGCGAGCTCGGCATCCCCGCCATCGTCGGCGCCGGGAACGCCACCACCGCCATCCCGGCAGGCCAGCCGGTCACCGTGTCGTGCGCCGAAGGGGACACCGGGCGGGTCTACCGCGGCGAGGCAGGCTTCCATGTCGAGCGCACCGAGGTGACCGCGCTGCCCCGCCCCGCCACCCAGATCATGATCAACCTCGGGAACCCCGACCTGGCGTTCAAGACCTCGTTCCTGCCCAGCGACGGGGTCGGGCTGGCCCGGATGGAGTTCATCATCAGCGACTCCATCAAGGCCCACCCCCTCGCGCTGGCCCACCCCGAGCAGGTGACCGACCCCGCCGCCCGGGCCGGGCTCGCCCGCCTCACCCGCGGCTACCCCGACGGGGAAACCTTCTTCGTCGAGCGCCTGGCCGAGGGCATCGGCACCATCGCGGCCGCGTTCTGGCCCAAGCCGGTAGTCGTGCGGATGTCGGACTTCAAGACCAACGAGTACGCGACCCTCCTCGGCGGCGCCGGCTTCGAGCCGGCCGAGGCCAACCCGATGCTCGGGTTCCGCGGCGCGTCACGCTACGCCCACCCCGCCTACGCCGAAGGATTCGCCCTCGAATGCCGGGCCATGAAACGGGTCCGCGAGGACATGGGGCTGACCAACGTCATCCTCATGCTGCCCTTCGTCCGCCGGGTCGCCGAGGCGCAGCAGGTGCTCGCCCGGATGGCCGAACTCGGCCTGAAACGCGGCGAGAACGGGCTGCAGGTCTACGCCATGTGCGAGATCCCCAGCAACGTCATCCTCATCGATCAGTTCGCCCCGCTCTTCGACGGCTTCTCCATCGGCTCCAACGACCTCACCCAGCTCACCCTCGGCGTGGACCGCGACAGCGAGATCGTCGCCTTCGACTACGACGAGCGCGACGACGGCGTGAAAGAGATGATCCGCCTCGCCGTCGAAGGATGCCGCCGCAACGGCATCCACTCCGGGCTGTGCGGGCAGGCGCCCTCGGACTACCCCGACATGGCGGAATACCTGGTCGAACTCGGCATCGACTCGATGAGCCTCAACCCCGACACGGTCCTGGCCACCACCCGGCACGTCCTGGACGTGGAAAAGCGGCTCGGCAAGGCCCCGCGCGCGGCAGCCGGAGAGGCCGGCGATGCGGCCGCCCATGGCTGACGGCTCACCAGCGGGGTCGATTCCCGGCCAGCAGGCCCTCCGGGCGCGATCCGGCTCTTGCCGCCCCCGCCTTCCGCCGCAATCATGGAAGAAGCACGGACGCGAAGGGGCTGACGCCGCGGTGCCTGAGGCCGGGGACGTGAGGCCGCCACCGACGATGACCGGCGGCCACGAGCGGGATCTCGCCCGTGTGCGGGAAGCCCTGCGCCAGCGGGAAGCGGAACTCGGCGCGAGCAGGCAGCAGGTCCGCGCCGTCCGCCAGGAACTGGAGGAGGCCCGCCGGGGCCTGGTCGCGCTGCGCGCCGGGCTGGCGGACACGCGGCAGTCGGCGGCGAGGCTGGCGGCCATCGAGGAGTGCTCCGATGACGCGATATTCGCGCTGACGGCGGACGGGGTCATCCTGACCTGGAATCCGGGCGCTGCCCGGCTGCTGGGCTACGCCCCTGCGGAGATACTGGGCCAGCCCGTCTCGGTGCTGGCGCCGGCCGGGCCCGGCGACGAGTTCGGCGCTGCGCTGAAGCGGGCGCGTGCGGGTGAGCAGCCCGGGCGCTTCGACACCCGGCGCCGCCGCAGGGACAGCTCCGTGGCCGAGGTGGCGGTCACCTTGTCTGCGCTGCGGGATGCCAGCGGGGAGGTGACCGGATTTTCCGTGGTGCTCCGCGATATCAGCAGCCGCCTGCGGGCTGCGGAGGAACTCACCGCCTCCTGCGCTGAGCGGGAACTCCTGGCCGAACGCGACCGGGTGGCCCGGGACCTGCACGACCGGGTCATCCAGCGGATCTTCGCGGCCGGCATGGCCCTGCAAAACGCCGCCGGCCTGGTACCCCGGCCAGAAGCTGCACAACGGATCCAGGCCGTGGTCACTGACCTCGACAAGGCGATCAGGGAAATCCGCGAGACGATCTTCGCGCTCCGCCGCGGCCACGGCGAAGCGCGCAGCCTCCGCAGCCAGGTCCTCGGCCTCGTGGCGGAGTCGGCCGGGGAACTCGGCTTCACCCCGGATCTCAGTTTCGACGGCCCGGTGGACAACGTGCCGGAGGATGTTGCTGTCCAGCTGCTCCCGGTGATCCGCGAGGCGCTGTCCAACATCGCCCGCCACGCCGGCGCCACTGCCGCGTCGGTGATGCTCACCGCCGGCGGCGAACTGCTCCTGCGGGTCAACGACAACGACAACGGCCGCGGCCTGGGAACGGTCACCCGCGAGGGCGGGCTGGCGAGCATGCGGGAACGGGCCCAGATCCTCGGCGGCACGTTCCACGTGGCCAGCGAGCCCGCCGCGTGGACCCAGCTTGAGTGGCGCGTCCCGCTGCGCCGGGACTAGCAGCACCGCCGCCGGCTCGTTCTTCCCGCACCCGCCCCGGCCCCGGGCCTGCCGGGCGCCGGGCCCACCGGCCCGCGCGGACATGACGAACGCCCCTGCCCGGCCAGCCGGGGCGGGGCTTCCGGGACGTCCCTGGTCACGGGGTTGCCTGGGCGGCGTCTGCGGCTGGCCCCGGGGGCGGGCTGGCGCTGACCCGGCCGTGCACGTCGCAGGCGGCAGCCAGGGTGTTGTAGACGGTGCCGTAGCGGCGCAGGTTGCGGTGCAGCAGGTCGACGCGCCGCTGCGGCTCGCTGGTAACCACCCGCAGCTCGTAGCTGATCTCGGTGAACTTCGGCGGGGCATCCTGGCGGCGGGCGATCACGTCCGCCTCGGCCCGCTCATACCGGAAGGACAGGAACTGCCCGGCCCGGGCGAGGTTCTTCAGCGGGCAGGCGGCGAACGCGGCCGCCAGCAACTCGGCGGGCCCAGGCAGCCCGGACGGGGCTTTCCCCCATCTCGCGTCAAACATGATCGTCTCGGTCCCGGCGTCGGCATGTGCGCGGCCTGATGCGCCCGCCCGCGCCCGCACCCGGTAAGTAGCAGGCGGGCGCGCGCTCACCTGGCGCTGCGGCACCCCGCCCGGCGTACGGGCCGCGATGGCCGCCTCATGCCCGGAACCGGTACCTGAATCGCTCACCAGCATCCTCCTCATCCTCCTCGCTCCCCGCGGCACAAGGCATCACGGGCCGGGCCGCCCCCTGGCACCCGGAGCAGCTCACCGCGGCTGTGCTGACCGCACACGGCAGGCGGTTCCCGGGGATCCTCCAGGCGGCGTCCCGGCCCGCCAGTCCTACCGGGCGGGGTGACCTCGGTGCAGCCGCCGCGATCCCGGCAGCACCTGGTGCCCGCCGCGGGTGGAGATCCGCAGCAGCGCATACAGCGGGCAGTACCCGGTTACCGCGGTGACCACCAGGATCCCAGCCACGACCAGCACGATCACCCCGCCTGCGGTCCCGTACCCGAGCGAGGCGGCCAGCCACCACCCCAGCGCAGCGAGAATGAGCCGCAGCCACCGGTCTACCGCTCCCTCATTCCTTCTCATCACAGTTCTCCCTGCTCACTCACGGGCAGGCCCTGGTGGCCTGCGTGCCCGTGACAACCACTGGCGCTGCCTCCGGATGCCGACCAGAATGCCCGGCTAGCTGCGCCGGAGGTCCCCGGTCCGCGTGACGTTCGTCCCGGCAGCGGCCAGCCGGCCATGCCACCAGGTGCACCCATGGGCGATCCGATGTGCCCGCAGCCGGGCCGCAGCGCTCACGCGCCGCCTGGCTGCGGGTCGCCGGGTGGGGCCGCACCGCGTACCACAGCGCCTCGGAGCTGGTGTGGGGGGTGACCGACGCGTCGGACTTCTATGAGCTTGACGTCATCGCAGGCTGGCTCGAACGCGACCCGGACCTGGAGTGCATTCTCGCCGCCGCCTCCTGGCCGCCCGGGCTGGCCGGCCAGCCCGGACCGCGCCAGCACGGTCACCGGGTATGCCTCCGACGCCATCGACGGGTGTGGCGCCGACCTGACCGGATATGACGCCTACATTGCCGGCCCGGCGGCCGCGATCGTGCCGGGCGCCGCCGCGCTGCATCGCAAGGGCGTCGCTGCTGACCGGGTGTTCGCCGATTCGTTCGGGTTGCCGGGCACCGACCTGGCCTAAAGAGACCCGGCAGGGCATTCAGCCCAGCCCCGCTGGCCGCGCAGCGGCACGGTCCGGGCCCTGCCGGTAAGGTCGGGTGCATGACGCTGCCCCGGTGTCGCTGGTGAGCGCCGCGGTGTTCCAGGTCATGTTCGTCTTGCTGGTCCCGGCCAGGGTGCCGCGGTCGTTCGCGGGCTTCGGCACTGCCCTGCCCGGCGGGATCGATGCCCTCCCGGGGGAGGACGCACAGGCGCGCACGGGCCAGCTGCAGGAGGTGCAGACCGCGCTGCTGGGCAGCGAGTACCTGGAAAGCCGTCGGCTGGCCCGCTGGCCGCTGGGCCGGGTGCGGTTCACGGCGGCCCCTGGCGCGGATGGCCCCGGGCACGCTGACGTGTTCCTGGTCACCCACACCGCAGGGGCGGCGCTGCGGGAATGCTGGCTCCCGGCTCCGGCAGGGCCGCTCGACGCCCGCTACATCGGGTGGCTGCGGCCAGATACCCCGGGGAGCCCGGCGGCGGTGCTGCACGAGCGGCTCACCGCCGCCAGCGGGCAGGTCCAGGTGCCTCCCGGGGCCGGGGACGTGTTCCCGTTCACCATCGTGCGCAGCCCGGACAGCGACCCGCCGCTGCCCGCCCTGCTCGCCGGGCTGGGACCTGACCTGGTCCGGCTGCTGTACCTGGACCGCTCCAGCCTGCCGTTCAAACCCGAGGTGACCGCCGCCGAGCTGCGGCGCGATTTCTGCCTCCGCGATGGCGGCATCTCGCTGCTGGCCCAGCGCAGCGCCCTGGACCTGCGCACCGGCGAGCAGATGCCCGCCGACCCCGGCGGCTCGCTGGTCCTGGCCCCGCGCTTTCACCCGGGTTGGTTCGGGATGGTCATGGGGACGGCCATCGTTCGGGGTGGCCGCCTCGATGAACCCTGGCCATGTCGCCGCGCTGGCACCGGCGGCCCGGGCGCTGTCGGAGGTGATGGCGGTGCTCGCCGCGGTCCTGGCCGTGGTGCTCGCCGTGCCGTATGCGGGCCGGTGGATCGTGCACCGCGACGCCGCGCTGGCCGACCTGCGGGACCCGGTGGCGGGCGCGCTGTACGGGACGCTGCCCGGGGGGATCCTGGTGCTGGCGGCGACCGCGGCCATCGTCGGGCCCACCCTCTTCCCGGCGGCGGCGGCCCGGGACCTCGTCGCCGGGCTGGCGTGGGCCGGGGTGCCGCTCGCGTTCGTGATGAGCGTGCTGTTCGCTTACCTGCTGTTCGTCCGCTCCGAGCTGGTCCACGAGACGGTGAACGGGGGCTGGTTCATCCCCCCGGTGGTCAACATCGTGGTCCCGCTCGTGCTTGTCCCGCTCGTCCCCGGCTCTTCCCCGGCGGTCGCCCGGGCCCTGCTGCTCGGGTCCTACGCGTTCTGGGGCATGGGGTTCGTGCTGTACCTGCTCGTGCTCACCACGCTGCACCACCGCCTGGTGGCCCACCCGCTGCCGCACGCCGGACTGGCCCCGTCGCTGTGGATCGGGCTCCCCGGTCGGGGTCGGGGCGCTTGCCCTGGTGAAGATGGCCGCCGCGGGCACCGCGGTGTCCGGGCCGGCCGGCCCGGCCATCGAGCTGGCATCCAGGCTCGCCGCGACCGCGTTGTGGGGTTTCGGCGTGTGGTGGCTGGCAGCCGCTGTGGTCCTGCTCGTGCACTACCTGCGCACCGGCCCGCTGCCGTACGGGCTGGGCTGGTGGGGGTTCACCTTCCCGCTGGGCGCCTACACCGTGGCCACCCTCACCCTGGCCAGGGCCTGGGACCTGCCGCCGCTGGAGTGGGCAGGCGCGGGCCTGTTCGTGCTGCTTGTCCTGTTCTGGGTCACCGTCGCCGGCCGGACCGTGCAGGCGGTGTGGACCGGCGAGGCCTGGCGGCCCGCCACCCCAGCCGCCATTCCGGATGCCATTCCGGATGCCATTCCGGATGCCATTCCGGGCAACGGCCCCCGCGGGGCGGTGACCGCGCCCGGCCAGGAGGCCGGCCGCAAGCCGGGGAACCGATGTGAAAAACAAGGAGACTCACCATGAAGAAGCTCGATGAGAGCACCGGCCCGGGCACGGCGGCCGCCGCAACCCAGGGAACCACAGACCGGGGCAGCCGGCGCGCCGCCGCCGGGCGGGCTGACCAGCGCGCAGGCCGCTGGCCTGCTGGAGCGGTCCGGGCCGAACGCGATCACCGAGCCGCCGACGCGGACCTGGCGGATGCTGGCCGGGCGGTTCTGGGGGATCATCCCGTGGATGCTGGAAGCGGCGATCATCATCGACCTGATCCTGGGCCGCTGGGAAGAGGCGATCGTGATCGGCGCGCTGCTGGTGTTCTCCGCCGGCCTGGGTTTCTACCAGGAACGGCGCGGCAAGAAGGCGGTGGCGCTGCTGCGCTCGCAGCTGACGGTCAGCGCCCGGGTCCGCCGCGACGGGCAGTGGCAGCTGCTGCCCGCCGCGGCGCTGGTGCCCGGCGACCTGGTGCACCTGCGCGCCGGGGACGTCGTCCCCGCCGACCTGCACCTGGCCGACGGGGTGGTGTCGCTGGATCAGTCCCAGCTGACCGGCGAGTCCCTGCCGGTCGACGCCGCCGCGGGCGCGGGCGCCTACGCCCGGTCGCCGGTCCGCCGCGGGGAGGCCTCCGGCGTGGTCACCGCCACCGCCGGGCACACCAGGTTCGGGAAGACCGCGCAGCTGGTGTAGCTGGCCCGCGCCCCCAGGCGGCTGCAGCTGCTGACCGTCTCCATCGCCAGGTACCTGCTGGCGCTGGATGTGGTGCTGATCGCCATCGTCATCATCGCCGCCGTCGTGCGCAGCACCGCCCTGGCCATCACCTTGCCGTTCGCGCTGATGCTGCTGGTCGCCTCGGTGCCCGTCACCCTGCCGGCGATGTTCACCATGTCCTCGGCAATGGGCGCCCGCGGCCTGTCGAAGAACGGGGTGCTGGCCACCCGCCCGTCAGCGATCGAGGACGCGGCGAGCATGGACGTGCTGTGCGCGGACAAGACCGGCACCATCACCCGCAACCAGCTCACCGCCGGGCAGGTGGCCCCGCTGGGCGGATGACCGGCGACGGCGTCAACGACGCGCCCGCGCTCAGCCAGGCCGACGTCGGCATCGCCGTCGCCGTCGCCACCGACGTGGCCAAGGCCTCCGCCGGCCCCGTCCTCACCCGCGAAGGCCTCGGTGAGATCCTCACCGCCATCAAGGGCAGCCGGAGCATCTACCAGCGGATGCAGACCTGGGTGCTGGCGATGATCACCCGCAAGGCCGCGATCCCCCCGTTCCTGGCCCTGGCCCTGCTGGTGTGGGGGACGTTCGCGCTGACCCCGCTGCTGGTGGTGCTGTTCATGCTGCTCGGTGATGTCGCCACCTTCGCCCTGTCCAAGGACAACGTGATCCCCTCGGACAAGCCGGACCGGTGGATGGTCCGCTCCCTGGTGGTCAACTGCCTCGGGTTCGCGACGGTGCTGTTCGCCTTCAGCGGCGCGGTGTTCTGGATCGCCCGCTACGGGTTCGGCCTCTCGATCGGCCAGACCCAGACTGCGGCGTTCCTGTGGCTGGTGTTCGCCGGCGGGCAGACCGCACTCTACCTCGCCCGCGCCCGCGGCGTGTTCTGGGCCAGGCCGCATCCCGGCCGGTGGCTGATATGGGCCAGCGTCTTCGACATCGCCGTCGCCGCCGTCATGGCCAATCAGGGATGGCTGATGACCCCGATCTCCTGGGCGTGGATGGGCGCCCTGTTCGGCGCCTCGCCTTCCTCGCCGCCGGCAACGCGTTCCGGCTCGCCGCCACCTCCCTCATCCACCGCCTCACCCCCGCCCGGGTCGCATGAGCCACCCAAGCGCACCACCAGCCAGCCTGACCGGCAGCAGGGCCGGCCGGCACGCCCAAAGGAAAGGAAAGAGTGCCGGGCGGCCCATGCCCGCGCCCGGTGACGCTGGCCCTGTCAGACCGGGCTGCCCGCCCGTCCTGGGCTGCCTGCCCGATCCTGGCTCCGGCGGGAGGCACGCGGCCCAGTGGACGAAGGTCCCGCGGCCCGGGCCCGGATGGCTCTGCCGGGCGCGCGGCGCCGCGGGGGACCCTTACCTGCATGAGCACACAACCAGGTATCAGCGGGACCGGGCTGGGCACTGGCAAGAAGGCCCGCCTGAACCGGATCCTGCACCAGCACGGCCTGCGTAACGGCACCGCGCTCTTCCTGCCCTATGATCACGGGCTGGAACACGGCCCGCGTGACTTCTTCGCCAACCCCGCCGTGAGCGACCCCGCCTACATCATCAGGCTCGCGCTGGAGGGAGGGTTCAACGGCATCGCCCTCCAGGTCGGGCTGGCCGAGAAGTTCTACTGGGATTTCGCCGGGGAGGTGCCGCTGGTGCTGAAGCTGAACGGGAAGACCGACATCCCGTCCGACGCTGAGGCCCTGTCCCCCCTGCATGCGTCCGTCGCTGACGCGGTGCGGCTGGGAGCCGACGCCGTGGGCTACACCATGTACGTCGGCACCCCCGCCCAGGAGGCTGACTTCCGGCAGTACCGGCAGGTGCGGGAGGACGCCCAGCGCCTCGGCATGCCGCTGATCGTGTGGGCCTACCCGCGCGGCGCCGCGATCGAGGCCAAGGGCGGCCGGGACTCCTTCTACGCCGTCGACTACGCCGCGCGGGTAGCCAGCGAACTCGGCGCGGACATGGTCAAGGTGAACTTCCCCCACCCGGAGAAGCAGTCCGGGGTGAAGGAGGCATATCAGCGTGAGTTCTCCTCCCAGCAGGCCATCGACGCGGTGGTGGCCTCGGCGAACCGGACCCGGCTGCTGGTCTCCGGCGGGGAGAAGGCAGGGGATGAGGCCATGCTGGACAAGGCAGGCCAGGCGATGGAGGCAGGCGCCACCGGGCTGATCTTCGGCCGCAACGTCTGGCAGCGCGAGCACGGTGAATCGCTGCGCTTCGTCGCCCGGCTCCAGGAGATCCTCACCAAATACCCCCGGGCCGGCACCCCCGGCGCCTGACCCCGGCCAGCGCTGGCTGGAGTCCCGCGGCCCCTGGCAGCGAGCGGACCGCCGCGCCCATCCCGCCCGGGCCAGCGGGTCCCGCGAGCCCTCCCGGCCCGGTCCTCGTTACCCGCTCCCGGCGCGGCGGCGCGCCGGTTCCCGCCCCGGCGGCTGGCTGGGCCGGGGCAAGACGGGAGCCGGTGGGATGGGCCGGGCCTGCTGCCCGGAGGCGGTGACCGTGACCGGCTGGCCGTAGTGGCGGATCCCCAGCGGCTCCCCATCCCTGGTCAGCTGGTAGGTGGCCTGGCCGGGGCCGATCTCCACCCGCAGTACCCGCCCCCGCTCGGTGACCGAGAACGCCAGCCGCGTCAGCGGCCCGGCCAGCCGGGGCGCGAAGCCGAGCACCCCGCCGATCCGGCGCATCCCGCCCAGGCCCTGCACGACCGCGAACCAGGACCCGGCGAGGGCGGCGACGTGCAGCCCGGTGCGGGTGTCGACCCGCAGGTCGTCCAGGTCGATCAGGGCCGTCTCAGCCAGGTAGTCATACGCCAGGTCCAGGTGGCCGGCCTCGGCCGCGATGACCGCCTGGGTGCAGGCCGACAGGGAAGAGTCCCGCACGGTGCGCTGCTCGTAGTAGGCGAAGTTGCGGGCCTTCTGCTCGGGCGTGAATGCCTCCGGGCACCGCTGCATCGCCAGCACCAGGTCGGCCTGCTTGATCACCTGCCTGCGGTACAGGTCGAAGTACGGGTAGTGGAGCAGCAGCGGGTAGTCGTCGCCGGTCATCGCCGCGAAATCCCACTCCTGATGCCCGGTGAACCCCTCAGCCTGCGGGTGCACGCCCAGCTTCTCGTCGAAAGGCACCACCATCGCCTCGGCCGCCGCCAGCCAGGACCGCGCATCCGGCTCTCCCGCACCGAGGCCGGCGGCCGCGCGCTCGGCGTGGCGGCGCACCGCGGCCGCCGCGGCGCGCAGGTTCCGCTGCGCCATCAGGTTCGTGTACACGTTGTTGTCGGCCAGCGCGCTGTATTCATCCGGCCCGGTCACCCCGTCGATGCGGAACGCGCCGCCGGAATCGTAGTGCCCGAGCGAGCGCCACAGCCGGGCCGTGTTCACCAGCAGGTCCAGCCCGGGCCCGGCGTCGAACCCGGCATCACCGGTGGAGTCGGTGTAGTTGATGACCGCATCGGCGACGCCGGCGTTGACGTGGAAGGCCGCGGTGCCCGTCGGCCAGTATCCTGAGCATTCCCGGCCGCTGATCGTCCGCCACGGGAATGCCGCCCCGTCCAGCCGCAGCTCTCGAGCCCGGTCCTGGGCCCGGCCCAGCGTGGCGTGCCGCCACCGCAGCGCCGCGGCCGCCGCGTCCGGCACGGTGTGCGTCAGCACGGGCAGCACGAACATCTCGGTGTCCCAGAACGCGTGCCCGTCGTGCCCGGGGCCGGTCAGGCCCTTGGCGGGGATGGCCTGGCCCTCCGCGCGGGCGCCCGCCTGCAGCACATGGAACAGCGCGAACCGGACCGCCTGCTGAACCTCCTCATCCCCGCTGATCTCCACGTCGGCACGGCCCCAGAACTCATCCAGGTACTCCCGCTGCTCGGCCAGCAGGCCCTCCCAGCCGGTCCGCAGCGCCGCGGCCAGCGCTCCCTCCACCTGATCCTGGACAGCCGGGCGGGACCGGACCCCCGACCAGCCGTACCCGACCAGCTTCACCACCGACAGGCGCTGCCCCGGGCGCAGCAGCGTGCTGAGTGTCAGCCGGGCCAGGTCGTGGTGGCTCTCCGCCTGATGGCGGACACCCGCCGGGCAGTCCCACAGGTGATCCATGGCCGCCGCGACCCGGAACCTGCTGGTGCGGGTGCGGTGGATGAGGATCGCGCTGCCGTCGCGGGCCTCATCCAGCTCATGCCGCAACGGCGCTTCCGCCAGCTCCGGGAACCTGGGGTCGCCATCCAGCGCCGGCAGCTGCTCGTTGGCGGCCAGCTCGGACTGCACCACGATCCGGGCGGGCCGGTCCAGCGGCTCCACCTCGTACCGGATCGCCGCGATCGCGCGCTGGGTGAACGAGACCAGCCGGCGGGAGGTGACCCGCACCGTGCTCCCGGCCGGCGACCGCCACTCCGCGCGGCGGTCCAGGGTGCCCGCCCGGAAGTCCAGCACCCGCTCGTGCGAGCGGAGGGTGCCGTACCGGATGCCGAACGGCTCGTCGTCCACCAGCAGCCGGATGATCTTCCCGTTCGTGACGTTGATCATGGTCTCGCCGGACTCCGGGTAACCGTAGGCCGGCTCGGCCCACGGCAGCGGCCGGTCCTCGTGCACCCCGTTGAGGTAGGACCCCGGCATGCCGTGCGGCTCCCCCTCGTCCAGGTTGGCCCGCCAGCCGATATGCCCGTTCGCCAGCGCGAACACCGATTCCGCCTGGGCCAGCCGCACCGGGTCGGTATCCAGCCAGGTCTCCCGTACCGCCCACGGCTCCACCATGAGCCCCAGATGCCTGATCACCGCACGGCCAGCAGGTCAGCCCGGCCGGTTACCACCGCACAGCCCGCGCTCCGGGCGGGCCGCATGCAGGCGACCGCGCATGGGGAGGCGGTGCCGCACGAAGTCACCGGCATCTCCTTCCACGCCGCTGCGTGGCGGGCCGCGGCCTGCGCAGCAGGCCATCGAGGCCGGGCAGGCAGGCCCTGATCGGCCCGGGATGCCGGCACACCGCCAGCCTATGACGTGCCGGGCCCGCGGCGAAGGACCGGCGGCTGCGGACAGCGGCATGGGCGGGACCCCGTCCGCCGGGGCCCGGCCGCGCGGCAGGGCTAAGGTCCCTGGCCTGCCCCACCTCCGGCCCTGCCCGGCGGGGGCGGGAACTGATGGGATCCTGGCAGGACCGGAGGCCATGCGGCGCGGCGCAGCTCATGACCTCCCCGGCGGTCACGATCCACCCGGACGCGCCGATCGCGGAAGCCGCGAAGCGGCTGGCCGGCACCCACCTGACCCTGCTGCCGGTGGTGGACCCCGCAGGCGAGCTGATCGGCGTGGTGAGCCGGCACGACCTGCTGCGGGTCTTCCTGCGGCCCGATGAAGACCTGGCCGCCGAGGTCCGCCAGGTCCTCACCGACGTGCTGCTGATCAGCCCCGGCACGATCACCGTCTCCGCGCACGACGGGCTGGTCACCCTGGCCGGCCAGGCCGGGCGGCCAGACCTCGCCCAGGCCGCCGTCCGGCTGGCCGGCGACGTGGACGGGGTATGCGCCGTCAGCGACAAGCTCTCGGCGCCCGCTGGCCCACCTGCCGAGCCGGGCGGCTGAACCCTCCCGGTCACCGACCGCGCGGTGCCATCCCAGGCCCTGCCACTAGCCGAGCTAGGCGGAGCGGATGCGGCGGCCGGTCATCACCGCCGGGGTGATCCGCACATACGTCTCCCGGGTGCCGCCTGCCCACGGGGCGACACCGAGGCGCTGCACCTCGGCCAGTTCGGCGGCGCCGGTCACGGTCCGGGCGTGGCCACTGACCAGCACGCTCCACCCCTCGCCCAACGCCTCGTCCAGGTGGTCGGCCTCGAAGGAGACCCGCTGCTGGGCGGCCCCGGCCGCCGGGCTGGCGCCCGCGGCGGTGCGGAACACGATGTCATCCCCGAGCATCCGGTAATTCACCGGCACCGCGACCGGCCCCCTAGGCTCGCTGAACAGGAACCGGCCCACCCCGCCCCCAGCAAGGAAGGCCCGGCATTCAGCGGAGCTGAGCGGTTCCAGGGCAGGCCGCTGCCTCCTCCTCCTGGCTCAGGCCTGCCCGCTCGCGGTGCTCCCGGATCCGCCTGCCCACGTCGGTACCACCGTGCGACGGTTCCGGCGCGGCCCGCCCCCGCCATATGCCCGGGACCGTTCCCCGGGGGGAACCTGTGCGTCCGGGGATCCTGACCGGCGGCGGCGACTGCCCGGGCCTGAACGCTGTCATCCGGGCGGTGGTGCGCACCGCCGAGGGGCAGTACGGGGACAACGTGATCGGGCACCGCCACGGCTGGCGCGGGGTGGCCGGGAGCGACAGCGTGGATCGCGCGGGCGCTCCTGGCATGAGCATCGTGGCCGGGGCAGGAGGCTTACCCGGTGAGGCGGATGCGCACGTCGGCGACGACGGCGCCGTGGCCGCGGACGAAGACCGGGTTGAGGTCGAGTTCGGTGATCTCGGGGATGTCCTCGGCCATGGCGCTGACCCGGTGCAGCAGCTCGGCGTAGGCGGCCACGTCGAGCGGCGGGGCATGCCGGTACCCGGTGAGCAGCCGGTAGGAGCGCAGCGAGCGCAGCATCTCATCGACATCGGTATCGGACAGGGGGGTGAGGCGGACTGCCACGTCGCCGAGGACCTCCACCGTGGTACCGCCGAGGCCGGCCATCACGATCGGGCCGAAGGCCGGATCATGGGTCACCCCGGCGATCATCTCCACGCCGTCGCGTACCTGCTCCTGGACCAGGAATTCCGCCGCCTGCCCGGCGAGGCCCGCGTCCGTCAGCGCGGCCCGGATCGCGGTCACCGCGCCGGCGGCCGCCTGCGGGGTGGCGAGGCCGACGGCGACACCGCCGACGTCGCTCTTGTGGATGGCCGCCGCGATCTTGACCACGACCGGGCCGCCCAGCCCGGCCTGCGCAGCTGCTGCTTCCTCCGGTGTGCGGACCCGGCGCGTGCGGACCGCGGGGATGCCGTAGGCCGCCAGCAGTTCCCCGGCCGCCGCCGCATCGGCCCACCCGCCGCCCGGCTGGCCGCCCAGCACTTTGCTGACCGCTGCCCGCCCGCGGCCCGGGTCGATGCCCGGGGGCGTCACCACCCGGCCGGCGGGCCGGGCCCGCCACTCCGCCCACCCCGCGACATGCCCGAGCGCGGCAGCGGCCCGCTCGGGGTAGGTGAAGGCCGGGACGCCGGCCTCGGCCAGGCTGCCCGGCGGGGGCCCGGAGGTCATGAAGACCGCGACGACGGGTTTGCCGGCCAGCCGCAGGTCGCCCGCTGCCGCCGCGACCTCGCGGGCGACGTCGCTGGCCCGGGTGAGGAACGGCGGGATGAACACCACGATCACCGCCTCGACTTCCTCGGCCGCGCCGAGCAGGCGCAGGCACCGCCCGTACTGCCCGGCGGTGGCGCCGGCGGTCATGTCCACCGGGTTCCCCGCCGCCGCCTGCGGCGGCAGGCCGGCCCGCAGCGCGGCCTGGGTGCCCTCCGACAGCACCGGCACCAGCAGGCCGGCGGCTTCGCAGGCGTCGGCCACCAGGATGCCCGGGCCCCCGCCGTTGGTCAGCACCGCCACCCGACGCCCGGCCGGCGCGGGCTGCACGGAGACCACGGCGGCGACGTCGAACATCTCCTCCAGCGTCCCCGCCCGGATCACCCCCGCCTGGCGGAACAACGCATCGACCGCCGCCTCCCCGGCCGCCAGCGCCGCGGTGTGCGACGACGCGGCCCGGCGCCCGGCGACGGTGCGGCCCGCCTTCACCACCACGACCGGCTTGTGCCGCGACACGCGCCGGGCGATCCGGGCGAACCGGCGCGGGTCCGGCACCGACTCCAGGTAAGCGAGGACAAGATCGGTGCCCGGATCCTGATCCCAGTACAGCAGCAGGTCATTCGGACCCAGATCGGCGGTGTTGCCGAGCGAGGCGAACCCGCCCACCCCCAGCGAGGGACCGGCGAGCAGGGCGAGAGCGGCAAGCCCGAGCCCGCCGGACTGCGACACGAACGCCAGCCGGCCCGGCGGGGGAAAGACGGGACTGAAGGTCGCGTTGAACCGGGGCTCCGGTCCCCCGTTGAGCAGCCCCATGCAGTTCGGGCCGACCAGGCGCACCCCGGCGGCGCGGGCGCGGCGCAGCAGGTCCTCCTGCAGCGCCCGCCCCTCGCCGCCCACCTCGGCGAACCCGGCCGAGATCACGCACACCGCCCGGCTCCCCACCCCGCCAGCGTCGCCGACGATCCCGGCCACCAGCGCCGCCGGCACCGCCACCAGCACCAGGTCCGGCACAGCCGGGCACGACCGCAGATCCGGGTAGCACCTCACCCCCCGGATCACCTGGTGGCGGGGGTTGACCGGATACACCGGCCCGGCGAACCCGCTGTCCAGCAGGTTGGCCAGCAGCAGCCCGCCGATGCTCCCCGGATCGCCGCTGGCTCCCACCACCGCGATCGACGCCGGGCGCAGGAACGGCCCCAGCGCGGCACTGGCCGCGGCGCGCTGATCGGCCAGCACCGCATCCAGGTACGCGCCGGTCTCCTGCACGGCGAAGCTGGCATGCACGGTCGCCGCGGTGGGCCGCTCCGCATACTCCAGGCCCAGCTCGGCGAGCAGGCCCAGCACCGCCACGTCATCTTTGGGCACATCGCTCACCAGCCGCCGGACCCCGGCGCGGCGGGCGGCGCCGGCCAGCCGGCGCAGCAGCAGCGTGCCCAGCCCAGCGCGGCGGTAGGCGGCATCGACGAACACCGAGAACGCGGCGGCGTCTGCCGCCACGCGTTCGTAGCGTGCCACCCCGACGATCCGCGCGGGCGGGCCGGGCAGGTCGGTGGCCACGATCCCGGCCGCGTGCCCGGGCCGCGGGGCGGCCACCGCACCGGGACGGGGAGGGTCGGGCGCCAAATGAGCCAGTTCGAGGAACCGGCGGCGGGCGGTCGCATCAAGCCGCCGCCACAGCGCCTCGATACCCGCGGCGTCAGCACCGCGCAGCGACCGCAAGGTCACCACCCGGCCATCCCGCAGCGCCTCCGCGGACCCGCCCGGGATCACGAGCCTGATCCCTCTTCTGCGCGGCGATTCCCAGGCACGGGCATCATCGTGGGCCGTAGCTGCGGGCAGCGGGCGTTGCACGGCGGAAGCAAATCCAGCCTGGTGGCGAACCGGGGATACCGCCAGGGCCGGAAGGCCCTCACGGCCTGGCTCCCGTACCGGTGCCACGGACCACCACCACGGGGCAGGTGGCGTGCTGGATGCAGTGCTGGCTGACCGACCCCAGCACGGCGCCAGCGAAACCGCCGTGCCCGCGGCTGCCGACGACCAGCAGGTCGGCGCCCGCTGATGCCTCGATCAGCACCCGGGCCGGGTGGCCTTCCACCACCCTGGGACAGATCTTGACCGGCCCGCCGGGCCCGGCGACCCCGGTGATGGCGTCGGAGACCACCGTGGCGGCGATGCCCTCCATATCCACGCCCAGCGCCGGCCCGAGGCCGTAGGTGTCCGGGTACTCCCAGGCAATGACCGCCTCCACCACCGCCCCGGTCAGCGCGGCCTGCCGCACCGCCCAGGCCAGCGCAGCCTTCGAGGGCACCGACCCATCCACCCCCACCACGATCCGTCGTCCGTCCGCCCCGTGGCTCTCGCCCATGCGCCACCTCCTCCGCAGCGGGACATACCCACGACGCGAGGCAGCGCCCCGCCCGGTGCCGGCGACTATGCCGGCCGGGGCCGCCGGGCTGCGGGGCGGCCCCACAGCACGCACGCCGCAACCCTGGTACCGCAGCCCCGGCGGGAATCTCGATGCCAGATCATGATCGTCCTCCGGGCGGTGCCCTCCCGGCAGGGCCGTTGGTCCTTGCCCGGGACCCTGGCTGGTGCCAGCGTGGTGAGGCAGGCACGAGAGCTGCCAGCACCGCGAGGTACCGGTGCTGAAGCAACCGTGCGGTTGCCTTCCGCAGCGGGATCGTCTCTGGAGCTGATCTGCAGCTGCACACCGCCCGCGGAGCGGCAGGAAGGGGTGCCCCGCCGGGATGAAGATCATTTCCTGGAATGTGAACTCGGTCCGTGCCCGTCTCCCGCGCATCGTCGCGCTGCTGGCCCGCCACCAGCCGGACCTGGTGTGCCTGCAGGAGATCAAGACCAGCACGCAGACGTTCCCGGGGGATGATCTCGCCGCGGCCGGTTACCAGGCCGCCGTGCACGGGCAGGCCGGGCGCAACGGTGTCGCCGTGCTCGCCCGCACGGCCCTGGCTGAGGTGTCCTGCGGGTTCCCCGGCGAACCCGGTGCCCGAGCAGGCCCGGGTGCTGTCGGTCACCGCCTCCGGCCTGGCAGTGGTCAGCGAGCCTGAGCGCCAGCGGCTGCGCCGCCTGCTGGGCTGGGGGCTGACCGACCTGGCCCGCGCCCGCGATCCCGGCCCCGGGCCCTGCACGTTCTGGGACTACCGGGACGGCGCGTTCCACCGCGGCCAGGGCCTGCGGATCGACCTGGCCCTGGCCACCGCGCCGGTCGCCGCCCGCTGCACCGCCGTCACCGTGGACCGGGACGAGCGCAAGCCCACCTCCGGCGAAGGCAACCCAAGCGACCATGCCCCCCTCATCATCACCCTCGCACCAGCGGGAAACCCGGCTGGGGGCAGCGGGTAGGCGATCTGCGCCGGGCACCGGGCGTGACATCCCGGAGCTATTGCGGTGAGCGCAGCCCGGCAGGCACCCTGACCCAGCCAGGTCATGAGGTGGACCGCACCCGTCACTGAACGGCCTCCCCGGCCTGCCTTACCTCCTCGCTGCTCCCCTGGAGAAGATCCGCAGGAAGAACAGGAACACGTTCAGCGCGTCAAGGAAGATCGACGCGGCGATCAGCGGCGCGGAATCCAGGTCCGCAGAGCGCCGCAGCCGCTGGAAATCGAACAGGGTCAGCCCCGCGAAGATCACCAGGCCGAGAACCGAGTAGATCAGCGAGCCGCCCGGGATCCGCGCGAAGATCATCACGATACCGAACGCGATGAGGGCGATCAGCGCCCAGAAAGACACGCGGCCGATCCCCGACAGGTCCCGCCGGGTCGCGTACCCGGCCGCCCCGAAACCGCCCATGAACAGGGCAGTGGCGCCGCAGGCCTGCCACAGCGCCTGCGGGTCCGCGGCCGCGTAGGAGACGACCGCGGGCGCTACCGCCAGCCCCAGCGCCAGGCCGGCCGTGACCGCGACGTACCCCATCGTCTGCCCGAACAGGGCATGGGCCCAGTCCCGGTCACCGGCCCCGGCTTCGCCGAAGCTGAACGACTCACTCATGGCGCTGCCCGCCGGTCAGCGTGCCTTCGTCCGTCCCCATGGCCGTCCTCCCTCTGAATGTGCCGGCGTCCCGCTGGCACACGCGCTCATTCCAGCTCACCGCCGGCGGGGCCGGCGATGCCGGCCGATGTCCCCATCTGCCGGTGACAATGGGCCCCGCTCAGCGTGACTTCCGGCTGGCACACCCGGTGCCCTGCCTGCGGAACCGGCCCGGAGCACAGGGACACCAGCAGGCCTGCGGCATTTCGCAGCCGGCCGGCCACTCCGCCGCGAGCTTCCGGTATCCCGGCATCCGCTGCACGGAGAAGGTCCCGCCCGGATGTGACGTGCGGCCCTGGTCCGGGCGGGCGGTCACCGGGCAGCCTGGTTCCGGAGGCAGCGGCAGTCCCGGCAGGCCAGCACCCTGCCGCCGTGCCGGGTTCCGGAGGATGGGGGTAATGCCGTGGCGGACGTCGGGACCAGGCCGCGAGGCGGCCCGGCAGCAAGCCCGGGCACTGGTACGGGTACAGCGGTCGAGGTGGTGTCGCTGTCCAAGCGGTACGGCGATGTGCAAGCGGTGCGGGAGGTGTCGTTTTCCATCGGCCGGGGCGAGGTGTTCGCGTTCCTGGGGCCCAACGGGGCGGGCAAGACCACCACGGTGAAAATGCTGTGCACCCTGGCCCGCCCGAGCGGCGGCCGGGCCAGCGTGGCGGGGTTCGACGTCGCGCGCCAGCCCAAGGCGGTGCGCCGCCGGATCGGGCTGGTGTTCCAGGAGCAGACCCTCGATGACCGGCTCACGGCGGAGCAGAACCTTCGCTTCCACGCCGTGCTCTACCACGTCCCCCACGCGCAGGTGGAGCAGCGGATCGACCGGGTGCTGCGCCTGGTGGCGCTGGAAGACCGGCGCCACGACCTGGTGTCTGCGTTCTCCGGCGGGATGGCCCGGCGGCTGGAGATCGCCCGGGGGATGCTGCACACCCCGTCGGTGCTGTTCCTCGACGAGCCGACCGTGGGCCTGGACCCGCAGACCCGGGCGCTGGTGTGGGAGGACGTGCTGCGGATGCGCCGCGAGGAGCAGGCGACCATCTTCCTGACCACCCACTACATGGACGAGGCCGAGTACGCCGACCGGATCGCCATCATCGACCACGGGCAGATCGTGGCCACCGGCACCCCCGGCGAGCTGAAGAGCCAGGTCGGCGCCGACACGGTCGAGATGGTCACTGCCGACGATGCCACCGCCACGGGCCGCCTGCAGGCGGCCGGGTTCCGGGTCCAGGAGGGCGATGAGCACCTGGTGGTGTTCGCCGAGGACGGCGAGGCGCAGGTCCCCCGCCTGATCGAGGCCGCCGGGACGCGGGTGCGCACCGTGCACGTCCATCGCCCCACTCTCGACGACGTGTTCCTGCACTACACCGGCCGGCAGATCCGCGACGAGGCCGCTGGGCACGCCATGCCCATGATGGCCCGCGCCCGCACCGCCCGGCATTAGGAGGCTCTGGTGACCGCTACTGCCCTGGACCTGCCCGGCGGGCCGCTCGCCGACGAGCGCGAGAGCCTCGCCGAGGAACTGCGCACCACCGGGATGGTGTGGGAACGGGAGATCATCCGGTTCTTCCGCACCCGCGCCCGGATCCTGTCCAGTTTCATCCAGCCGATCCTGTTCCTGTTCGTCCTCGGCTACGGGATGAGCACGCTGGTGGGCACCACTGCCGGGTTCGACTTCAAGAAGTTCCTGTTCCCCGGCATCGTGGCCATGACGGTGATGTCCACGGCCATCTCCTCGGCCATCTCGATCGTGTGGGACCGGGAGTTCGGGTTCCTGCGCGAAATGCTGGTCGCCCCGGTCAGCCGCACCGCCCTGGTGGCCGGCAAGACCCTCGGCGGAGCCAGCATCGCCACCGTCCAGGGCACCATCATGCTGGCCCTCGCCCCGCTCATCGGGGTGCACCTGACACCGCTGGTGGTCGCCGAGGTGATCGGCATCGAGCTGCTCATGGCGGTCGCGCTCACCGCGTTCGGGGTGTTCGTGGCCAGCCACATCCAGCGGATGGAAGGCTTCTCCGTCGTCATGCAACTCCTGCTGTTCCCGATGCTGTTCCTCTCCGGCGCCCTCTTCCCGCTGACCGGCCTGCCCGGCTGGCTGGCCGTCCTGACCCGGCTCAACCCGCTCACCTACGCCGTCGACCCGCTGCGCCAGGTCGTCTTCGCCGCCCAGCACATGCCCCCCGCCGCCGCCGCCCGGTTCGCCACCGGCGTCACCCTGTTCGGCTACACCCTGCCGGTCGCCGCTGACATCGGCATCACCATCGCCTTCGCCACCGTGTTCCTCGCCCTGGCCGTCACCGGCTTCGGCACCCCCGAATAACCGCCCGGCCCCGGGCGCGCGCACTCCCGGTCACACGGGCGCAGGCGCATCACTCTGGCTCTCGCGGGCAAACTAGTGGTCCGCCGGACCCGGGCGGACATCGCCTGATGGCCGCCACCCCGCTCGCCCCCCGCACCCCGCAGGCGCCCCAGTTCGGCGCCGGCGGAGTCGGCCTGCCTGGCCGGCATGCCAGGGACCGGGTCATGACCGTGCTGCTCGCCGTCGAGATGGCCATCACCCTGGCTGTGCTGGCCTGGGTGCTCGCCTACGTCGCGGGCCAGGGCCTGAAGTACCTCGGGCCGTCGTTCTTCACCCAGACCCCGCCAGGCACCCCCTCGCAGGCCGGCGGCGGGTACGCCAACGGCATCATCGGCAGCCTGATCGTCGTCGGGATCGCCACAGCGATGTCGGTGCCTGTCGGCATCGCCGCCGCGGTCGCGATCGTCGAGTACGGCGGGCGGTTCGCCGCCGCCACCAGCTTCGTCACCGACGTGCTCGTCGGCGTCCCCAGCATCGTCACCGGCGCGTTCGTCTACGCATTGTGGGTGACCCGGTTCGGGTTCTCCGGCCTTGCCGGGTCGGTCGCCCTGGCCTTCATCATGCTGCCGCTGGTCATCCGGGCCACCGCGGAGATGCTGCGACTGGTCCCCGTCCACCTGCGCGAGGCGTCCGCCGCGCTCGGGGTCGGCCGGGCGCGCACCATCGTGTCGGTGGTGCTGCCCAGCGCGCTGCCCGGCATCCCGCTCAAGCCCGCGCCTGGGCCGGCGCCCTCACCCTCATCCTCATCGTGCTGATCCTCTACATCGCCGCCCGGCTCATCGGCCGGCGCCTCACGGTCACAAGGAGCTGACACCCGCATGAGCCTCACCGACCCCGCCGACTCCCCCGGCCCCATGCCAGCCGACGATCCACGCCCGCCGACCCCCGGCGGCGGCACGGCTGGCCGGATCGACGTCGCCGGCCTCACCGCCAGCTACCACAGCAGGCCAGCGGTGACCGACGTGAACCTCGTCCTGGAACCCAGGCAGGTGACCGCCGTCATCGGGCCGTCCGGATGCGGCAAGTCCACCCTGCTGCGCTGCATGAACGGCCTGCACATGACAGTCCCGGGCGCCTCAGTGACCGGCACCGTACGGCTCGACGACACCGACATCTACCGCCGTGACGTGGACCTGGTGGCCGTCCGCAGGTACGTGGGCATGGTGTTCCAGCGGCCCAACCCGTTCCCCACCATGTCCATCGCCGGCAACGTCACCGCCGGGCTCCGGTTCGGGCCACGGAGCCAGCGGCGGGCCGCCCGGCTGGACGACGTCGTCGAGCACTCCCTGCAGCGCGCGGGGCTGTGGGAGGAGGTCAAGGACCGGCTCGGCAAGCCCGGCGGGAGCCTGTCCGGCGGGCAGCAGCAGCGGCTGTGCATCGCCCGCAGCCTCGCCGTCGAGCCGCAGGTCCTGCTCATGGACGAGCCATGCTCCGCGCTCGACCCCGTCTCCACCCTCGTCATCGAAGACCTCATGCGCCATCTTGCCCAGGAGCTCACCGTCGTCATCGTCACCCACAACATGCAGCAGGCCGAACGTGCATCCGACGTCACCGCGTTCATGACCGTCAGCGGGCCAGGGCAGCCGGGGAAGCTGGTCGAGGTGGCCGCCACCAGGGAGCTGTTCAGCCAGCCTGCTGAAGTGGAAGCCACCCGCCCTCTGACCAAGGGCCATGGTGGACGGGGGGATTCTGGCAGGGCCATGGTGCACACCCCCGGGCAGGCGCTCCCATGGTGCACACCGGCAATCCGTGTCGGGCCTACCGGCTCAAGTTGAGAGCTGCCCGCAGGCCATCCTCGACTCGCCTCATGGCCGCAGGTGAGAGCGCGCCCAGGTCGGCCTGTACCTCGTCCGGGTACAGCGTTTCGATGTCATCGCAGGATGCCCAGCCGGTGAACGGTTCGCCATGGCCAAGCTCCGCCATTGCCGGGCGGGGACTCCGCGGCGCCGTGGTGGTCAGCCGGATGGTCAGCACTTGCTCGAAGGCTCCGTTGCGCCGGTTGTTGCTCACCACAAGAAAGAACCTGGGCTCGTCAATAGGCTGCAGCTTTGCCCGGTACACGCGGCCCCGTAGCAGGCCAGTTGCCATGGCTGCGCCTAGTCCTTCTCGTCAGCCCAGGACGGACGCCGCCGGCGGGCAATCGCCCGGTCCTCATCCGCGGTCGCCCTCCTGTCCCGGGCAGCCTCGGTGTACGCCTGTGCCTCAGCGGCCTCACGAACCGCGCGAAGGCCGATGACGAACACAGCGTGCAGGAGCACCGACTCTGTGACCTCCTCCTCCGGGGGAGGTCCGCCGAGATCCGCGAGAGCCGTCCTTTCCGGGCCGGGTGAGCGAAGACGCTCAAGGTCTTCGAGATCGCGGCTTGTCAGCGGGAGTGGCTTCCGGTCCTGCGCGGGTTCCTGTAGTCGCTTAGCCATGCCTAACATTGTGCGTCACATTCAGCAACTTTAGCAAGTTAGCTTGGCAGCCCTCGGCCGCCGAGCTGCGGCAGGTCCACGCTCTCCAGCGCGGACACGGTCTGGTGATTGGTCAGATGATCAAGATACCTAGCCGTCACGCTGATGCTGGAGTGGCCGAGCAGCTTGGAGATGACGGTCACGGGCGTGCCCGCCTGCTCAAGCTCGAAAGCGAAGCTGTGCCTTCTCTCCGCAGTCGCCGTGTTCGGTCAGGTTCGTGTAGCGATTGCCACGAGCCGCTGACGTCGGACCCCTCGACCCTTTGAAAGCAGCCTCCGGTCTCGCAGAAGCGCAGGCAACGTCAGCACCGGTCCGCCCCGCAGGCGCGCGGTGACGACGACCCCAGTGCCCAGCGCGCGACCGCATGACCTCAGCGCCGCGCGCCGGTATCCCCAGCAACCCCCGACCCTCCGAATAGGAGCCGTGTGCTGCCCCAGGACCCCGGACCATCCCCAGGAAAGCGAAGCGGCCCCAGGCCGAAGACCCAGGACCGCCCCAACGTCGAGATCGCCGCGAAGGTCACCCGAACCGAGACCAAGGATAACGCCGTGGTTGCCGCTGTGCAGGTACCAGCACGGATAGTGCGCCGTACCTACCGCGGGCGCCAGGACACGGGAGGGGCATCATGAGCCCCCGCGACGCGGCCGTGGCCGCCGCCCGGCGGGGATGGGCGGTGTTCCCTTGCCTACCCTGGCGCAAGCGCCCCGCGGTGGAAGACCGCTGGGAAGACCGCGCGTGCGCTGACCCTGAGCTCGTGGCCCGGTACTGGCCGTCCGATCAGCACAATGCCGGCGTGGCCTGCGGGCCGAGCGGCCTGGTCGTCATCGACCTGGACACACACGGAAGCCTGCCGGAAGCCTGGCGGCTGCCCGGTATCCGGGACGGCCTCGACGTGCTGGCCCAGCTGTGCGAGTGGGCCAGCCAGCCATGGCCGACCACCTGCACCACACAGACTCCCCTCGGCGGTCAGCACCTGATCTTCAAGGCGCTTCCCGGGCGGGAGATCCGCAACAGCGCCGGCAAGATCGGCCCGATGATCGACGTGCGGGCTAGCGGTGGCTACATCCTCGCCGCCGGCAGTGTGCTGGATGGGCGCGCGTACCCGAAAGACCCGGAAGCAGCCAGGGTGGTCCGGGGTGGCAAGGCATACAAGGTCATTGATCCCAGCGAGGCCGCCCCGCTGCCGTCGTGGCTCGCCACTCTCGCCAGTCACGAGCCTTCCCCCGACCGGACTGGTGCCCGCGAGACAGGCACACCAGAGGGCCGTATGCGCGGCCTGGTCGCCACCGTCCGCGCTGGCCAGCGCGGCGACCGCAACGGGCCGCTGTACTGGTCAGCATGCAGGGCCGCGGAAATGATCGCGGCTGGGCAGGTTGACCGGAGCATGGCTGAGGACCTGCTCGTGAGTGCCGCGCTCGAGGCCGGCCTGCGCGGTGGGGAACGTGAGGCACGCCGCACGTTCGCCTCGGCCATGCGGGGGGTGACCCGTGAGCCAGTCACCTACGCCGGCTGAGGCCCGCAGGGCTGCGGAGGCTACCAAGCCGGAGCCGTGGGAGGACCTGGTCCCTCTCGGCACCAGGGCACCCCTTCCCCCTTTCCCCGTGGACACGCTGCCCGGCTACATCGCCGCCATGGTGACAGCCGTTGCCACCGAGGTACAGGTGCCCGCCGACCTTCCCGGCGCTCTTGCCATGGGCGTGCTGTCCACCGCCGCAGGCGGCCGGGCCGAGGTCGTGGTCCGCGGGCAGTGGCGCGAGCCGCTGAATCTCTACCTGGCCTCGGCGATGCCACCGGGCTCGGGGAAGTCGCCAGCGTTCCGGCTGATGTGCGCGCCGATCTTCGCCGCCGAGCAGGAGCTACGCGAGAAAGCGGCGGCCAGCATCATGGCGGCGGTCATTGAACGTGAGGCGGCCATCGCCGAGGCTGACGCCCAGCGCCGCAAGGCGAAGGCACCCGGGGACATCCGGGACGCCGTGAAGGCCGCCAGCATGGCAGAGGCACTCGCTGCCCCGGTCATGCCCCGGCTGACCGCTGATGACGTGGTTCCCGAGCAGGCGGCCACGATCATGGCCGACCAGGGCGGGCGGCTGGCGATCCTCTCAGCGGAAGGAACGTTCTTCTCGGTCATCATGGGCCGGTACATGAACGGCACCCCGAACGTCGAGCTAGCCCTCAAGGGACATGCCGGCGACCGTGTGCAGGTGGATCGCCGGGGACGGGCGGAACTCATCGAGCGCCCGGCCCTGACCATCGCGACGACAGTGCAGCCGACCGTGCTCCGCGAGATCGCCGCCAAGCCTGCGATGCGCGAGCGCGGTGTCCTCGCCCGGTTCCTGCTCACCCTGCCGCCCGACCTTGTCGGCAACCGGGAGATCACTCCCGAGCTCGTGCCCGACGAGGTGCTGCACGGGTACACGTCCACGGTCAAGGCCCTGATCGTCGGCCTGGCCGAGTGGACCGACCCGGCGGTGCTCACGCTGACCCCGCCCGCGCTGAAACTGCACACCGAATGGCGTGCCGAGGTCGAGCCCCGGCTCAGGCAGGGCACCGGGGACCTTGAGGCGCTGCGCGACTGGGCGTCCAAGCTGCCCGGTGCGACGGCCCGGCTGGCTGGCCTCCTGCACCTCGCGGAGAACCCGGGGAACGGGCCGAGGATGCCGGTCGGGGAGGACACGATGACCCGGGCCATCACTCAGGCCCGCTACTGGGCCGAGCACGCGATGACGGCGTTTGGCGCGATGCGCGCCCACCCTGCGATCGACGATGCGCGGGCCGTCCTGGAATGGATCCGCAGCCGCGACGAACCAGTGAAGCCGTTTACGCAGCGTGACGTTCACCGGGTACTACAGCGCCGGTTCCCTACCGCCCCGGCTGCCGCCTGCGCTCTCGATGTGCTTGAGGACCACGGCTACATCCGGCGCGCGGAGGTTCCCCGGGGGCCGGGCCGGAAGCCTGTCATCTATGACGTACACCCTAGGGCCGTGACAAATTGACAGAACTCAGTTTCGGGTCGCTGACCTGCACAGATTTTGTCGCAACGCCCCCGGACAGAACGTTGACACAAACCCTCGCTGCTGACAAAACCCCCTCGGCGGACCGCTCCGGACCGCGCGCCGGGTCTGTGAAGCGGTGCCCGGTGCGCTTCCGGACTGTCAGCGCACCGACGACAAATAAAACCGCAGGTCCTCGGGTTATGTCAGCTTTTGTCACGATGGCCTGTGACAAAGTTTCGGCAGGTCAGTGCCTCATTTCGGCTTTCTGTCAGCAGATTCGGGCCAGAGAGTGCCGGGGAACCGGGACAGGTAGTAGCCGCGTACAAGCCTGCTCGGTGCCCGGCATGGAAGCGGGCACGCCCGTAGCGGCTGGCTACGCCTGGAATGCCCCGGAGAGCATCTCGCTGGACCGCGCTCATCGCGCGGAGCGCAAGGCTGCTTATGAAGCCGGGCTAGCGAAGGTGCAGACCTGGGAGTGGGAACGGATGGTGCTTCCTCGTGGCACTACGCGCCGCACCCGGCAGAAGGTCACCGTGCAGCACAACCCGGACGGGTGGCGCCGCGGCTCCCCGGGTGGCTACGGGCAGGAGATCTGCCGGACGCTGATGCAGTTTGACGCTTATCCGCATCCGCCAGGCAAGACCTGGCGTGAGCAGTGGGACGAGGATCACGGCACGCACAAGGTGCCCCCCTACGGCAACATCGAGCACACCGTCCCGACGATATGGAAAGTCCGCGCCGCATCGAAAGCCCGGCATGGTGTGGACCGTGGCGGTGAGTGGTGCAACCGGTGCCTGCCGGCGCAGTTCCGGCCGCAGGCCGACGGGTCGCCGCCGCCGGAGTTCGGCCCGCTCGCCGGGCAGGAGCCGCGCAACAAGCGGGAACCCCAGCAGGAGCCCCGGGAACGGGCTGCCTCGGCAACGGGGCGCCTGCGCGAGCTGAGTGAAGGTGACCAGTGAGGCTGACCGAGCCGGAACTACACGCCTACATCGCCGGCATGGTTGACCTCCTGGACGATGTCGGGCTGGGGCTCTACGCCATCGACGGCGAGCATCCCGGCCTGATGGCGACCGACCCCACCCCGGCTTACGAGGCGTGGCGGGACGCGGGCCACCATGCCCGCGCCGCCGCAGAGGCGATCCTGCGGATTGTCCCCCGCCTCGCCGGACTACCCGATCCGCCGGGCAGAGCGACCGGTGACCGGGCCGGGCGTCCGCCCCGGGGTATTCCTAGGCTGCTCGTAGCAGCAGCCCGGTAAGGATGCGACACTGAAACGGTGGAGGACATGAGCGGGCAAGCCCCGGAGCAGGTCACCGTCAGGCTGGACTGGAGCGATGTAAGGGTGACACCGGCTCAGCATGTCAACCAGGCCCTTGGTCAGCTCGGCCCGCCTACGAACGGGATCCCTGACGGTATCTACCTCACGCTGGGCCGGGTCGAGCCCGAGGTCATTCTGGACCAGGAGGGCCGGGCCAGCGTCATCGAACAGTTGAAGGAGACAGGCGCGAAAGTCGGCGTGCATGGCCGGTTTCACCTGACGCGGCAGTTGGTCGACGAGGTTATCCGGATTCTCCAGGTGACGGCCGCTCAGTACGACACAGCGGTGCGGAGCACGGAGCAGGTGCAGGCGGAAGGTCAGGCAGCAGCCGATGTCGATCACTGAGATTTCTGAGATTTACCTCGCCCCGTCGGCTAGCACCGCGCTCTCCCTTCCGGAGCCGGAACTGGACGTGCAGGCGTCCAGGGACCCCGAGCAGGTCTGGTTCTGGACGCCGGAATGGCAGACGGGCGAGCAGGAGGCCACCGCTGAGATCATCCGCGGTGATTTGTCCCCCGTATTCGAGTCCGCCGATGAGATGTTTGAGTACCTTGACGATCAAGCGTGACCTGTGGCTACCTTCCAGACGACACCGCGGTTTAACCGTGACTGGAAACGGCGGACTGGCGCTGAGCGCGACCGTTTCCGCGAAGTGGTCAAGGAGCAGTTCGTGCCCGATGTGGACGGCGGACAATTCCGTCCTCAGCTCCGTGTAGAGACCGTCAAGGGACACAGCGGTGTGTGGGAGATGACCTGGTCATGGAACCCGGACGGACGCGCAACCTTTGAGTTCGGGCAACCGCGACGCCCTGGCAAACGCCATGTCATTTGGCGCAGGATCGGCGGTCATGACATTTATGGTGACCCCTGAACTAGCCAACTGCTCGGCTGAGCGGTTCGCAGTAGCGCGTGGCGCCTGAACGCGACGGCCGCCTGCCGCCTTCGGGGATCTTGTCCATGATACGGAACCATAGATTTACCCCCTGACCTGCGCAAACCTGGTAAAATCGGGTCATGGCGAAGGACGAGTCAGGTAGCGGGCGGCCACCGCTGAGGCGTGCCCGCGGCAAGGCCGGGGACGGCCCCGGCGCGCCTGGCCCGGGGCTGCCCGCGCCGCACGGCGCTTCACGATCTCGCGGCCTCCCGCGGCCATCTTCTCAAGCGGGTCATGCTCACCGGCCCGCTTGGCCAGCGACACATCTTTCGCCAGCGCGGCATACGACGCCGGGTCCAGCCCGAGACGCCCCCGCAGGCTCGCCGCCCTGCTCCCCGCCCGGTTCAGCGCGTCCAGGGCCGGGAGCGTCCGCCGCTGGCGCATCTTCCGCCGCATCTCGCCCATCGCTGGCCGGTCCTCGTCCTCACTGCTCTCCGTGAGCTCGGCCAGCGCCTCAGCGATCCCCACGTCATCGAGGTACGCGGTGAGCAGCTCCACCTGCGCCTCAGCCCGGGAGCACGCCCGGATCGCCCGCGCGAACTGCCCGCCCCGCAAGTACCCCGGCGTCAGCGGGCTCTCCATCAGCGCCACCTCGAAGGTCGCCGCAACCTCACTGATGCGCCGCGGGGAACGCGACCCATGGGTCAGGGCTCCTGAAAGAGCAGGCCGACGCGATCCGGAGCCAGCCCGTCCTCCTGCAGCACCTCGGCAACGGCAACATCGGGACCGTCTCCAACCCGCTCGCCCCCGGGACACCGCGCCCGTGAACGCGCGGGACAGCTAGCGGCGCGGCCGGGAAGCCCTGACCCGGGCCGGGGCGGCTGCCTTGCGCGGGAACACCTCGCGCCCTGATGTGGCAGTGGCCCGGGCCGGGAGTTCAGGACTCGGCGCGGATCTTGCCGGCGAGCTGTTCAAGCGTCTGCCCGGTGAGCACTTCCTCGCTGCTGGGCGTGGGGCGCCTCCAGGCCAGGAAGCAGAACCGTTCCGGGCTGACCGTCCAGCCGCCGGCCGCGAACTCCCTGCGCACGTCCTCAAGGGCGAGCGGCCTCCCGTCGCCGGTCATGACGAGCCCAGGACCCGGGCGATGATGCCCGCTGCTGCGGCTGCGTCGGACACGGGAGCTATCCGGTCTCCCCATGGCCACCAGAACCACTCCGTGCCGGTGCGGATCGTGTCTCCGAGCATCGCGGCCTGCGGGTTGGTGACCACTAATGAAGGCAGCCGGTCCTCGGGCGTGAGGAGCCGGGCCTCGAAGCCGCGGGAGCCAAGCTCGGCGGCGAGCTTCTCCAGGGATGCCACATCTGTTTCGCGTGCGTCGTCGTACACCATGCCCCCCACTGTGCGGCGCGGGGCGGTTACGGGGGCAGTGTTGACGCCGCAGGTGTCAACGGCGGTCAACCGTCTTTCATCACGCGAATGGTGTACGCGGATGAACTTCTCCGAGGCCCTGCGCGCTCTCATGACCGAGCGCGCCATCAGCGGGAACGCGCTCGCCCGCCGCGTCCCCTGCGACAAGGCACTCATCTCCCGGCTGGCTGGCGGCACGCAGCAGCCGTCCGCGAACATGGCACGCCGGCTTGATGATGTGTTAGGCGCGGCCGGGGAACTGGTGGCGCTCGCCAAGCTATGTCGGCAGCGCAGGGCAGTAGCAGTCCAGGGACCACCGGACGCCGAGACTGTCACCGTCCCCTGCCGGACCCCCGATGGAAGGATCATCTTCGTGGACGTCCCGCGCCGCCTGTTCCTGAAAGGTGCCGGTGCCGCGGCAGTTGCCGCTGCGGTGCCTGGTGCCCTCCCCGCCGCGGGCAGCCCCGGACCAGAACTGAACGGGCACACGGCAGCCGCCCGGCTCGCCCTTGCACGGAGGGTGCTCCGGGACAGCGACAACCTGTTCGGCTCCCGTCAGGTGATCCCTCCCGCTAAGCAGCAGGCGCAGGCGGCCCGCCGGGGTGCCCTCGCGGCGCGAGGTGCCGCACGGCAGGAACTTATGCAGGTGCAGGTGCAGTTCGCTGACCTGATCGGCTGGCTCTACCAGGACAGCGGCGATCACGACGCAGCCGGCTACTGGCTGGACCGCGCGCTGGAATGGTCACACCTCGCTGGTGACACCGGCTCGGCCGCGTTCATCATGGCCCGTAAGAGCCAGCTCGCCGCCGACATGCACGACCCAGCCGGCGCGGTCGCCGCCGCTGAGGCTGCGCTGCGGCTGGCGATCCCCCGGACCCGGGTCGCCGCGGCCGGGGCAGCGTACGCGGCACACAGGCACGCACTGGCTGGCGACCGCATGATGTGCGAGCGCCATTACGACGAGGCCCGGAATCTGCTCGACCGGGCAGCCGGTGACGACTCGGCGTGGCAGGCCACATTCTGCGACCACGCCTACATCGGGGTGCAGCGCGCCCACAGCCTGTCCATCCTCGGTGACTACGCCGCCGCAGCGGCCGGGTTCCGGGACGCCATCGGGCGGCTTCAGCCGGGCTATCACCGCGACCACGGCGTCTACCTGGCCCGCGAGGCTGCCGCCTGCGCCGGGGCGGGTGAGCCAGAGCACGCGGCGAACCTGGGGATGCAGGCCCTCGGCATCGGTGCCGACACGCTCTCGGCGCGGATCTTCACCGAACTGGCCTCGCTTGACGACATGCTCAGCACCCGGCGTGCCCTGGCCGCTGACGACTTCCGCGCGGCGTTCGCCAGCGCCGTGCTCCGCCCAGCCTGACCCGCCCAGGAGGAACCGGGATGACCAGCAGCAGCGCCGATAACCGGCGGTGGATGGAACTCGCGATTGACCTGGCGCACCAGTGCCCGCCCTCGGAGGGTGCCTACTCGGTCGGCGCGGTGATCGTCGATGCCCAGGGCGATGAGCTTTCCCGGGGGCACTCCCGGGAAGGCGACCCGCATGTGCACGCGGAGGAGTCGGCGCTGGGGAAACTTCTCCAGGATGAGCCACGGCTGGCGGGTGCCACGATCTATTCCACCCTGGAGCCCTGCTCGCAGCGCAAGTCCCGGCCGCTGACCTGCACTCAGCTGATCCTGGGCACCGGCATACGCCGCGTGGTCATCGCGTGGCTCGAGCCGGCCCTGTTCGTCGCCGACTGCCAGGGCCGGGAACTGCTCGAGGCGGCCGGGGTGGCTGTCGCCGAGATCCCGGAACTGGCTGACCGTGCCCGGGAGCCGAACCGCCACCTCGCGCTGTAGGCTCTCCTCTCGCGTACACCCAAACGCGGAACACCCCGCCTTCCCTCCTGGGGATGGCGGGGTGTTTCCTGTGTGCTGCAATGGGGCTAGCTACTTCCGCATATGCGGTTGAGCTGCCTGACGTCGCCCGGTACGTTCTGGAGCCCGGTAGTGGTGACCGGAGCGTTGTTCTCCAGTTGCTGAATGGACCACTGAGCGCCTGCCAGCGCGTTCTCCGCAAGGGTGAAGTTCCAGGACTGGTAGATGTCCCGGATGTACCTGCTGCCATGCACATACGGGAGCAGCGTGGCAGCGTCATTCCCGTTGATGGCGCTGGCAAGAGCCGGAGTACACCAGGATGGTGCCGCTATGGCGCCGACGGCCGGGCTGGGCTTTACCGTGTGTGCAGGCGAGGCAGGCGAACTGCTGCCCCCGCACCCGGCGGCGGCGAGCGCGATCCCGGTAGCGGTTACCGCGGCGGTGATGGCGGTTTTCATGGGCTGGCCTTCCTGCAGTGCTGATAGGCAGACGCGCGGCAGGGCGCGGCGGTGTACGCCGGCGCGGTCCGGGATGCCCGCATCTGCCAGCAGCCGGGCGGTCTCGCCCCAGCCACGCCCGATCCTGCCCGGTCCGCGGCTCATGGCACGACGAGCGGGAACCTCGGCCGCGTGATCATCCCCTCCCGCCGTCTGCTGCGCACCGCAGGGGGAATGCCTCGAAGCAGATCCGGGGCTCAGAGGGAACTCGCCCAGGACCGGAAGTCGGGGCGAGCGAACCGGGGGAGAGAGAGCGCACCTTACTAAGGCCGGGCGCTGGATGAGCCCGAGGGTAGTAGGCCAGGCAGCGGCGGGATCACGCTCACGGGCGTGCGGGAATCAGGACGACGACCACAGCCCTTCCTGCTTCAGCTCGCTGATGAGCGAATCGGTATCGGCCGCGAACTGCGAGGTGTCCGCTGTGGCCTGCTGAATAGCCGACGGGTCGTCGTTCCCGACTCCACTGGACGTGCTGGCGGCGTTCTGCATGGCCTGCGTTATCTGGCCCCAGTAGTTATGCCCATCGGCGCAAGACGGCACCGGGTTCCCCTGCATGGTGCTCGCGACGGCGCCCAGCTGGTCCAGGTCGGCCGCGACCGCTGTGTAATTTCCCACCTGCCCATCTGAGGAGATGCTCTGCAATACGGTGAGAGCCTGGTTGAGGGCTTGTGCTCCGGGTGTGCCCTTCCAGTTCGCCACCTGCTGGGCGCAGGAGGGGGATGCCGCAGGCGACGTGGCCGCTTGTGCCGGCTGGGGAGCGGACGGTTGTACCGGCTGGGGAGCGGACGGCGGGTGCCACGGACCGCCGACGACACGGCCGCCGAGGATCTTCTGGACGCGCTTCACGTAGGCGCTGCTGGTCTGGACCCACCAGTTCGGGCCGACGTCGCTCCAGATCTTCTGCGTGCCGGTTGAGACGGAGTTGCGCAGCACCGCCGCAGTCGTGACAGTGCCGGGGAAGACGTCGATCAGCGGGTTCTCCGAGGCGCTGAGATTGCAGGATGCCTCCGAGCTGGCGCCCGGGACAACCGGGGTGGCATAACTGGGCCCGGTACAGGGCAGGCCGCCGTGATCCAGGGCCGCGATCACCTGCCGCGCGGACGAGTACCGGGATGCCGCCACAGTGCCGGATGAGCCCCCGCACCCGGCGGCGGCGAGCGTGATCCCGGCGGCGGCTAGCGTGACAGTGATGGCGGTATTCATTTGCCTGGCCTTCCTGCGGGTGCTGATGGGCAGACGCGCGAGGGGCGCGGCCGGTTGGCCGGGGCCTACAGCCGGTGCCCGATCCTGGTCCCAAACGGCCCGGGGACGCTGACCCACGGGCCCCTCACGCTTGACCAGTACAGATTTATCCCGCGTTTCCCGTGTGCGCGGCCGTGCCGGTAGTTGGCGTGTGCGTGGCCCGCGTGGAAGAGCAGGTAGGCGGCGGCTATGACGATGATGAAGGCGGCCATGGTTGTCCTCCTTTGAGGCTTGCGACCCGGGTCGTGTCCCGTCCCGCTCAGTGCGCGCCCGGCACGGACTCCCCAGTGCCTTGCCGGCCAGCGTCCGGGCCGGGCGCACGCTCAGCGGCCGGTCTCAGCGGCTCTTGCCGCCGCCGGAGCCACCCAGCCGCCGTCCTTGCCGGTGGCGCGCTTCTCCGCGTCCTTCTTTGCCTGGCGCTCGATGGTCTTCTCCGAGGCATTCTTGCCAAGGCCGCCGCTGGTGACGAACAGGCTCGGCCTGATGCCCATGTGACTACTCCTTCTCGATAGCTGGCCGCGCAGGGCTTTCCTGGCGCGCCATGATGGTGGCGATGTCCTCGGCGGACACGCCGTGGAAGTGGATGTGCTGGTGAACTACGGGCGCGATGGCCCGGGGCGGCGGCTGGATGGCCCGCTGCACAGTCAGCGGCGTCACGGGCCGGGAGTGATGGCCGGGATCGCGGCGCGGCCGTCACGGATGCGCAGGCGCATGGCCGCAGCGGTGCCGCCCATGACGGCGACGAACACGAGGGCGAGCGCGGCGAGCAGCACCGCGTGCGCGACCACGAACGCGACTGCGGCGCCGATGACGAGCAGTGCGGCGAGCGCGGCGAGCACCATGGCCAGCCATCCGCCGCCGCCCTCGATGACGTCGACCCGCTTCGGGCTGATGAAGGCTGGCATCAGGAGGTCTCCCCGCTGTGGCCGTTTTTGCGGTGCTCAGCGATGACGCGCCGCGCGATCCGTTCCAGCTCGCGCACCTCGCTGCTGATCGCCCGGGCCGCGCGGCGGACCTCCTTGCGGGCCGGGTCCGTTTTCCCGGTGATCAGCTGATCGCCCAGCCGCCTCAGGCGCCGGCTCTCCCGGATCTCCTGGGCCAGGGCGGCCCACTCGGAGCGGGCGTCCGCCCAGGCCCCGCACGTCTCCCGCCACAGGTCCCGGAACTCATCACGCACGCGGGTCATCGCTCCTGCCTCTCTGCCGTGAGCGCGTCACGACGGTTTTCCATCAGGCGGTGCAGCAATACCGACCACGCGAACCGGTGCACGGCCGTCGCGCCCCGGCGGTAGCGGCGCCCGTGACCCCGGCACTTCCGGCACCGCGTGCGCGTGCGGCCGGGCAGGCAGCCGCACCTGCGCGTCGGCGAGATCAGCACGAACAGGCACCAGGCCGCCACCAGGCCGAGCGCCACGAGCGCGCTGACCGTGTGCGCCCGGGAGAACAGCCACGGCGGGAGCGCGCCGCTAAGCGCTGTCCGCGCTGCCAGCGGCGTACCCCTCGGTGTAGCCGTCAGCGTGGCCGAGTGCGTACCCGGCCGGCACCCCAGCGCTGTACCCGGCCTCGAAGCCCTTGCGGAACTGAACGCACCCATACCGCGGGCAGTCCTCGTCTTCGCAGTCCTCTGGCTCATGGCGTTCGCTCGCTCTCTTCGCCGCCGCAGCCTTGCGCCGCTCCGCCTGTTCCCGCTTCTTCCGCCCGGCCCCGGCCTCGCGCCTGCGCTTGTGCGGCGGCACCAGGGCCAGCACCGGGCGGCCCGGGCCGCTGACCCGGCTGGCGCAGGTCATCGCTGCACCCCGAACCAGGCGGCCGGGTCCATGCTCAGCTCGAAGACGCCGGCGCACATGCTCTGGATCGCCTCGACCATGTCCCAGGGGTCCACGCCGCCGTTCTCGTGGATGAAGTCCAGGACATCGAACGCGACCCGCTCGCGGCCGGCCTTGTAGCGCTCCCGGCCCTCCTGCCCTGAGCCCGGGGCGGGCCGGGTCCGTGGCAGGGGACCGATGCGGCACTCCCGCCACGAGCGCAGGGCCTCGGTAAGGGTCATCATGACGACCCGGCCGAGGATGGCGGCCAGGATGCTCCACCAGACGCGGCAGGCGCGCCCGGTGACCTTGAACCAGCGGCGGCGCAGCCGCTCCCGGGCGCTCACGATGCGGCCCCGGCAGCGGCACGGGTGATGATCCCCGCGACCACTGCGCACATCTGGGCCTCCCACCCGGCCAGCCACGCCAGGATCCGGCGGTCATAGCCGCCGAGTTCCACCCCAGCGGCGGCGCAGGCTTCCTCCAGCAGGCGCAGGCAGAGCTCGTCGCCGAGGCCGCGGCGGGTGCTCGCGTGCATGGCGTCGTAGATCCCGCGGATGGCGGGCAGGTCCAGGGCCTCGCGCTCGGTCTCGAACGGCCCGGCGCCAGCGCGCGCCTGCGCCTGGCGGGCCAGCTCAGCCGCGCCGCGGTGCTGCAGGGTGATGTCCTTGACGCGTGCCGACGCCTGCTCGGCGATGGCCTGCCGGCTGGCGGTCTTGTCCTCCAGCTGCCGGTCAATCCACGTGGTCAGCGCGGTCAGTTCGGCCCCGGTGCCGTACGGCTCGCCGTGGCCCGGGCGCAGGCCGCCGATGATGGCGAGGATGCCGGCGAGGTGAGCGCGGCACTGCGCCGCGGCGGCGAGCAACTCGGCCGGCGGCGTGTCCGGGGTCAGCGTGACCGTGGCCGCGAGGTACGCGCGGGCCCGCTCGATCTTCTGCGTTACCGTTTCGGTCATGGTTCCTGGTCCTCCTTGGGGACTGGGTTCCTAGGCCCCGCCCGGCGCTTCGATCGCTGCGGCGGGGCCGCTTTCGTTATGTGGTGCGTGGTTCCTTCCGGGCATGCGAAACGAGCGCCTCGGCGCGCTGCGTGCGCGCCGGGCGCGGGAGATGAACTCGGATGAAGCCGCGGGATGCGTGGCCGTGGTTAGCGCGTGCTGGCGGCACTGTGCGCAATCTGTGCGCACATGTGCCCCGGAAACGCGAAAGCAGCGGCCCCCCGGTGGATGTCCACCAGGGAAAGCCGCTGCTCAGGGAGCGGAGGCTCGGGGATTTGAACCCCGGATGGGCGCGAACCCAAACCGCATTAGCAGTGCGGCGCCATAGACCGGACTAGGCGAAGCCTCCCGATGACCCAACGGTCCGCATCAGCGTACCGGGATGCCGCCAGACGTGCCAAAGCGGTTGGCCTGGTCCGCCCGGAATCTCAGTGTGCCTCGATCACCTTGTAGTCGCCGCGGGCGTAGGCCTCCCGGATCCGTGTCTTCGCGAACTTGCCGACGCTGGTCTTCGGCACCTCATCGATGAACGACCAGCGCTCCGGAAGCTGCCAGCGGGGCACCTGGTCGGCGAGGAACGAGCGCAGTTGCTCCGCGGTCACCGTGGCGCCGGAGGCGACCACGACCGCGGCGAGCGGGCGCTCACCCCACTTCTCGTCAGGCACCCCGATGACGGCCGCCTCCATGACAGCGGGATGCGCCATGAGGATGTTCTCGAGTTCCATCGAGGAGATCCACTCACCACCGGACTTGATCACGTCCTTGGCCCGGTCGGTGAGCGTCACGTAGCCAAGCCGGTCAATGGTGCCCACGTCGCCGGTGCGCAGCCAGCCGTCGCGGAACTTCTCCGGGTCGTCGTCCTTGTAGTAGGACCCGGTGATCCAGGGGCCGCGCACCTCCACCTCGCCGACCGCCACCCCGTCGTGCGGCAGCACGGCCCCGTTGTCGCCGACCAGCCGCCCTTCGACGGTGCAGAACAGCCTGCCCTGGGTGTCCCGGTACCGCCAGGCATCCTCCTCCGACACCCCGCGCGGCGGCCGGGCCACGCTGCCCAGCGGCGAGGTCTCGGTCATCCCCCAGGCGTGCAGGATCGGCACGCCGAGTTCCTTTTCGAAGGCCTCCATCAGCGCGTGCGGGACCGCCGAGCCGCCGCACGGCACCAGGCGCAGCGAGGACAGGTCGCCGCCGTTGGCCCGGACGTACTGCAGGACCCCGTTCCAGATCGTCGGGACCGCCCCGGCGATGGTCGGCCGCTCCGCCTCGATCAGCCGCACCAGCGGCTCGGGCTGCAGGAACCGGTCCGGCATGATCAGGTCAGCGCCGGCGAGCACGGACGCGTAGGCGAGCCCCCAGGCGTTGGCGTGGAACATGGGCACCACCGGGAGCACCCGGTCGGTGTCGCACAGGCCGAACACGTTGCCCAGGCAGACCCCCATCGAGTGCAGGTACGTGGACCGGTGGCTGTACAGGACGCCCTTGGGCATCCCGGTCGTGCCGCTCGTGTAGCACATGGCCGCGGCGGACCGCTCATCAAGATCAGGCCAGTTATATGCAACGGATTCGGCGCCGAGCAGTTCCTCGTAGGAGTGCACCTCATGGCGTGCCCCCGCGAGCGCCTCGGCATGGGCGGCTCCCTCGGCCCCCGCCGGGCCGGTCACCAGGATGTGCCGCACCGTCTCCAGGCTGGGCAGCACCCGGGCGAGCAGCGGCACCAGCGTCGGCTCGGTGATGATCACGTGGTCCGCTGCGTGGTTGGCGATGTAGCCGAGTTGCCCCGGGTCGAGCCGCAGGTTGAGCGTGTGCAGCACCGCGCCCATGGAGGGAACGGCGAGGTAGGCCTCGAGGTGCTCGGCGTTGTTCCACAGCAGCGTGGCGACCCGCTGGTCACCGTCGACGCCGAGCTTGCGCAGTGCGTTCGCCAGTTGCGCGGCGCGGGCACCGGTCTCGGCATAGGACTGGCGGCGCGTGCCGTCGCCCGTCCACGTGACGACCTCGCTGTCGCCGAAAATTGAAGTTCCATACCGCATCAACGCGGTCACGGTCAGGGGCACGTCCATCATCGTGCTGAGCACGGGCCACCTCCTTGTGTTTCGCCCCGGCGCGGACTGCACCGTCTTGCATCGTTCTCGTGGGATCGTGTCATGCCAGGGGCGAAACGTCACCCTCCGAGCAAGTCCGCATCGATCCGGAGCTTGGCGACGGCCCGGGACACCGTGCTCTTCACCGTGCCCAGGCTCACCCCCAGCACGTCCGCGATCTCCGCCTCGCTCATGTCCTCGTAGTAGCGGAGGACCACGGCGGCACGCATCCGCTGGGGCAACCGCTCGACAGCCCGGCGCAGCGCGTCCTGCATCTCGCTGTCCCCGGCGTGATCGACGACCGGCTGGTCGGGGATCTCGTCCGTCGGGTACTCCTCCACCCGGCGGCGCCGCCACCAGGAGATGTGCGTATTCACCATGGCCCTGCGGACATACCCGTCCACCGCGCCGCGGTCCTCGATCCGGTCCCACGCCTGGAAGGTCTTGGCCAGCGCCGCCTGGACGAGATCCTCGGCGTCCGCCCGGTTACGGGTCAGCAGGTAGGCCATCCGCAGCAGGGACCCGCTCCGGGACGTGACGTACTCGCGGAACGCGAGATCTTCCGCCGCCGGCTCGCTGCGCGGTGGCGGCGGGGCCGGCTGGCCGCGCCGTGGCGGCGGGGCTGGCGCACCGCCCGCGCGCGTGATCCGCGCGCCCGCCGCGGCTGCCCGCACGGAATCGCCCTGACCCTCAGTCCCGGCGTGACTGCCGCGCGGTGTGGCCCCGTTCCCCCGCGCACCGGCCACGACGTGATCGCCCCCGACGCTCACACCCCAACCGTACCCAGGGAACACTCTCTCCCCACGGTTCAGCTTCGAGCCGGCGAGGCGGCCGTCCGGCCCCGCGGCGAACGGCGCATTTCCGGCGTGCAGCGGCGGGCAGGCCGTGCTTTCCCGGGCAACATGGCCGAACCGCTTGACGAGTGCCCGTCCCGCACCCATCGTCATGACCTGGGTCGTTCTGCCAGGGGAGGGTCAATGGTTGCCCAACGTGATGACTTAGCGTGTTGTGTCCGTTGCGCCGGGGCAGCTACCGCGGATCGGCTGGCACGCCGCTCGCTGCTGAAGGCCGGTGTGCACCCGCCTGCGGCTGGCCCTTCCCCCGGGTCCGTGCTGACCGGGACCGTGCTGGCCGGTACCGTGCTGGACACCAGCCCGCAGGTCATCACGCTCTACTGCGGCAGCGGTGAGACGCGGCTGGCGCTGACGCCGGAAACCAGCGTCTGGAAGGGACGCCGGGCTGATCCGACGGCTGTCGAGGCCGGGGACAGTGTGGTGATCAGGCTGCTCCCGCGGCCGCGCGGCGTCGCCGACCGGATCTGGGCCAACGCTGGCCGGGTCACCGGAGTGATCGTGGAGCGGGACCCCGATGGCGTCCTCGTCGACGAAGGCCGGACCACCAGCCGCCAGGCGGTTGTCATCCCGGGCCGCGCGGCAAGCCGTCTGCAGGTGCGCTTCCCGCGGCTGGAGCCGGGATACCTCATTGACGTCATCGGGCTGCGCACCCGCGGATACCTGGAGGCCCTGATCCCGGCCACGTCCCAGCCGATCTACCGCGCGGGCGAGGCGCCCGCCCCGGCTCCCGCGCGAAGCCACGTCCCGGCCAGCATCGCCGGATCGGCCACCTGGCATGAGCCCGCCGGGCCCGCTGACGCCGAGGGCGTCAGGTACCCGGCCCTCGATCCGGAAAGCGCCTGCCTGGAGCAGCCGCTGAACGGTTCCGCCTGCCCGCGGCTGCCCTATCTCTCGGTAGGCAGCCTGCTCCGGGTCCGCAACGAGTGCACCGGGATATCCCGGGTCCTGCCCGTGTCCGGCTGCGCGGCCATGGCGCAGGTCTTCTGCGACCGGTGCGTGACGTGCGGGACGTCCCCGCGCGGGAGGATCGCCGACCTGCCCATGGCCACCTTCGTGGTCATGGGCGGTGAACTGGACCAGGGCTGTTTCAACGCAACGGTGTCTATGGGGCAAGTGGCTATGGGGCAGGCATGACGACGCCAGGACTGACCGCCACGGTGCTGGCCGACCTGCGGGACCTGCAGCCGCCCGTCATCGCGGGCATGCTGATGGGCGGGTGCGCCGCGAAGCTGTCCCGGGTACTGCGGGCCGGCTCGCTGGACGCCGGCCTGGGGCCGACCGAGTTGTTCCCGCTCCGGCTGCGGCGGCCGCTGGCGATGCTGATGTGCGCGTTCGAACTGTGCCTCGGCCTCGCGCTGGTGGTCACCCTATTCCCGGTGGGCACCCGCCAGGGAGTCCCGCTGTTCGCCCCCCGCGCCGCGACCGGGGCACGGGTCGCCGCCGCCGCGTTCTTCCTGGTGGCCGCGTCCGCCCTGATCGAGTTGCGGGCCCGCCGCCCGGCCGTGGGATGCGGCTGCTTCGGCGACCTCAGCACGCGGCCCGTTGGCCTGCGCTCGATCGCCCGGTCCGCTGTCCTCACGGTGGCCGCGCTGACCTCGATCGACAGCCCGGCCTTTTACCTGCCGCCGCGGGGCCGGGGGGCGGTCCTCTTCCTCGGGATCCTGTGCGCCGAAATCGCGGCCATCGCGGTGATGTCCCCGGAGGTCGGCGAGGCCCTGGTCCGGCTGGGTTACTCAGATCCGTGCGAGCTGCGCCGCCTCCCGGCCGAACGGACCCTCGCGGCGCTGCGCCGGAGTCGGCAGTGGCGCAGGCACGCCGGGGCGATCACCGCCGACCTGCCGGTCGACATGTGGCGGGAACTGTGCTGGCGGTACGTGGCGTTCCCGTACCGCTCTGCTGGCGCGGGCGCGGAGGTGGTGTTCGCGGTCCAGGTGAAACGCCGCCGGCCGGCGATCCAGTCGGCGGTCGTCCCCCTTCCCGCGGCGGCGCCGGCGGAGCCGGCGCCGGACGTGGCCCCGGCCCGCGGCGCGGGACGGCACGGCGCCCTCGGCGCAGCGCACGGCGCCCTCGGCTCGGGGCGGCACGGCGTCCTCGGCGCGGGGCGGCACGGCGCTATGCCGTTATCTAAGGCCCTCTAGGCTCAGTCCTAGAGAAGGTCATATTCGCGGAGACACGCGCCGCCCGCGGCGGGTATCAGACGGGCTGCGCGCGGAGGAACCGGCCGAAGTGCGGCACGGTGAACGCGATGAGGCCACGCTCGGAGCTGTAGATCAGCCCTTTCTTGATCAGCCCGTCCCGGGCCGGTGACACGCTCGACGGCTTGCGGCCGAGTTCCTCGGCCACCTGGGCCGTCTGCACCGGCTCATCGCCGAGCAGGGCCATGGCGCGCATGTACTCCCGTTCCGCCGGGGTGGCCCGCTCATACCGGCTGCCGAAGAAGCCCACCGCCAGTTCGCTCTCCGCCTGCGGGCTGGCCACGGCGACGTCGCCGGCCGTGACCGGGCTGGCCGCCGCCACGTCCCAGGTGACCTTGCCATACGCCTGCACGAAGTACGGGTATCCGTCCGCCGCCCGGTACAGCGCGTCCAGCGCGTCGGCCTCGAAATCGGCTCCCTCGCGCTGGGCGGGCGCGAGCAGCGCCTGATCGGCGGCGGCCCGGTCGAGGCGGTCGATCGAGGAGTACCGGAACAGGCGCTCGGAGTAGCTCTTGCTCGCCGACAGCACCGACGGCAGGTGCGGCAGGCCAGCGCCGACCACGATCAGCGGGCCGCCGGTCTGGGAGAGCTCGTGCGTTGCGGCGCAGAGCGCGGAGACGTCCACCGGGGGGACGTCCTGCATCTCGTCGATGAACAGGGCGATGCCCACGCTCAGATCGGCGGCTACCGACGCGGCGTCGGTGAACAGCTCCATGAGGTCGATCTCGAGGTCTCCCGAGTCGGCCCGGCCGCGCACCGCGGGGACGTCGATGCCCAGGTGCGGGGTGAACGTGCCCTTCGGGGCCTTCGGGTCGCGGGCGGCGAACGCCTTCAGCACCCCGAGGAACTGCTCGATACGATCCGGCGCCCGGTGCCGCGGGGCCAGCTCGCGCACCGCCATGTGCAGCGCGCCTGCGACGGGTCTGCGGATGGATTGCTCGGGCCGGGCCTCGATCTTCCCGGTCCCCCAGAGCCTTTGCAGGGCCATCGAGCGGAACGCGTTGAGAAGAACGGTCTTGCCCACGCCGCGCAGCCCGGTGAGCACCATGCTGCGCTCCGGGCGGCCGCGGGCGATCCGCTCCAGCACGACCTCGAACTGGCTGAGCTCGCGGTCCCGGCCGGCCAGCTCGGGCGGCCGCTGTCCGGCGCCGGGCGCGTAGGGGTTGCGTACAGGGTCCACGGCCTAGCAGCCTATGCGGGGATCTAGCAAGATCCCTAGATTGACGTAGAAAGCGCTGCCGGCGTGTCGCCGGCAGCGCTTTCTGCTTTCCCCCAGCTTCCCCCGCCGGGTTTATGGCGCCCGGTGAGCCCCGCCTGGCTGGCCCCTGCTGATCAGCTCAGTGCAGCAGGCGGAGGGTGTTCACCGCGTCGTCCACGTAGTACAGCCCCGTGCCGAAAGGCGCGACGGCCAGGCCGAACAGCGCGCCCGCGCCGGGCGGGGTGCCCGACTTGTCCAGGAACCGGGCGGCGATCTGCGCCTGCGCCCCCGCGGCAGGCGCCATCGCAAAGGCCGCAGCCGCGACGGCCGCGACTGACGCGGCAGACGCTACGGCGGCACGGTGGATGACCGACATGTCCCGCTCCCCTTTCCCCTGGATGCCATGACGGCCCGTCGTTGGGCGCCATGGTGCGGCGTGAGAGCAGGTTGAAGTCGTGCAGCGAACGCCCCGCTCCGCGCGCCGCACCCCTAGTCACGGGTATGACGCGCGACGGGTTCAGTGGGTCAGCAGATAGTTGCCGTAGGGTTAGGTATCAGGAGCGATTTGCGCTATTTGCCCTGGTCATGCCCCTGGTTCAGGCGGGCCAGGTAGGCGTTGTAGGCATCGAGATGCTCGTCATCGTCGATGTTGCCGCGCGGCGCACGCTGGCTGCTGGTGACGCTCACCGCGGTCCCGCTGTCCTGGCCTGCGGAGCCGGACTGGGCGGTCGGGCCCGTGGCAACCGCCGGGCCGGCCTGGGTCACCAGGGTCTCGAAGCTTGCGGTGCGGACCGCTTCCAGCCAGCCCCGGCTGCGGGTGCCCATCCGGTCCGCGTGTGCCCACATGACGTACACCAGCATCATGAAGGCGAGCATGATCGCGTCGCCGCCGATCCACATGATCGCCCCGCCCCAGTGCATATCCTGCACCGGGCCGGGAGAGCCCGCTGGCCGCATCGCGGTCATCCCCTTCATCGGGGTGCTGGCGGAGCCGAGCACCAGCCCGGTGAAGGTGTCCACCGGCATGGCGAGGACCAGGATCATGAACCGGATCGGATACGACAGGCGCCAGCGGATGGGCTCGCGGCCCACGATCGGCAGGAAGAAGAGGTACCCGACGACGAGGTAGAGCGCGTGCTCGGCGTCATGCGCCAGGGGGTTGGTCATGACCAGGGTCATCAGGCCGGTCAGGTGCGTCGCGACGATCGTCGCCGTGTACGCGGCGAGCCCGAACGGCGGCCAGGTGAGGAACGTGATCACCCGGGAGCGGATGAGCCGCTTGGTCCAGGTATGCAGCGGGTTGCGGCTGGCGTGCAGCAGCAGGGTGACCGGCTGGCCCACCACCAGCATCGGCGGCGCGATCATGATCAGCATCAGGTGCTGGATCATGTGCACCCAGAACAGCACGTCGTCGTAGGCACCGATGCCGCTCTGCGTTGCCAGCACGACGACCGCGAGGCCGCCCAGGAACAGGGCGGTCCGCCACCACGGCCACGGCCGGGCGGGATGACGGCACCCCACCCGCCACGCGCCCCACAGGTACAGGGCCGCTATGACGGCGACGAGGGCCGTGACGACAGGCGCGAACTCCCAATGCTGCAGGGCGGCCTGCCAGCCGAACGGGGGCAGCATCGAACCTCCTCGCTGGTGAGCCTACTCACTACCGCCTGTAGGGGAACCTGCCACCCTTGTGCAGGGCCGCAAGCCCCGGGTGCGGCGCTATCGTTGTCCGGGGAGGGTTCGCCTAGTGGCCGATGGCGGCGGTCTTGAAAACCGCTAGGGCGTTGACGCGTCCTCGTGGGTTCGAATCCCACACCCTCCGCCCTGACCAGCCAGAACGTAGCGAGACCGGGCCGCGTGGGCGCGGCGGTCGCCGGGCAGCGGGCCCGATGTGGGGACGCCGTGGGGACAGTCCGTCACGATCCCGCCTCCCCCACGAGCCGGGCGACCGCCTCGGCCGCGGCTAGGTGCTGCTCGGCGAGCACGTGTGTGTAGTGGTCCGTCATGGCCCCGGTGGTGTGCCCGAGCTGCTCCTGGCGGATCTTCGGGTCAACCCCGGCATCCCGGGCCAGTGATGCGCCCGTGTGCCGCCCCTCGTGCAGCTTGATCACGCGCACGCCCGCCTCGGCGGCGTACCGCTTGAAGATGCGCGACACCTGGTCCGGCGGCCATGGCGAGCCGTCCTCCCGGCAGAAGATCAGGTCGTTGTCCTGCCACGCGGTGGATGCTCGCAGCCTCGCCGCCAGCTGCGCTTTCCGGTGCGTGCGGTACCGATCGACTGACACGGCGTCGAGCCACACTTTGCGCTCGCTGCCCTTCGTCTTCGGCTTGCCCTCGATGACCTCTCCGCCGATCTGGAGGATGGGCCGGTCAACGCCCAGGTACCCGGCGTCAAGGTCGGAGCTTGCCCAGCGGAAGCCGACCGCCTCGCCGCGGCGGGCGCCACGCAGCACGATCGTGCGGAACATCAGCCCGAGCGGCTTGTCCTCTGTGTAGGCCAGGAACCGTCGCGCCTCCGCCGCGCTCCACCGGTCCGCCTCCGGCGTCTCCTCGGGTTCCAGCTCGACCGCGTACACCGGCTTGTACGCGATCTTGTGCTCCTTCTTCCACAGGTGGTTGAGCACCTCGCGCAGCGCGGCGTAGATCCGGTGCTGTGTGGCGATGCCGACCAGCAGGGGACGGGTGCGCACATCGCCCTCGGGCCGCGGTTTCCGGCCGTCCACGTGTGCCGCCTCGATCTCGGCGTTGATCCGCTCCACCCGGTCGAACACGGCAGCGCAGTGGCCGCTGCCGAACCGCTCCAGTGGTACGTCGGCAACGGCCGGCTTGAGCCAGTGCTCGCCGATCTGCTCAAGACGACGACGGCTACTCGCCCGTAGCCGCTTCTTGCCGGCCAGCCACGCATCCCACGCCTGCCCGAACGTCTCACCGCTCTGCGCCGGGTCGGCGCCGAGGGACAGGCGGCGGCGCACGACGTCGGCGCCGGGAAGCTGGACCTTGCCGTCCCGGACCCGGGCCGACCAGATCAGGTCACCGATCCGCGCGGCGTCGCCGGGGTCCTGTGCCAAGCGCACGAGGTCGCGGATCCGGTCGAGGCCGAGCAACGCTTGGGAGGTGCCAGACGTGCCGGGCAAGGAGGATGCGGGCCCCGCAGATGGGAACCTCGACGGATGGCCACTGAGAGGCATCGGTGCCGATGGCAGCCAGCCCTGTACGGTGAGTCGTTCACGCAAGTTCGCAGGAATGCTGCACAATGCGGCTAGAACCGTTGGGGAGGCCGGGGCATGGCATACACACCAACGATGGCTGCTGCGCTCTCTGGCGCCACTCTCCACCAGCTACGTCACTGGCGTAACCTCCACGCCAAGCCCGGCCCGCTACTCGTGCCGGAAATCTCGGCTACGCCGCGGATCCTTTACTCGTTCCAGGATCTCCTTGCCCTGCGCACCTTCGTGCGGCTGCGCCAAGACGCGTCCCTACAGAAGATCCGCGTGGCCATTGGGAATCTCCGCAACCTCGGCGAGATACAGCACCTGGCCACGTACACGCTCGTATCCGACCGCGCCGGGAACATCCAACTGGTTGCCAGCAGGGACGAGGCAATTGACCTCGTCCGTCAGCCCGGACAACGGCAGCTGCTCGTGGTCCTGGGCGACGTCATCGAGCCGTTTCCTGTTCGGGCGGGCGTAGTGGTCCCGCACCTCCTGCAACCGCGTGCCCACCTATCAGTCGACCCGGAGACCCAAGGGGGCATTCCGGTGATCGCGGGAACGCGGGTCCCCTATGACGCCGTGGCAAGCCTGATGCGCGACGACGTGCCGGCAGACAAGATCGCCGATTACTATCCGGCCGTGTCGGCCGAGGCAGCGGGGGACGCCCTCGATTTTGCCCTCTATGTGGATAGCTACGAGCGACCGAGTCGTGCTGCGTGATGCGTGTCCTCATCGACGAGGACACCGCCGTACAGCTGATTGAGCCCCTGCGGCACCTCCTCATCAGACATCAGGTCGACCACGTATCGAAGATCAAGTGGAAGGGCAAGAAGGACCGGAACGTCCTGCCTGACGCCAAGGGGGCAGGCTACGACGTGATCATTACCAGGGACCGAAACCAGCTCATGGACCCCGACGAGTGTGACGCAATTAAGCGGTCGGGGTTGCACCATGTGCGATATGCACAGCGCCGAGAGGGAACCGAGGGCCTGGGCCTAGCCCTTGGTGCGATCATCGCCGCCATGCCGATGGTGATGGCGGCATTGGAGCGGGCTAGTGGTCAACAACTGGTGCACATCGCAGGGCTCGACCCAAACCGGCGCTACGAGATGACCGACCCAAAAAAGGACCCGCCACGTTACTGGCGTCGCTGACTCGACCCGGGCGGTAGCGCCGTCGTGGCATTACCGTCTCCTTGCCGGGTCTCGCTGGGCCTGCCAGCGCTCAGCGGGAATCTGGTGCTTCCCCTCCGGTACCAGGCCCGATCCTGCGCCGCAGCCTCCTGCGCCGCCACCAGTGAGCTTCGGCAGCGTCCCGGGCGCGGCGAAGTTGCCCGATCGCTGCCTGCACTTCCTCTTCGCGCCTGGCGTACTGAGCCTCAGGCTCGACATCTCGGCACCGAGTAGACGGTGTGGTGGCCCGGGAGGCCCTGCGCCGCGCGCGGGTGGCGCCCAGGGCCATGGGAGGCACATAGTGGAAGACACCTGGTTCAGCAGGGATCTGCCTGTCCTGGATGCGGCCGTCAAGCTGTTCCAGAGCAAGGATTTCGTGGAGGTCAGGGATCTCGCCGGGGCGACTGGCTTTGAGATAGACGATGTGGCCCAGGCCCTGCCCGACATGCGGTACGTCTACGTCAGCGAGATCCAGACCATGGGCGAGAAGGCTGACTGGCCCATCGGGGACGTCACCCCGGATGCCCGCCGGGCGGTGGGCCAGTGGCCGACACCCGAGAACGTCGTCGCCCGCCTGGCCGAAGAGTTCAGCGCCGCGGCCGAGCAGGAGCCAGACCCCGAGCAGCGCAGCAGGCTCCGTGCGGTCGCCAGCGTCCTGGCTGACACAGGCAAGGGCATCGCCATCCAGGTCGTGTCAAAGGTGATCGAGCACAAGACCGGGTGTTGACGGGCTGGCGTACCACCGCAGCCCGATGCACCAGCGCCCGTGCCGGTCCTTGCGCTGCCCGATCACCCGTGCCCAGGTCCAGGTGCCGTCACGGAGCAGCAGCTTCGCCTCGGTGTCCTCCGGGACCGTGGAGCCCTGTACGGCGTCCGCGGGCATGGCTCGGCCAAGCGCGGCTCGCGGGACGGGTCAGAGACGATCACTCAGCCAGGGTGCCCGGCTCTGAGTCTGGGTATCCGCTGGTTAAGGCAATTTTTCGTATTTGTTCCCGTAAGCCTGGGCCGCGCCGCTCTCCCCCTCGGCCATCAGCCCAGCTGTCCCGTTCGGCCGCCAGCGTGTTACCAGACCGTCTTGGAAACATCGGGCTCTACCGAGGCTTCGATCAGCACTGCGTCCCACTGCTCGCCAGCCGTACCGCGACAAGTCGCTTCAATCCGAACGGGACTCTTATACCCGTCGGCCAGTTCCACCTTCCAGATCATCGAGGCTTATTCACGACCATGATCATCGGGCCGTCCGCGTCGCATCACCGCTGGCCAAGCCTTGATCAACTTGAAGTAGATGATCATGTGAATAACCCTCATCGACTCCCTCGGCTTCATCCCGGCTGGGTCGCCACTGTACGGATCGTAGGAAAAGGCGTGAAGCGCCACGTTCCCGGGCCTGACCGGGTGAACTCCGTACACGTTGCGGTCAAAGGTGATCCCTTGCCCGCCAGGGATGGAGAACTCCGCTCCGGGCGGTAGTCGGCGGGTTTGGCAGTAACGGCAGGAGCGCACGCCCCAAGTTCACCGGGTGAGCGGAAATTCCGGGGCCTGGCTCCGTCGCGGAGTCAGACTCTCTGGGTTGTCTCCCGGGGCACCGGAGCACGACGATCGTCCACCCTTGACTTTCGGTCTCCTAGCTGTTCTGCGGGGTGTTGGCTTTCACTCTGGGCTGACCACAATCCGTAGCTAGCGCGTTGATGTCGTCGGTCACGGTGGAGTACCCCGACTGCCAGCCGGGCGCGAGGTAGGGGCTGTTGTCATCCAGGTACGTGCTGGCGTCCTGGTTGAACGTGGCAGCGTCAGAATTGAGTGTGTTTCCCCCAGTCACAGCGCTCTGCGTCTCGTCTATGAGCGCTTTCAGGTCACCGGAGTCCCCGCCGCTGACCCATGCCTCCTGCAAGTGCTTGTCCTCGGTCTTCAAGTCAAGGAGGACGTTGGAAAGGTCGCCAGAGATCTCATCGCATGTCAGCGCTGGGCGCGACTGGGGCGCGGAGGATGCGGACGCTGAGTGTTGGGCGGCACTGCCGCCGCAGGCCGCCAGAATCAGCGCGGCAGCAGCGGCTGCCATCAGGGTCGTGATCTTGTTCATGGGCGGGTCTTCCTTCTCTCGAAGGCGGGACGCCGCAGGCCCCCTCCGGGTTTACGCCTCGCTCCGCATCACCGTGAAGGCGCTTACCAGGTCATTGCGATGCCTGCTGTTCCAGGTACTCCACTAGCTCACGCGCGCTGGCAGCGTTGAGCACCTGCTTCTCGTCATCCCAGCGCCGGGCACACCACACCGGCCCGCCGACCACGCGGTGAACGACCCAGATCTGCCAGCGCGGCCAGTCGGCCTCCAAGTGTTTGATGATCTCGTTCGTGGTTGGATTCTCCATAGCCAGGGCTCCGTCCTGGTCAGGCCCCGGGTAGCGGTGTTCAGGCACCGTCCGGGGCCGCTCTGTATGGGTGTCAACAGGGACAGTACGCCAGCAGGCGGCAGCGTGCTACCGCACGCGGCCCTCAGAGACACCAGGACACGTCAACGTAGCGTCTGGGGTATGAGCATCACGCCAGGTCCAGTCGCGCCCTGGCGGCAGATCCACGCGCTGCTGAGGGCGCAAATTGAGGACGGCCGCCTGGCACCCGGTGACCGGCTGCCCTCGATCAAGGATCTGAGCCAGACCTACGAGGTTGCACTGACCACCGTGCGCAAGGCCCTGGACGCACTCAAGGATGAGGGCCTGGTGGTGACCAGCCCGATGGGCACGTTCGTGGCAGAGAAACGCCCCGCCAGCCGGGGTGACTGACGGGGCGCTCCGCTGGGCGGCCTCTACGGCGTGGTGAGCCCGTTGATGTGGACACCTGGGCAGTCGGCCTGGAACAGGCTGGGATCGCCAGCCGGCCCGCCCTGGGCCAGCCGGACGTAGGACTGCCAGAGATTGGCGATGCATGCCGTGTCAGCCGGGCTGCCGGCCTGCAGGGTCACGGTCCTGGTCCGCCACCGGGTCTTGTGAATGACCTTCGGCGGGGCGGTCCTGGTGACGGTGACCATGCGGGTAACCGTCCGAACCCGGGCCGGGCGGATGGCGTACGCCGTCCACCCAGACGCGGTGGCTCCTGCCGCGATGACGGCCGCAGCGATGACGGCCGCTGCCCTGGCCCTGCTCACCGTGACCCCCGGCGGCGCCGGCGCCGCAGCGCCCGGTACAGGCTGAACGGCCCGGCCCCGGTGCTCACGCCCTTGCCGCCAGCACCGAAGTGCAGGCGGGCAGCACGCGGCCCGACTGACCACCTGGTGCCACGGCGGCTCAGCCGGACCCGCACACCGGGCAGCAGCTTGAGGTAGATGCCCATCTCACTCAGCCCCTTCCGGGCTGGCTTGCCCGTTGCTGCTGGACCCGGCGAGTGCGGCCAGGTACTCCCACCCGTACCTGCTGGGCGCGGGGCTGGCCCACCTTGAGATCCCGGCGGATACGACGTACCCCGGGCACCTCACCCCGGGCCAGGTCGGCAGCGTACCGCTCGGCTGCCGCGTGCCCGTGACCGTTCAGGCCGACGGGTGGCTCGGGCACGGGTGTACCCGCCACGGGTGCGGCCCGGATCGAACTGCGGATGACGATCATCAGCAGTTCGTAGCTGATCACCAGGGCGGGCGCTGGCCACGACGCCACCAGCGCGCCCACCGGACCGTAGGAGAGCCCGGCGGCCACGTTCGCGGCCAGGGTGGCAGCGATGCCCAGGCCCAGCGCACCGTAGGCCAGCCAGTGGGCCCTGATGCCCTGGCGGGCGGCGTTCAGCAGCACCATCGACGCGCAGTAGATCAGCCCGTCAATGGTCAGCGGGTAGGCTAGGGCCAGCGTCCCCAACTCACCATGCGCCCGGACCACCTGCAGCGCGTGCCGGTAGGACACGAACGCGGCCACCAGGGCGACCACCGACACCGCGCCGACCGTCGAGTACCAGATAGCCCGGTCAGCCCCGGTCATGCCACACCTTCCACGGCCAGGGCCGCGCCGCAGCGCCGGCACTGCCAGCCGGACGGCCGCAGCCAGCCAGGCCAGCCGCAACACCACGGCAGCGGCCCGGCATGCGGTGGGCCGTTGCCGTCAGGCCAGTGGACGTGACAGGTGCCGCCCACGTCCAGCCGCACCTTGAGCGCGCTGTACTCACGCCCGGCCGCCCAGTCGGGACTGCCCTTGGGTGCCGACCGGATGCGCTCACCGAGCGCGGCCAGGTAGGCGGAGGGGTCCGGCCGCAGGTGCGCCACGTCGGGGTCAGCCCCGGTCTGGTGCCCGTCCGCATCAGCCCAGACGTAGGTGTCGGTCACCGGGTCCGCCGCACGGTGCAGCGCCACCCCGCACAGCCGGCAGTTGACGCTCATGCCGGCCTCCCCCGCAGCTCAAGGCGGGCGTGCACGGAGGCCACCGCGGCGACCGCTGCGGCTCCCGCGAACCACCAGTGATTGCCGCCCAGGACGCCCATGCCCACGCAGAAGCCGTAGGCCCAGGAGTACCCGGCGGTCATCGCGGCCACCGCCCGCCGGGGAACATCCGGGGAACACCCGTGCTGGTTTTAGGTGTCTTCGGTTGTCCGAGTGTGCATCCCCTGTCCGGCCGCTGAGCAGGCAAGACAGGGCTGCAGGGCTCTGGCCTGGGACGCTGGTTCTGCGGATCTGCGGTCTTGAAAACCGCTAGGGCGCGTGAGTGTCCTCGTGGGTTCGAATCCCACACCCTCCGCCCAGCCTGGTGCCATGCCGCGTCTGGCCTGGGCGGGTTGCCTCCCGCTCAGGCCACTTTCACGTGAGAACTTTCTTCACGTCATAGATCTGGGTAACCGACCGTCCGGCCGATCAACCCACGGTGAACCTACTGCCGCGCCACTTCCGGTCCTCGGGCCGTAAACGGCCCTCCCGTCCGGGTCGGCTTGCCATCGTGCAACTTCCGGATTCAGCGTTGCCTTAAGTCCGGGACGAGTAGCTGCCGATATTGCCGAATCCGGCCTTTTTCTTTGTATCAAGGCGGCAGCGCTTCGGGCCGCCGCACAGCGCTGCCCGCCACCGGGCTCTGCCTCTTTGAGGCCCGCCCGGCGCGGGCGCGTCTGTGGACTTACGACCAGCCGTTGATCAGCAGGCCACTGCCATGCACTTCCTGTTGCTCTGTCGGCCGCTGTGGCCGACTACTTGCGCCGCATGTTCCTTACCTCGGGTACGAGCAGGACGAGGACTGGAAGGATCACGACGAGTGCACCGCCTGCGGTCAGGACGGCCGGGCTGCCGAAGGCGCTTGCGAGGGTGCCCGCGATCGCGGTTCCGACCGGGGTCAGGGCGTAGTTGCCGAGGGCGTCGTAAGACGACACGCGGGAGAGCTTTCCTGGCGGTATTTCCTGCTGCAGGGTGGTGGCCCAGCTGACGCTGAGCACTTCCAGGCATCCGCCAGCGAGAATGGCTGCTGCCACGTCGAAGGGGACGGCGAGCGGAACAGCGAGCGCGAATAGCAGGACGGAGAACGCTGGCACGGACAGCATGGTGGCCACCAGGATCCGGCGGGGGCGGAATCTGATCATTACCAGGCCGCCGGCGACCGCCCCGGCGGAGTAGGCGGCCACGATGAAACCCCAGCTGCGGGCACCGCCGAGGTGGGAGTGAGCCACCAGCGGCCCGAGCACGTTGACCGTGGCGGCTGAGACGGCGACGACAAATGCGAACTGCGCCACGATGATCCACAGCCAGCGTCGCGAAGTGAACTCATGCCAGCCTTCGCGCAGGTCGTGCAGCACGTTCGGTGCCTGCACGGGCGGCAGGCCCGGGAAGTGCATGCCGATCCGGAGCGCCCCGGCGGCGGCGAAGCTCGCGGCATCGATCGCCAGGCCCCAGCCTGGCCCGGCGAGGCCGACGAGGAGGCCGCCGAGTGCCGCGCCGCCAATCTCGGCGGCGTTGCGCCCGGTCCGGTCCAGTGCGTTGGCCTGTGGACGCTGGTCGGCTGGCACTGTCTGCGGGAGCAGGCCCTGCGCAGCGGGATAGTAGAAGCCGATGCCGGCGCCGCCTGCCGCGGCCAGGGCTGCGAGCTGCCAGACGTGGGCCTGGCCGGTGAGGACCAGCGCCGCCGAGGTGCCCTGCGCGACAGCCTGGAGCGCGTTGGCCGCCACCATCACCTGGTGACGGGGCACCCGGTCGGCGATGATGCCGCCGAGGAGCAGGAAGGCGATCAGGGGAATCAGCTCAGCCGTCGCCACGTATCCGACGTCGCTGGCCGTGCCTCCGATCCGCAGCACCGCGAACGGGATCGCCACGAAGGAGACCGCAGACCCGGCGACCGAGATGACGTTGCATGTCACCAGCAGCCGGAAATTACGGCTGCCCAGCGGACCTCGCGGCAGGGCCGGGCCGAATGCTTTCACGTTTCTCCAGCTGAAGTAACGTACAGAATCTACTATACGTACATTATTTAAGAAACGTGCGGAGCGTACGTAGTCTCGTGCCATGAACAGCGAGGTACCGGTGACTCAGGCCAGGGACGAACTGGCGGACCTGATCAACCGGGTGGCCCACGGCCATGAGCGGATCATTCTGACCAGGCACTCCAAGCCTGTGGCCTGCATCGTTCCGCCAGAGGACCTAACACAGCTAGAGCAGCTAGAGCAGCACGGGCAGGAGAGGATCAACATCAGCTCAGCCGGGCCAGCCCCTGACATGCGGCACCTGCCGGCTACTCCCGACCCCCTGCCAATCGCAGCTCAGTACCGACCGCCAGGGCAGCCACGAGGCTAAGCGCCAGCACCCAGAAGCCCGTTGCTTAAGACGCGTAGCAGGTCGGCGCGCAGCTCGCGATGAGGCCGCCCGGTATCACCGCATGGGCGCATCTCGCGAAGCGACCTAGCGGTGACGGCTGCACCGCCCAGTTCTTCGCCCGCGAAGCTGGTTGCGGGATGAGCGCGGGACGGCAGTCGTCGTCGAGGCCCACGCCCGCCGCGTCTACCCAGGTCAGGCGCCCATGCCGGAACTGACCGAATCCGGTCTTGAAACCGCTAGGGCGCGCACGTGTCCTCGTGGGTTCGAATCCCACACCCTCCGCCCGCCCAGCCTGCTGGTATGGCGTCTGACCAGAAGGAACGCGCTCGCCGGTCACCACCGCGCTCGCCGGTCAGGTAGCGGTGTCAGCAGCCTCGACCGGCGGGAGGGAAAGCACGAGTCTGATGTGCGTCTGACGGGTGCGTGAGGCTCGCCACCTGACCGTCGGCGATGAGGCGGTGGTAGCTCGTCTGCCAGTCCGGGAGATCCGGGCTGGCCTGCTCCCGTTCGACGAATGTCGCCTCGTCGCACCAATCGTCCAGGCGTGCCATGGAGCGCAGGTGCGGTTCACTGTCCACAAAGGCTCGCATCGGGCGGCGTTCCTGCCAGGCGGTAGCGGTCCACCATGTATCGTTCGCGTCGGCGAGCACGTCCGCGCCGAGAGTGCCATCCGACTGCTTCGCCTGCTCCAGCGTGGAGACAGCGGCGGTGAAGAACTCGTCCAGGAGCGCCGGATCCCTCAGCCGAAGCCGGGTCACAACGATGCCTGGCATCACGACCTCCTCTGGGCTTGGTCAACGGCGCGCGGCCGACCGATTGACCGGCAAGATCTAGGTACAGCACGGCGGATAGGAAGCATCGCGTCAGCATGCTGCTTTGGAGCCGACCCGCCCTAGGGACGTGTTTGGGCCGCATCGCGTTGAACACCTGGAGTACCCGCATGTTGGACTAGCGGCCGGGCACCTCGACGAACGTTCCCTTGCCCGTGACAGTACGCACGAGGCCGCGTTCCCTTAGCTCGCGCATCGCCCTGCGGACTGTCATCCGCGCGGCGCCGTACTCGACAGCGAGCTCGTGCTCGGCGGGGAGCCGTTGCCCGGGGACGAGGCGGCCGTCCCGGATCTGGCTCTGAATGTCATCGGCGATCAGGACATAGACAAGGTCCGGTCCGTGCGGATCGAACCGCGGGCCATCCTCCCTGTCTGTCATGATCAACACACTAGACATCGCCTGACCTGCCTAAACGGATGGCTAACCCTATAGCTGTCTACAGATGTCTATAGATTGAGCTATCTTGACGCACATGGCTGAGTCCGCAACGCAGCGAACCGGCAGCAGTCCGCAGGAGCCAATCGACTACGCCTCCGTGCTCGAAGAGTTCGGCAAGGACTGGCAGGTCGCCCATGACGGCGAGATCGGTGCATGGGTCGCGATCCGGCGGCCGACGCCGTCCGCCCAGGAGTTCCATGCCGGCCGCGACCTACCTCACCTGGTGGCGAAGCTGAGGGCCACCGAATAACAGACGGCAACCACAACTGCGAGACGCCCGGCTACGTGCGACCCTCACAGCGCGGACGGACGAGCCGGCGGTAGCCGACCTCGACCTGCCGATCACCCGTCAGCTGAGGTCAGGTCGAAGCGACCGGCCTTCACTTCGGCCGTGAAAGCTAGCCAGTCATCCGGGGCCAGCACGAGCTTCGGGCCGTCCGGGTCCTTCGAGTCCCGCACAGCGATCAGACTACGGACTTCGGCTACTTCAACGCATGCGCCGTTGCCGCTGCTGCGTCTGCTCTTGCGCCACTGGGCGCGGGACAGGTCCGGGATGTTCACCCCGCTCCCCCTTTCCCTAGCTCGCCTGCGATGGCAGCCAGCAGTGTGAGACTTTCGTCCGGTCTCATGGCAGCTGCACGCAGGTGCTCGAACATGAGGATATACGGGCGTATCTCCAGGTCATCCTCAAGGAAAAGGTCGCCGGCCATGCTGTCGATGTAGACTAGGCTCTGGTCGGCGGGGTCGGGGAACTCCAGCACGATGAAGGACCCGGGCATGCCCGGGTGCGCGCCGGCAGCGTAGGGGATGATCTGGACTGTCACATGTGGCAGTGCCGCCGCCTCGCGCAGCCGAGCGAGTTGCTCGCGCATCACCGTCGGCCCGCCGACCACGCGCCTGACGGCGGCCTCGTCCATGATTGCCCACAGCTGCAGCGAGTTGTCGCCGACCAGCAGCGCCTGGCGTTCCATCCGTGCGGTGACCCGGGTCTCGACCTGCTCTGTGGTGGCGTGCGGCAGGGTCCCACGGATGACTGCTCGGGCGTAGTCCTCGGTCTGCAGCAAGCCGGGGATGAACAATGATTCGTAGTTGGAGACCGACCGGGCCTCGGATTCGAAGCTGATGTAGTCGGAGTAGATATCCGGCAGGTCGGAGCGGTGTGGTTGCATCCAGCCGCGCTGGCCGGCTTCGCGCAGCAGCCCGAGCAGTTCGGCCCGCCGGTCCGGGCTGGCGCCATAGAGGTCAAGTAGCTGGATGAGGGTCGAGCGCTGGGGCCGTTGCTGGGCACTTTCCAGCCGGTAGAGCGTGGAGCGGTCCTTGCCGGTCCGCTCGGACACTTCTTCCTGGGTCAGCCCCGCCGCGTCGCGCAGCCTGCGGAGTTCGGCTGCCAGGCGGCGGTGCCGCACTGTGGGCGTGGAGCGCTGCCTTCACGTGGATGCGCGTCTTCCCTGCCACTCCCGCGCAGGTGCGGGAAGCCCGCCAGTTCCTGGCCGCCATCCTTGACGGCCGCTCAGCAGCCGACGACGCTGTGCTGTGCCTGTGTGAGCTGGTCACGAACGCGGTCCTGTACAGCCGGTCCGGTGAGCCGGGCGGTCACTTCACCGTCCGCGCCCAGTTGCACGACAACGTGCTGCGGGTCGAAGTCCGCGACGACGGCGGACCTTGGATCTGGCCCGCGTACCCGGACGGGCAGCACGGGCGCGGGTTACACATCGTCGCCCAGTTGGCCCGCGCTTGTGGCCGCACTGGCGACGCCACAGCCGGCTGGAGCGTCTGGTTCAAAATCGACTGCCCATTGCCCCCACGCACACCAGCGGCCGTCAGCCACCGCTCACTACGCCAGCGAGAGACAGGCGACGATGGCTGACGTTGGCTCCACCAGCGGCGGGAATCAGCGCTCGGCTCAGCGATGGACCACCGTTCTGGACGGTCACCGGCTGCGGCAGTTACGCCGCCAGCATGGACTGTCCCAGGTAGAGCTGGCCGACCAGGCCGGGATGAGCCTTGGCACCGTGACCAGGCTGGAACGCCAGTTCCGCGCGTCCTGCCGGTGCCGCACCCTGGCACGGCTCGCCGCCGCACTCGGAGAGCGGCCTGCCACCCTAGCCCTCCCGGTCACCCTGACAGCCACACCCCGGACTGACCATGAAAGAAGGAGCCCGTAGCAGTGGAGCCCACGGTGGGACGGGCGCGGGACCCGTCAGCCGAAGAGGCAGAGTTCCATGATGAGTGCTTCTACTGCTCCTTCGCGCTCTTCGGGCTTTCCATACCGGACGGCACGCCCGAGTTCGGTCCCGACGTGAAACTCGTCCAGGTAACGGAACAAGCCCTGACGGCCATGTCCTAGCGCGATGTCGTACCCGAGCAGGAGGGCCGCGTGATGCATCTCAGCCGTCGCGATCCTGTTGAGGACGGCTCTCGTGATCCACCACCGCAAGCCGCGAGCGTGTCGCGCAGTGGTGATCCACTGGTTACGCAGGCGTCCCCTCACGCCCTCGCGCATGACTAGCATGCTTGATCCTCTTTCGTCAGCGGGGTTCGATCACTGGCCCGGCCAGGATCCCCCCCAGCCGCGGCCCACCTTCTAACGTAGAGACGCTTGATAGTCGCTCTCGGTGCACATCGCTCAGATATCGAATAGGCAGCAACGCTCGGCGCAGGGCGAGAGCCGTCCTCCGCCCGTCACAACCGCACTCTCGGCCCGAAGTCCCGGCAGAAGGCAGCCTGCGGCCTGTAAACCTCATGCAGGTTCGGAGCGTCCCCACTCAGAACGCTTTGTTACATTAGGCGCGAGTCGAGCGGGTCAGACAGCGCCGGCCACAAGCCCTCACTGGCACCCAGCCAGCTGAGGCGCGGCCGGCCTGATGTGACAGATATGAACTATTAGGACATATTTGGCTTCATCAGCGATATCATCTGCACCGCATACTCCAACGATCTGGACCACGCTGAACCTCGTTTGTTCTATCGAGATGCTCGTCTAACACGCAGACCTCATTGACACGAACGGATGACTCGCCATACATCGCAATCTTGAGCTTGCAGGCATTCAACTTCCGGGAAGGGTATGAATCGTGGAGTCGCGCATTTCTATGCTGGCCATCGCGGCCGTGGCGGTCTCTTGTTTTCTCACAAAAACCAGGAACGAGCCACGGCCGCCCCGCATTACACGCCAGCCAGCTTTTATCCCGCCGCCCCGCCAGCCCGTGAGCGTCACTCAACGTCACCACACTCGCCCGCCGCGCGGTCACGCAGCAAGTAGCACTCAGACACTCAACGTGAAACAGCAACTGTAATACTCGGCACGGCAAGCTCTGGCGTCCCCGTATCTAACGGAGTGTCCCACTATCAACCTTGCCTTCCGCCGTGAGGCATTCGACGCCGTTGGCGGGTTCGATGAAGGATTCGTCTACCCACTGGTTCACGCAACTGGCCCGCGCCTGCTGGTTCGGCCGTTGGCGCACACAAACTAGCGGACCGAGCCGTCGTTATGTGTGGGGCCCGTCACGATGTCCACCCGCCGGAGACCATGCTCTTATGGTCTGGCACAGTCCGCGTTCGTGGTGACCTTTTGGGAAAATGCTGGGTCATGGTGGTGGCTGGTACCAACCGCGGTGTCTGGGTCTTTCGTCTGATGTCGTGGGCGGATGTGCATCGGCGGCGCTTCCCTGCTGGCGTTTCTCTCAAGGTAAGTAATCGGGGAACCCGTGGGAGATGGCGTTGTGGTGCCAGCTGGGCATGGCGGAGTGACTCTCGGCGTCGTGTGACGGGAGAGGCGTGGGATGCTTTGCGGGATGCCGGTCGATCGGCTGGTTACGGGCCGGGGCCCTGGCGTTGATCACCGGCGGGACGACGGCGGGCGCGTCCTCGCGGGGTCCAGGGCAGGAACGGGTCCAGGCCGGCTCCGGCCGGGGCGGTTCCGCCGTGTTCGGCGCATGCCTGCAGGTAGGCGGTCAGCAGGCCGAGAGGCTCGATGCCGTGCCGGGCGGCGGTGGCGGTGACGGTCCAGACGCCGGCGGCCAGGTGCGCGGCCCATGCGGCGCCGGAGCCGTAGAAGTTCTCGCGGCCGATCACCGGGGTCCGCAGGGCGCGCTCGGCGGTGTTGTTGTCCAGCGGCAGCTGCGGCAGGTCCCGGTGGCGGGCCAGCCCGTCCCATTCGTTGTTCAGCGTGGCGATGACCTTGGCGGCGGCCGGGTGCAGCAGGCCCTTTCCGGCGTCGCTGGACTGGAGCATGCGGTGCGCGTCGATGTCGGTGAAGGCCCGCTGCCAGCGGCCCTGAGCGTGGGCGTGTGCCTCGGTGCCGGGCGTGGTGGCAGCCAGGGCGTGGCAGGCTCGGTACAGCACCGCGATCCGCTCGGCCTGCGCATCGGCCCAGTCGCCGAGCTGATCGGGGTGAGCGGCCCCGGCCCGCAGGAAATACCGTCGCATGTGCGCCTGGCACCAGAGCGGATCGACGCCGTCGATGCGGGCCAGCGACTGGTAGGCCTTGTGGAAATCCGAGGAGATGACCAGGCGGCGGCCGGCCTCCAGCTCCGGTTGTTCCCGGCCGGTGCCCAGCTGGCCGGCGGCGACATCGGCACTGCGTGAGGTGTCCATCACGAACACGGTGGCCTGGTCGGTGACAAAGACCTGCAGCCACCACCGGTGGCCGTCCTTCCCGTCGGCGTCTTCGAACACCTGCCAGCTGGTTTCGTCGGCGTGCACATGTCCGGCCTGGCGGCCGTGGGCGGCGATCGCCTCCGCCCACGGCGCGATCAGCGGCGCGATCTGCTTCAGCGCCCCGACCAGGGTGCCGGATGCCACATCGAACCCGTCGGCGGCCAGCGCCTCGACGATCCGGTGCACCGGCCGGCCCAGCACATGTTTCTCATACGCCAGCCGCGCCAGGAACCCCGCGGTGAACAGGCCCTTCGGCACCGGCCTGGCCGCCGGCGCCGCGCAGATCGTCACGGGCCCCGGATGAGAGCACCGCCGCCGGTAGCGGCGCCGCCGCCACACGATCCGGGTGATCTTCACCTGCCAGCCGGTCTGCTCGCTGTCCTCGGTGCCCAGGAACTCAAACGGCTCCCCGCATTCGGCGCAGCACCGCTGGCCGGCATCTGCATCGATGAACCGTTCCCCGGTCTCCAGATGCGAATGATCCCGCCGCCCGTGACCCCGCCCGCCCGGCCGCTGTCCCCGCTTCCCCTTGCCACCGGGCCGAACCCCGCCGGCGCCGCCGTCGTCCCCGCCCCGGCGGTTCCCCCGTGCGGGCGAACCGCCCTTCTCGCTAGAGGAGCCGGACAACAACCCGCTCAGCGTCGTCACGCTCTCCTGCAGCCTGGCCACCTGCCCGGCCAGCTCGGCCACCTGCGCGGTCAGCCCGGCCCGCTCCGCCCGCAGCGCAGCGGCCACCGCCTCCAGCTCCCCCGCACGCGCCTCCGGCTGACCACGATCGGCGGGAGGCGGCGCTGCGGCGTAGCGCAGCCCACTACCAACGTCAAACTACGCAGCAATGCGTAAGAGCATGTCATCCAAGCGACTGACTGAATCGTCTTACCTTGGTCGAGATGGTTTTGTCCCTATGCACGCGGGAGTGTCTCTGGGGACGCTCACCGTGCTGGCCCGGCCAGCACGCTGCGCGGGAGGAAGGCTTTGGAGCAAAACGCTGAGCGGGGTTGGCTGTGAGCGGGGTCCGCTCGCGGATGCGGCTGACGGTGATCGGGATCGGGTACCTCGGGCTTACTCATGCCGTGTGCATGGCGGACCTCGGGCACGAGGTCCTGGCGATCGACGTGGACCACGACAAGATCGCGAAGGCGGCACAGGGTGAGGTCCCGTTCTTCGAGCCCGGCCTGGAGCCGCTGCTGCGTAAGAACCTGGAGACGGGCAGGCTGCACTTCACCACCTCTTACGCGGAGGTAGCGGAGTTCGGTGACGTTCATTTCCTGTGCGTCGGGACGCCGGAGGCAGCGGACGGCACCGCCGATCTGCAGTATGTGAACGCTGCTGCGGACGCGCTCGCCCCGCACCTGGCCACCCGGTGCCTGGTCGTGGGCAAGTCAACGGTCCCGGCTGGCACGGCCCGCGGGCTCCTGGAGCGGATCAGGGCAGGCGCCCCGGCCGGGGACCAGGTAGACCTCGCGTGGAACCCGGAATTCCTGCGCGAAGGGCACGCGGTCCAAGACACCCTGCGCCCTGACCGTTTCGTCTTCGGCGTGACCTCGGACTGGGCTGAAGGGCTGCTCAGCGAGGTCTACGACCAGCCACTGGCCGCCGGCATCCCCGGCCTGGTCATGAACCTCGAAACAGCCGAACTCGTCAAAGTCTCAGCAAACGCGTTCCTGGCAACCAAGATCTCCTTCATCAACGCCATGGCCGACACCTGCGAGGCTGTGGGCGCCGATGTCGTGCAACTCGCCGAAGCACTGGCCCACGATGAGCGCATCGGCGGTCGCTCCCTTGTGCCGGGCCTTGGTTTCGGTGGCGGCTGCCTGCCGAAGGACATCCACGCCTTCCGCGCAACGGCAATGAGCCTGGGGCTCACCTCAGTGGTTAGCCTCCTCAGTGACGTCGACGCCATCAACCAGGGCCGCCGGGCCCAGGTAGCTGACATGGCGCGCGCGGCGGTTGGTGGCACGCTGGCAGGCAAGCGGGTCGCCGTGCTGGGTGCGGCGTTCAAGCCAAACAGCGACGATGTGCGGGATTCACCCAGCCTCGATGTCTGCGAACGCCTCACTCGGCAGGGGGCGATCGTATCCGTACACGACCCCATGGCCTTGCCGAATGCCGCCCGCGTGAAGCCAGCACTGCGGTATGCACAGTCAGTCTCGGAAGCGGCGGAGGGGGCGGAACTCGTCCTGCACCTCACCGAATGGGCCGACTACCGGGCCATCGACCCCTTCGCGCTCGCCAAGGTCGTTACCCAGCCAATTCTCATCGACGCCCGGTGCGTTCTTGATGCTGGATTGTGGCGCAGCGCAGGCTGGTCTGTTCGAGTCCTGGGGAGGCGGTGAGCGAACCGCATTCTCAGCGGAAGACGAGGGCCACGATGCCCTGCGCCATGTTCTTGTAGACGCCGGTGAGCCGCTCCGGTTCAACGTCCAGCCCGGTCTCCTCGCGGACCTCGCGGCGTAGGCCTGCGGTGATCTGCTCATCGAGTTCGAGCACCCCGCCGGGCGGCTCCCACTTCCCGTTGTCGCGTCGCTGAATGAGCAGGACGCTGCCCTCGGCGTTGACGATCACTGCGGCGACACTCACCGAATGACGTACGTCCTTGGTCATCTGCCATCCTCGACCGGCTACCCTCAGCCCAGAACACGTATGTACGAGTTGAGGAGTTGGCGTGGTTGGGCCGCCGCTGGGAAAGCTCGATCCTGCCAGCGATCGCGCGGTATTCCGTCAGGTCGCGGACCACATGCGTGTAGCCAGACCTCCTGGAATCATCCATCTAGAGGAGTTGCGATAGAAGCCGTCGTCACTCGCGACCCTGCCGAGATACGGGAGGCACTCAAGGCGCACGCGCGGTCGCGACAGGAGAGGGCCGCTTCACCCCGCCGCGGGTCTCCGCCGTAAGCGGCGGAACAGGCCGCCGTGCAGCTTCCACGTCATCGTCGCGACGTCGAGCACGCCGAAATTCCGCAACCGGTCGTCCGTGTCCAGCCCGGTCACCTGGACCGGCCCGTAGCCGAAATCGCAGTTCCGCTGGTAGGCGCGGTGCAGGTGGCCGTGAATGATGTACGTCGGCTGGACGGCGTCGACGATGCGCTGCAGGCGCCGGCGGTGCGCGTCGTTGCGGGCGATGTCCTCAGGAGCCCACCATGACGGCGGGCGGCCGAAGGTATGCGCGACGCCGGACGGGCAGTCGTGGCTGACCAGCACATCAGCATGGCCGACCGCGATGATCGCGGCTTCCTGCGCGTCACTGATCTCCTCCTCGGGCCACCAGTCCCGGCCCTCGGTGCGGTCTGCCCGGTCCAGGCTCACCCCGCCGCCGCAAGCGAGCCACCTGCGGCCATGCCAGGTCCAGCGATGACCACGCGGCAGATGGAACAGGCCCGGCGACACGACGACCCGCCCATCCGGGGTGGTGTTCCCGGCCAGCCGGGCGAGTTGCGGGAAGTCCTCATGGTTGCCGTCGAGGAACCAGAGTTCCGCGTTCACCCGGGCCAGGGCGCTGCTGATACGGGCCAGATAGGACTTTCCTGCTTCATCCGGCCAGACCCCGAAGTCCCCGAGTTGCAGGATCACCCGCCGCGCCTGGCTGTCAGGCAGGCCAGTGACACGACGGATCACACTGAGTGCCCAGCCTTCGTTCCCGTGCCAGTCCCCGGCCACGAGAATCCGTCGCGGGGCCTCCGCCGAAGGGGCCGACGTCCCGGGCCCAGCCGACGAAGCCGACGTCGCGGACTCGGCCGGGGCGGTTCCCGGGCGGGGTTCAGCGGTCATGCCTGATTTGTAGCGGTTGCGCACCGCCAGCGCCAAGCAAACCAACCGGCCGCCGGGTCAGCCGCTGTTCGCGTCATGCCACGCGCCGCCCGGCGGGTCCTGGGTGATTTCGCAGGAGGCGATGTGGTGGCCGCCGGTGGCGACTGCCTTGGAGATCACCTTCATGCCGATGAGGATCTCGCACGTGACTGACCCACTGCCCCGCAACTGTGCGGTGATGGCGTAGAAGACGGTGTTCCGCAGGCGCTTGGTGATCCGCATGGGTATCTGCCCCTTGAAATTGCTGCCCGCCGGGCCGTAGGTCACCGACGTGCCCGGGGTGCCGGTGACGACATAGGTGATCATCGCCGGGGACTGGCTGCCAGCGGACGCATTCGACTGCGTGGGGCTTGCTGACGCGGACGCTGCTGATGACGAGGTAGGCGCCGCGGTTCCCGAGGTGGTCGCCGGGGCGGTGGCTGCCGCCGATGACGAGGACGATTTCTTCATGCCGCTGGACAGAGTGGACAGGACTGCCGCGATCACGATGAGAGCCACCAGGCAGCCGATGCTGATCAGCATCCCGTTCCGCACCCGATGGCCGTTGCCTGACTGCGGCCGGGGCGGCGGATATCCGCCGGGCAGGAGCCGGCCTGTGGGCGCGTATTGGCCCGGCTGCTCGTGCCACTGCCTCGGCGAGTAGCCCCCACTGGGTGGCTGGTAGCGCGGGCCGGAGCGCGGTTCCCCCGGATACGGCTCCGGCGCACGCCGCCTCCCCGGGCGCCGCTCCGGCGGAAACTGGCCGGGTGCGAACTGCCCGGGTGAAAACTGCTGGGTAGGCAAATCCTCCACCGGGTACTGTTCGGGGTCCTCCTCAACCGGGTACTGCGCGGGGTCCTCCTCAACCGGGTGCCGCGGAGGGACTTCCTCGGCCGGGTATTGCGCGGCGTACCCGTCAGCCTGGTACCGCGAAGGGTAGTGCTGCGGTGGGTAAGGCTCTGGCTCCGGAGGGTAGTCGGGCGGCTGCGGCTTGGCGCGCCGCGGGCGGTACTGGGACGGCGGCGCCGGACGCGAGTCATCCCGTATCACCCACGACGGGGGTTCCGGCTGACCTCTTTCTTCCTCCACGGACGGTCCCCTCCCCGGGATGCAACGGCCCCGCGGCCAGAGAAGGTTGCTGTCGCGCGTCCGTTACCTGGGCAGCCCCGCCCGCACGGCGGGGTCCTGAATGCACCTTCTGGGGTGATGCACACCGGTCCGCAATTGGGGACGCGCAACTTCGCCTTCCGGTTTACCTGTGCTTTACGCAAACCCAGCGGCGAACGGCCAACGCAGCACCGGCCTGCGCCCCGAGGTGGAGCCGCATCCTCGCCCAGGCCGCACGTTATGCTCGCTGACCAGTGGAGGCCGCCAACTAGTCAGCGCGGCAGATCGCGCGTGTCCTGGTCGGCACTCAGGTGAATGCGGCTCGCCAGGCACGTGCGTCGCACCAGAACCACCCGGCCCCAACGGACAGAGGTGAGGCGCGGCGTGAGCGGGTTGGCAGCCCTGATCCTCACCGCCGTGGCCCTGCCCTCGCTGCTGGCCCGCCTCACCGGTGGGCATCCGCCGAAGCCGGGCCCGCAACTGGCGGCGTTCGCCCCGGTGGCGGCGCTGCCCGCAGTCGCCGCCGTCGTCATCGCCGCAACCACGGCATGGTGGCTGGCAGCGCTCCTTGCGATCCCCGCCGCGATCCTGGTGGCCTGGCAGTTGCCGCCACCCAGGCCGGCCCGCTACGAGGCCGCTGCGGGGCCTGCCCGGGGACGGGAGCCTGGCCCGTACATGCTCACGCTGCGCGCGCTCACCCTGAACGTCCTGCACGGCTCGGCTGATGCGGCGGCCGTCGTGCGCAACGTGCGGCAACACAACGTAGATGTGCTGTTCGTCCAGGAACTGACCCCGGAGATAGTGGGTCGGCTGGCCGAGACCGACCTGGACGGACTGCTGCCGTTCAGCCACCTCCACCCACGGCCGGCCGCGGGTGGCACCGGGCTCTGGGCACGCTGGCCGCTCACCCCGCTACCACCAGTGCCGGGCACGTTGGCGGCCACTCCCCGGGCACGCGTCGATCCGGTCGGCGGGCGCCCAGTGACCTTGACTGCGGTGCATCCGAAGGCTCCGTTGAATCGGTACGAACATCAGTGGCAGCGCGAGCTGACGGTGCTCCGCGAAGTGCTGACCGGCACCGAAGGGCCGCAGGTGGTGGCCGGGGACTTCAACGCCACCCGGGATCACCAGCCGTTCCGGGATCTCCTCGCCGCGGGTTTCCTGGACTGCGGCGACGCCGCCCGGCGCCGCCCGTGGCCCGGATTCACCTGGCCGTCCGTCTGGCCGGGGTTCATCTGGCGGGTGCACCCCCCGTTCCTGCCCATCATGCGCCTGGACCACGTGCTGGTCTCCCGGGCCGCCGCCACGGTGCTCGGGACGCGGGTCATCCGGGTGCCCGGCACTGATCACTGCGGCGTGCTGGCCGTTATCGAACTGAAGCTGTAGACGAGCGGTGCGTGCGGGTAATCCGTTCGAGCGAGCACTCGCGATGTGCCAATAATCTGTCATGCTCCTGACGATCACCTCGACCGCGGCGCCTGCCACCGACCTGGGATTCCTGCTGCACAAGCACCCGGACCGGGTGCAGACGTTTGCCGTGGCGGCGGGCCAGGCGCACGTGTTCTACCCGGAGGCCACCGAGCAGCGGTGCACCGCGGCGCTGCTGCTGGAGATCGACCCGGTCGGGCTGGTCCGCGGGCACCGGCCGGCCGGCCGGGACGCGTTCTCCCTGGCCCAGTACGTCAACGACCGCCCCTACGCGGCCTCGTCCATGCTGGCGGTGGCACTCGGCAGGGTCTTCCGCACCGCGATGAGCGGGCGGTGCGATGCCCGGCCGGAACTCGCGGACAGCGACCTGCCCCTGGAGATCAGCATCCCGGCCCTGCCCTGCCGCGGCGGGGCAGGCCTGGCGGAACGGCTGCTGGCGCCGCTGGGCTGGCAGGTGCGGGCCGACCCGATCCCGCTCGACCCGCAACTGCCGCAGTGGGGCGACTCCCGGTACCTCAGCGTCCGGCTGACCGGTGAACTGCGGCTCGCTGACGCGCTCAACCACCTGTACGTGCTGCTGCCGGTGCTCGACGACGGCAAGCACTACTGGGTTGCCGAAGCCGAGGTGGACAAGCTGATCCGGGCCGGCGGAAGCTGGCTCGCCACCCACCCCGAGCGGGAGTTGATCACCCGCCGGTACCTGGCGCACCAGCGGGGGCTGGTGCTGACCGCGGTGGGCCGGCTCGCCGAGGTGGACGACACCGAACCGGAGGCGCTGGACAACGCGATCAGCGACGCGGCACCGCAGCAACGGCAGTCCCTGGCGCAGCAGCGCAGGGAAGCAGTCGTGGCTGTGCTTCGTGACGCCAACGCCGCCACCGTCGCGGATCTCGGCTGCGGCGAGGGGGCACTGGTCGCGATGCTGCTGCAGGATCCGGCGTTCCGCAAGATCCTGGGCGTGGACGTGTCGCACCGGGCGCTGGAACGCGCCGCGCAGCGACTGCACCTGGACACGATGGCGGACCGGCAGCGGGAGCGCGTGGAACTGCTGCAATCGTCCCTCACCTACGCCGACGAGCGGCTGACCGGGCTGGACGCGGCGGTCCTGGTGGAGGTCATCGAGCACGTCGACCCGGTCCGGCTCGGCGCGCTGGAGGGAAGCGTGTTCGGCTATGCCCGCCCGGCCACCGTGCTGGTCACGACACCGAACGCGGAGCACAACGTCCGGTTCCCCGGCCTTGATCCGGGACGGATGCGCCATCCGGACCACCGGTTCGAGTGGACCCGGCCCCAGTTCCGCGAATGGGCGGGCGGGGTCGCCGCCCGGCACGGCTACCAGGCGCGTTACCTGCCGGTCGGCCCCGATGACCCCGAGGTCGGCCCGCCGACGCAACTGGCGGTGTTCTCCCGTGACTGAACCCACCGCAGCCGGGCACAGCGAGGCCGGGCACACCGCAGGCGAGCACAGCGCGGACGGGCACACCGCGGACAGGCGCCCGCTGGGCATTCCCGAGGTGGCCCTGGTCGTCCTCATCGGCGTGTCCGGCGCGGGCAAGTCCACGTTCGCGGATAAGCACTTCGGCCGGTTCGAGGTCATCTCCAGCGACTTCTGCCGCGGGCTGGTGGCCGACGACGAGAACGACCAGGCAGCCTCGCGCGACGCGTTCGACGTGCTCGGCTACATCGCGGGCAAGCGGCTGGCCGCCGGCCGGCTGACGGTCATCGACGCGACGAACGTGCAGGCGGACGCCCGCAAGCAGTTCATCGAACTGGCCCGGGCGCACGACGTGCTGCCGGTGGCCATAGTGCTGGACATCCCCGAGAAGCTCTGTCAGCAACGCAACGCGTCGCGGCCAGACCGAACGTTCCCGGATCACGTGATCCACCGCCAGCGTGACCAGTTGCGCCGCTCGCTGCGCTCGCTCAGCCGCGAGGGATTCCGTAAGGTCCACGTGCTGCACGGCACCGCCCAGGTGGACGCCGCGGTGATCGTGCGGGAGCGGCTGCTCACCGACTTCACCGACCGGACCGGGCCGTTCGACGTGATCGGTGATGTGCACGGCTGCCGCGGCGAACTGGAAGCCCTGCTGAGCACGCTCGGCTACGTGATCGCGCGGGATCCGGCGGGACGCGCCGCCGGCGCGGCGCATCCTGACGGCCGGACGGCGGTGTTCCTCGGCGACCTGGTCGACCGGGGTCCCGACTCACCCGGCGTGCTCCGGCTCGTCATGGGCATGGTCGCGGGCGGTCATGCCCTCGCGGTGCCCGGCAATCATGAGAACAAGCTGGTCCGCGCGCTGGCCGGACGGGACGTCCGGGTCAGTCACGGCCTGGCCGAGACGCTCAGCCAGCTGGCCGGCGAAGGCGAGGCGTTCCGCAGGCAGGTCGCCGATTTCTGCCGGGGACTCGTCTCGCATCTGCTGCTGGACGGCGGCCGGCTGGTCGTCGCGCATGCCGGGCTGACGGAGGCCTATCACGGGCGCGCCTCCGCGCGGGTGCGCAGTTTCGCGATGTACGGGGACACCACCGGGGAGACCGATGAGTTCGGGCTGCCGGTCCGCTACCCGTGGGCCAACGACTACCGCGGCCGGGCCATGGTGCTGTACGGGCACACCCCCACCCCGCGGCCGGAATGGGTGAACAACACCCTGTGCCTGGACACCGGGTGCGTGTTCGGCGGTCGGCTGACCGCGCTGCGCTACCCGGAAAAGGAAGTCGTCTCGGTGCCCGCCGAGCAGGTCTGGTATGAGCCGGCCAGGCCGCTGGATGCTGCTCCCGCCGGTTCCGCGGCTGCCATGGACCCCACCGAAACCACCAGCATCACGAGCACCGACACCATCAGCACCACCGGAACCACGGGCTCCGGGGCGACGCGGCGGGACCCCGGGATCTTGTACATCACCGATGTGCTCGGCAAGCGGGTGATCGAGACCCGGGCGGGCGGCCGGGTGAGCGTCCGCGAGGAGAACGCGGCCGGCGCGCTGGAAGTGATGAGCAGGTTCGCCATGGATCCACGGTGGCTGCTCTACCTGCCGCCCACCATGGCGCCGTGCGCCACCTCGGCACTGCCGGACCTGCTGGAACACCCCGCCGAGGCCTTCGCCGCCTACCGGGCCGACGGCATCGCGGACGTTATCTGCGAGGAAAAGCACATGGGCTCGCGGGCTGTGCTGCTGGCCTGCCGCGACGAGTCCGTGGCCGGGGCCAGCTTCGGCGTGCCCGGCGGGATGGCAGGGGCGGTCTACACCCGTACCGGGCGGCCATTTTTCGCTACGGCGATGACGAAACGGCTGCTGGACGCGGTTCGTTGCGGAATAAGCGGCACCGGCTTGTGGGACGAGCTGGAAACCGGCTGGCTGCTGCTGGACTGCGAACTGCTGCCGTGGTCAGCCAAGGCCGGGGACCTGCTGCGGCATCAGTACGCCGCGGTCGGCGCCGCCGCGCGCGCCGCGCTGCCCGCTGCCGCGGCGACGCTCGGCAGGGCGCGCGCACGAGGGGTGGACGTGGCGGCACTGGCCGCCAGGACCGGGGCGCGGGCCGCCAACGCCCTGGCGTTCTCCGCTGCCTACCGGCGCTACTGCTGGCCCACCGAAGGCCTCGACGGCCTGCGGCTGGCCCCGTTCCAGCTGCTCGCCTCGGAGCAGGCCACGTACCACGACCGTGACCACGGCTGGCACCTCGCGCTCGCCGACCGGCTGGCGGACGCCGCGCCAGCGCTGATCCAGCGCACCCGGCGGCTCCGGGTGGACACCACCGACCCTGGGTCCGTGTCCGCCGGGATCTCGTGGTGGGAGGAGCTGACGGGCGCCGGCGGCGAGGGGATGGTCGTCAAGCCGCACGCCAACCTTGCCCCGGGCCGGCGCGGCCTCGCGCAGCCCGGCATCAAGGTCCGGGGACGGGAGTACCTGCGGATCATCTACGGCCCGGACTACACCGAGCCCGGCAACCTTTCCCGGCTCCGGGACCGCAACCTCGGCCGGAAACGCTCGCTGGCCGTGCGCGAGTACACGCTCGGCATCGAGGCGCTGGAGCGGGCGGTCCGCGGTGAGCCGCTGTGGCGGGTGCACGAGGCGGTGTTCGCCGTGCTGGCACTCGAATCGGAGCCGGTCGACCCCAGGCTGTGACGTTCCTGGCTGGTTAGTCACCTTTCGTGTCCTCGGCAAAGATGCCGGATCCGTCGGTGCCGGAGTGTGATCAGTGGGTGAAGCGGACGTCGGGGAGCAGCCGGGCCAGCCAGCGTGGAGCGTGCCAGGCGCCGTGCCCGGTCAGGCGGAGCACGACCGGCAGGACGATCAGCCGGATGCACAGCGCGTCGAGGAACACGGCGACGGCAAGGATGATGCCCATCTCCTTCGGCGCGAGCGGGCCGGAGAGGGCAAAGGTGAGGAACACCGCGACCATGACACCGGCGGCGGCGACCACGACGCGGCCGGATGTCCGCAGGGCCGTCCGCATGGCGTGCTGCGGGTCGCCGGTGGCGTCATAGTGCTCGCGGGCCGCCGAGAGCAGGAACAGGGTGTAGTCCATCGCGACGCCGGACAGCATGGCACCGAAGAAGAGCGGTGCCCAGGCATCGACGAATCCCTGCGGTTCGAAGTGCAGCAGGCCGGACAGGTACCCGTTCTGGAAGATCAGGCGGGCGACCCCGAAAGCGGCCGCGATGGAGGCGAGGTTCGTTACCGCGCCGACGAAGGCGATGAGCGGGCTGCCGAGCGCGATGAGCAGCAACAGGAACCCCAGCCCGATCAGCAGGCCGAACACGAGCGGGGTGCGGGCAGAGAGCGCCGTCTGCAGGTCGTGGTTCTCCGCCGCAGCGCCGCCGACGAGGGTGCCGGCGGGCAGTTCGTGCCGGATGCGGTCGATGGTGGCGCCGGTGGCCGGGCTGGAGGCGCCGGTGGTGGGGATCGCCAGCAGCATGGTGTGGCCGTTGTTCGTCCCGGCCGGGGCGACGGTGGCGATGCCACGATCGGCCGTGAGCGACTGCTCGGCGGCCCGGGCCTCGGCGGCGGGTGTGACGACTTGCAGGGTGCCGGGCACGCCCGGGCCGAATGCCTTCACGATCTGCTGGTAGCCGGCCCGGGCGGACTGGTCGGACGGGATGATCGTGATGCTCGGCATCCCGGTCCGCAGCCCGAGGACTGGCAAGGCGAGCAGCCCGAGCACCACGACGACGGCGCCGCCGGCCACCCAGGGCCGACGGTGCAGGAAGCCGCCCCAGTGGTGCAGCAACCGCTCCACCCCGCGCGGCACGGGAACGTGACGCGCGGGGGTGTGGTGCGGATGCGGTGCGGGGGGCAGCGAGGGGTCGCGGCGGCTTGCACCCGGCAGGCGGAGCCGGCCGGCGTCCACGCGGGAGCCGAGGCGGCCGAGCACAGCAGGCAGCAGAGTCAGCGTGGCGGCGAGCACGGCCACGACCGAGAGCATGATGCCCAGCGCCATACTGCGGAACGCTGGGCTCGGCACGAGCAGCACCGTGGACAGCGAGACCAGCACCGTCAGGCCACTGAACGTGACGGCCTTGCCGGCTGTCCCCATCGTCTCGGCCACCGCGGCGATGGACGCCGCTCGGGGATCAGTCGTCCTGGGCTGGCGTGCCAGCGCGGCACGGAACCGGGCGACCAGGAACAACGCGTAGTCGATGCCCAGAGCCAGGGCGAACATCAGCGCGAAGTTCAGCGCCCAGATGCTCACCGGGGCTATGTGGGTCGACAGGACGAGAGCGCCGGCGGCAGTGAGCAGCCCGACCAGGGTGAGCATCAGCGGCAGCCCGGCAGCGACCAGGCTGCCGAAGGCCAGCACCAGAACGACAAGTGTCACCGGCCAGGACAGCACCTCCGAGCGGATCATCGCCGAGTGGTTGACCTTGTTGAAGTCCGACCACAGCGCGCTGTCACCGGTGAGGTTCACTGAGATGGCCGAGGTGGACAGGTGCGACAACGGCGCGGTCAGGTCGTCGGCCGCGCGCACCATCTCATTAGCGTTGGCCTTCGCGCCGGCCTGGACGACAGCGGTCGTGCCGTCCTTCGACAGGCTCAGCCCCGCTTGCGGCGGCACCACGATGCTCACGCGATGGTCCGCACGAAGCAGCGCCTCGACCTGCGCGACGATCCGGCCCGCCGCAGGGTCGCTCGCGATCGGGCCGGATGAATCGCGGATCACCACCTGCAGCGCAGTGGCACCCAGGCCGTTGAAGTCCCTGGCGATGAGGTCGCGTGCACGGACGGACTGGCTTGTGCTGTCCTGCCAGCCCGCACCGGACAGGGCGGATTCCACCTGCGGGGCGAAGGCACCGAACACGGCGAGCACGACCAGCCACAGCAGCAGGACGGCGCGGACGTGGGTGGCGGCCCAGGCGCCGAGACGGGCCAGCCAGCCCGGACCGGTCAGGCCGGGGACATCGGCGGCCTCAGTGCGAAGTGAAGTCGTGCTCACGAGTCTCCAATAGGCTACGGGGTAGGGTATTAGGAGTGCGCTGACTACGGGCCGGCCCGAGTGCGGCCGGTCCGCGCTCGCTAGGGCGAGCAGGGCTCACGCAAGGCTAGGTAAAGCCACTCCAGCTGATCGCTGATTACCCGGCTCGGCCTCGCCGGCCACAGTTGCCGACGGGCACCGCATCTTCACTGATGCCAGCAGCTTGAATCCGGCCCGGTCCAGCGGGTGACTGGCCACGGCGATCTGCGCGACGATGCCGGTACAAGTGCGGCGCCCCCCATCCGGACGATGCCGCCAACCTGCCCTTCGATTCGCCGCAGCCGGCTGGTTGCCTCGGTTGCGGTAGCCGGTTCAAGCTCTGTTTCGCACAGCGTAGCCTACCCCCGGGGGTATGTCACCTGCAGCGGCGGGGTGGCCGGGGCGGGATCTTCACGGCTTCGATACGGGCGGCGAACTAACGCCACGCGACACTAGCGGCCAGCCGGCTGCGGCCGGGCGAAGCCGTCGCCGATTTCCGCGGCGAGCGCCAGGTAGGCATCGGCGGTGGCGCGGTTCAGCCTGGCCAGGTCCACCTCAGCGCCTTCCTCCAGGTGCGGGTCGAACGGGACCTTGACCACGCCGCGGCACCGGGCGGCGAAATGCTGCTCGAGCCGGTCCAGGTCCACCCCGCTCCTGCTCCGCGGGCGCACCACGGACAGCACGACCACGGCGTTGCGTACCAGGTCGCCGTAGCTGTGTGCCTGGAGCCAGTCGAACGTGGCGCTCGCGCTGCGTGCCCCGTCCACCGAAGGCGAGCTGACCAGGACGATCTGGTCGGCGAGGCGCAGCACGCCGGTCATGGCCGAATGCAGCAGGCCTGTCCCGCAGTCGGTGATGCAGATCGAGTAGTAGTGCTCGAGGACCTGGGCGACGGCACAGAAATCCTGCTCGCTGAACGCCACCGACACGGTGGGGTCGCGGTCGGAGGCGAGCACCTCCAGCCGGCTGGGGGCCTGGGTGGTGTACGCCCGGACGTCCGCGTAACGCTGGATCTGAGCCCGCTCGTTCAGCAGGTCGCGGACGGTGGCCGCGGTCTCCAGCCGGAGCTTGTCGGACAGCGTGCCCCGGTCGGGGTTGGCGTCGACCGCGATCACCCGGTCACCACGCAGGGACGCCAGCATGGACCCGAGGCCCATCGTGGTGGTGGTCTTGCCGACACCGCCCTTGAGGCTCAGCACCGCCACCCGGTGATGGCCGCCGCTGACCGGAGTGCGGGCCCGCGCGGTGAGTTCCCGCCTGCGTCGCTGCGCGGCGGACTCGGGAGCCCGCACCAGGCCGCCGGTCACCTCGAAGATCGCCCGGCGCCAGCCGCCGGAGGGGGCCTTGTGCCTGCCGGGAAGCAGGAGGTCGGCGGTGAGGCTGTCCGCCGTGATCATGTGCTGCGGCGTTGCGTGCCCACCCGCCGGGGGCGCCGCCGGGGCGTCCGGGGTGACCGGCGCCGCGGGGGCGTCCGGGGTGACCGGCGCCGCCGGGGGTGTGGCCGACACGAGCCCCGCCGCCGGCGCACCCTGCGCTCGGCCTGCCTCGGGGCTTCCCTCCGGCGAACCGAACTGCCCGGGCGGCCCGCCTGGATGATGGCCGGAGCTGCCGAGGAGCGGACGCGGCGGGTCCTGGGTAACCGGGTTGTCGTAGCCGGTCGCGGCCGCGAAGGTATCAACAGCCCCATGGTGGCCCGGCGGCCCATGGGTATCGCCGCTGCCGTAGTCGCCCGGTGGCCGGAAATCGTCGTCAGCGCGGAAGCCACCCAGCGGCCCGAATGCATCGCCGGCCCCGTAGCCGTCCGGCGGCCCGTAAGCATCCGCGGTGTCGTAACCATCCGGCGGCCCGTAAGCATCCGCGGTGTCGTAGTCGGGGTGGGCACCCTCGGGGACAGCAGCCGCGGCGGGGTGGCCACCGTCGTTATCGGCCAAGGTCGCGTCCCCTCAGCTCTCATCGATGTAGGAGAATGACGTGCCCGTGGGGATCGGATGAGCGCCTCCACCGAAGCCTAAGCTACCTGGATACCCACAGCCCACCGTCGGCTACTGCAATCAGGAGAAACTCGTGCGAGCGGTCGTAATCACCAGTCCTGGGGGGCCTGACGTGCTCCGCTTGTCGGACGTCCCCGATCCGGCGCCGGAACCGGGCGAAGTGGTCATCGAGGTGACGGCGGCCGGCGTGAACCGCGCTGACGTGATGCAGCGCCAGGGCTTCTACCCCCCGCCGCCTGGTGCGCCGCCCTATCCCGGCCTGGAATGCTCGGGGCGGATCGGCGCACTAGGCCCGGGCGTCACCGGCTGGCGGGTCGGGGATGAAGTGTGCGCTCTGCTGGCTGGCGGGGGTTACGCGGAGCAGGTGGCAGTGCCCCAGGGCCAGTTGCTGCCTGTTCCGGACGGCGTGTCGCTGACCGACGCCGCGGCACTCCCGGAGGCGGCGTGCACCGTGCAGGGCACCGTGTACCAGCAGGCCCGGCTGACCGCTGGCGAGACCTTCCTGGTGCACGGCGGAGCCGGCGGGATCGGGACCTTCGCGATCCAGCTCGCCAAGGCGGACGGTGCAGTGGTGGCGTGCACCGCCGGAACCCCGGCCAAGCTTGCCCGCTGCCGCGAGCTGGGTGCCGATCTGGCCATCTCCTACCTGGAAGAGGATTTCACCGCCGCGGTACTGGGCTTCACCAACGGTCACGGGGCCGATGTCATCCTCGACATCATGGGCGCTCCCTACCTGGCCGGGAACCTGGCCGCGCTGGCCACCGGGGGGCGCCTGGTGGTGATCTCCACCCGGGGCGGCAGCCGCGGCGAAGTCGATCTGGGCATGCTCATGCGCAAGCGGGGCAGCATCTTCGCCGCCACGTTGCGGGCCCGGCCTCCCGGCGAGAAGGCCGAGGTCGTGGCGGCCACCCGAGAGCATGTCTGGCCGCTGGTCAGCGCCGGGAAAGTAGCCCCGGTCATTCAGCGGGTACTGCCGATGGCCGAGGCGGCCGAAGCTCACCGGCTACTTGATGAGGGCACGCACATTGGAAAGATCCTCCTGGTCAACTGACCAGGCCTCGCCCGGCTCACCCGGGTGCACCGGCCAGGCAGTCCCCCCTGCTCGCACCCCCTGGCGCACCCACCATCCGGAAGGAGCAAGACTAAGACCATGAGCGAACGCAACCCCGAAGGAACCCAGGGCGCCAAAGTGGTGATAGTCGGTCCTGACGGCATAGCTGTGGACGGCGACAGCGGGGGCGGCGACAACGGTAGCGAGCGCCCCGTGATGGAGATGGTCGAGCAGCCTGCCAAGGTGATGCGGATCGGCAGCATGATCCGCCAGCTTCTCGAAGAGGTCCGGGCCGCTCCGCTGGATGAGAAGAGCCGGGCCAGGCTGCGCGAGATCCACCAGAGTTCGATCAAGGAACTCGAGGACGGCCTGGCCCCCGAGCTGGTCGAGGAGCTCGAAAGGCTGTCGCTGCCCTTCGCCGAGGACGAGGTGCCGAGCGAGGCGGAACTCAGGGTCGCGCAGGCACAGCTGGTGGGCTGGCTGGAGGGACTGTTCCACGGCATCCAGACCACGCTGTTCGCCCAGCAGATGGCAGCGCGGGCGCAACTGGAGCAGATGCGGCGGGCGCTGCCCCCCGGCATGGCACCCGGGGAGGAAGCAGGCCCGCAGCCGCCACCCAGGGGTTCCGGCCCTTACCTGTAGCCGGGCAGCCGCCGGTCACACGCGGCCGTAGCGCAGCCGCGACAGCCAGGCGGCAGCCTGCGCGAACTCCGCGTCCGACGTCCCGGCGCGGACATGCGTGGGGCCGCCGTCGTGGCGCGGGTAACTGCCCAGGAACCTGACCTCGCCGCAGACCCTGCGCAGGCCCATCAGCGCCTCGCCGACGCGGGCATCGTCGACGTGGCCCTCGCAATCGATGGAAAAGCAGTACTTGCCCAGCCCGTCGCCGGTGGGCCGCGACTCGATGCGGATCAGGTTGATGCCCCGCACCGCGAACTCGGTGAGGATTTCCATCAGGGCACCGGGATGGTCCTCCGCCAGGAACGCCACCAGGGACGTCCGGTCGGATCCGGTGGCCGCGGGGAGCGGGCCCGGGCGGGTCACCACGACGAATCGGGTCACCGCGTCCGCCCGGTCATGGGCGTCGGCAACCAGCACGGTGAGGCCGTACTTCTCCGCCGCGAAGGCGCCGGCCAGCGCCGCGTCGAGTTCCTCTTCCGCCACCTGGCGCGCCGCCTCGGCGTTCGACGAGGCCGGCCGCCACGCTGCGTCAGGCAGGTGCTCGGCCAGCCACCGCCTGCACTGGGCCTGCGCCTGGGGGTGCCCGCCGACAGACTTGACCTCCGGGAACTGGGTGCCGGGCCGGGTGAGCAGGGCGAAGGCAACTGGCAGCGGAACCTCCGCGCAGATAACGAGTTCCCCGCCGGTGGCCAGTTCGTCCAGGGTGGCCGTGACAGCGCCCTCCACCGAGTTCTCGATGGGCACGATCCCGCGCTCGGCGGCCCCGCTGCGCACCGCCTCCAGGGTGGCCTGGATGCTGACACAGGGCATCGCCTGCTCAGCCGCCCCGGCGTCGAACGCGAGCAGCGCCGCCTCGGTGAAGGTGCCCTCCGGTCCCAGGTAGGCGTACCGTACCGGCTTCGCTGGCTGGTCTGGGTCGGTGCGGGACAGTGCGATCACGTCGCCTTCGCTGGGCTGCTGCGCGGAACAGTGGGTGAGGATACCAGCGGCGCAGACCCCGGGCCGTCCCGCACAGCACCAGAGCCGGCCCCGGCACCCCGGCCGACCACGATATCCACGACATTTCACAGTTGCGTGATGAGGTCCGTCGGCTGCAGGATCTCCTGCTGCTGCACGGCATAGCGCCCAGCAACAGCCAGGACGACAGCGGCCAGCAAACCGCCTGACCACCCGCTGGCGGACGCGCAGCAGGCCGGAGACTACCGGGCGCGGCCCAGGCGGGACCGCCGCAGCGCTCGCGCCGTGGCCTCAACCCCGGGCTCACGAGCCGCCAGCGCCCAGGCAACCCCGGCGAACTGGCGCGCGCGGTGGATCTGGGCCTGCCAGTCGCCGCCGGTGGCCCGGTGCGCCATGGGGACCTGCACCTCGGTCACCCGCATGCCCGCACGGAGCAGGTCGATGGACAGGCCCGTCTCCACGCCCCAGCCACCGGCCAGCGGGCGCGCCGCCTCGAACGCTTCCCGGGTCAGGCAGCGCTGCCCGTTGAGCGGCTGCGCGGGCGACCATCCCGTGGCGCGCCGGATGCCGGAGCCGGACAGGGCCACCACAAAGCCGTGCCCGCCCATGCGCACCCGGTCGCTGAACACCGCGACGGTCATGTCCGCCTGGCCGTCCCGGACCGGCTGCGCCAGCGCCGCCGCGTGCGCGGCGGACTCGGCCAGGTCCCCGTCGAGGAAGAGCAGGTGCCGGGGCGCCTCCCGGCCCTCGCTGCGCTCGAGCAGCCGCACGGCCTCGGCGCCGGTTTCCATGGCCGCGCCCTTGCCCCGGCGGCGCCCGTGCCGCAGCACGATCGCGCCCGCGCTCTCCGCCACTTCGGCGGTGCCGTCACCGGATCCGTCGTCCACGACGAGCAGCATGTCCACCCCGGGCAATCCGGCGGCGGCTTTCACCGTCGCCTGGATCAGGTCGGACTCGTCCTTGGCTGGAATGACGACAGCAACGTCACCGCTCGGCGGCATGCGCTGATCCTAGTGCGCCCGCCCGGGCGAGCGCCCCCCGGATGAGCGGGACAGCGCGGGGGAGCTTACTGGCCGGGAACCGTGGCCCGGGTCGGCACCACAGTGAACACCGATTCCAGCCCGGTCACCTGCAAGATCTTCCGCACCGCGGGGCGGGGGCCGCTCAGCTCAACGTTGCCGCCGTGCTCACGCGCCAGCCGCTGCGCGGCGAGCAGCACGTTCATGCCCGTGGAGTCGCAGAAATCCACCCCGGCCATGTCCACCACGAGCAGCACCGGATGGTCGGCTTTCAGCGCCGCCGCCAGCTCACTCTGCAGCTTCGGAGCGGTGTAAAGGTCGATTTCGCCGGACAGTGCGACTACGACGCGGTCACCCTCGCAGCGGCTCGAAACCTTTAGCTCCACGAGCCGCACCCTACCGTCCTGAGCCCGCCAGGACTAGATGCTCATTGAGAGCACCCGGCGAAATCGCAGGCGGATTGAGCATTTCTGCGTCAAGCTGGGGGGTAACCCAGCAACACCAGGCACCAGCGAGGCGGAGCCCCCGGGATGTACCCCTTGCCAGAGCAGCCAGAACCCAAGCCAGCGAGACTGCGGCCGCTACCGGACATGAACTCGCCGCCAGCCGTCCCGTTGTCCGCGCCGCTGGCCGACATGCCACTGTCCGCCCCCCTGGCCGACATGCCGCTGTCCGCGCCGCTGGCCGCTGACCTGCTGCCACCCGGGGGCGGCCGGGCGGCCCTGGATCCCCCACCGGAACCGGCGCCGGTCCAGCCCCCGGCACCTGGCTGGACGCCGGGCGGGGACAGCCAGCGCGAGCGGATCCGCGGCGAGATGGCTGCGCTGCGCGCACGGGCCAGCGACGCGTCCTCCTGGCTGGCGAGCAGCAGGCAGTACAGCAGGCTGCTCAACCGGGACGGCGTCGTGCCGCTGACAGCCCGGATGACCGCGGGGGACCTTGCCTTCCTTGCCGAGGCGCGCGAGCAGATACTCCAGTTCACCGAGCTGACGGTGCGGCTGATCGACCTGCATCAGCCGCTGGACGCGGGCGGCATCACCACCGACCCGTCCAGCCCCATCCGGCGGTGCCGCAGCTGCATGTGGCGCTGGCCGTGCCCGACGTTCAGCATTCTCGCCGAGGTGGCCGACCACCCGCCCGCTGGCTGATTCGTTCCCGGCCCTGGCCCGGGCTGGCTCATCTCACCCTGACGAGCTGCTGGGTCGCGGCGGCCAGGCCGTGCGGGTTGCTGATGGCGGGCGCGTGGCGCGGGAACGGCGCCAGGTCGTCGCCCGCGGCCAGGTCCGGATGCCCCGCCGCACCGGCCGGCCCGGTGGCCCCGGTGGCCGGCTCGGCCGCCGGGTCCCGGGTAATTGCGCACGACATGCACCGCGGGCCACCCCGCCGGCTGCCCAGCTCGCTCCCGGGCACCGGGATGACCTGCACCCCCGCCGCGGCAAGGCGGGCATTGGTCTCGATGTTGCGCTCGTCGCAGACGGCCAGCCCACGGCCGAGGGACAGCGCATTGCCGCCGTCGTCCCACTGCCCGCGCGGCGCGGTCAGCGGGTCGAGCCCGGTGTCGATCACGGTGAGCCGGTCAATCCCCATCGCCTGGGCGGTCGCCGCCAGGAACGGCTGCGGCCGGGAAACCCGCAGCCCGTCACCCCGGGGCGTGATGGTGTGCACGGTCAGCGTGTAGGCCAGCGCCGGGTACATCACCACCACGCCCGCGTCGATCACGGTGCACACCGTGTCGAGGTGCACCGTGTCCGTGCGGTGGATCGGCACGGCGAGCACGGCATGCGCGAGGCCGGCCGCGAACACGTGCCGGGCGAGCCGCTCCACCCCTGCCGGGCTGGTTCGGTCGCTGACGCCTACCGCTATCACTCCCGGCGCGAGCAGGACTATGTCGCCGCCCGCGAGCGGCTCGAGATGCGGGCCGTAGAGCACCTTGGTCCCGGCGAACCTGGGGTGGTTCCCGTACAGCACCCGCAGCAGCACGACCTCACGGTCCCGGCCCGGGGCGCCCCGGCTGGACACCGCCACCCGGTCCCCGATCCACACGCTCGAATCCCTGGTGAAAACGAGGTTCGGCAGCGGGTCGATGACGAAATCGTGCCGGTCGAGCAGTTCGTAGACCAGTCCGCGCCCGGTGCTCAACTCGGCCGGGGTGACCCCGGCGATCAGCGCCTGGGCGAGCGCCTCGGATTCGAGGCCGTCGAGGTGGTCGCGGACCACCTCCCGGAGGTCGTCGCCCAGCCGCGGATCGTCGATCGCCGAGCCGATCGCCGCGTCCCGGGCCGACTGGTATTCCAGCGCTTCCTGCAGCAGTTCGGTGACATAGAGCACTTCGACGCCATGGTCTCGCAGGACCTGGCTGAAGGCGTCATGCTCCTGCTGCGCGCGGTCCACCCAGGGCAGCCGGTCGAAGAGGAGCTGGCTCCTGCTGCGCGGGGATATCCGCTTCAGCTCCGCTCCCGGGCGGTGAACGAGAACGGTCCGAAGCCGGCCGACCTCACTGTCCACGCCGTGGGTGTGACTCACGATCCCCCCCCCGCGTCCCGTGCACTGATTGACCCGGTGCACCGATGACCCCGTGCACGGATGGCTCCGCTTGCCTGGCTAACTCCCGTGCGCAGATGACTCCCCGGAGGGAGTATCACCATTTCCGCGACGGATTACGCATGACCCGATCAATGATCACCAGAGGTGTTCATTACGGCCGCGCCCACCCCCGCGGTCCCGCCGGCCCGCGGGGCCGGCAGCACAGCCCAGACCGTGCTGCCGAACTCGTCGGCCCGCACTCCCCAGCTCGAGCACAGGTGCTCGACGATGCCGAGCCCACGGCCGCCGATCGAGGACAGCGAGGGGCGGGAGGCGTGCGGTGTCGTCGCGCTGCCGCCGTCGCTCACGATCACTTCCAGCGAGGCCGGGCTGAGCACCCAGGCGACCCGGACCCGGGCGTCGGGCAGCGGGCGGGCATGCAGGATCGCGTTGCTGAGCAGCTCGCTGATCACGAGAGCGGCATCCGCGACGGCCGCCCCGAAGATGCCGGCATTGCCCAGTTCTGCGGCGATGCGTCCCCGGGCGACGGCGACACTGGACGGCACACAGGGGAGCAGAACGACGCTCGCCGCCCCCACCTCCTAGCGCGCGCCCCGCCCCGTGGCCGCAGTAGTCTCTTCCTCCTGCGAGCGGTGAATGCCCCGCGAGCACGCCCGGGAAACCGCCCGGCACCGGCCGCGCGGCGCGAAATGCCGGGCCGGGCCGGCGGCGGGTGAGCATGCCGCGCACGCCGCCGGGCAGCGCGCGATTCCCGCCCAGCGCTGGCAGATTCCCGTCTAGCATGTGTGCCACTACTGGCAGCGCAAGCGGAGCGGCCGCGGGGGCGGCCCGGTTACCTGCGTTCTGTGGCGGCGGGGCCAGCAGATCTGACCCGGTGAACGGGGACACTGGACGGGGTGAACCAATGGACCGAGCGGGCGGCCATCCGCGCGTCCCGCTGACCGCCAGCCGGATCGGCGTCCCCGGCCGGCAGCCGGAAAAAGCCAGGGACGACAAGGGAACGCAGCCGGAAAAAGCCAGGAGCAAGCCAACGCATCCGGGCGGTACCGAGGGCGGCAAGGCAGCGAGCCGTGGCCCCGCCCGGTCGGCCCACGTCCGGCTGACCGCGGCTCATCCGGCCGCCGGTCACCTCGCGCTACTGATCGGCTACCTGGCCGCCGGGGTGGCCGTCACCTGGCCGCGGGCGACCTACCTGGCGGGCCGCCTCCCGTCATCCCGCGACTCGGCAGCCTACGTCTGGGGCTTCTGGTGGGTGGCACGGCAGGTCAGCCACCTCGCTGATCCATGGCACACCGGCCACATGGCCGCCCCGGCCGGGGTTCTGCTCGGTTACCACGCCCTGATGCCCCTACCCGGCCTGTTGCTGGCTCCGGTAACGCTGATCTTCGGCCCCAGCGCCTCGTACAACCTGCTGGTCATCGTGGTCCCCGGCCTGTCGTGCTACGCCATGTACCGGGCGGCACGGCTGTGGCTGCCCGCGCAAGCGGGCGCGATCGCCGCCGGCGCGTTCTTCGGCCTGTCGGCCATGCTGTCCCAGGAGGACTGGTACCACGTGAACATCGCCGCCGGGGCGCTGTTCCTGCCGCTGGCGCTCGAAGCCTCGGTACGGCTGCGGCGCTCCCCGGGGGTGCGCCAGGCGCTCATCCTCGGCGTGGTCTTGGGCGCCGTGGTGCTCACCGACCCGGAGTCCGCGGTGATGGCGGCCATTCTCACCGCGCTCGTCGTGCTGCCCTGGGTGCTGCGCCGCCCGGTGGTGGCCAGGCTGTGGCCTGCCGTGCTCGCTGCCGTGGCCGGGGCGGTCATCGCCAGCCCGCAGCTTCTCGCGATGGCCCAGGAACAGGCCGCCAGCGGCCTGCGCATCAAGGACCAGTTGCTCGGAGTGACCGACAAGCTGTACGGGGTCGGCCTGCCCGGGATGTTCGCGCCGACTCCCCGGGTGGCGGATTTCGGGCTGGCCGTCCTGGCGGGACCCTTCCTGCACAGCAGGGACAATGAGGGCCTGCCGATGTTCGGGGTGACCCTGACCGCGCTGGCCCTGGCCGGCCTGATCGCCGCCTGGCGGCGGCGCGGGACCAGGCTGCTCGCGCTGCTGTGGCTCGGCTGCGCCGCGCTGGCCCTGGGTGCGTCACTCTGGGTGGGCAGCGTCCAGTACGTCCCGTTCGTGCAGATATGGCATGGGGTGCAGGTCTCGCCCGTGCTGCCGTACACCTGGTTCGTCCGGATCCCCGGCCTGTCCGCCTTCCGCGAGGCCGACCGGCTGGCGATTCTCGGGCTGGTGCCCGCCGCCCTGCTGGCCGGCGCGGCGGTGGACTGGATGCGCCAGCACGCGAGGCCGCTGATCGCCGTGGTGGTCGCCCTCGGCGTGCTGGAAGCGGGCTATTCGGGGAATCCGAAGGTCGGCGAGATGCCGACCGCGCTGCCCGGGCTGGACGGCCCGATCGCCGCCGACCACTCCGGGTCGATAGTCGTCGATATCCCGTTCGGGCTGCGCGGCGGGATCCCCGAGTACGGCGGGCGGTTCGCAGCAGAGGCACTCGTGCTGGCCACCGCTGACGGCCATCCCCGCGCGATCGCCTACGTCTCCCGGATCCCCAGGCCCACCCTCGCGGCGATCGGAGGCCACGCGTTCTACTCGTACCTGATCCATACCCAGCATTACTCGGCCGGCCGCCCGGTCGTCCCACTGACCGCGCAAGCGGCACGGGTGCTCCCGTTGTGGGCCGGTACGCCCGCCTCCTATGCCCCGCTCACCGCGGCCGAGGTAGCGGCGGCCCGCCGGGACGCCAGACGGCTGGACATCGGCTGGGTCGTGGACTGGTACTCCAATCCCGCGATCACGCAATATCTCGCGCAAACGGGCTTCCGGTTCGCATACCGCACCGATGGTGCAGCGGTTTACCGGCCCGCCCGCTGAATTTGCCGTGTCCTGCCGGGTGGCAGCCGGGGCCGCGGGCCAGCGCCCGGCAGCCGGGAATTCCACTGCCGGGCGGGACAAGCATCGCGGGACAGTCGCGGGACACCTGACGGGCATCGTGACCGCGCATCACGGGACACCTGGCCAGGCATCGTGACCAGCATCACAATCGATTGCGGGCCCGCCTGGCGGTCTCGCAGGTCACCGGCCCGGGCCGACCGTTTCTTACGTTAATTGCACTACGCACACAGCCAGGTCATTTGCTTCTTATTACCTGCGTATTCCCCTGGCTTTGCCATATCTTTTTAATTTCGTAACAGTTCAATTCTATATTCGTAAGTGCGATTGCATGCCTGGCCGACCAGCATGCTTTCATTATCTAATGCGTCAGCACAGCTGGGTCGGTGAGACAGCAAGGACGGGGTGAGGATGGGGCACGCGGGCGACGACCCGCCGGACCAGCCGTCCTCAGGCCAGATCAGGACCTTGCAGCCTGATGGGCTGGCAGCCCCGACGCGGGACCCCGGGCTGGGCACCCGGCTGCGGGAGCGCCCACTGGCGCGCCATCTCATCCTGCTGGCTGCCTATCTCGTCGCCGGGATCGCGGTCACCTGGCCGCGCGTCACGTACCTGTGGGGCACGCTGCCCGCCACCCGCGACGCAGGTGGCTATGTCTGGGACTTCTGGTGGGTCGCCCGGCAGGCCGCCCACCTGTCCAGCCCGTGGTCCACCAGGTACCTCGCTGCGCCGGTGGGAGCTGATCTCGGCTTCCACACGCTGATGCCGCTGCCGGGCCTGCTGATGACGCCGGTCACCCTCGCCTTCGGGCCGAGCGCCACCTACAACCTGCTCTCCATCCTGTGCCCGGGCTTGCTGTGCTACGTGATGTACCGCGCCGCGCGGCTGTGGCTGCCCAGCCAGCTTGGCGCGATCACCGCCGGGGCGTTCTTCGGCCTGTCCGCGATCCTCGCCTGGCGCAGCTGGTATGAGGTGAATCTGGCCCTGGGGGCGCTGTTCCTGCCGATGGCGCTGGAGGGAGCGGTGCGGCTGCGCCGCCGCCCGGGCCGCCGCCAGGCCGTCATCCTGGGCGTGGTGATGGGCGCCGCGGTGCTCACCGACCAGGAGTCGGCTGTCCTCGCGGCCATCGTCGTGGTGCTGGTCGGCGTTCCATGGCTGCTGCGGCACCCGTCGCTGGCCGCGGTGCGGACGCTCATCCTGGCCGCGCTGACCGGGGCGGTCGTCGCCAGCCCGCAGATCAGCGTCATGATCCAGCAGGCGTCGGCCAACCGCATCCCGGCGTCGCGCGCCGGGATCCTCGACGTGAACTACGTGAACTCCGGCGCCGCCCTGGGGCAGCTGTTCGCCCCGTCGCCGCGGGTAGCCGACTACGGCCTGACGGCAGTCAGCCAGTACTACTACCACGGGCCGACCAGCATCGTCGTGATCACCTTCGGCCTCGTGCTGACGGCACTGGCACTGTTCGGCATCGCCGTTTCGTGGCGGCGGCGGCACGCCCGCTCGCTGGCGCTGCTCTGGGCTGGCTGCGCGGTCCTCTCGCTGGGCTCGGCGCTGTGGATCGGCAACCATGACTACATCCCCATGGCTGAGATGGTGCATGGCGTCCGGCTGTCGTCGGTCATGCCCTTCACCTGGTTCACGCGCATCCCGGGCCTGTCCACCTTCCGCGAGGCGAACCGGTTCACCGAACTCGGGCTGCTCCCCGCCGTGCTGCTCGCGGGCGCGGCAGTCGAGTGGCTGCGGTCGCACGCGTGGGCCGTGCTGATCCCGGTGCTGGCCCTGGGCGTCCTGGAAGCCGGCTGGTCAGGCAACCCAGGGATCGGGACCATGCCGACGGCCATGCCCGCACTCGACCGCCCGATCGCCGCACAGCACAACGGCTCCATCGTCGTCGATCTCCCGTTCGGCATCCGGGGCGGGCTGCCGGTGATCGGGGACGGATTCCCGCCGGAGTCGATGGTGCTGGCCACGGCCGACGGGCACCCGCTCGCCGACGCGCTCATCTCGCGCATCCCGGCCGGCACCCTCAGCGGGATCGAAGGGCATCCTTTCTACGCCGCCCTGCTCAACGCCCAGGGTGGCAAGCACCGGACCAGCCAGGCGGAATTCGCCGCGGCGGCGGCCGACGCCCGCCGGATGCACATCGGCCGGGTGCTGGTCTGGCGCCGGGCCCATGACCTGGTTCGCGTGCTGCGGCTGGCCGGCTTCCGGCTGGCCTACCAGGCCGACGGAGTACAGGTCTACCGGCCGGGCTGACCGCTGGGGTGTTGCTTACGCTGGGGTTATGAAGGCTGGCAGGTGCACGTCGCTGCTGGGTGGTGACAGCGGAAGGTCCGGCCTTCCCACCAGGGGACGGTGGCCGGGGCGCGGCGTAACGCGGTGGCGACGACTGGCGCTTGACGTTGCGTGAGCGGTTCAGCGGACCCGGCGCTCGTCCTCGGCACGGCTGAGGCGCCGACGGCTACCCAGAACATGAGCCTGCCCTCATGAGCGCCGCCGAGCCCACATTCGACGAGATCCATGCCACGTTCCCCAGCTGGCAAGTCTGGAAGGGGATCTGCGGCCTATGGTATGCGCGGCTGCTGCAGGGCAGCCCGCCCGTCGTCGTGCGCGGGGAAGATCTCACCGACCTCCGCGACCGGATCCGCGGCGAGAGCGGGCGCAGCCAATGGATGTGACTGGGTCCAGCGAGTTGGCGCGCGTGCGCCTCCGGTTCCCGCTGTGGACGATCCGGCCCGTCGAGCACCGGCGCGGGTTCACCGCGCACCGCCGGGGCAGGAGAGGCCATCTGCAAGCTGTCTACGCACCAGACCTGCCGTCGCTGGAACTACGGCTAGCGGAGAAAGGACCGATGAGACCGTAGCGGCCTCCATCTCCGGGCTGGCCGGGGCGCCAGCCAAGCCAGCGGTAGGCAGGGCGGGACACCCGCTCGCGAGGCGCCCGGTCGGCTCTTACGGACGCATCTGCAAGCGTTCTACCTGCACAAGCACCATGGCAAAGATCACTTTCCCCGGATAACCGTCCTTCTGATGAGAAGCTACGCCGCTAATGGCCGGCTCCGGGCTCCGCCGGGGCGTCGGCCAGCAGCCCTTCCGCGGCCAGGCCGCGGATCAGCCCGCGCAAGCCAGCAGCCAGGCCGGCCCGCTCCTCAGCGGTCAGCGAAGCGAGGATCCGGGCCTGCCGCGACTGCCAGGCGCGCCAGACCCGGGCGGCGACCTGGCTGCCCTCCGGCGTGAGATAGAGCCGGATGTAACGCTGATTCGCCTCGTCGCGGCCTCGCCTGATCCAGCCCTTGCGCTCCAGGCCTGCCGCCAAGCGGCTCACTGTGCTCTTCTCCAGCCCCAGCAACGCCCCGAGCTGGCCTTGCGCGATACCGCGCGCGGCGACCAGTTCGATCAGCGCCCGGGCCTCAGACGCGGACACCACCGGAACCCCCGCGTCGGCGGCGGCGCCGGGCGGCCCGCCGTTCCCTGGGCCGCCGCTTCCTGGGCCGCCGCTCCGTTGCCCGCCGCTTCCTGGTGCCCCGCTCCGTGCTCCGCTGCTCGCTTGTCCGGCGGCATCCGGGCTCACCACTGGCAGCAACTGGGTGAGCAGCCGCAGCAGCTCCGCGTCGTCGGCCGAGGAGTTCACGTAACAGTTGTACCGCACAACTGGGCGGATGGTACGTTTTTAACCGTGACAGTTGCCTCGTACAACTCACGGTCCGGACCAACGCCGGCCCGTCGGCCCGTAGGCTCACGGTCGTGAGGAACCAGGGTCGGGTCAGCGCGCCGGGTCACCTGAGCGGGCCCGTGGACGGCAGCGCGGACAGCTCGGCCACGGCGACCGCGGTGGCCGAGCCGGAGAACAACCTGCTGCCGCCGGGTTCGCTGAGCGAGCTCGCAGCCACGCACGGGCTCAAGAAGACCGCTATACGCCCGCCGCTGCGCAGCTATGCCAGCGAACTGTGGCAGCGGCGGTACTTCATCGGTGGCTTCGCCACGGCGCGGAACATCGCGATGTACACCGAGGCGCGGCTCGGCCAAGTGTGGCAGGTGCTCACGCCACTGCTCAACGCGACCGTGTACTACCTCATCTTCGGGCTGCTGCTGAACACCAGCCGGGGGGTGCCGGACTACATCTCCTTCCTGGTCACCGGCATCTTCGTGTTCAACTTCACCCAGCGGGCGTTCATCACGTCCTCCCAGGTGATCCGGGACACGCTGCCGCTGATCAGGGCGCTGTACTTCCCGCGCGCCTGCCTGCCGCTCGGTTACGTGCTGATCGAACTGCAGCAGCTGATCCTGTCCTTCGCGGTGCTCTTCGTCATCGTGCTGATCCGCGGGGAACCGGTGACCCCGTACTGGCTGCTGATCATCCCGGCGCTCGTCCTGCAGAGCGTGTTCAACGTGGGGGCCGGGCTCATCCTGGCCCGCTGGGGCGCCAGCTTCGACGACGTCAGCCAGTTGCTGCCGTTCATCGTGCGGACCTGGATGTATGTCTCGGGCGTGCTGTTCAGCCTGCAGGCACTAACCCTGACCGTCACTGGCAGGCTGCACGATCACCCGACCATCGCGTACCTGCTGCAGATCAACCCGGCAGCGGTCTACATCACCCTGGTCAGGTACGCGCTGCTGACGGACTACCGGCGGGCCATGCCCGGCGCCAAGCCGTACAACCAGCACATGTGCCAGCTCTACCGGGTGTTCCCCGGCCAGCATGTGTACGACAGTGCCTACTGCCACCCGACCCTGCCGAGCATGCCTACCCTGTGGATGTACGGCGCTGGCTGGGCAGTAGTGGCGGCCATCATCGGCTTCCTGTTCTTCTGGCGCGCGGAGGCGAGGTACGGTCGTGGCTAAGCCGATGGTGGTGGTGGACGACCTGCACGTGGTCTACCGCGTGTACGGCAGCAACGCGGACAAGGGCACCGCGGCCACCGCGCTGCTGCGGATGATCCGCCGGCAGCGGCGGCCGTCCATCCGCGAGGTGCATGCGATCCGCGGCATGTCCTTCGTGGCCTACCGGGGCGACGCGGTCGGGGTCATCGGGCGGAACGGCTCGGGCAAGTCGACCCTGCTGCGCGCGATCGCCGGCCTGCTGCCCGCCGAGCAGGGCGCCGTGTACACCGACGGCCACGCCGCACTGCTGGGTGTCAACGCGGCACTGCTCGAGGATCTCACCGGCGAGCGGAACGTGGTGCTCGGCTGCCTGGCGATGGGCATGGCCCCGCAGGAGGTCAAGGACGCCAAGCCGAACATCGTGGACTTCTCCGGGGTCGGGGACTTCATCAACCTGCCGATGAAGGCGTACTCCACGGGCATGGGCTCCCGGCTGCGGTTCGCCATCGCCTCCGCGAAGAGCCACGACATCCTGCTCGTGGACGAGGCCCTGGCCACCGGGGATGCCGAGTTCCAGCGCAAGAGCCACCGGCGCATCGACGAACTGCGCGAGAAGGCGGGCACCGTGTTCCTGGTGGCGCACAACCTGAACGAGATCGCGGAGACCTGCAACCGGGTCATCTGGCTGGAGAAGGGCAGGATCGTGAAAGCCGGGGACGACGTGCCCGGGATCCTCGACGACTACCTGGTCGCCTCCGGCAGCGAGCCGCGCTTCCGGGAGGCCGCCGCAGTCGACTGACCGGTGCCGGGCAATCCCGCCCGGCAGTCCCGCCCGGCAGTCCCGGCACGCCGCATGGAACTGGCCGCGACCTCGCGGGTCGCGGCCAGTTCCATGGTTACCGCTGGGTGATGCCGATCACTTGAAGGCGTTCACCCCGCTGGGCACACCCAGCCCGGTCGGGCCGTCGTAGCCGGTCGCGGCAGTGCACAGGTACGTCCCGCAGCTGCCATTCGCGCCGATCGTGATATCCCGCAGGCCCGAGCTGGCCTGGTAGGGGAACCGGGTTGGCAAGGACCCCTTGGCCGCGGCACCGCCCGGGTTGGCCAGCGCGTACACGGCCGCGATGATCGGGCTCGCGACGCTGGTCCCGCCGAGCTGCTGCCAGCCCTTCGGCAAGCCCTGGTTCGCCGGGGGGTAGGAATCGTAGACGGCCGGCCCGGTCCGCGGGTCGGCGTCCGCCGCCACATCGTTGTCGATCCGGTTCGCGCAGCCGCTGCCGAAAGGGGCCTGCCAGATCTGCTGAGGCTCCAGGGCCGAGCAGCCCGAGCCGGTCCCGTCGCCGGTGCCCTGGCTCCAGGCCTTCTCCTCGGTCCGGGTCCGGCCCTTCATCCACAGCGTGGTCCCGCCGACCGAGGTGACGGACGGTGAGACGGCCGGCCACTGGGTGCCGTACCCGTAGTCACCGGACGACGCGGTGATCGCCACGCCCAGGTGGTTGAAGTAGTGGTCGTAGCTGGTCTCGGTGCTGAATTCGGCCCCGCTGCCCCAGCTGTTGGAGATGAACTTGGCGCCCAGCCGCGCCGCGGTGTCCTCGGCGGTGCTCAGGTTGGAGATCTTCGGGTTGTTCGCCTCGACCAGGAGGATCTTGCACTTGGGGCAGATCGCGGAGACCATGTCCAAGTCCAGGGACTCCTCCTCGGCCCAGTCGGCGTTGCCCTTCGGCAGCCAGCTGGTGGTGCCCTTCTGGTTGACGACGCGCAGGCACCTGGTGGCTGTCGTGCAGGCCTGGATCCCGTAGTAACTCCGGTACTTCGCCAGGTCAGCGGTGGCGTGCCAGTCGTTGTAGGCGTCCACGATCGCGATGGTGCCCTTGTTGGCCACCTGGGTGGCCTTGCCCAGCCCGTAGGCGGACCGCAGCTGGCCCGGCGACAGGGCGGACGACGCGGGCCGGTTGGCCGGCTGCGCCGAGACCGCTGACCGCACCACCGAGGAGCACTGCATGACCCCGGGGACCGTGGGTGTCGGGCAGACCCGGGCGAAACCGCTGGGCAGGCGGACCGCATGAAGTGCCGAGACGAACCGGGGCGTCGCCGACGGCCCCGATGCCGTGGCGTGGGAGGTGGCAGCGACCGCCGGCACCGTGGCCATGCCCGCCACCATCAGGCCCGCGGCGGCCGCGAGCACTCCCGCCCACCGCGGGAACACAATTAAACGCATCGATCCTCCAGAGGGGCAGCAGACGCACGCCGCAAGATGGGAGCCGGGAAGGTGAGGCAGAACGCGGTCCGCGGGGGGGGCCGGTCCAGAACGCACCGTAGATCTATACCACCTTCGCGCGCTTCGTTATGGAAAGTTAAGAAGTCAGATGGTAATAACTGGGTGCTGTCGCACCGGCCGCCAAACTGGGTGCTGTCGCACCGGCCGCGAGCGGCCAGCCGGCCGGCAGGCCGCTCTCCGGTGCGGAATCGTAGATCGCCCGCACCGTAGATCTATACCATTCCGGGCAACCGCCACCGGAGGCTTCGGGCAGTTCCCAGCGGCTCAGTTGTCCGCTGGCCTGAGCTGAAGCAGCATGCGGGTGCCGCCGCCGGGGCGTGACGAGGCGGCGACCTCGCCACCCTGCGCCCGCGCCAGCTGCCGCACGATGTACAGCCCGAGGCCGATGCCGCCGAACCTGCGCCGGTCGCCGGTCTCGCCCTGGACGAAGCGCTCGAATATCCGCTCATGGTCGCCGGGGGCGATGCCGATCCCCTCGTCCTCCACCGTGACCTCGATCCACTCCTCCGCGAACCGGGCACCCACGATGACACTGCCGCCGCCCGGGGAGTACTTGAACGCGTTCTCCAGCAACTGGCCGACGATGATGTCGGTGGCCATCGGGTCACCGTGCGCGGGCGGCAGTCCGTCGGGGATGTCCGCGGTCAGCGTGTGCGCCTCGGACAGGGGCCGGAACGCCACCGCGCTCCCGCGCAGCAGGGCAGCCAGGTCGAACGGCCCGTTGGTGACGGTCAGCTGGTCCGCCCCGGCCCGCGAGCCCAGCAGCAACTGCTCCACCAGCCGGCCCAGCGACCCCGCACGGTCGGCGATGGTCTGCACCGCGGCGCGGCGCTCGCCGTCGGTCAGCTTGTCCCAGCGCCGGGCGAGGGTGCTCGCGAACCCCTGCACCACGGTGATCGGCGTGCGCAGCTCGTGACTGGTGGTGGCGAGGAACAGATCCTTCGCCTCCTCCAGCTCCTTGGCCGCGGTGACGTCACGGAAGTCGATGACGAGCTCGTCCCGGCCGTTCAGCCCGTTGCAGAGCACGTCCAGCCAGCGGCCGGTAGGCAGCCGGTGGGTCAGCTTCCCGCCGCCGGACGCGGGCACCGGGAAGGGCGGCGGCCGCCCGGTGACCTCGGCGGCGGACAGGCCGGTCAGGTCGTGCGCGGCGGGATTCCACTGCTGGATGAGGCCCTCGCTGTCCAGCACGGCGATGCCGTCCGCGCTCGCGTCGATCACCGCGCGCTCATGCGCGCGCTGCCGGACGACCTCCTCGAAGGCCATCGCGTTGCCGAGGGCGACGCTCGCGTGACCGGCCATCAGCTCGAGCAGCTCGAGCTCGACGTGCCCCACCTTCCGGTCGCTGTACAGCGCGTAGAGGCCGCCGTAGGGACGCCCTGCCACATGGGAGAGGCTGAGCGCGATCGTGTGCAGGCCGGGCAGCGCGGACCAGATGAGGTCATCGAATTCGCCGGATTCGCCGGTGGCCATCATCACCGTCTGGCCCGACCGCATCAGCTGGCCGACGAGGCTCGACTCCAGGTCCGCGGTGCGGCCGCGGAGGCTGGCCGGCAGCCCGTCCATGCTCACCAGGCGCAGCTTGCCTTCCTCGATGAGGACGAACCCGCCGGCGTCCGCGCCGGTCAGCTCGCGCAGGCTCGCGGCGATCCGGTCCAGCACGGCCTCCAGGTCGCGCTGGGCGTTCATGTCGGCCACGACGTCGCCGAGCCTGCGCACCACCCTGGCGCGCTGCGCGATGTGGTACCTGGCCGCATCGTCCTCACCGATGCGGTGGCACACGTTCACCCAGCCGAGCATCTCGCCCGACCGGCCGGTCAGCGCGCTGATGTCGATGCGCAGATCGATGAGGGTGCCGTCCTTGCGGGCGCGGCGGGTCGCGAACGAGATCTGGCCGCCGCTGCGCACCCGTTCCAGCACAGCGTTGTGCTCGGCCTGCAGCTCCTCGGGGATGATCTCCGGCTCGAGGCCGAGCACCTCGGCCGCGGTCCAGCCGAACATCCACTCGGCCGCGGGGTTCCACAGCAGCACCGAGCGGTCCGTGCTGAACGCCACGATGGCGTCGGCAGCGCTTTCGATAACCGCCCGTGCCGTCGCGTCTACCCGGTTCTGCCCGGCTTCGGTTGGCAGGCCCACCCGTTCATGGTGCCATCCCGCCGCGATCCTGGCCTGGCAAAGGCCGACGTCGGCCACGGACGGGACCGTAACCCTGTCAGCCGGGCTTGAATAACGCTCACTGGACCCGCCAGGCAGTGCCGGGATCGCTGGCCGAGCACGCCCCGATGACGAGCTGGGCGCCGCTGGCCGCCGTGTCGCTGGGATCGGACAGGCAGAGGCCGGACTGTGGGTTCTTCAGCCATTGGCCAGCGCCGTCCGCCCCGAGCTGCCACTGCTGGGCAGCGCTGCCGTTGCAGGAGTACAGGTTCACGCCGGCTCCGCTGGCCGTGCCCGCGATGTTCAGGCACTTACCTGCCAGGCGCACGGTTCCGTCCGGCTCCGCCGTCCACTTCTGCGCCGCGTGCCCGTCGCAGGACCAGATCACGACCGGGTTGCCGTTCGTGGTGCTGTCACTCTTGTCGTCCACGCACATGCCCGGGATCTGCGACACCACCGGCCCGGCGGGCAGCGTCCACTTCTGGTTGGCCTTGCCGTTACACGACGCGATCCACGCCTGGGCGCCGTTGGTTCCGGAGGCTGACCCGCCGAGGCACTTCCCGGCCGTGCCGTTCACCAGTTGTGCGCCGCTCCCGGGTACCCAGCGCTGGCTGGCGTACCCGGAGCACGTTTCGAGCACCGCCTTTGAGCCGTTCACCTTGGCTGAACCAGAGACCGAGAGGCACTTCCCATGGATCCGCACCGTCTGGTCCGCCGCTATCGTCCACCGCTGCGACGCGCTGCCATTGCAGGTCCAGATGTCGACCCGGGTGCCGTTCGCTGAGCTGTTTCCCGCGTCGTTCAGGCACCGGCCCGCCACGTCGAAGCGCACCGGGCCGACCGGCCCCTGGTTCGGCGCGGCCGTGACGGTCCAGCTGAACGAAACCGAGCCGGTGGCTCCGGCGCCGTCGGACGCGCTGACCTTCACGGCGTAGGTCCCGGTGTGGTTCAGCCAGCCGGTGATGTACCCGGCCGGGCTGATGGACAGCCCCGGCGGGAGCCCGGTCGCGGTGAAGCTGAGCGTCTGCCCCGGAGCCGGGATGCCCTGGTGTATCTGGAGCCCGACGGGGGCGCCAGCGGCCTGCTGCCGGTTGCCGGGATCCAGCAGCGAGAGAACGGCGGGGTTGGCCTGGTCCAGGTCGATCTGGCCGGGATCGGAGATCCCGCTCACCGTGCCGGTGCCCGAGTACTGCCAGATCGCCCAGTTCGCCCAGCCGGCCGGCCGTGCCGGGCTGCCTGAAGTGGTGATGTAGGGCACCCACAGCGGGATCTGGCCGAACGCGGTACTGCTGCCGGTGCAGTAGTTCCACCACGACGGGGGCGTGTAGATGATCGGCAGCCGGCCCGTCTTGGCCTGGATCTCGGCATCGAACGCGCTGACCCATTTGACCATGGGCGCCCCCTTGAGCCCGTAGCACCGGCCACCGGAGTAGGGGTTGTACTCGATGTCCAGCATGATCGGCACGGTGGTGCGGTAGCTGCCCAGGTAGTTCAGCAGGTAGTCGGCCTGGGTGGCCGGGTTGCTACTGCTGCCGTTGCCGTTCGGGATGGCGAAGACGTAGGCGACCACCGACAGCCCGGCGGCCTGTGCCTGAGCCAGGTCGGTCAGCGCGAACGGGTTCTCGTAGTACGCACCCTCGGTGGCCTTCACCCCGGCGAAGCCGATGCCGGACCCGGCGACCTGGGACCAGTTGATCGGCGCGCCATTCGGGTATTGCGAGGTCGGAGGGTGCTGGTACGAGGCGACGTCCACACCCTGCTCCGCACCCGCGATGGCCGCCGACGGTGTCACGGCCGGCGCCATCTGCCCCGTGCCTGTCATCGGGGCCGCAGTGGACGCGTCCGCGAACTGGCTCAGCAACTCGGGCGAGTGGGTCGCGCCGACGTTGGAGCGGTCGGGCGTCCCGGCCGCGATCTGGCCGGCTGCCGCCCGGGCGGCCGGCGCCGCGGCGGCCGGGGCGGCGCTGAAGCCGGCCAGCGCCAGGCTGGCGACGGCACAGCAGGCGGAGGACCACCACCGGTGCGACGGTGCAGGCATGCGAACTCCCCTTCGCGGCACCCGCAGGTGCCCCAGATCAGGAATCGTCCGCCCGCGATCCCGGCAGGCGGGAAATGCTCCACATTCCTACCGGTCACCCGGAAACAGCGCAACAACAATCGCAAAGAAAGCTGCCCGCTGCGCGGCTCGCAGGCGGCCACGCCGCTTTCCGGCCGACCACGCCTCCCGGGCCATGCGCGCGTGGCACCATGGCTGCTCGAGCGTGACCACTGCCCAGCGGGCAGTGGCAGGCGTGGAACCGCGGGAGGGCCGACCGCGTCAAATGGGCATGAGATCTTCCCCGCAGCAACGGGTTCCCGGGCATCTGTCACACCGTTCTCGGCAGCCGGCCCCTGGCCCCCGGACACGCACCGCCGTCCGCGCCGCCGGCCCGGCGGCGCTGTGCATGATCGGGCTGGCCGCCTGCGGCAGCGTGGCCAGCACCGGGTCATCGGCCAGCCACACCGCGCCGCAGGCCAAGGTGTCACTAACCGTGCAGGTCACACCCAGTCCGGGCGCCACGCCGGAACGCTGGACGCTGCGTTGCGAGCCCACCGGCGGGACGCATCCGGACCCGGCCGCCGCGTGCCGTCAGTTGCTGGCGGCCAAGAACCCGTTCGCGCCTATCCCGCGCGGCATCATGTGCCCGATGATCGTCTCCGGCCCGCAGAAGGCCACCATCACCGGGACTTTCCTCGGCAAGCCGGTGGACGCCTCGTTCTCCAGGCTCGACGGATGCGCCGCCGTGCGGTGGAGCGAACTCGGCGAGGTCTTCACGCCCCACGGAGCCCCGGTCAACGGATCTCCGATGCACTGACACTGGCGGCGCCATTTCTGTGAACGCGGAATTCTTTCCGATTTAGCGACGAAAAGAATTCCGCGCTCATGCGCCTACCGTGCCCGCCGGAAATGGCCGGGCTGCGGCGAGCGGAACGCTGAACCGCGGATGGCCAGGACGGCTCACCTGAGCAGGCGGGACATCCGGCGATCGGCGAGCGGCTTGCCTCCGGTCTGGCAGGTGGGGCAGTACTGCAGCGCGGAGTCGGCGAACGAGACCTCCCGGACCGTGTCGCCGCACACCGGGCAGGGCTGCCCGGTCCTGCCATGCACGCGCAGCCCTGACTTCTTCTCCGCCTTCAGGTCGCCGGCGGCCAGGCCGGCCGACCGGTCAACCGCCTCCCGCAGCGTGCCGGTGATCGCCGCGTGCAGGCCGGCGATCTCGTCCTCGGTCAGGCTTGCGGTCAGCCGGAACGGGGACATCCTGGCAGCATGCAGCACTTCATCCGAGTAGGCGTTGCCGATGCCCGCGATGATCTTCTGGTCCCGGAGCACGCCCTTGATCTGGGTTCTGCGGCCAGCCAGCATCCCGGCCAGCGCGCCGACGGTGAACGAATCCGCCAGCGGGTCGGGGCCGAGCGCGGCCACGCCGGGCACCTCGGCGGGATCCGCGACCAGGTAGACCGCGAGCCGCTTCTTCGTGCCCGCCTCGGTCAGGTCGAACCCGGTGCCGTCGGTGAAACGGAGCCGGAAGCCGAGCGGGCCCTTGCCCGGGCGCGGCGGCTCGGCGGGCAGGTTCTCCCGCCAGCGCAGCCAGCCCGCGCGGGCCAGGTGGATCACCAGGTGCAGCGGGCCGTCCGCGGGCCCGCCCGCGGCGGGGACGGCGGTCAGGTCAAGGAACTTCCCGTGCCGCGCGGTGCCCCCGATCACCCGGCCGTGCAGCGCGGCCAGCGCTGGCTGATAGGTCTTGAGCACCGAGATCGCCGCGCTGTCGGCCCGGTCGACGACATGCCCGGTCGCCCGCTCGCGCAAGAAGAGGGCAAGCGACTCTACCTCGGGAAGTTCCGGCACGATATCGATTCTGCCTCGTGCCCTGGCATTCTCTGACCAGTGCTGGACGATGACATGACCGCCGGGCAGGCACTGGCGCCTGCCCGTCAAGGCCCGGGCCGCGACACGGGAGGCACTGGATGTCCCGGAATCCTTGCCTGAGATGGATTCGGGCGAGTTGGTCGTTAGCGCAAAACTAACGTAGCTTGCGGTACGCCACCGGTGAGCGGAGCATGGATTCACGAGGATGAGAAGCCATGGACCAGGCAGAGCCTCAGCCCTTCCCAGGCCAGCCTGAAAGGCCCCGGCCTGGAGCACTGGGGCCTGGCACCGACCGGCCGAAAGACCGCGCGGAGCCACTCGATTGTTCCGGGCGGATCCCGGAGCCTGACCATCCCGTGGTGGTCGGGTATGACGGCTCGGAGCCGAGCCGGCACGCGCTGGCCTATGCGGCAGGCATGGCCAGGCGACTCGGGCGCACCCTGCTGGTGGCCCATGTGACCAGCCCGGGCGTCTACTGCGAGCCGTTGAGCGGCCAGGTCATCGCGCCGGTCCGGGACTCGGCGGAGACGCAGCGCTGGCTTCTCGCCGAACTCGATGAGGTATGCGACCGGGCCGGCCTTGACGTCCGCATCGTCACCCGCCAGGGCAGCCCGGCCAGGGAGCTTGCCGCCGCGGCCAAGGAGTTCAGCGCGGACGCGCTGGTCATCGGCGCTCCCGGGCACCTGTGGCACCACGTCGCGGGATCGGTGCCCGGGTGGCTCGCCCGGCACGCGCACTGCCCGGTCATCGTGGTGCCCTGACCCGCCACCCTCCGGCCTGTCCCGGCCAGTCCCGGCCAGTCCCGGGCGGGTGGGCGGACGAGCAGGACGCCGCGCGCTACCGGCTGCACGAGCGGGGCGACGCGGCGTTGTTCGGCTTCGCCGCCACCGCCCAGTCCTGGAAGTCCATCCTGTTCCCCTCGCGCGAGCTGCGGCCCGCCGCGAGGATGCCTTCATCATCGCCGTCGCTTGCGGGAACCCCGACTACCTGAGCGGCCATCCGTTCTTCGCCGGGCTGGACACAGCGTCCGTGCAGGAACTGGCGGGCTGTGCGCGCAACGAGCACATCCGGGCCGGCGAGTACCTGTTCCGGGAGGGTGGCACGGCCGAGCACTTTTACGTGATCATGCATGGCCGCATCGCGTTGGAGCTGTTCAGTCCGGGCAGCGGGCCGCACGTGCTGGACTCATCTGGTGAAGGCGAGGTGCTCGACCTGTACGGCCTGGCACCGCTGCGGTCGGTGGTGCTGGAGGTACTGGCGCACCGGGACAGCTACGGCCGGGTGGCGCTGCTCTATGGCGCCCGGACTCCGGCGGAGGCGACGCTGACCCGGGCCCGCGACGACGCGCTGGCGACAGGCGATCCGCAACTATGACCCCTGCATCTCATGCGCCACCCATTTCCTCGACCTGACCGTCACCCACCGCTCGCCCCGGCCTTTCATCGGGCGCCGCTCATCGGGCGCCGCCCTCACGCCAGCGGACCCGGGATTGCCCGGTGGTAACAGTGCACTCGCTGACCTGCCAAGATCGCCCCCGCACTGCGCATGGGCGCATAAGCTGCAGGCCAGAAACCAGGGCACCCGGATTCCAGCACAAACCCAGGATCAGCACTACCAGTGGGCGAGGAGGGATTTGAACCCTCACGTCCTTTCGGACACACGGACCTGAACCGTGCGCGTCTGCCGTTCCGCCACCCGCCCTACGCAGTGAGTCAGGTTAGCACGTCCGCAACCGGACCCCGAGCGCCGATACCATCGGATGCGGATAGGGGAAGGAGGTACCCCGGTGGGAGTTCTACAGCGCTTCGAGCGCAGGCTCGAGGGCATGGTCGAGGGTGCCTTCGCGCGGGCGTTCAAATCCGAGCTGCAGCCGGTCGAGGTTGCCAGCGCGGTACAGCGCGAGATGGATGACCGTGCCGCGATCGTCGCGCAGGGAAGGACCCTGGTGCCGAACGACTTCGTGGTGGAGATCGCCGAGACCGACTACGACCGGCTTGAGGTCTACGCGGACAGTCTCGGCGTGGAGTTGGCCACACTGGCCCGCGAGCATGCCCGCGAACAGGGGTACTCCTTCGTGGGGCCGGTGCGGATGCGTTTCGAGGGCGTTCCGGACCTCACCACGGGCACCTTCCGGGTCCGCTCCGGGGTCATCCGCGGCACCACGGTCGAGGGCGGGGAGATCCGCAGGCCAGCCAGTGACCTGCCCCGGGTGCCTCCGGGCTCCTTCGGGGGGCGGCCGCGGCTGCTGGTGTCCGGTCCCGAGCCGGGGCCAGACGGCAGCAGCCAGCGAACCTATGAGCTGACCGCGCCGGTCACCATGCTCGGCCGCGGCACGGACTGTGACCTGCGGCTGGTCGATCCCGGCGTCTCCCGGCACCACGCGGAGCTGCGGGTGGAGGACGGGGAAGTGGTGCTCGTTGACCTCGGCTCCACCAACGGGACCTTCGTGAACGGGCAGCCGGTGCGCCGCGTGACCCTGGCTGACGGCACGCAGGTGACCCTCGGAAGGACGACCCTGGTGTTCCGCAGGGACGGTATCTACTGATGAATCCGCTTAATCTGGCTCAGGCCCTGACCCAGCACGCTCACCGATAAGGCCGCAATGGCGAGGCACTCAAGGGACGTATGACAGGATGAATGCGCTCACTCTCACCCTGATCAGGCTCGCGTTTCTCGCGGTCCTGTGGCTCTTCGTGATCACGGCGGTGGGCGTGGTGCGCACGGACTTGTTCGGTCAGTCCCAGTCCAGCCGGAAGCAGAAGCGCCAGCGCCAGTCCAGCCGTCCCGCGCGGCCGGTCCGGCCCGCGCGGCCGGTCCGGGCGGGACGCGGTGATCCGCAGCGCCTGCTGGTCACCGCTGGGCCGCTCGCGGGTACCAGCCTGGCGCTGACCGAGCAGCAAATCACCATCGGTCGGTCAAATGACGCCACGCTGGTCCTCAACGATGACTACGCTTCGAGCCGACATGCCCGGCTATTCCCTCAAGACGGTCAATGGATCGTCGAGGATCTCGGGTCAACCAACGGCACCTACCTCGACCGGCAGAAGGTGACCCAGCCGATACCGGTGCCGACAGGCGTGCCGATCCGCATCGGCAAGACCGTTCTGGAATTGCGCAGATGACACTTGCACTCCGGTACGCGATTCGCTCGGACGTCGGTCTCCTCCGGGAGGGGAACGAGGACGCGGCGTACGCAGGGCCCCGTCTCCTCGCCGTGGCCGACGGCATGGGCGGTCACGCCGCAGGCGAGGTCGCCAGCGCCGCAGCCATCTCGGCGATCTCCCGGCTGGATGATGATGTGCCGGGCAACGACCTGCTCGACGCACTCGCCGACGCCGTGAACGAGGCGAATAACACACTGCACGACATGGTCGTCGCCGACTCGGTTCTCGAGGGCATGGGCACCACCCTCACCGCCATGCTGTGGTCCGGCCCGCGGGTGGCCATCTGCCATATCGGCGACTCACGCGCGTATCTGCTGCGCGACCGCGAGTTCCACCAGATCACCCACGACCACACGCTGGTCCAGACGCTGGTGGACGAGGGCCGCATCAGCCCCGACGACGTCGCCACCCACCCGCAGCGCTCGATGCTGCTCCGCGCCCTGGACGGCCGCGCCGACGTCGAGCCGGATCTGTCGCTGCGCGAGGCCAGGCTCGGCGACCGGTACCTGCTGTGCTCCGACGGGCTGTCCGGGGTGGTCAGCGAGGAGACCCTGCACAAGACGCTGGCCACGGTGGACAACCTCGACGAGGTCGTGCTCCAGCTGGTCGAGCTGGCCATCAGGGGCGGCGGCCCGGACAACATCACCTGCATCGTCGCTGACGTGGTGGACAGCGCGACCGCTCCGCTGCCGCCCAGTGACACGTCGGTGGTCGTCGGCGCCGCGTCCAACGGGAGCGGCAGCCCGCACTTCCGCACCGACAGCCCGGCTGGGCGCGCCCACCTGCTGACCCGGACCGCACCGCAGGTGGCGGTCGCGCACGACGACCCGGTGCCGCGCCCGGCGACGGATGCGCATCACGGCACCCCACGGCGCCGCGGGCTCCCGCTGGTCAAATCAGCCCTGGTGATCCTGGTGGTGCTGGTCGTCGGCGGAGCCTACGCGGGCTGGCGGTACACGCAGAGCCAGTACTACGTGGCGGCGGACGGCGGCCGGGTCGTCATCTACCGCGGCATCAACCAGGACGTGGCAGGGCTGAACCTGTCCAGCGTGTTCCGCAGGTTCAACATCCCGGTGGCGGCCCTGCCCGCCACCGACGCCGGCGATGTCCGCGGAACCATCACCTCCGGCACCGGGCTGACCGGTGCGCTGAAGATCGTGCAAAACATCCAGCAGGACTACCAGCGCTGCCAGACCGCGTACGCCCGCCTGCAGAAGTGGCGGGCCGAGAAGCCGTCGATCAAGGTCAAGGTGACGGTCAAGGGCAAGGTCACGACCCGGCTGGAAAAGCCGCCACAGCCCTCCATCCCGGTGGATTGCCCGGCGCCCCCGGCCAGCACCGCCGCCGGGAACGGAGGAACCTCTTGAGCGCGATGGCCACCCCGTCAGATCAGCCGCTGGGCGCCGATTCGGCAGGGTCGGCGAGCCAGCCGGCCAACGTGCCGGTGCCCCAGGGCCGGCGCAGGACCGAGCTTCTCCTGCTGCTGTTCGTCGTGGGCGTCGTCATGCTCGCCTACGCGAACGTAGGCCTTGGGCTGAACGGCAAGGTGCCGGCCGGGATGTTCCAGTACGGGATCGCGTTCGCCATCCTGGTCGGCGGCGCGCACCTGGCGGTGCGCTGGCTGGCGCCGTGGGCCGACCCGCTGCTGCTGCCGCTGGCCGCGCTGCTGAACGGCCTCGGCATTGTGATGATCTACCGGCTGCAGCAGGCCGGGCGGGGCGGCAACGGCGGCTTCGTGATCGCCACGATGAGCACGTCCACCACGACCCTGCAGGTGGCCTACAGCGCCGTCGGCACGGCTGCCTTCGTGGCCGTGCTCGCCTTCATCCGGCAGCCGCGCACGCTGCAGCGGTACACCTACACGCTGGGCGCGATCGGCCTGGTGCTGCTGGCCCTGCCAGCACTGCTGCCAGCCAGCATCAGCGAGGTCCCGGGCACCGCCGCCAAGATCCAGATCTCGCTGGGCGGCTTCACCGTCCAGCCCGAGGAGTTCGCCAAGCTGGCGCTGGCGGTGTTCTTCGCCGGCTACCTGGTGTCGAAGCGGGACGTCCTCGCCCTCGCCGGACGGCGGGTGCTGGGAATCGACCTGCCACGGGCACGTGACCTGGGCCCGGTGCTCATCGCCTGGGGCGCCAGCCTGGTGGTCCTGATCTTCGAGAGCGACATCGGGACGTCCGCGCTGTTCTTCGGCCTGTTCGTGGTGATGATGTACGTCGCCACGCAGCGCACCTCCTGGCTGATCATCGGGTTCCTGCTGTTCGTGTTCGGCTCGCTGGTCACGGCCGGGCTCTTCGCCCACGTGCGGGAGCGGTTCGTCATCTGGCTGCACCCGTTCAGCTACGTGCACACCACTGCTTTCCAGCTGGTCCAGGGCCTGTACGGGATGGGCTTCGGCGGCATCCTGGGCCGCGGGCTCGGCCAGGGCCAGCCGTACAACACCCCGCTGGTGCAGAGCGACCTCATCATCACGGCGTTCGGCGAGGAACTCGGCCTGACCGGGCTGATGGCCCTGCTGCTGATCTACGGGCTGATCGTGCAGCGCGGGCTGCGCGCGGCGATCGCCGTCCGTGACCCGTTCTCCAAGCTGCTGGCCGGCGGCCTCGCCTTCGTGATCGCCCTGCAGGTCTTCGTCATCGTCGGCGGCGTCACCCGGCTGATCCCGCTGACCGGCATCACCACCCCGTTCCTGTCCCAGGGCGGCTCCTCGCTGATCGCCAGCTGGATGCTGATCGGCCTGCTGATGCGGATCAGCGACACCGCGCGCAAGCCGGCGCCGCAGCCCATCCAGGACGAGGGGATGACCCAGGTGGTGCGTGCCGGATGAACCGAGCCCTCCGCCGCGTCTCGCTGATCTGCCTGGTCCTTTTCGTGCTGCTCCTGGTCAACGTGAACTACGTGCAGGGATTCGAGGCCAGCAGCCTGGCGAACGAGCCCGGGAACGGCCGGACCTTCTCCGCGCAGTTCCAGTTCCAGCGCGGCTCGATCGTCACCGCCGACCAGAAGGTGATCGCGGACTCCCGGCTCAACAAGAACTTCGGCGAATACCAGCGGCGCTACCCGTACGGCCAGGTGTACGCACCGGTCACCGGCTACGACTCGCTGTTCAGCGCGACCGGGATCGAGCAGGCCGAGAACAAGCAGCTGTCCGGGACCGACCCGGCACTCGCCGTGCACAACCTCATCGACCTGATCAGCGGGAAGCCGAAGAAGGGCGCCACGGTCCAGCTCACCATCAACTCGGTGGCGCAGCAGGCCGCCTACAACGCGATCAAGGCGCAGGGCAGGCAGGCCGGGGTCGTCGCGATCAACCCGCAGACGGGAGCGATTCTCGTCCTCGCGTCGTATCCCACCTTCGACCCGAACCAGTACGCCACGCTGAACGGCGCCAAGCTCGACAAGAACGACGCGCGGTACCGCGCCAATCCGAACCAGCCGCTGCTGAACCGGGCCATCAACGTCACCTTCCCGCCCGGGTCCACCTTCAAGGTCGTGACCAGTTCCACCCTGTTCTCCACCGGCAGGTACGCCCCCGACACCCGGGTTTTCGCGCCCACCAACCTCAAGCTGCCCGGGGTCAGCCAGCCCTTGATCAACTTTGACAACGAGGCCTGCAACGATGGAAGCAACCCCACCGGGCACGGCACAGTGCCGCTCATCTTCGCGTTCACCGTCTCGTGCAACACCGTGTTCGGCAACCTGGGCATGAAGGTGGGCGGGAGCAAGCTGCAGGAGGAGGCCAACCTGTTCGGGATGAACAAGGCGAACCTGACAATCCCGCTCCCGGTCACGCAGAGCAACTTCCCGCTGTACACCGATCCCGCGCAGGCGGCCGGCGGGGCGATCGGCCAGGAGAGCGACACGGTGACGCCGCTGCAGGAGGCCATGTTCGCGTCGGCGATCGCGGATAACGGCACGCTGATGAAGCCCTACCTCGTCGATAAGGTCACCGCCCCGGATCTGACGACGCTGTCCACCACGCAGCCGACTGCGCTCAGCCACCCGGTGAGCCCCACGGCGGCGAACGACGTCAAGCAGATGATGGTCAGCGTGACCCAGTCGTCCGCCGGGACGGCTCACTTCTCAGCCGATGTCCCGGGCATCGTGATCGCGGGGAAGACCGGGACCGCGCAGACCGGGATCAACAACACGGGCCTGGACGACGCGGTCTTCACCTGTTTCGCCCCGGCCAGCAACCCGCAGATCGCCGTCGGCGTCGTGGTAAAGGGCGGCGGTCAAGGCGCGGACGCCTCTGCCCCGATCGCGGTGGCGATCATCAAGGCCTACCTGGCATCCCTGGGGAAGGGATGACACGCGCAGCCCGGGCGGACGCCGCGGTGAAGGTGATCGGACACTTCAGCCGCGGTGGTGGCACCGGGCACGGCCGCTGCGATGCCCGATGGACGACAACGACGCAGGACGGTTACTGACGTGCGAGATATGACACAGCCGCGGCTCCTCGGCGGCCGCTACGAACTCGATGGCGTCGTGGGCCGGGGCGGCATGGCAGAGGTGTACCGGGCCCGGGACATCCGCCTGGACCGGATCGTGGCGGTGAAGACGCTCCGCGAGGACCTGGCGCGGGACGCGACGTTCCAGGCCCGGTTCCGCCGCGAGGCGCAGTCGGCGGCGTCGCTGAACCACCCGTCGATCGTCGCTGTCTATGACACCGGCGAGGACACGGCAGACCCGGGACACGTGCCCTACATCGTGATGGAGTACGTGGACGGCCGGACGCTGCGGGAATTGCTCCGCGAAGACCGGCGGCTGCTGCCTGAGCGCGCGCTGGAGATCACCAGCGGGGTGCTGCGGGCACTGGACTACAGCCACCGCAACGGGATCGTGCACCGCGACATCAAGCCCGGCAACGTGATGCTGACCCGGTCGGCCGAGGTCAAGGTGATGGACTTCGGCATCGCCCGCGCCGTCAGCGACACCCAGGCCACGATGACCCAGACCGCCCAGGTGATCGGGACGGCGCAGTACCTGTCGCCGGAGCAGGCCCGTGGTGAGCGGGTGGACGCCCGCAGCGACCTTTACTCAACGGGCTGCCTGCTGTATGAACTGCTGACCGGGCGGCCGCCGTTCACCGGGGACTCCCCGGTGGCGATCGCCTACCAGCACGTCCGGGAGAACCCGGTCCCGCCGTCGCGGATCGACCCGGAGATCCCGGTCTGGGCCGACTCCATCGTGTTGAAAGCGATGGCCAAGGACCCCGCGGACCGGTACCAGTCCGCTGCCGAGATGCGCACGGACATCCAGCGCGCGCTGTCCGGCGTGCCGGTCGCCGCACCACCGCAGCAGGCCGACATGTACCCCGGCACGCAGCGGATGGGTGCCTCCACGATGATGGCGGGTGCCGGCCCGACCAGCACCATCTCGCAGTACGGGGCGGAGGACGGCTACCGCGGCGGCCGCGGCGGCCGCCGGCGTGCGTTGTGGTGGATCCTCGGCATCATCGCCGCGCTGATCATCGTCGCGCTCGGCTACCTGCTGCTGAGCGGGGGCAGCGGGACGACGGACGCGGTGCCATCCGTCGTCGGCATGACCCAGAGCGCGGCGGAGAAAGCCATCGCGAAAGCCGGGCTGACCTCCAAGGTCGTCCAGGTGCCCTCATCATCGGTGAAGGCTGGCCTCGTCATCAGCACCAATCCGCAGTTCGGCGCCAAGGTGGCCCCCGGCAGCCAGGTCACCCTGAACGTGTCGGCCGGCCCGAAGCAGGTCAAGGTCCCCAACGTGGTGGGTGACCAGCAGAGCGCGGCCCAGGCCGCCCTGCAGAATTTCAACGTGGTGCCAAAGACGGACACAACCTCGACCAAGCCGGCCGGCACGGTGATCAGGCAGACACCGGCGCCGGGCACCCTGGTGAACCCGGGCAGCACGGTCACCATCTACGTCTCGGGAGGCGGCTCTGCGGTCCCGAACGTCATCGGCGACCCGGAGCAGACCGCGATCCAGATCCTGCAAGGTAACGGGTTCAAGGCCGACCCCAGAGTGGTGGCCGGGCCGGCCGGCGCGACTCCCGGCACCGTGTTCAACCAGAGCCCGTCGAGCGGGAGCCTGCCGGCCGGATCCACGGTGACCATCTACGTCGCCGCGACCCCGGCCGCCAGTCCCACGCCCAGCACGTCGGCCACGCCCACCGCTAGCCCGACGCCAACGGCTTCGGCCACGCCGACCAGCACCGTCACGCCGACACCGTGAGCTGATCAGCGCCCCGGAGCAGCCTGCCAGGCCGTGGACCGGACTAGACTCAGGCAGAGCTAGTGACCAGGAGACGACAGTGCCCAAGTCCCGAGTCAGAACCAAGCCGGTCTACACGCCGCCGCCCAAGCGCTCGAAGTCAAAGGTCAGCCCGCGGTGGCTGGTACCCGCCATGCTGGCCTGCCTGCTGATCGGCCTGGCCTGGATCGCGCTGTTCTACGTCACGCAGGGCAGCCTGCCCATCGGTGCGCTGGCGGACTGGAACCTGGTGGTCGGATTCGTCTTCATCATCGGCGGCGTGGTGCTGTCCACCAAGTGGCGCTGATTCGATTCGCCCTGGTCAGCCCAAGGCGGCAGCGGCAAGCTGGCTGTTGCGCGCCAGCACGGCGATGACCAGCCCGGCCAGTACCACTGCCGTGGCACCCACCTGTATCAGCGTCCGCTGATTCCGCGGCGCGTACGCGTAGGCCGCGGTGAGCAGGCCCCCTGCGATGAGCCCGCCGACGTGCGCCTGCCAGGCGATTGAGGAGCGGAATGCGAAGCTGAACGCGAGGTTGAGAACGATCAGGAAGACGATTGCCCTGCTGTCCAGGCGGAGCCGCTTGGATACCACGAACCAGGCGCCGAACAGGCCGAAGATCGCGCCGGAAGCGCCCAGCGCCGCTTCGTTGGCCGGGGCGATGAGGTAGAAGCACACCGATCCGCCGAGAGCGCTCAGCAGATAGACCGACACGAAGCGCAGGTGGCCGAGCAACCGCTCCAGCGCAGGGCCTATCAGGATCAGAGCCCACATGTTGAAGGCTATGTCCAGCAGGCCGCTCGATCCCGTCGGCGGCAGGAACGCGGATGTGATGAGCCGGTACGACTGGCCGTCGGCCACGCCGATGTGCGGCCCCAGGCGCCCGACCATCGCCCAGTTGTCCGCGATAGCCGGGTACCCCAGCTCGACCAGGTAGAGCAGGACGTTGAGGCCGACCAGAGCCCACGTCACGACGGCGCCCGAGACCGACCGGCCGCCGAACACCGCCGTCGGCTGGCGGACGCCCCGGTTGCCTTCGTGGACGCATTCGACGCACTGCTGGCCCACTGGCGCGGCGCGCAGGCAGTCCGGGCAGGCGGGCCGCCCACAGCGGGTGCAGGACAGGTAGGTCTCGCGGCCCGGATGCCGGAAGCAGGTGGGAACCGCTGCGGGTGCCTCAGCGTCAGGGGCTGGGACTTCGTCCACGGCCTAGCCCGCTGATCCCGGTGCGCCCCCCGCGCCGCTGATTTCGACCGACTCGAGCACGACGTCCTTGGCCGGGCGGTCCCTGCGGTCCCGCTCCACGTGGCTGATGGCATCCACCACGTCATTGCCTTCGATGACCTCACCGAAGATGGTGTGCTTACCCGTCAGCCATGGCGTGGGCACGGTCGTGATGAAGAACTGGGAGCCGTTGGTGCCCGGGCCTGAGTTGGCCATGGCGAGCAGGTAGGGGCGGTTGAATGCGAGATCCGGATGGATCTCGTCCGCGAACTGGTAGCCAGGGCCGCCGGTCCCGGTGCCCAGGGGGTCGCCGGCCTGGATCATGAAATCGGGGATCACCCGGTGAAAGATCGTGCCGTTGTAGAGGCTGTCCCGGCTGGGCCTCCTGGTCCGCGGGTCTGTCCAGTCGCGGGTGCCCTCGGCAAGCTCGACGAAGTTCCTGACGGTCTTCGGCGCATGATCCGGGAAGAGCCGGACCACGATCGTCCCCTGGTTCGTCTGCAGCGTCGCAGTGAGAGTGTTCGTCATGAGTGGAATCCTTGCACGGCCCATCCGGGCATCAGCCGTTTCCAGCCCGACAGCCTCTTGCCGCCGGGTCATCTCTCGTACCTTACGGCGCTGACGATGAGGCGGCGAATCAGGGTTGAGCGCGCCCGCGGGGGGAAGTCAGGGTTGAGTGTTGCCATCAGGGGAAGTGAGTGGTAGCGGGGAGCCACTCGGGGAGGTTCATAGTGTTTTCAAGAAGCAGTAGCCGGGACGTCAAGTCCCAGGCAAAGTCCAGGGCGAGGCGTGCCCAGGCCCTGGCCAGGGCGCAGGCGAAGCTCGCCAGGGCGCAGGCGAAGCTGGTCCAGAGTCAGGTTCAAGGCCGCGCCCGCCAGGCCACCGAGCAGGTGGCGCCGCTGGCGAAGAGCGCCCAGAGGCAGTTCAACCCGCTGGCCAGGAGCGCCCAGATGACCGCCAGCCGCGGCCTGTACGGGGCACGGGTATGGGCGGCGCCACGTGTCGAGCGGACCGGGGTCGCGGTGCAGGAGCGCCTCGCGCCCAGGGTTTCGGCGATGATGGTCGCCACGGCACAGCGCCTGCAGCCCGCGCCGGCCAAGCGGCGCCGTCGCTGGCCCGGCATCCTCGCTGGGATCGTCGCGGTGGGCGCGGGCTCCGTGGCGGCTGTGCTGCTGCGCGGCAAGCGCGGGTCCACGATGGCCATGCCCGGTTCGGTGACCTCGGCGCCGACGTCGCCGATGCCGTCGGCCGGTTCCCCGGAAGGCGAGAGGGAGTCGGCTACCACCACCCAGGTCGACGTGAACGGGCAGGTCAGGACGCCCTGACACGGCACGGACCGAGCGGGTGGCCAGCACTGCCGGCCACCCGCTGCTCATCTGGGCAGCTCTCAGCTGGTGTTGACCTGCAGTCCGGGGAACTGCGCAGAGTTCGCCGAGATACAGGGCTGGGCGGTGGTCACGTTGGTGAGCTTCAGCGGCACCAGCGGCGTCACCGGATTGACCAGTTGCAGGATGGTGGACAGCGGGCTGGACGGGGTGAGCGTGACGGGGAGCATGCCCAGGTCACCGGACAGCTGAGTGGCGTAAAGCACCACATTCCCGGTGAACTGCATCGAGGTGCTGGTCGTTACCGCGGGCCTGCCGCCCTGGACGACGGTCAGCGTGGGCGTCCCCTCCAGGGTGAGCGAGCTCATGGTGAACTTCATCATCGCCACTGTGCCGCCACCCGCGGTGGGCACCTGGGCCACCCCGTCGTAGGCCATTCCCACCAGCAGCGCTGACCCGGTGGTGAGGCTGAATTGCGCCGCACTGACCATGAGGCCGGGAGCTGTGGCGGCCTTGACCGACGAGGCTTTCTTGCCTGCTGCCGCCTTCTGCGCCGGGGCCTTCTTGCTGGTCCCCGAGCTGCCCGGGCTCGGGGTCGGCTGCGGCGACGCGCTGGCCGCTGGCCCGGAGGGTGCCGACGTCGGACTGCCCGGAGCGGTGGGGGACGGGCTGCCGCTTGCCGACGGTGACGGCGTTGGTGAGGGCGACGGGCACAGGATGGGAAGAGGGATGACGCAGCTGGGCCGGGCAGCGGCAGCGGGCCGCATGGCACCGGAGGAGCGCCCCGGCAGCATCAGCCCGAGCAGGGCGAGCGGCATGACGGCGAGCGCCAGGCGCCTGCTCACATCGCCCTCCCTGGTTGCCTGCCCGCCTCCGCCGCGCCCTCTCCTTCCGGCAGTGTCGGGTCTGCCCGCTCCTCGGCCCTGCGGGCCGGCGATGAACTGCTGGCGGCTGATGTGCCGGTGTCCCGCGGTGCTGTCCCCGGCAGCACCAGGCCCAGGCCCTCGGACGGCTGCGCCGCCCGCGGCGGGCGGGGCCGGTGCTGGCCGCCTGACCGGCCAGGTTCGGGTGCCCAGCCGAAGCTGAGCGAAGCACCGATCACGCCGAGCAGCATGCCGAGGAAGAACCCGCCCAGGTTGGTCGCGACGAAGGACGCGACGGCCAGCAGCGCACCGGCGATCGCGTAGAAGACGCGCTGCACTGGATGGAACCAGATCAGCAGGCCGCAGGCCGCCAGCAGGCCGCCGATCAGCACCCCGAACACGCCGCCGATGCCGATGTAGACGACAACCTTGACCGAGCCGTGGGCCAGCACGCTCAGCAGCGGGATGCCGAGCAGTTCCAGGCCGGCCAGCAGCAGCAGCAGCCCGCCCCAGAACGGGCGGCTCCGGCGCCAGTCCCGGAACGCATGCCATGCGCTGGCCGCCCGTGCCGCGGCGGTCGCTGTCCCGGCTGTGTGACGGGGCTCCGCCGGGTTCGTCCCCGCGGAGCCCGCACCGTCCTCGGACGTATTCACTAGTAGCAGGCTTTTCCGAAGGTGAGGCCGAACCCAGGCAGCTTGAATGTCGCGGCTGTGGTCAGCCAGGTGTTCTGGCGCAGGTTGTCGATGGTGACCGAGTCGGCCTGCTGACCGAATCCACCTGCCTGGCCGGCGACTCCGGGCACCGTATTGAGCGTGCTCGCGTCCTGGCCGATGACGATGTTGTTGAACGTCGCATCGCCGGAGAGAGTGTCCGCATCGACGATCAGGTTGCTCGCGGTGGCCGGCGTGCTCCCGCCTCCCGCGGTGATCCGCAGCGTCAGCGGGCCTACGCTGACGCTCTGGCACAGGTTCGCGAGCGAGGCGGACTTGATCGCCGAGATCGCGACCGGGTGCTGGTTTCCCTTGGTGTCCGCGACCACTCCGCCGAACTGCTCGAAGCCGGTCCCTTGCAGTTGGCTCGCACTGACCTCGAACGCGCTGCCGGACACCGAGATGGACGCTGCGAGCACCCCTTCGGCGGTCAGCGCGACCAACGTGGCGGCGGCGGCCATGGCCGGGACGAAAAGGATGGCGAATCGCCGCCAGCGGACTTTCCCGTGGGGGGCGTGCTCGGGGGGGTCGGCTGGCGTTTGGCCGGACGAAGGCATGGCGGCTCCTGGCACTGGTGTCCACGGGTTCCGGACGCCTGCGGGGTTGCGCACCGGCACCGTTGTCGGGGTCGCGACTGCAGCGGGTGGGATATGCGACAGCCGCGGGATCTGATGGAAGTTACCGCTTAGTAGCAAGGCGGGTCAAGCGGCATTCAATAACAAATCCGGGCGCTTATCCCCTCACCTGGGGACTGCCGGCAGTGTCGGCAGTGTCGGGGACAATGCCAGGTGTGCTACTCAGCGAACTGGTGCGCACGTCAGAGGCGGTAGCCACCGCGCCCGGCCGCCGCGCCAAGATCGACGAGCTGGCCAGCCTGCTTCGCGAGGCGGATCCCGCCGAAGTCCCGGTGGCGGCGGCGTTCCTGTCCGGCGAACTCCGCCAGCGCCAGATCGGGGTTGGCTACGCGGCGCTGGGCGATCTGCTCCGTGCCGTCGGCGCTGACTCCGCAGCCGCTGACTTCACGGGTACTGACTTCGCCGGCACTGACTCCGCCGGCACTGACCCGGCGGCTGAGGCGCTGACTCTGGCCGGGACAGACTCGGCCTTCGCGGCGATAGGAGCCGTCGCCGGCCCTGGCACTCAGGCGGAGCGCCGACGGCTTCTCGGTGCCTTGTTCGCGCGGGCCACCCCGGCTGAACGCTCCTTCCTGACCCGGTTGCTGGCCGGCGAACTGCACCAGGGGGCGCTGGCGGGGGTGATGGCAGAGGCAGTGGCGCGGGCGGCCGGGGTGAGTGCTGATAAGGTGCGCCGCGCACTCCTGCTCGGGGGCTCGCTTCCTGCCGTGGCCGAGGCGGCGCTGTCCGCGGGGAGCGGGCCTGGGCCAGGCGGACCGGCGGCCGCGTCCGCCGCGCTCCGGGCTTTCCGCTTGCAGGTGGGCCGGCCGCTGCGCCCGATGCTGGCCGCTTCGGCGCCCAGCGTCACCGCGGCCTTTGCCCGGGTGTCACCCGCCGCGGTCGAGTGGAAGATCGACGGCATCAGGATCCAGGTCCACCGGCAGGGCCGGGACGTGGCGGTGTTCACCCGGACACTGGACGACATCACCGAGCGGCTCCCCGAGATCACCAGCGCCGTGCTCGCCTGCGGCGCCCAGTCCCTGGTGCTGGACGGGGAAGCCATCGCGTTGTACCCGGACGGGCGGGCGCGGCCTTTCCAGGTGACCGCGGGCCGGGCCGGCACCCAGGCCGGGCCTGACCGGCAGCGCCAGGACATCCCGCTCACGCCATTCTTCTTCGACCTGCTGCACCTGGACGGCCGGGACCTGATCGACGAGCCCGCCACCGAGCGGCAGGCCCTGATGTCGGCGATCCTCCCAGCAGAACTGCGGGTGCCCCGCATAGTGACCGGCGACGTGGCCGAGGCTGAGCGCTTCTTCACCGACGCGGTCGCCCGCGGGCACGAGGGGGTGGTGGTGAAATCCCCGGACGCGCCGTACGCGGCTGGCCGCCGGGGCAGCGAGTGGATCAAGGTCAAGCCGCGGCACACACTTGATCTCGTGGTGCTGGCCGCCGAGTGGGGGCACGGCCGGCGCCGTGGCTGGCTGTCCAACCTGCACCTGGGCGCACGTGATCCGGCCACGGCCGGCTTCGTGATGCTCGGCAAGACGTTCAAGGGACTGACCGACCAGATGCTCGGCTGGCAGACGGAACGACTGCTGGAGCTTGCCGACCCGCCCCAGGGCCGTCCGGAAGGTGATCTCCGCAACGCCTACGGCGTGCTGCGCGTCCGCCCGGAGATGGTCGTGGAGATCGCCTTCGACGGGGTGCAGGCCAGTCCGCGCTACCCCGGTGGCCTGGCGCTGCGGTTCGCCCGTGTCATCCGCTACCGCCCCGACAAGCAGGCTGCCGAGGCGGACACGATTGAGGCGGTGCGCGCCGTCTGGGAGGGCACGTCACTCCCGGGATGACCCCGTTCTTCACCGCACAGGAGCCCCCGTCGCTGGCCTTCCTGGCGCGTCACCTCGCGGGCCTGGGCCAGCAGTCGGCGGCTAGCACGGCCTAGCCAGCGGTGAGTACGGGTTCTTCGGTCACTGGACGGCTCCGGCTGACGGCGGCGGCCGTTACCTTGGTCGGGCATGCGCCAGCCGCCAGACCCGAGGGAACTTCAGATGCCGCCGGACAGCCTTGCCGACCTGCCGTACGCCGCCACGCTGACGCCGCATACGGGCACGCTGGCCGCGGACGGGGACTACGAGGGCGCGCATTTCGACGGACTGGACCTTGCCGCGCCCCGTGCTCCCGGCAGCAGGTTCATCGAGTGCGCCTTCACGCAGGTATCGATCTCCGACGGCGTGCTGCGCCGGGCCAGGTTCACCGACGTGTGGCTGCGCGGTGTCCGGCTGACCGCCACCGAACTCGCGGACACCAGCTGGACTGACGCGACGATCATCGGATCCGTCGCTGCCGGGGTGAGCGCGCACGGGGCGCTGCTGCGCCGGGTGGCCTTCCGCGGCTGCAAGCTCGACGGAGTGAACTTCCGCGGCGCCACCCTCGACGAGGTCAGCTTCGCTGACTGCCTGCTGCGTGACGTCGATTTCGCCGGCGCGACGCTGCGCCGCTGCCGGTTCCCCGACTCGCGGCTGAGCGAGACCGACTTCAGCCAGGTCACGCTGGACAAGGTGGACCTGCGGGGCGCGGAGCTTGGGATCATCATCACCCCCGGCTCGCTGCGCGGCGCGATCATCAGCACCGCGCAGCTCGCCGAGATAGCCCCGCTGCTCGCCGAGCATGCCGGCATCATGATCGCTGAGGACTGAGCGGGCAGCACGCTGCCTGGAGGCAGCTCACCGCCAGCTTTTCGTTGGGGAAGAAAAGGCTGCTCCGTGGCCCGGGATGGTCCGGCCAGGCCTACCTGGGGGTGACTTCCGACATCCTGGACCAGCCGTCGCCCGGCACTCCCTGGACGTTGATGATCTGCGGCGTCTCGGCGACGGCGTCCGGTGCCCAGCCGACGAAGGTCTTGAAGTGGCCGGAGTTCACGTGCGCCGCGGCAGCGTCGTCCTGGAACGCCTCGACCAGCACGAACTGGTCAGGGTTGTCCACGCTCTTGGACCACTCGAAGAAGATGTTGCCCGGCTCGCCGCGGGTGGCCTGGGTGAAATCGTCCACGAGCGAGAGCCATTCGCCGCTCCGCTCGGGCTTGACGGTCCACTTGACGACGATGAAGATCATGGATGCCCCCTTCGGCATCGAGCGCGGCCACGGGCGGAGACGACACCCGGGTGCGGCTGGTCATCCTGATCTTACAAACGGCGGGCCGCGTGGATAAGGCACGGCGGCCGGTCAGTGCCCGCGCCCCCCGAACCGATCAGGGCTCGCGCGCCCCCCGAACCGATCAGGGCTCGCGCGCCCCCCGAACCGATCAGGGCGAACCGGTCAGGGCTTGCGTGCCTCGATGAGGAAGCGCTGGGCGTGGGCGACGAACGGACCCTCGGACTGGATCTTCTCGTGCAGGCGGCGAAGCTGGTCCAGGTAGCCCTCCACGGTGAAGCCGGGCACCGATTAGGGCCCGGGAATCGCCGGAAGGAGAGCCGGCCGATGAAGACAATGTCTGCCGAAGCCCTCAAGGACGCCGAAACGCACTGAGCGCGGCGGTGGACGGCAGCGCGGGTCAGCCGAGCCGGGCGGGGAAGCCGCCGGTGGCGATGGGCCCCCAGCGCTCGATCGTGACCCGGATGAGCGACTTGCCCTGCCGTCGCATCGCGGCCCGGTACTCGTCCCAGTCGTCGTGCTCGCCCGCGATGACCCGGAAGTACTCCACCAGCGGCTCGAGTGCCCCAGGAAGATCGAGGACCTCGGCGGTCCCGCTGAGCTGCACCCAGGGGCCGCCGAAGTCGTCGGAAAGAACCAGCAGGTCCACGTCTGGCCGGCGCCGCGCGTTGTGCGTCTTGGCCCGCTCCGGGTAGGTGGCGATCACCACCCGGCCGAGGCTGTCCAGGCCGGCCGTGACCGGGGACAGTTGCCGCGTCCCAGCACGCTTGACGGTGACCAGGACCACGTTGTGCCGGGTCCGGACGAAGTCGAGCAACTCGCTCCGCCCGACCACGTCCGCCGTCGCTATCCGTGGGCTCATCGGGACCTCCGCGTGGGTTCGTGTCATGGGCGGCGGGCTGGGCAGCACCCGCGTGCGATGCTAGCGATCATGTCGCAAGAGGAGTACCGGGCGCCCCGGACCAGGACGCTGAGCAGCAACGACTTCGCCGTGCCGGTCACTGACCGCTACTTCGAGGATTACCCGACCGGTGCCGTCTATGAGTACGGCTACATCACGGTCACCGAAGCAGACATCCGGGAGTTCGCCGAACGGTTCGACCCGCAACCCATCCACACCGACCCCGGCTTCGCCGCGACCGGCCCCTACGGCGGCCTCATCGCCAGCGGCTGGCACTCGGCAGGAATCCTGATGCGGCTGTTCGCCGATCACTACCTGTCCCGGGTGGCCAGCCTCGCCTCACCCGGCGTCGATGAGCTGCGCTGGCCCGCCCCGGTGCGGCCGGGTGACCGGCTGCGGCTGCGGGCCAGCACCACCGGGACCCGCCCGTCGCGCTCCAAGCCGGATCGCGGGCTCGTGCACACCAGGGCAGAACTGCTCAATCAGGACGACCAGACCGTGCTGCACCTCGTGGCCATGAACATCGTGCGCCGCCGCGACGCCACCGCAACCTGACCGCACCCGGCTGCTGACGCCTTGACAGCAGCACAACGGATGGTCCCGCAGCCGCCACCACCTCGGCCCGCCGCCCGTGGCAGCCGGGACCAGGTTGGCGTGGCAGAAAAGGATGTCGGCCGCCTGGTGCACCGGGTAGCTGAACATCAGCGCGCTCATCGCGGATCCGCCGGTTGCCCCGAACTCTTCTTTCACGGTGGGGTTCCGGCTGACTTCCGCGACGCTCACCAGGCCCAGGAACGGGATCAGCAACTGGTTCAGCGCCTCGATCCGGCTGTGCGCGAATATCGTGCACCGGTCAGGGTCGAGGCCCGCCGCCAGGTAGTCCGCGACCAGCCCCACAACGTCGCCGGGGAGGGTATATCCGGCGCGTCCCGGTCGGTGATGGTCTGGTAGTCGGCGATGAGCACCATGACCTCGACCCAGTTGCTGCAGGCGCGAAGATGCCACCCGCGAAGCTGGCGTAGCTGGCGTAGCTAAAGGCATGATCCACAGGGCTTTTACCTGCCCTGACCTGGGCAAACACGGGCTGAAAGATCTTGGGGCAGGTCAGGCAGGATGTCCGTTAGTGTTCGTTTCCACGGGTCTCCGCGCGACCTTGCCCTGACTTTTTCCTGACTTGCTGACTTGCGCCTGCCCAGGTCAGGCAGGGTTGTCTACCAGGCGCCGGCATAGACCGGCGCTCCTGCGGACCCAGGTCCGCGTTCGGCCACGAACGAGCCCCACCGACGCCGGGTCTCAACCAGACCCTCAGCCACCAGGACGCGCAGGGCCTTCTGCGCCGTGGCCCTGCTGACACCGTAGTCGGCGGACAGCCTGTCGAGACTCGGCAATTGCTCCCCGGGCAGCCACTCCCCGCCCGTGATCTTCTCCCGCATGGCATCCGCCATGGTCAGGTAGGGCGGTTGCTGGTCTCTCGGCACATGGTCAACCTACCCAGCGCAAGCTTGAACGCGTCGAGCACGTCGCGAAGATCCTGGAGCGCCTCAGCGAGGACCTGACCGAGGCAGCAACGTTGCTGCGCCGCACGGCCCTGCGCCAGGTCGGCGGGGGAATGAGGGTGGACCTGTGAGCACGCTGGCCGCCCTGGTGCCGGTCGTCCTGGTACTCACGGGGGCCGTTGCCGTGCTGATGATCGCCGTCATCCTGGGGACCCCCAAATGAAGGCATTCCTGGGAATCCTCGTGCTGGTCTTGCTGGCCGGATGCGGGACCACGCACTACATCACTACCCGGACAGTGGTCCATGTTCCTGGCCCACGGGTGACCGTCGCCGTGACACCTAAGCCCGTCACCGTGACCAGGACTGTCACCGTGCCGTCCCGCATACCTGCCGCCTGCACTCAGGAGCTATGGCAGGACTGGGCGAACCGGGCTCCCGTCGCGGCCAACATGGACAATGTGGCCGGGCAGTATGCGCCGACCTGCCTGCCTTACATGGGGCAGATCATGAATGGTGGCTAGATACTTCGTGTGCAAAAACAAGCCTACTACCTGGGCAAACTGCCATGCAAACACAATCGCGGTGCATTGTGCGCGCATAGGGGGACGCAGAGGATCCGAAAACCGGCGCCTGGGTGACCACGCCCGTCGGCTGGTGATCGAGTGGACAGCCGAGCTTTGACATACCAGCCGAGCACGCCACCTCTACGACCCTAGCGACAAGGAGACCACCCGGCCTTGCGGACAAACCCAACCACGGGCGCACCTACGCGGCCCCGCATGAGGAACCACACCGGCGCAGCAAGGCGGCCCACCCACCCCTGCCGGCGGTGGCCCCGTCCGCACGGACCGTGACCCGGTATCTCCTGCCAGGGCCACAACCAACGGCCGCCCTCCGGGCACCCAGTCCCCTTCCGTCCCGAGGAGAGACGCCCAGCAGAAGCCGCTCTGTTCCCCCAGGAGGAATGTGATTCAGTCGCGCCCAAGTGGCGCGCCCGGTCCCACCCTGACGGACCCATGCGCAAGGATGACGTCTGTGACTGCCAGAGTGACCACCGAGCCGCTATTCGGGCCGCCTGGTGCGGTCAGCCGGGTCAGCGAGTTCCCGCGCCTACGCTACATGGGGTCCAAATACCGCCTCATCCCATCCCTGGCCGACATCTTCACCGAACTCGGCGGCCAGACCGCGCTCGACGCCTTCTCCGGCAGCGGAGTCGTCTCCTACCTCCTCAAGACCCTCGGATACCAGGTCACATCAAACGACTTCCTCACCTTCCCATCCGTCATCGCGCAGGCAACCGTGGTCAATCAAGAGGAAACCCTCACCGCAGACGACATCGAGGGAATCTGCGGCCCGCCAGCCGACGACCGCGACTTCATCCGGCGAACCTTCAAGGGCCTGTACTTCACAGATGACGACAGGGAATTTCTCGACTCAGCCTGGTCCCACATCGACCGCATGAGCGGGCACAAGCGAGCCGTCGCCATCTCCGCGCTAGTCCTCGCATCCGCCCGCAGGCAACCACGCGGCGTCTTCACCTTCACCGACCTGCGTTACGACGACGGCCGCCGCGACCTGCACCTGCCCTTGCGCCAGCACTTCCGCGAACGTGCCGCCGAGTACAACCAAGTCGTCTTCGACAGCGGCCAGCCCTGCACCGCCCTGACCGGCGACGTATTCGCTCTGCCCCCCCAGCCCTACGACGTTGTCTACCTAGACCCGCCCTACGCCCCACCCAGGGACGACAACTGCTACATCAAGCGCTACCACTTCCTCGAAGGACTCTCGGTCTACTGGCGCGGCCAGACGATCATGGAAAACACCCGAACCAAGAAACTCGCCAAGCGCTACACCCCCTTCTCCTACAAGCACACAGTCACCGACGCCCTCCAGCGCACCTTCAAGCAGTTCCAAGACTCCACCATCGTCTTGTCATACTCCTCCAACGCCGTCCCCGACGCAGCGGCCATCGAAGCACTGCTACGCGAGGTAAAAGACACCGTCGAAGTACGGCTGACCGACCACACCTACACCTTCGGCACGCACTCAGCCGCCCAGCGCCGCGCCGTGTCCGAGTACCTATTCATCGGACGGTAACCCCGTGCCAGACATCCCCACATTCACCGAATACCTCGCATCTCTCGGACGACTGACCGCGCACGCCGACCCCACACTTCCCTCCCCGGACGCAGGGAACATCAAGGACGCCGCTGAAAGCCTCGCCGCACTCCCAAAGATCACCACCACGACCCTCGCCACCTGGGCAGCCGAACACCCCACCTGGGTAAACGTGCTCGGGCTTGCAGTCGGGCTCTCCCAGGAGAAGCTCAAGAACACCCTCAAGCACCACCTCGGCACATCCGGATGGATCACCCTCGCCCGTGAGCACCCCGACGACCTCGTGAGAATGCTAGAGGAAGAATTCGACCTCGTGCGCCTCATCGAAGTACAGCGGAACCGGCCCTACGACTTCGGTGACATCCTCATCGCCCGCGCCGGCACCCGGCAGACCGCCACCGCAGCCGGCGTATCAGGCCGCAAGGTAGAAGACGAGATAGAAGCCATCGCCAGGAACCTCGGCCTCCCCTGCGAGACAAGAACCAGATTCACCGGCCGCGACCGCCGCACGGCGCCATGCGACCTCGTCATCCCAACCGGGCACAACGCCGAAATCGCGGTCGCAGCGAAAGGCTTCGACTCCACCGGGTCAAAGCTCACCGACGCCGTCCGCGAAATCGAGGAGATGGCCGACGTCCGCCTGCCCCGCCAGTTCATCATGGCCGTCATCGACGGAATCGGCTGGAAGAACCGGCTCAAGGACCTCAGGCGCATCTACGACCTATGGGAACGCCAGCAAATCAACGGCATGTACACCCTCGCCACACTCGACAGCTTCCGCCGCGACCTACAACAAGCCGCCCGCCTTCGCGGCCTGCTCCCACCTGGACCGTAACCGGCGGCCCGCACCCCCTGCCAGCGCCCCCAGCATCCCCGGCGATCAGAGGTACTAGATGCCGACCACGCTAACCGGCCTGCTGCTTTTCGTCGTTTTCTTGCTGCCGGGCTTCGCCTACCTCGTCGGCAAGGAACGCAACGGGACCGAACGCCAGACATCCCCATTCCGTGAAACCGTCGCCGTCGTGGCCATGCGTGCACGGCATCTTCGAGTGGCACCACGAGATCGACCTCTCCTCCCCGGCCAGGCCCGATGCGGCCATCCTGGAGTGGACCCGTGGCCTGCTCGTGGAACGTGGGGTGCACGACGACTACGTCGAGCACTGGCGCCGGGCCATCCCGGCGGCCGGGCCGTGCTGGGAGCTGCGGCTCACCGATCGCCGGGGCCGCGGCAGGCTGTCCTGCTTCGGGTTGGCGCCAACCTTGGCTGGGCGTCCGGCCCGGATCCGGCGGAGGTCTCACTCGCCCGCATCGGCGACGCGTCAGCCACGATCACGCGGTCCAGCCGCACATCCCGGGTGGGAGCACGGCTCGGCTGGTCTGCGCGCGGATCCTCGGTGACCATCGGGTGCACCGCCGCAGGCCGTCCGGCCACCGAATCGCGCTGGCTGATCACCCACCGGGAAGGACCCGCCGGATGAGCAACGTGCCTGCCTTCACCCAGATCCCCGTCATCGACGTCACTGCGTTGCGCGAAGGCTCACCCGTGGAGCGGGCGCAGGTGATCAGCCAGGTCGGTGCCGCCGCCAGTGAGGTCGGGTTCTGCCACGTGTCCAGCAGCGGCACTGGACACTAGTGGTCAGGCCTGTCAATTCGGGCCTGACCACTAGTTACGTGGTGGCCCCGCAGCGGGGGTCAGCACTTAGCTGCTGATCAGCAGCCGGGGCGGGGGCGGGGCTGGCGTCCGACGAGCCGGATGAGACGGCGGGGAGCAGTTCGCCGAGGATCGCTGCGACCTGGGCTGCCTCGATGAGAAAGGCATCATGACCGTAGGGGGAGGTGATGATGCGCACGCTGCCCGCGCCGGGGATGGCGGCCGCGAGGTAGTCCTGCTGGCTGAGCGGGTAGAGGCGGTCGCTGTCGATGCCCGCGACGACGGTGCGTGCTCGCAGGCGGCGCAGCGCCGCGTTGGCTCCGCCGCGGCCGCGGCCGATATCGTGACTGTTCATCGCCTCGGTCAGCGCGACGTAGCTGCCGGCGTCGAACCGCCGTGCGAGCTTGCCGGCGTGGTGGTCGAGGTAGGACTCGACGGCGTACCGCCCGCCTTTCCAAGGGTGCTCGCTGCCCTGGGGCCGACGGCCGAAGCGGGCGGCAAGCTCCGGCTCGCTGCGGTAGGTGACATGGGCTATCCGGCGGGCCACGCCGAGGCCGCGGTGCGGGCCGTGGCCGGGTGGCGCATCGTGGTAGTCGCCGCCGCGCCAGCCTGGATCGCTCCGGATGGCCTGCAACTGCGGTGCGGACCAGGCGATCTGCTCGGCCGAGGCCGCGGCGGGGCAGGCGAGCAGGAGCAGGCCGGCGACCCGGCCGGGGCAGCTGACCGCCCATTCCAGTGCACGCATGCCGCCCATGGAGCCACCGACGACGGCGGCCCATCTCGGCACGCCGAGGGCGTCGGCCAGTGCCACCTCGGCGGCCACCTGGTCGCGGATGGTCAGGAACGGGAACCGGCTGCCCCACGGCCTGCCGTCGGGGGCCAGCGAGGCCGGCCCGGTGCTGCCCTGGCAGCCGCCGAGCGCGTTCGGTGCCACCACGAACCAGGTGGCCGGGTCCAGGGCGCGGCCGGGGCCGATCAGCTCCTGCCACCACCCGGGGACCGGGTGGCCGGGCCCGGCGGGCCCGGCCACGTGGCTGTCGCCGGTGAGGGCGTGCAGCACGAGCACCGCATTGGACCGGTCATCAGCCAGCGTGCCCCAGGTTTCGTAGGCGAGCCGCACCACCGGCAGGCAGCCGCCAGCCTCCAGCTGGAACGGGCCGGGCACGGTGACCCACTGGCGGCGGCCCCGCGGGTCGCCCTCCCGCCACGCGCCGGTAGCAGGCGGCTGACCAGGATGACCGGTCATTGTCAGCTCGCGGACTTGACTGCGCGGAAGCCGGCCTCCAGGTCGGCCTTGAGGTCCTCGATCCCCTCGATGCCGGCCGACAGGCGCACCAGGCCGGGCGTGACCCCCGTGCTCAGCTGCTCCTCGGGCGTGAGCTGGGCGTGCGTGGTGCTGGCCGGGTGAATGATCAGGCTCCGCACGTCACCGATGTTCGCCAGGTGGCTGAACAGTTGCACCGAATCGACGAAGCGGCGGCCAGCGGGCACCCCGCCGCGGAGTTCGAAGGCGAGCACCGCGCCAGCGCCGCCGGGCAGGTACTTCTGCCTGGCCGCGTACCAGGGACTGGACGGCAGGCCGGCATAGTGGACGGCCGCCACCTCGTCCCGCGCTTCGAGCCACTCGGCCAGCGCCTGGGCGTTCGCGTTGTGCCGCTCGATCCGGAGCGACAGCGTCTCCAGGCCCTGCAGGAGCAGGAAGCTGCTGAAGGGTGAGATCGCCGGGCCGGTGTCGCGCAGCAACTGCACCCGCAGTTTGGCCGCGAACGCCCCGGGGCCAAGTGCGGGCCAGTACCGCAGGCCGCCGTAACTCGGGTCCGGCTCGATGAAGTCGGCGAAACGGTCCGCGTGGGCACCGAAGTCGAACGTCCCGCCGTCCACCACGATCCCGGCGATGACTGTGCCGTGGCCGCCGAGGAACTTGGTCGCCGAGTGCACGACGATGTCCGCCCCGTGCTCGAGAGGGCGGCATATGTACGGCGTGGGCACCGTGTTGTCCACCACGAGCGGCACCCCGATGTCGTGTGCGATGCCTGCGACCCCTTCGATGTCCAGGACGTTGCTGCGCGGGTTGCCGATGGTCTCGGCGAACAGCAGCCTGGTGTTCGGCCGCGCGGCGGCGCGCCACTCGCCGAGGTTGTCCGGGTCCTCGACGAAGGTGACCTCGATGCCGAGCCTGGGCAGCGTGTGGCGGAACAGGTTGTACGTACCGCCGTACAGCGACGCGCTCGATACCAGGTGGCTGCCTGCGCCAGCCAGGGTGAGCACCGTCAGCGTCGCGGCTGCCTGCCCGGAGGCGAGCGCCACGGACGCGACACCGCCTTCGAGCGCGGTGAGGCGTGCCTCCACCACCTCGCTCGTCGGGTTCATGATGCGCGTGTAGATGTTGCCGGGCTCGGCCAGGCTGAACAGGTTCGCAGCATGCTCGGTGTCCCGGAACACATACGACGTGGTCTGGTAGATCGGCACGGCACGCGACCCGGTCGCGGGGTCGGGCACCGCTCCGGCGTGCACCTGCTTGGTCTCGAAGGACCAGGCGGGGGAATTGAGTGCCTGATCGGACACGGTGATCTCCTTGCGGGGACGGGCGGGCTGGGTTGGCGGGCTGGGGCGCCGCATGCGGGCGGCACAGGCCGATGACACTGACCGGGTAAGGGGCGTCCGGACGGGAGGCGCCGGGCTCGAAGCGCGGCCTCAGGGCATCAGCGCGCCGGACACCGTTCGTCGAACATTCGCCGCACGTGGGCGCCGGCCATCGGCAGCGCGAAACGCTCGTTCGCTAGCGACCGGGGCAGCCGGGGACTGGACACGTGCTGGACGATATAGCGGCGCCCGCGCGGGCGGATAGGGCCGTTGGTCCCGGCGGGTGCGAGCCGGGCGGGCCCGCGCAGCTGGCCGGCTCGTTCTGCGCGGCCGCTACCGGACCGTTGCCGACCTCCGCGGCGACTGGGCCAGCCCGGTGCTGGACGCCGTCTGGCCTGGGCGCGCTCCCCCCCGGGGAGCCGCCGCCGCGAGCCAGCGCCGCGCCCGGCAACGGCCAGCGCGACGAGGGCGGGGACGGCGAGCGCCCAGCCGCAGTAGGCCAGCATGACTATGACCGCCAGGCGGCAGGGACGGCCGCCTTCCGGGCCGCGCCGCGGAGCACCCGGGCGGCGGCGACCATGCAGCCGAGATACACGGCCAGGAAGAGAGCCGTCGGAATCGCGACCAGCGACGCGGTGCTCACCAGCCGGAGCCCGTACAGCGTGATCAGGAGCAGGCCCGCCGCGGCGATCGCCGCCAGGAATCGCGGCGCCGGTCCCCGGCTGCGGCCCGCGGTGCTCCGCGAGCCCGTCAGCGAGACCTCGTCGCGGATCGAGGCGGCACTGCTGGCCATTCCCGCGATCGTCGCCTGCTACCTGGTCTCCGGAACCGACGACTTCCTGATGGAGGCCGCGGTGCCCGATCTTGCGAGCTATGAGCAATTGCTGCTGGGCCACATCCTGACGATCCCGTCGGTCGTCGAGGCGCGCAGCACCTTCGCGATCCGGACGATCCTCAGCCGCTGCCCGCTGCCCCTCGGCCACTGGCGCTGACGATCGGCCCGGGCTGCCTCCGCCCGGCCCGGGCCGGCCAGTGGCCCGGGGCTAGCCTGGTTCCCGGGACCGGGGAACGACCAGTCCTGATTCGTAGGCGGCGACGACCGCTTGCGTCCGGTCCCGCAGCCCGAGCTTGGCCAGCATCCGGCTGACGTGCGACTTCACGGTCTCCTCGGTCACCACCAGCCGGACCGCTATTTCTGGATTGGACAGGCCCTCGGCGACGAGCCGCAGCACCTGCGTCTCGCGCGGGGTGAGCGCCGCGAGGGCGGCCCCGGCTGAGTCATCCTGCCTGGGACGCAACAGGGCGAACTCGCCGATGAGGCGGCGGGTGACGCTCGGTGCGAGCAACGCCTCCCCCGCCGCGATGACCCGTACGGCGTCGAAGAGCCGCTCAGCCGTGACGTCCTTCAGCAGGAAGCCGCTGGCCCCGGCGCGCAGCGCGTCGTACACGTACTCATCCAGGTCGAAGGTGGTGAGGATGAGGATTCTCGGGCCGCCCTCCGGCAGGCCGGTGAGCTGCCTGGTGGCCTCGATGCCGTCCGTGCCGGGCATGCGGACGTCCATGAGGACGACGTCGGGGCGCAGGTCGCGGCAGATCAGGACCGCCTCGGCCCCGTCGCAGGCCGTGCCGATGACCGCGAAGTCCGCGGCACCCGTGCGCAACTCGCCACCGACGGCCACTGCCCGCTCGTGCATGCCGAGCAGCCCGTGACCGCCGGCCGGAAGCGCGGGCGGTGGCCCTTGACGACCGCCACCGCCACTCTTCCCTAGTCTGCCTGGCATGGAAGCGACTATCGAGGTCAATGGCTTGCGTAAGCGGTTCGGGCCGACGCTGGCGCTGGACGGGATGTCGTTCACCGTCGCGCCCGGGCAGGTCACCGGGTTCGTCGGCCCGAACGGCGCGGGTAAGACGAAACTCGGGAAATGACATTTCTTTTCTTTGCCCGGGTGTTCCGCTACACGCTGGCGGCAGTACCCGCTGCCTCGCGTCGTGCAGGGCATGTCCTGCGGAGCGGGCGG
>Ga0307374_10000096_pt1 | contig 146395 bp, 105 predicted proteins | sample OX3MG_FD_202532 | JGI IMG/M metagenome (GOLD analysis project Ga0307374, IMG submission 202532) | Soil microbial communities from Risofladan, Vaasa, Finland - OX-3 | ecosystem: Environmental > Terrestrial > Soil > Coastal area > Acid sulfate soil | place: Finland: Risofladan, Vaasa...
CATATCGAGCGGGAGCTGAGATATATGATTTCGCGCCGAACCACTGCCCGCGGGGAAAGGACAGGCATTCATAGCTGCCTTGACGGAGGGAGTGACCCCATCCGCAGCCTGCAGGCGGTGAGCTGCCGCAAAAGCTTCTGCATGAATGCTTTGGAACAGCGTAGAGTCCGTCCAGCAGAGTGTCAAGTTTTTTTTGCCCCGTCCAAGCTCCGCTTGGGCGGGACGAGCAACGCTCCCCGAACCACAGACCGGCGGGTGGCTGTAGATGATCAAGACGTTGTTCCTGTATCAGATCGGCTGATGGGCAACTTATAGCTGAGGCTACCATGAGGTCTTTCGCGGTTGTATTAGTCGGCGTGGCCAAGGGTACAATCACCACGATGAGCTGCGACCCATCCACGAACGGATTCAGTACGCGGTCGGACTACGTGCGCTCCACTTTGATTGTTGGTCTTGCCCTGTTCTGCGGAGCCGGTATGCTGACGAGCCAAACGGCATGGGCCCGCGCCAAGAGTCATGCGGCCTTAGCGGCAGCTAAGGTAGTTGTGGAGCCGAATGGCACGGTCCACGTTCCTGGCCAGACGGTACCCGTATCGAGCTACCTGAGTCCTCAGGCCAAGGCGTATGTAGCGCAACACCTGATCCAGATGCAGGAGCCAAGGCTGCTGGTGCAGGTGAAGGGCGTGCCGGTTTTTATGGAGCCGTTCCTGCGGCGCGATCACGAGTTGTTTGCGGTGAGCCGCAAGGAGGAAGCGATCGGCGGCGTGGGCGTGTATGCGTACACTCCGGCCAGCGGGGTCACCGCGCGGAACAGGAGCCGAGTGCTGATCAATCTTCATGGAGGGGGATTCTCCGGATGCTGGCCGGGTTGCGCGGAACTGGAGTCGATTCCGATTGCGGCGCTGATGCGGGTGAAGGTCATCACGGTGAATTATCGAGAAGGGCCGAAGTACAAGTTTCCGGCGGCGAGCGAGGATGTTGCCAGCGTATACGCGGCGCTGCTGAAGACCTACAAGCCGGACGCGATTGGGATTTACGGATGCTCGGCGGGCGGAGCGCTGACGGCGATGTCAGTTGCGTGGTTTGACAAGCACCATTTGCCGGAGCCGGGCGCGATTGGGATTTACTGTGCCTCGGCGGGCGGGTTCGGCGGCGACTCGTCCTACTTTGCGCTGCCGATCGGCGAGTCACGCATGCCCAGTCCGCACAGCATGGAGCGGACGGACCTGAGCTACTTCAGCAATGTGAGCATGCAGGCCCCGATGGTGTCTCCGGTGGATTATCCGCAGATACTGGCGAAGTTTCCGCCGACGCTGATCCTTACGGGGACGCGCGATTTTGCCTTGAGCGGCGCGCTGTATACGCATGAGCAACTGGTCAAGGCTGGGGTGGACGCCGAGTTGCATGTGTGGGAGGGGCTGTTTCATGGGTTTTTCTATAACGCGGATGTGCCGGAGTCGCGGGATGCCTTTCGGGTAATGATCCGGTTCTTTGATCGCCATCTGGGGACGGACTGACTGGCGGACGGATTGAGGCCGTCGATTCGCAGTGTATGGACAGAAAAGCTCTGAAGCGTCAGGGCTTTTCGTGTTTTCGCTACAATTCGAACGGATATGCGGGACAGGGATTTGTCCCGCTGAATTTTTGTGAGGTGGAGGGCGAGCAATCGGAATGCGATGTGTGGATGCGCATCATCACCTGTGGAACTACTCGGCGGAGGAGTACGGGTGGATTGGGCCGGAGATGGCGGCGCTGCGGCGGGACTTTGGTCCTGCGGACCTGCGGGCGGAGATGACGGCGGCGGGCGTGGATGCGTGCGTTGCGGTGCAGGCGCGGGAGACGGTGGAGGAGACGCGCTGGCTGCTCGGGCTGGCGCACGAGAATGACTTTATTGCCGGAGTAGTGGGGTGGGCTCCGATTGCGGATGCGGCGTTTGCCGGGGACCTGGAGGCGCTGGCGGGCGATGCGAAGCTGAAGGGGCTGCGGCAAATTTTGCAGGCGCAGCCGGATGCGTACATGCTGAGCGACGCGTTTGAGCGCGGCATGCAGGTGGTGGAGGGGTCGGGGCTGGTGTACGACATTCTGATTTTAGAGCGGCAACTGGAAGCGGCGATTGCGCTGGTCGACCGGCATCCGAAGCAGGTGTTTGTGCTGGACCATGTGGCCAAGCCGCGGATTGCGGCGCATGCGCTGGAGCCATGGGCGACGCGGATGCGGGAGCTGGCACGTCGGCCGCAGGTGTATTGCAAAGTGAGCGGCATGACGACGGAGGCGGACTGGAAGCAGTGGACGATGGAGGATCTGCGGCCGTATTTTGATGTGGCGCTGGAGAGCTTTGGGCCGGAGCGTCTGCTGGCGGGGTCGGACTGGCCGGTGTGTACGCTGGCGGTGAGCTACGGGAGCTGGTGGCAGGTGCTGCGGGAGATGGTGAGCGGGTTGAGCGAGAGCGAACAGGCGAAGATTCTGGGCGGGAATGCAGTGCGCGTGTATGGATTGAGCGAGGCTGCGCAGTGAGGGCCCTGGTGTTGCGCGCGCCGGGCGTGGCGGAGATCGATGATGTTCCGGAGCCGGAGCTGCGGGCGGGCGAGGCGCTGCTGAAGGTGCGCCGGGTGGGGCTGTGCGGCAGCGACTTGAATACGTATCGCGGGCGGAACCCGATGGTGAGCTATCCGAGGATTCCGGGACATGAGATTGCGGCGACGATTGTGGCGTTGAGCGAGAAGCATTCGCGGTTGAAGCCGGGGATGGATGTGACGCTGTCTCCTTACACGAGCTGCGGGCGATGTGCGGCGTGCCGGAATGCGCGGCCCAACGCCTGCCGGGACAACCAGACGCTGGGTGTGCAGCGCGATGGCGCGCTGACGGAGTACATTACGGTTCCGGTAGAGAAGCTGTACACGGCGGAGCTGAACCTGCAGGAGCTTTGCATGGTGGAGCCGCTGACGGTGGGCTTCCATGCGGTGGCGCGCGGGTGCGTGACGGAGCGGGACACGGTGGCCGTGATTGGCTGTGGCGGCGTGGGTCTGGGAGCGGTTGCGGCGGCGGCGTTTCGCGGAGCACGAACGATTGCGGTGGATATTGACGATGGCAAGCTGGTGATAGCGCGCGCGGCGGGAGCGGCGGAGACGGTGCACTCGCGGCGGAAGGCCATGACCGAGGCTCTGGCGGAGTTGACGGACGGCGCGGGGCCGGATGTGGTGATTGAGGCAATCGGGATGCCGGAGACGTTTCGTGCGGCGGTCGAAGTAGTAGCCTTTACCGGGCGGGTCGTGTATATCGGGTATGCGAAGGAACCGGTTAGCTACGAGACCAAACTGTTTGTGCAGAAGGAACTTGATATTCGTGGAACGCGCAATGCGTTGCCTGAAGACTTTGCGCAGGTGATAGCGATGCTGGAGCAGAAGCGTTTTCCGGTAGAGCAAGCGGTGAGCCTGACGGTGCCGCTGGAGGAGGCTCCAGCGGCGCTGCGGGCGTGGAGCGAGGAGCCGGGACGCTTCCGGAAGATCATGATCGATATGGATATGAGAGGAGTTGCGCACGCGCCGGACCGCGCCGCGTAAAAGCCGATGCCAATGAGTATGCCTCCCAGCGATGCTGGGACCCAAAAACACGAGACAGATAAAAACGTACCACTGGTGCCGCATGGCTACATGGTTCCGTTTGTTCTGGTGACCACACTGTTTTTTCTGTGGGCGATTCCGAACAACCTGAACGACGTGCTGATCCGGCAGTTCATGAAGTCGTTTGCGATGACTCGGCTTGGAGCCGGCCTGGTGCAGTCTGCGTTTTACCTGGGCTATTTTTTTCTGGCGATGCCGGCCGCGCTCATTATGCGGCGGTACGGATACAAGTCGGGGTTCCTGATCGGGCTGGGACTGTACAGCGTGGGAGCGATCCTGTTCTGGCCGGCGGCAGTGGCTGACCGCTACGGATTTTTTCTTGCGGCGCTGTTTGTGATTGCCAGCGGGCTGTCGTTTCTGGAGACGGCGTCGAATCCTTTTATTGCGCAACTGGGCGATCCGCGCAGCGCGGCGCGGAGGCTGAACTTTTCACAGGCGTTCAATCCGGTAGGGTCGGTTGTGGGAGTGTGGATCGGCACAAAGTTTATTTTCTCGGGAATAGAGCTGACGCCGGCGCAGGTGGCAGCGCAGAAGGCGGTGCATCACTATAGTGCGTATCTGCACTCGGAGACCCTGCGCGTGGTTGCGCCCTACGTGGTGGTGAGCATGGTGACGCTGACCATGCTGGTGCTGATTGCGATGACCCGGTTCCCGAAGATGCAGGCCGAAGAAGAGACAGCAACGGGAGGAGGCTTTCGAGCGCTGTTGCGGTATCCGCACTTTTTGTTTGCCGTGGTGGCGCAATTTTTGTATGTCGGCGCGCAGGTGGGGACGTGGAGCTATCTTATTCCGTACATGATGACCTACACGCACGAGGCGGAAAAGACAGCGGGGTACCTGCTGACGGCTTCGCTGGCGGCGTTTGGAATCGGAAGGTTTGTCTCGGCCTGGCTGATGCGCTATGTTCGTCCCAACCGGCTGATGCTGGTGTACTGCATAGCGAACGCGGTGCTCGCAGGGCTGGGAGTGCTGGCACCGGGCTGGATTGGCGGGGGCGCATTGCTGCTGACGAGCCTGTTCATGTCGCTGATGTATCCCACGATTTTTGCGCAGGGAATCCGCGGGCTGGGAGAGAACACCAAGATCGGCGGATCGCTGATTGTGATGGCGATTGTTGGCGGCGCGGTGCTGCCTTTGATGATGGGCTATCTGTCCGTCCGGATTAGCCTGGCACTGGCGTACGGCGTGCCGCTGCTGGCGTATCTGTTTCTGATTGTGTATTCGCTGGCGGACATGCGGTTGTCGGGAGCGCCAATGGGCGGGGCCAAGCATGAAGAGTGGATGGAGGGTGTGAGCAATGCTTAAGTCAGGAATTCTGAATCCACAGGTGAACTCACTGCTGAGCCGGGTGCGGCATACGAACCTGCTGGTGATTGCGGACCGGGGCTTTCCGTTCTGGCCGCAGATTGAGACGGTTGACCTGTCGCTGGTGGACGATATTCCGCGGGTGCTGGATGTGCTGGAGGCGGTACGGAAGAACTTCTCGATTGGGCGGTTCTTTATGGCGGAGGAATTTTTGCGGCGCAATGCAGAACCGGTGGTGGAGATGTTTGGAGTGGCGATGGAGGGTGCGGAAGTGGTGTATGAGTCGCACGTGGAGTTCAAGCGGCGCGTACCGAATGCGATTGGGCTGATACGGACCGGGGACACGACGCAGTACGCGAATGTGATTCTGGAGTCGGCGTAGAGGCGGGGCAGGTAAATGCATCGTAAAAAGGCCCCATGTGTGCGGGGCCTTACTCATTGCAGGGAGCAGCCGGACTCAGGCTGCTTTTTTTTTTGATTCGGCGACCGGGCTGGTCTGGGGATCGAGCACGCGGAGCGCCTCCAGGGCGTGAGTGCCGTCCGAGTGCGTAATGGGCAGCAGGTTGACGACGCCGACGGTGAAATTAAACAGTGCGAACCAGTGGCTGAGGTTCCAAAAGGCGATGGCCAGGGCAAGGTTGACGGTGGCGCCGGCGACGCAGATGACGACCTCGCGCCATCCGGTGGTGCGGGCGCGGCGGACGTAGGGGCCGGTCCAGCGGATGCCGAATTCTTTTACCTGGACGCCGAAGAAGTGGGCCACGATGGCATGGCCAAGCTCATGTGCCGTGAGGGCCAACGCGACAAGCAGGCAGTCGAAGAACAGGGCTTGCAGAAAGGAGAAAAGCATTATGAACTCCAAGTTCCGTACATTGGTTTTCACTGCGCTTCATTGTTCCGGGTCCTCGCGTGCTGTTGTTTATCGCAACACTGCGGGATGATTTCCCGATCGAAAAAGCTCATGAATTAGGTGTTTTCAGGCAGTGAATCGAACAATCAAGCTGGTTATTAAGATGCGGATTCCACAGCAGACGATACGTGGACCAGATTGCTTACTGGTACCTGTATCGGCCGGATATGGCACAGCATTAGCAATTGATTTATGCCGGGCAGACGGTGCGTGCTGCGTGGTGGTAGGGCGGTTCCGGGGGAGGCTCAGCGGTGGGAAAGTTCGGCCTTGTACCAGGCGATGGTTTCCGCTAAGGCATTTTCCATGTTGTATTTAGGATCCCATTCGAGGAGCGTGCGGGCCTTGGAGGCGTCCAGATACTGCTCGCGGATTTCGGCGCTGGCGTTGTTCTGGATGATGGGTTCGAGGTCAGTGCGGCCCATGAGGGCGAGCACCATGGCGACGATGTCGAGCACGGTGAGCCGGAGTCCGAGGCCGAAGTTGAAGGCCTGGCCGGAGATGGAGTCGTCCTCCGCGAGGCGCTCGCCGAGGGTAAGGTAGGACTGGGCCGCGTCCTTCACATATAGGAAGTCGCGGATGAATTTGCCGTCGCTGCGGATGACGAAGGGCTGGCCGGCAAAGGTGGCCTGGATGACGCCGGGGATGGTGCGGCTGAAATTGAGGTCGCCGCCTCCGAAGAGGTTACCGCAGCGTGCGATGGCGGTTTTGAGGCCGTAGGTGGCGGCGTACATCTGGGTGATGAGGTCGGCGCAGGATTTGGATACGTCGTAGGGATAGCGGCCCTGGAGGGGATGGGTTTCGAGGTAGGGAAGCGAGGGGTTGGCTCCGTAGGCCTTGTCGGACGAGGCGACGACGACGTTGGATTTGCCGGTGAGGCGGCAGGCTTCGAGGACGTTCCAGGTGCCGGTGACGTTGGCGCGGAGGGTTCCGACGGGGTCGAGTTTGGCGACCTGCACAAGCGGTTGCGCGGCGAGATGGAAGACGGTGTGCGGCTGATACTCGGCGATGGCGCGGCGCATGGTGGGGAGCGACTCAAGGTCGCCGTTGACGACGGCGATTTGATCGATGAGGCCTTCGCGGAGGAGCATGGAACGCGGGGCCTGGTCGCGGACCAGCGCGACGACGTCGGCACCCTCGTGGAGCAGGGCTTTGACGAGCCAACTGCCCATGAGGCCGGTGGCTCCGGTAACGAAGACGGTTTTGTGTTTCCAGAAGCTTGCCATGAGAAACCCCGTAGAATCTATATCTGTATTAGATCATCATCTATATCCAGGTGAGCGGGTCAGGAGGGGACTGTTGGCGTTGGCGGACGACATGCGCGTGGTGATTTTGTGCGGGGGGAAGGGGTTGCGGATTTATCCCTTTTCGGAGTATTTTCCGAAGCCGATGATGCCGGTGAACGGGCGGCCGATATTGGTGCACCTGATGCACATTTACGCGCGGCAGGGCTTTACGAAGTTTGTGCTGGCGGCGGGGCATCGCAAGGAGATGCTGCTGGATTATTTTGAGGGACGCTTTCCAGAGTGGGAGGTTGAGATTCTGGACACGGGCCTGGATGCCGATACGGGCGACCGGATGCGCGCATGCGCCGACCACGTGGGCGAGCGATTTTTTGCGACGTATGGCGACGGGCTGGGCAATGTGGATCTGAAGGCGCTGCTGAAGTTCCACCAGGAGCGCGGCGGGCTGGCGACAGTGACGGCGGTTCCGCTGCGGTCGCAGTATGGGACGCTGCAGTTCGACGCGGACGGGCGCGTGCGCAGCTTTACGGAGAAGCCGGTGATCCGGGACCAGTGGATCAACGCGGGATTTTTTGTGTTTGAGAAGAAGGGCGTGGCCGCGTGGGAAGGCGCGAACCTGGAGTCGGGCGTGCTGCCAGCGCTGGCGGCGCAGGGCGAGCTGTACACGTATCTGCACGAAGGCTTTTGGAAGTCGATGGACACGAGCAAGGACCAGCAGGAGATGGAGCGGCTGGGCGAAGCGGGCGAGCCGCCGTGGACAGCGATGTAAGCCAGAGTCGCGCGACGAGCGGCGTATGTTAAGCGTTACAGTGCTACACTGTTTCGTTCGCGCTATCCATCCTATATTTGGTGAGTTGACTCCCATGCGATTTTTTCTGCGCCTTTGGCTTGTTGCGGCCGCCTGCTTGCTAATCACCCTTTTTCCCAACAACCTTCCGGCTCAAGCGACAACTCTGACGGCGGCGCCGTTTGCGGGTGTTGCCGGGCCGCAAAAGGCGAATGACCAGGGTCGCACGGAGCTGCCGATGGAGGTGCAGAAGAGCATCGCATTCCGCGAGGTCGGTCCGGCGATAACGGGCGGGCGCGTGTCGGCGGTGGCCGGGGTTCCGGGCAATGCGAATGTGTATTACGTAGGCGCGGCGGATGGCGGCGTGTTCCGCACGGCGGATGGCGGCGTTACGTGGAAGGCGGAGTTTCAGCATGAGCCGGTGGCGTCGATTGGGGCGCTGGCGGTGGATCCCGAGAACCCGAGCATTGTGTGGGTGGGCACGGGCGAGTCGAATGTGCGCAACGACATTTCCTATGGCGACGGGGTGTACAAGTCGACCGACGGCGGCGCGCACTGGAAGTGGATGGGGCTGAAGAACAGCCTCCAGATTTCGCGGATTGCGATTGATCCGAAGCATTCGGGCACGGTGCTGGTGGCGGTGATGGGCAATCCATGGGCGGACAGCGCGGACCGCGGGGTGTATCGCACGACGGACGGCGGCGCGACGTGGACCAAGGTGCTCTATACGGGGCCGAGCGTAGGCATCAGCGATATGGCGATGGACCCGAAGAATCCGCAGATTGTGTTTGCGGCGACGTACCGGTTTCGCCGGACTCCGTGGAGCTACAGCGACGGCGGGCCGGAAGATGCGATTTACAAGTCGATCGACGGCGGCGTGACGTGGCACAAACTGAGTGGGCATGGGCTGCCGGAGAAGCCGGTGGCGCGGATTGGGCTGGCGATTGCGCCCAGCGAGCCGAATGTGGTGTATGCGGTGATGGGTTCGAATGAGGGCGTGCTGTGGCGCTCGGACGACAGTGGCAAGCATTGGGCGCTGGTGAGCAAGAATCAGGAGGTCGATGTACGGGCATTCTACTTTTCGCACATTGCCGTGGACCCGAAGAATCCGAACCATGTGATTGCTCTGTCGAACAACATGATGGAGAGCACGGACGGCGGGCGGACCTTCCACGCGATTGCGAAGAAGATTCACGTGGACCATCACGCGATATGGATAGATCCGGACGGCAGCGGGCGGATGATCGAAGGCAATGATGGCGGTGTGGCGATGTCAACGGACAACGGCGCGCACTGGAGATTTGTGCACAACCTCGCGATTGGGCAGTACTACCACGTGGCGACGGGCGCGGGGATGCGCTACCTGGTGTGCGGCGGCCTGCAGGACAACAGCGCGTGGTGCGGGCCGAGCCGCAGCAAGAATGCTTCCGGAATTCCGGCGCGGAGCTGGTTCGCGCTGAACGGCGGCGACGGAGTGTATGCCATGCCTGCGGCGGACAATCCGAACATTATTTACAACAGCACGCAGAATGACTCGCTGCTGATCTTTGATCGCGGTTCGCAGCAGTCGCGGGACATTGAGCCGTATCCGAGGGATTTTGCCGGCAGCGGCGTGGCGAAGCTGCCGTACCGGTTTGCGTGGGAGGCGGCGTTTGCGGTGTTGCCCGAGAATCCGAAGGTGATGTATGCGGGCGGCAATGTGCTCTTCAGGAGCGAGGACCGCGGGCAGACGTGGAAGGCGATCAGTCCGGACCTGACGCGGAACGACAAGGCGAAGCAGGCCTCGTCGGGCGGGCCGGTGATGAAGGACAACTCGGGCGCGGAGGTTTATGACGCGATTCTGAGCATCGGGCTGTCAGTGACGAACCCGCGGGTGATCTGGGTAGGAACGGACGACGGCCAGGTGCAGGTAACGCGCGACGGCGGCGCGAAGTGGACGAACGTGACGGCGCATATACCGGGGCTGCCGGAGTGGGGGCGCGTGGAGTCGATTGATGTGGCGGCAGGCAATCCGGGTGAGGCGGTGATTGCAGTCGATCTACACTTCAGCGGAGACTTTGCTCCGTATCTGTATCGCACGACGAACTATGGGAAGACGTGGGCGTCAATGAGCGGCAATTTGCCGCATGTGTACGCGCATGTGGTGCTGCAGGATTTGCGGAATCCACAGCTGTATTACGCGGGACTGGAGAATGGGCTGTATGTGTCGTGGGATGCGGGCGCGCACTGGTATTTATTTGGTCTGGGGCTGCCGAATGCGTCGGTTTATGATCTTGCGCTGAACGCGAAGGACAACGACCTGGTGGTGGCAACGCACGGGCGGTCACTGTGGGTACTGGATGATCTGACGCCCTTCCAACGGTATAAGCCGGGTATGGAAGAAGCGAGCGCGCACCTGTTCCGGCCGCCGACGGCGGAGCGCTTCTGGCCGTGGTCGCAGACGGAGTGGATGGGCGACTCGGCGTTCTATGGGAAGAATCCTCCGTATGGAGCGGAGCTGACATACTTTGTGCCGAAGGGCGTGAAGGAGCCGGGCAAGCTGGTGATCACGGATGCGGCAGGCCACGTGGTGCGGACGCTCGAAGGCGAGCATGAGCAAAATCCGGAAGCGAAGAAGAAGGCCAAGCCGTGGGTTCCGGTGAAGCAGGGCTTGCAGCGCATTTACTGGGACCTGCGTGCGAACGGGCCGGTTCGCTGGGAGCACGGCACGGACTTTGAGAAGGGACCGAAGGCGGGCGCGCTGGTGGTTCCAGGCAAGTACATGGCGACGCTGACGATTGGCGGTAAGACGACCACGCAGTCGTTCGAGGTGGTGAACGATCCGGCTTCGCATGGGACGCAGGCGGAGATGGAGCAGGCCTACCAGACAACCGAGGCGGTGCTGCACGAGATGTCGCAGCTGAATGTGGCGCTGGACCGCATGGACGCGATTGACGGGCAACTGAAGGCGCTGCGTGAAGCGGTGAAGGGAAGCGCGGACGCCCCGGCAGCCAACGCAGCGATGGACACGCTGAAGAAGCAGATGGACGCGGTGAAGGCAGAGATCACCAGCAATCCGGGCGCGGCGGAGTCGATGTTGCGGGTTCCGGACATGCTACATGAGCATCTGTTGATGCTGGACGGGTTGCTGGAGGGGACGGATACGGCTCCGACGGTGGCGATGCTGGAGCAGAAAAAGATGCTGGATGTGGAGTACAAGGCTGCAAGTGCCACCTATAACCAGTTTCTGAAGCAGGACGTGCATGCCTTTAACCAGAGCATGTCCGGCCACAAGCTGAGCGGCGTGGTTGGGGGCGAGGCGTTGCAGCAGTAAGGCCGCGAGAGGAGCGCATACAGAGGTAGAATGGAAGTAGCTGTAAGAGGTCCATCCCGGTATGGGGGCGTCACGGTTTCGACGGGATCGATTGCGGCAAAGAGGCATGCCGGGGTGCGGACACCCGTAATCGATCGCAAACACTATAAGTGCCGAACCTCAATTAGCACTTGCTGCTTAATTAAATAAGCAGCCGTCTCCTGCGGCTTTACCTGTGGGCCGCAAAGGGACGTCGCACAGCAGGCTGGCTTCTATGGCTGGGTACGGGTTATAGAGGCGAGATTCACGGACTAGCGATGCGCGCATCTTGTCGGTTCTGAGTGCGCAAAGCGAAACCAGCGGAACACGACTGAGCATGGAGCCTCTCTTTGTTGCCAACGATTTCGGACGCGGGTTCGACTCCCGCCGCCTCCACCATATCAACATCCAATAAAATCCAATCACATCCGAAGACCAGCGTAAATGCTGGCTTTTTCATTGATTTATAGTCCATGGACGGACAACCCCGTCTATTGACATCCGGGGGCAACTGGGGGCAAGCGGGTTCCACTGAAAAGGAGTTGCCCCCATCATGCCCCTGACCAACACTGCGATCCGAAACGCCAAACCCAGCAACAAACCCATTAGGCTCTTCGATGAGCGCGGACTATATCTGGAAATATCACCGACTGGCGGCAAGTGGTGGCGTTTGAAGTTTCGGTTTGAAGGCAAAGAGAAACGGCTCTCCCTTGGCGTTTATCCCGACGTGCCCCTGAAGGATGCCCGTGACCGCCGAGACATAGCGCGCAAGCTACTGGCCGATGGTATCGACCCAAGCGAGAACCGCAAGGCGCAGAAGTTGGCTCGCGCAGACAGTGCAGCGAACAGTTTTGAGGTCGTGGCGCGGGAGTGGCTTTCGAAGTATTCCTCGATCTGGGCCGCAAACCACGGCGACCGTATCGTTCGGCGCTTCGAGCACGACATTTTCCCGTGGATCGGCGGACGCCCAATTGCTGAAATAACTGCACCCGAGGTGCTGACATTGGTTCGCCGAATCGAAAGCCGGGGCGCACTCGAAACCGCACATCGTACCTTGAGCAACTGTGGACAGGTATTCCGCTACGCTATCGCTACCGGACGCGCTTCCACTGATCCTACGGGCGCTCTTCGCGGCGCTCTTCCCCCGGTGACGAGTACGCACCTTGCGGCAACGACAGATCCGAAACAAGTTGCAGAAATTTTGCGTGCGATGGATGGCTACGAGGGCACGCTCACGGTGCGCTGCGCTCTGCGTCTTGCTCCGTTGGTATTCGTACGACCAGGCGAACTGCGCAAAGCTGAATGGGCGGACGTAGACCTGGACGCGGCAGAGTGGCGTTATACCGTGACGAAGACCAACACCCCGCATATTGTCCCCCTGGCCAAACAAGCCTTGGACATCCTGCGCGAACTGCATCCTCTCACGGGCCGTGGGCGGTATGTGTTTCCGGGAGCGCGGAGCAACAAGAGACCGATGTGCGACAACGCAATTCTCGCCGCCATGCGACGCATGGGCATAGAAAAGGATGAAATGTGTGGGCACGGCTTTCGGGCAGTGGCGCGGACGATTCTCGATGAAGTGCTCGGCGTCCGGCCTGACTTCATCGAACACCAGCTCGCCCATGCGGTACGTGACCCCAATGGGCGCGCCTACAACCGCACCGCGCACTTGCCTGAGCGCAAGAAGATGATGCAACAGTGGGCCGATTATCTGGACAAGTTGAAGGCCGGTGCGGACGTGATCCCTATCGACAAGAAAGCTTGACCGTCTCGGTCTATTTGGCCTGCATGCCCACACCAGAATTGAGCATTATTCGAGCAATCTCCCCGGCGAGTTCATCAACGCCTGGGTGGGTTGCTTTTTGTGGCTCTGCTAGCCCACGCAGAATAGCTCCTTGGCGATCACATGTCACAGCGCCATAGTTGAGGAACGTGGTCAGAACCTTTTCGTGTCCCAGGTTCTGGCTCCATGCTTTGAACGCCTCTGGCGACTTGCACTGTTCCTCTCCGATCCTTACAAGGGTATTTCTGAAGCTGTGCGGCTTGAAGTACGGTAATCGAGCCTGGATGAAGGCTTCGCGGAAGATCGTGCGAATAGGCGAAGCACTGCTCCAGTGCTCACGGGCCAGCCCTGCAACCACAAACTGGCGATTGGTGTCCTGCTCCATGCGCGTCGCCGGGAACAGTGGATCGTCGTTACCCCAGAGATGCTCTTCCTTCAGGCAAGACACCCAATCCTTTACGATTTGGACGACTTCAGCCCCTACCGGAAAGAAGTAGGTACTGAAAGTCTTGCTGAACTTTGTCTTCACTTCTCGGGCATCCTGTCGGATACACCTCTCGATCAGATCAACATGTTTTAGTTTCATCGAGGCAATGGCGCTGTCCCGCGCGCCGGTCAGAATCGTAAAGGCAATTAACGCCCGATTGCGTCGCTGAATTATGGTCTCGGACGCCATGGTCTGAAGGACGTGCTTGATCTGTTCCAGCGTTGGCACCTGGGGCTCCCGATGCGCTGTCGCGATCCGCGTGTCCTTGTCGGATAGATTGAAGTATTCGGCGTCGGAGTACTGAATGCGCGATTTGTAGCCCGGCTCCCGCGCCAGCCATTGGAAGAAGCGCTTGAGCTGCGTCAGGGTGGCATACAGAGTCGCCTTGCTCAGCGTGTCACCGGACTGGACGCATTTCTGCTCAGCCAAGTGCCGCTTAAAGGCAACGGCCTGCTCAAAGTGAAACGACTTGAAGTTCCGGAATCGGTTGTACTCCTCGAAGCGATGCAGGGCCTTCGCAGCCACGTCTACAGTGGGCTCGCTATAGCGCTTAGCCTCTTTCAGGTAAGCGAAGTACCTCCGCTTGATTCGCTCGTTTTCGGGGTTGTGTTTCGTCATAAGTTCATCTCGTTATCTGAAGTCACTGTTTACAGTGGGTTGGGGACTATTGCTTACGGCGCGACCACCCAAGCTCACGGGCCGCGTAAATGCTCCTTGCGCTATGCGGAGGTAGATTGTGCTCCGGGAGAGTCCGGTACTGGTGAGTATGGCTTGAAGTCGTAGGATTCTATGCGTCATGGTTGCACCTCGTTGGGCGTTATGGAACTGACTCCATTACGAGGCAGATAGGGAGCTGTCTTGCAAGCTAGCTCGTTTGAAGCTCTATGATTGTTGGGTTTTGTGTGAAGTCGAGATAGCCCGTGATTACCCTGATCGGGCTATCTTTTACGTGGAGTGGGCTTTTCCTGCAATAGCTGTTTCAGGCGCGAGACGGAGATGCCTTCATCTTCTGAGACGGCCTTCAAAAATGCCTTGTTGCCTTTGGCTTTCTCTGCCTGCACGCGCTTCTTGAGCCTTTCGCGCCGTTGTGCCGCCGATTCTACATCGCCCGCACCGGCGACGGGCTTATCAACCAGACGGATCAATGTCTGCTTGTCCAGCCTGAAAGAGTTATCCCCAAGGGTCAGAACGTCGGCCAGTGCAATCGAATGACCGGCCACGCAAAGAGTAAGTCTTCCTTCGGTCAGCAGTACGATATGGCTGGAGTGTTTCCGCCCCTTGAACATCCCAACTTCCCAGCGCACAGCAGAGGTGTCGCCTGAATCAGGACGGCGCGAGCCCAGCAACCCAGCAATCAGGTCAGCAATAGCATGGGCATTGCATCGCCATTGCCTCAGCCGCTCGGCAGGCACAGCTACCCGGTTGATATCGTCCCGCTTGTCACACACGATGAACGATGCCGGACCGCGTGTCTCGTGGGTCCGGATATGTACCGGCATCACGCATTCCTGCTCGCAGCCGGGGCATACCACACTGGTAGCCGGACTTGCCTTTACAAGCAGCTTGTGTGATTTCATGGCGCGGGAGGCGGTTACCGGCCAATAGTCCAGTTCCTCTTCGTTCACCAGTACAGCAGCGCCGTTATTGGCTCCCACGCGCCCCAGCAGTTCCAAGAGCGCCTCCAGCGGTGTCATGCCTCGGCAGGCTCCGTCGCTTCGATAGCTTCCAATTCCTCAGTCGGCTCTTTGGGTTCAATCCCGCTGGCTTCCAGCATGTCGCGCAGCTTCAAGTCCAACTCGTCATACTTCAGCGAACAGGAATTGGGATACGTGATGCGGATCGTCACCGACTTCGGCGGCTTAGCAGTGTCTATCATCACGGACGCCGTAAGCTCCGCCTGGGTCACGTTGTACAGGTACAGCGGCAGGCACTTGCCGATCTTGTCGAGCAAGTCGTAAATCGCAAGGGGATTGGCGGACGCATTGGCTTCCACCGTGACGCGGTCGCCTTTCTTTATTCTGGAGGACAGCCTCAGCTTCTTGACCGCAACGCTCTGGATACCGCTGGCCGGATCGTACAGAAACTGAAAGTTTCGCTCGCGCAGTGGATTTAGATCGTAGATGCGCCCGTCTTTGGGGTCGGGCGGCAATTCCGGCAGCTTCAGAATCGCCGTGGCGAACATCCCTTGCAACGGTTCCATGGCCTTGCGCGAGCCGCGAAAATTCAGGTCAAGCCTGCCGTCCTTTTGTGAGTAGACATAAATCACCTCAAAGGCTGGATTATGCGGTCTGCGGTCAAACTCGCCGTCAACCCACTCGATGCTTTGTTGCGAATAGTCTTCGGGATAGGCAAAAAAGTAATCCAGATCACCACGGCGAAATGCCTCCACCTTGCAATTGTTACCCCGTCCCTCGGTATGGTGAAAGTAATTGCGGATCAGATCAGCCAACTCCCGCCGACTGGCCTCATGCACTGCCGCAGGCTGGTGCGGTAGATTCTTCCGCTTGCGCCAATAAGTCCGAGTATCGGCGTGATGGAAAAGCGTTGCGCCGTTCCAAAATTCAGCGTGGTCAAGGAAAGTGACCATCGCCCGTTCGCAGTGGTTGGCGAGCGCCGCGAGCTTATCGACAAATTCCGTGTGTGCTTGTGGCTCTGCCGCCAAGTGCCATTCCGCTTCGTCCAGGATGGCGCGACAGCCACTTTCGCAGCTTATCTCGAAGGTGTCCCGAAACTCCGCATCCATCCTGTTGCGTTGGGCGTCCGGCAATTCCAGCCATGCCGTGAACAATTGTTCCGGCTGGGTTTCCTTCATGGCCGCAAAATCCAGATCGCGGAACAGATCACGCGCATGGAAATAGCGGGCCAGCAACGCGTTTGGCATTTGCCGAAAGAATTCTCTCGTGGAGTAGTGCCGGGTCATGCGTCCCTCTCTTGACACGGGGTAGTGTCAATGCAGTTGGATCAAACCGGATTGTACTGTACATTATTACTGCATGTTGAGACATACGGAAGACTCGCGGGATGCAAGAGAACAGAGATCTCCATTCAAAGTACAGTTCACAGCACCTGTTGAAACCAATCGCACATGTGCACCCGAACCACTTGCAGATCACGCATTCTCTCGAAGAACATCTGTCCGCTGTCGCGCAGTTGACTGAGAAGATGTCCGCGGAGTTTGGTGCTGCGGAGTGGGGAAGTCTCGCCGGCCGCTGGCACGATCTGGGAAAGTTTAGCCAGGCCTTCCAGCAATACATTCGCTGCGCCAGCGGCTATGAAGCGCATCTTGTAGATGCAACTCCAGGCCGCGTCAATCATTCCAGCGCAGGTGCTCTTCATGCCAAGGAAGCGTTCGGATATTTGGGACTGCCTCTGGCATATCTGATCGCAGGTCATCATGCAGGTCTTCCCGACTGGTACGGCGATGCGAGTGGTAGCTCCTCGCTCGAAAGCCGTCTGCAACGGGGACACGCGGAGGATCTGCTCCAACAAGCGACCAAGGCTGTCCCGGACGGCCGAATTCTGAAGGCACAGCGGCCAACACTCAATCCAGAACAATTCGGAGGAGCCGCTGGCTTGCACTTGTGGATACGTATGCTCTTTTCCTGCCTTACAGATGCGGATTTTCTTGATACGGAAGCCTTCATGGATATGGGGAAAAGCGAACAACGTGGAAACTATCCCGCACTCACTATGCTGCTCACACAATTCGATGAGGCTATGGAGCAGAAGGCGCAGGCCGAGCGCACGCCGGTTAATCAAATCCGTGCCGATGTGCTGCGGCAGTGCCGGGAGAAGTCCTCTGGAGCGCCAGGCCTCTATACGCTGACCGTTCCCACTGGCGGCGGCAAGACGCTTTCCAGCCTAGCCTTCGCGCTTGAACATGCCATCCGCTACGATAAGCGCCGCATCATTTATGCCATTCCATACACCAGCATCATCGAGCAGACGGCCGATGTCTTCCGCGATGCCTTCGGGGACGCCGTGCTCGAACACCACAGCAATCTGGATTCGGAAAAGGAGACTGCGAGAAGCCGTTTAGCCTCGGAAAACTGGGATGCCCCACTTGTCGTTACCACCAATGTGCAACTCTTCGAGTCGCTCTTCGCTGCTCGCACCAGCCGCTGCCGCAAGCTGCACAATCTGGTGAACAGCGTCATTATTCTGGATGAAGCGCAGTTGCTGCCGCCGGAGTTCTTGCAGCCCATTCTGGATGTGATGCGTCTGTTGACGGAGCACTACGGCGTTACGTTTGTGCTCTGCACTGCGACGCAACCGGCGCTGGACACGCGCCCGGATAGTTTCGGTAAAACATTGTTGCGCGGTCCCGGTGATGCTACGGAGATCGTCTCTGGTACGGAGCAGCTATATAAGCAACTGGAACGCGTGACGATAAGTCTGCCGCAAAATTGGAACGCATCCGGTAACTGGGACGAGATTGCAGACAGGATTGCGAGCCATCCTTCGGTATTGGCTATCGTCAACACGCGCGCGGACTGTCGGGAGTTGCATCGTCGTATGCCAGCAGGAACTGTCCACCTCTCCGCGCTCATGTGTGGCGAACATCGCAGTTATGTCATCAAGAAGATCAAAGAGAGGCTGCCCGAGGAGGCTGTGCGCGTCATCAGCACGCAATTAATCGAGGCTGGCGTCGATGTGGACTTTCCCGTGGTCTATCGCGCGCTTGCCGGACTGGACTCGATTGCGCAAGCTGCGGGACGCTGCAACCGGGAGGGCAAGCAGACAGGCAAGGGGCAGGTTATTGTCTTTATCCCGCCTACGCAAGCGCCCCCAGGGCTACTGCGTTTCGGAGAAGATGCTTGCAGAATCGTCCTGCATGAGCGCCCAGAGAATCCTCTGACGCCGGATTTGTTTAAGAGCTATTTCACTCACTATTACAGCAAAGTGGGCGAGGATGGACTGGATAAGCATGGTATCGAGAAACTAATGACGCAAGATGCCGCGCAATGCAGAATTCAGTTTCGTGCCGCTGCGAAGGAGTTCCAGTTGATAGAGGAAGACGGCAGCGTTGCGGTGATTGTTCCGTACGCCAATCCGGAGGACGCCCGCCGCGATAGCCGTCCGCTCATCGCGCGGCTGCGCTCGGGAGAACTGCATCGCGGTCTATTGCGTGAGCTACAGCGGTTCACTGTTATGGTCAGGATGCGTAATTTCAACATGCTCTGCAAGTCTGGAGAACTTGAAGAACTCGCGCCAGGGCTATGGGTCTTGAAAAACGAAACGGCCTATCATGGGGAACTTGGACTACTGGCAGAGAAAACTGGTAATCCCGACCCAGAGCAGCTGTATTGCTAAAGAAGGCACCCAATTCAGGTTTACTGGTAAAGCTGCACTTGGACGGAGTTTAATGTTTGTTCGAAGGACTTACAGCTAGGAATTAGATTAGGGGTGCAATGCATACCCGCTTTTGCTTGGAGATTCGCGGAGACTTTGCCTGCTTTACCCGTCCAGAGATGAAGGTCGAGCGGGTGAGTTACGACATCATTACGCCCTCTGCGGTGCGGGCTGTCTTTGAATCCATTCTGTGGAAGCCTGCGATTTGTTGGCAGCCGGAAAGGATTGAGGTGCTCGCACCCATTCGTTGGACCACGATCCGGCGCAATGAGGTGGGTAGTAAGCTCTCCGCAGCCAACGTGAAGAGCGCCATGCAGCGCGGGACTGACGTTGTCGCACTCTATGTGGAAGAGGACCGGCAACAACGCGCGAGTCTCCTGCTGCGCGATGTGCGCTATCGCATTGCGGCTAGTTTTTCTTTGACTGGTAGAGCGGGTGCCGAAGAGAACACGCAGAAGTTCGCAGAGATGTTTGTGCGTCGCGCAGAGAGAGGGCAGTGCATCAACCAGCCATATCTCGGATGCCGCGAATTTTCCTGCGACTTCCGCCTTGTGGAGTCTGGCGAAGCAACGGCCACGATTCCCGAAGAGCTGCACGGGGAGCGGGATCTGGGTTGGATGCTCTACGACCTCGACTTCAGCGATGCTACTTCGCCACAACCACGATTCTTTCATGCACACATGAAAGATGGCATCGTGAAGATTCCGTCGTGGGATAGCGCGGATGTGCGGGGATGATCCTTCAGGAACTGGCACGGTACTACGAGCGCAAAACCAACGATCCTGAAACGGCGCTGGCTCCCGAAGGCTTCGAGAAGAAAGAGATTCCCTTCGTCCTTGTCATTGATAAGAACGGAGGGCTGGTGCAGATTGAGGACACGCGCAGCGGCGACGGGAAGAAGAAGCGCGCACGATCTTTTCTCGTTCCTCAAGGGGTGAAGAAGGCCTCAGGCGTTGCTGCAAATCTGCTGTGGGATACGGCGGAATATGTGTTGGGGATTGACACTAAGGGAAAGCCGGAGCGAGTCGTCAGACAACATGCGGCCTTCCTGGCACGATTAGCTGAGCTGCTTGTAGAGGATGAAGGCGTGCGATCCGTCCGAGCCTTTCTGGCCAGCATGCCGCTTGCGTTACTTGAACAATCTCCGTCATGGGAAGAGATTCGAACCACGAACCCCAATCTCTCCTTTCAGCTTGCCAGCGATACGGAACTGGTATGCCAACGCGATGCGGTTGTGACCGCGCTACGGGCCAGCGTGGCAGACGAGGATTCGGAACCGTCGAACGCATCACGTGGCATCTGTCTGATCAGCGGGAAGGATGCCGAGATTGTGCGTTTGCATACGGCAATCAAGGGCGTGTGGGGGGCGCAGACCTCTGGTGCAAATATCGTCTCCTTCAACCTTCGTGCGTTTGAGTCCTACGGCAAGGAGGAAAAACAAGGTGAAAACGCGCCGATAAGCAAACACTCGATGGATGCGTATACCAAGGCGCTCAATCATCTGCTCGGTAAAGACTCGACGCAGCGTATTCAAGTGGGCGATGCATCGACAGTGTTTTGGGCAAGCGCGAAGAACTTCTTGGAAGGCTCCTTTTCCACCTTGCTTGGCGAACCGCCGAAGGACAATCCAGATAGCGGAACACGTGCCGTCAAGGCATTGTATGAATCAGTCCAACAGGGCAGTCAGAACGTGAACGACGAAACAACGCAATTTTTTGTGCTTGGTCTGGCTCCAAATGCTGCACGCATCTCGATTCGCTTCTGGCTGGCAGGAACTGTCAAGGACTTCTCGTGCCGTATCGTCGAGCACTTTGACGATATTGCCATTGATCACGCGCCCTATGAACCGCCGTATCCATCCCTCTTCCGCCTGCTGGCCAGTACGGCACTCCAGGGCAAGGCGGAGAACATTCCACCCAGCCTTGGCGGCGATACCATGCGGGCGATTCTCTCCGGGCTGCCGTATCCGGAGACGCTGCTGCTGAGCGCCATTCGCCGCATTCGCGCAGAGCAAGAGGTGAGTTACCCGCGCGCCGCGCTCATCAAGGCCTGTATCAACCGCAAGACGCGCCGGGCGCATCCCGCTGGCGATTCCGCACCCGAGGAGGAACTGCACGTGTCACTTGATCTCGCCAACACCAACGTGGGCTACCGCCTGGGAAGGCTGTTTGCTGCGCTTGAAAAGGTGCAGGAAGAGGCCAGCCCCGGACTCAACGCTACCATTCGCGACCGTTTCTATGGTGCGGCCTCTTCTACGCCGGTTACCGTGTTTTCCAACTTGCTTAAGCTCAGCAAGCATCACCTGGCCAAGATCGAAAACCGAGGGCGGGCGGTGAATCTCGAAAAGCTGATCGGAGAGATTGTCGATGCTCTCAACGGCGACGAAGGGTTTACCGCACATTTGACTATTGCCGATCAGGGCCGCTTTGCCATCGGCTACTATCACCAGAAACAGGCGTTCTACGCCAAGAAGTCCGAACCCTCAGAAGGAGTACAAGCATGACCACGCTGAAAAACCGCTATGATTTTGTGCTGCTGTTTGACGTGAAGGATGGCAACCCCAACGGCGATCCGGATGCGGGCAATTTGCCGCGCGTGGATGCCGAGACAGGGCGCGGCCTGGTCACCGACGTTTGCCTCAAGCGCAAGGTGCGTAATTATGTAGGCATTGCGAAGGGCGAAATGGCTTCTTATAAGATTTACGTCAAGGAAAAAGCAGTTCTCAACAAACAGCACGAACTTGCCTACATTGGCATTGGTGCTGCCGAGCTATTGAGTGGCGATGACAAGAAGCGCAAGGGCGGCAACAAAGTGGACGAGGCGCGTGCTTGGATGTGCCAGAACTTCTTTGACGTGCGCACCTTCGGTGCTGTCATGTCTTTAGGGGTGAACTGCGGGCAGGTGCGCGGGCCAGTGCAGCTAACATTTGGGCGTTCCGTTGATCCCGTTGTCTCGCTCGAACATTCCATCACGCGTATGGCTGTGGCGACGGAAGCAGAGGCAGAAAAACAGGGAGGAGACAACCGCACCATGGGGCGCAAATTCACTGTTCCTTACGGCCTCTATGTGGCGCACGGTTTCGTTTCCGCGCATCTGGCCGCGCAGACCGGGTTCTCCGAAGAAGACCTTCAACTTTTCTGGGAGGCGCTGGTCAACATGTTCGACCATGACCGTTCCGCGGCACGCGGTGAGATGGCCACACGCGGCCTCTACATCTTCAAGCACGCCAGTGAACTCGGAAACGCTCCAGCGCACTCATTGTTCAAGCGCATCGATCCAAAGCTCAAGCCAAAGTCCGAGTTGAATGACGGCATTTCAGTCGCTCGTGATTTTGAAGACTACGGTGTAGCCGTTAACCGCGAAAATCTTCCCCAGGGTGTCGAACTGCAAATCCTGGGCGTGTAACCCCGTCGTGGGCCTGCTTGCCAGGCCCGCGAATCTTCGGAGACGGCATGGAACAGGACGATTTCGTCATGCTATCCGCGCTGCAACACTACAGCTATTGCCCGCGCCAGTGTGCTCTGATTCACGAAGAACAGAGCTTCGCCGACAACCTGCACACGGCGCGTGGCAACGCTGTCCACACGCTTGTCGATCTCGAAGGCTACGAACTGCGAGCGGGTGTGCGCATCGAGCGGGCGCTGCCCCTGGTCTGTGAACGGCTCGGCCTGATCGGTAAGGCCGACATCGTCGAATTCCTCTCCGACGGTACGCCGTATCCCGTCGAATACAAGCATGGTCCGCGTCGCCAGCGGACGCACGATGACATTCAAGTGGCTGCACAGGCACTCTGCCTGGAAGAGATGACCGGCCATCCTGTTCCGCTTGGCGCTATCTATCACGCAAGCAGCCACCGAAGGCGCGAGGTTCCGATCACGCCGCAACTGCGCCAGCTTGTGGCCGAAACGGCTGTTGCGATCCGCACTATGCTTCAGTCTGGACAGATGCCTCCAGCCGTTAACGATGCCCGCTGCCGCGAATGTTCGCTGATCGATCTCTGCCAACCGCAGATGCTTGCCGGAAAGGCAAGGCGGCAGGCTTTCCGTGCGCGACTGTTCAGCGTTGAGGATTAATGCCTGATGCAAACTTTGCTTAATACGCTCTATCTCACCCTGCCCGGCTATCTGCATCTTGACAACGACACTCTTCGCTTTGAGGTCGAACAGGAAACCCGCCTGCGCGTTCCATTGCACCACATAGGTAGCGTTGTCTGCTTCGGCGATGTGCTGGTTTCGCCTGCCGTCATGAGCCGCTTAGCCGAGGAGGGCAAGGCGCTTGTGCTTCTCGATCGTAACGGCCGCTTCAAATGCCGCCTTGAAGGCCCCATCAGCGGCAATATCCTGCTCCGTCAGGCACAGTTTGCGCATGGCAACTCGCCGGAGTTTGCGCTGGCTTACGCCAAAGCCTGCATTGCGGGGAAGCTGAAGAACAGCCGCTATGTGCTGCTGCGGGGCGCACGGGACGCCAATGAGGAAGCCAATGCAGAAGGCCTGCGCGACACTGCCGAAGCTCTTGCCATCAATTTGCGTCATCTGGAATCTGCTCCCGCGCTCGATGTTATACGCGGTCTTGAAGGCGAATCGGCACGCCGCTATTTTGCAGCGTTTCCTTACCTAATTCGCAACGATCAGCGTGCTGCATTCACACCGGATGGCCGCAGCAGACGCCCTCCACAGGATCGCATGAACGCACTGCTCTCCTTCCTCTACAGCATGTTGATGAATGACTGCCGCACCGCGCTCGAATCCGTTGGACTTGACCCACAGCTTGGCTATCTCCATACCGTGCGTCCCGGCCGTGCCGCTCTGGCCCTTGATTTAATGGAAGAGTTCCGCTCCATTCTCGCCGATCGCCTGGCCCTGACGCTGGTCAATCGCAAGCAACTCCAATCCGATGATTTTGAAGAGCGCCCTGGAGGCGCGGTCCAACTGCATGACGCCGCGCGCAAATCGCTGATCATCGCCTATCAGGAACGTAAACAGGAGCTCACCTCCCACCCGCTACTCGATCAAAAACTGGCCATCGGGCTGCTGCCTCAGATCCAAGCCCGGCTTCTGGCGCGCGTCATCCGCGGTGAAGCCGAAGACTACCTGCCCTACTTGGAACGTTAGCCATGCTTATCCTCGTCTGTTACGACGTGTCAACCGAATCACCCCAGGGACGCAGGCGCTTGCGCCGCGTGGCCAAGGCCTGCGAGGCCGTTGGCCAACGAGTTCAGAAGTCTGTCTTTGAATGTCGCGTAGACCGGATGCAATTCGAAGAACTCGAACGGACACTGCTTGAGGAAATCGACCAGTCCGAAGATTGTCTACGTCTATACCGGCTCACCGAGCCGTCCAGTGAATTTGTAAAGGAATATGGTAAATTCAGGGCAATCGATTTTGACGGGCCGCTAGTGGTCTAAGCCGCCTGTGCGAACCTCTAGCTTCCGCCAAAACCGGCTTGGTTCGCGCCATGTATACCCTGATGATTCTCAATGAGATAGCTTCGGCACCACGCTGTGGATTTCCCCAGCGATGCCACCCACAGTGCAGGCTCACGCTTGCCTCGCGGAATAGCCATGATTTGAAAGGATTTGCAAGCGCGGAGCATCACCCGGCAGCGATGCCGGGTGCGGATTGAAACGTTTAACTCATGCTGCTATGGATGCTGCTTTTAATGCATCACCCGGCAGCGATGCCGGGTGCGGATTGAAACCTGCATAGCAAGCGCAATTGCTAGACGAGGATCAACGCATCACCCGGCAGCGATGCCGGGTGCGGATTGAAACAATTTGCAATCATCTGCAACATTCAACGCAGCGAAGCATCACCCGGCAGCGATGCCGGGTGCGGATTGAAACACGAATGCACTGGTATCAGTCCTAGCAAGGTTGTGCATCACCCGGCAGCGATGCCGGGTGCGGATTGAAACTAAAGCCGGTAGCTATTCGCGTGCGTTTGGCATTGCATCACCCGGCAGCGATGCCGGGTGCGGATTGAAACACAACGTGCTCCAATTTAATGAAGTAATCCAGGGCGCATCACCCGGCAGCGATGCCGGGTGCGGATTGAAACCATAGTCCAGCAATTACAGGCCGATACAAATACGGCATCACCCGGCAGCGATGCCGGGTGCGGATTGAAACGCTTTATCTTCCAGGTAGTCAATATTAACCCAATGCATCACCCGGCAGCGATGCCGGGTGCGGATTGAAACGCGGCAAGCAAACGACATTGCAAACGTTCCCATTCCGCATCACCCGGCAGCGATGCCGGGTGCGGATTGAAACCTTGCGGTTGACTGTGGCCTCAAGCACATCCCATGCATCACCCGGCAGCGATGCCGGGTGCGGATTGAAACCACGATGAACTTCGCTAACATTACAGCCGCCCCGCGCATCACCCGGCAGCGATGCCGGGTGCGGATTGAAACCCGTGACGACCACCGCAGCCGTGTCCCATGCCTTGCATCACCCGGCAGCGATGCCGGGTGCGGATTGAAACCCGTGACGACCACCGCAGCCGTGTCCCATGCCTTGCATCACCCGGCAGCGATGCCGGGTGCGGATTGAAACTGGAACGAGTTTGGGCATGGCGGGAGATTCCCGGCGCATCACCCGGCAGCGATGCCGGGTGCGGATTGAAACCTGAGTAACTCTGAAGCTCCGTCAGCGTTACATTGCATCACCCGGCAGCGATGCCGGGTGCGGATTGAAACAGCCAAGTTTGCGAACCGATGGTGATAAGATCGCCGCATCACCCGGCAGCGATGCCGGGTGCGGATTGAAACGACGACGCCCCGTCCATTGTGGTCGAGGAAATAAGCATCACCCGGCAGCGATGCCGGGTGCGGATTGAAACGCCGACGATGGGCCGAAGAAGTCCAACACCGCCGACGCATCACCCGGCAGCGATGCCGGGTGCGGATTGAAACGGCTCGGATAATCTGGGCTGGCGCAACAAATGGCGCATCACCCGGCAGCGATGCCGGGTGCGGATTGAAACAGGCGCATGATTGGTCCGTCATCTACGCGATAGTCGCATCACCCGGCAGCGATGCCGGGTGCGGATTGAAACTTCAACGGCGGGAAACCTACATAAGCCGCCTTCCGCATCACCCGGCAGCGATGCCGGGTGCGGATTGAAACCTGCTTTGCGCCGCCCTGAAGACGCGCAGAGCACGCATCACCCGGCAGCGATGCCGGGTGCGGATTGAAACTCACATCGCTCGCCGCTGGAGTGACGTGGTACCTGGCATCACCCGGCAGCGATGCCGGGTGCGGATTGAAACGCCACGATGAGGGAGCTGACAGAGGCCCGCGGCGCGCATCACCCGGCAGCGATGCCGGGTGCGGATTGAAACTCGCTCATCGGATGGCTCCTGCTGTGCTTGATGCGCATCACCCGGCAGCGATGCCGGGTGCGGATTGAAACAGGCGGACACGGTTTGCCGCCAGAATGACTCATCGCATCACCCGGCAGCGATGCCGGGTGCGGATTGAAACACGCGCTTGTACTCAGCCCACGCACCAGCCGTCACGCATCACCCGGCAGCGATGCCGGGTGCGGATTGAAACAAGCGATCAATTTGCTGCGCAGCACGAGGCGCATCGCATCACCCGGCAGCGATGCCGGGTGCGGATTGAAACAGGCGGCGCAATCCTGCATCTCCGGCGATTGGGTCGCATCACCCGGCAGCGATGCCGGGTGCGGATTGAAACCTCATGCGGTCTACTAAGCCCCTGATTGCTTACGCATCACCCGGCAGCGATGCCGGGTGCGGATTGAAACACGCGCTTGTACTCAGCCAAAGCCGGACCCTTAACGCGCATCACCCGGCAGCGATGCCGGGTGCGGATTGAAACTCCTCCAGTGTTTGGTCGTAGTCCTCCCAAGGGTGCATCACCCGGCAGCGATGCCGGGTGCGGATTGAAACAAGAGTGGAAGAAAGGTGAAGAACTTGCGCGCATTGCATCACCCGGCAGCGATGCCGGGTGCGGATTGAAACACGGAGTCCAGGTGAAGCGTTCCCCCATCCGTCGGGCATCACCCGGCAGCGATGCCGGGTGCGGATTGAAACGTGTTCCCATATAGACTCTAGATAACCGTCTAGTGCATCACCCGGCAGCGATGCCGGGTGCGGATTGAAACCAAAAAGAACAAAATCAGGTATCAACTTCAACATGCATCACCCGGCAGCGATGCCGGGTGCGGATTGAAACACATTGCGCTCAATCGCAAATAACTATGCTTAATGCATCACCCGGCAGCGATGCCGGGTGCGGATTGAAACACTCAATTAAGTGGGGAGCTCAATAGCTCCCCACGCATCACCCGGCAGCGATGCCGGGTGCGGATTGAAACACGCGCTTGTACTCAGCCCACGCACCAGCCGTCACGCGCATCACCCGGCAGCGATGCCGGGTGCGGATTGAAACGTGTCGCCACCGTCGAGCAGGGCGCGAACATCGGTGCATCACCCGGCAGCGATGCCGGGTGCGGATTGAAACATTTTGTTCTCCTTTCGGCTGCCCACGGGTAGGACGCATCACCCGGCAGCGATGCCGGGTGCGGATTGAAACAATCACAGATTAATGATACCGAGAACTGTAACTATCGCATCACCCGGCAGCGATGCCGGGTGCGGATTGAAACTTAAAAGCCTGCGCGCGCAGCAACTCCGCGAGGTTGCATCACCCGGCAGCGATGCCGGGTGCGGATTGAAACGCGCACCTCCGGGCCGGTGTGACCGTAGCCAATTGCATCACCCGGCAGCGATGCCGGGTGCGGATTGAAACCTTAGCTCCAGCATCATAGCAGCTTTGTGAATGCGGCATCACCCGGCAGCGATGCCGGGTGCGGATTGAAACCAATTGACACCAGCGGACACCATTAAACAGTTTCGCATCACCCGGCAGCGATGCCGGGTGCGGATTGAAACTTTGCTTTGCTCATATTGTTATTAAGCGCACCGGCGCATCACCCGGCAGCGATGCCGGGTGCGGATTGAAACTCCTCACGATCTAAACAGTGTTGAAGATTCATCAACGCATCACCCGGCAGCGATGCCGGGTGCGGATTGAAACAAATTGACAATGTGGGCACAGGAACTCCTACCACGCATCACCCGGCAGCGATGCCGGGTGCGGATTGAAACATCTCCATCAATCAAGTTGAGTACTTGGGCAACGTGCATCACCCGGCAGCGATGCCGGGTGCGGATTGAAACAGCATCGGATTATCAGATGCAAGCGTTGTTGCAACGCATCACCCGGCAGCGATGCCGGGTGCGGATTGAAACATCCAGACAACCTACACCGTGCTGAAGATCCACGACGCATCACCCGGCAGCGATGCCGGGTGCGGATTGAAACGATGATGCGGTAGCCCCTCCCAACATAGGAGTCATGCATCACCCGGCAGCGATGCCGGGTGCGGATTGAAACGCGCGACCCGCAAGGTTGATGTGACCAATATAGAGCATCACCCGGCAGCGATGCCGGGTGCGGATTGAAACTCTAGATCGCGCACAAGCTGCATAATGTCAGCGTGCATCACCCGGCAGCGATGCCGGGTGCGGATTGAAACATTGTACTCAATCTCGATGCCTGCGTAAGTAGTGCATCACCCGGCAGCGATGCCGGGTGCGGATTGAAACTATTTCAGCGGTTGCGCGAATACAGTATTTAATCGCATCACCCGGCAGCGATGCCGGGTGCGGATTGAAACATGTAGTGAACGGCAGACTGAGCGTGAACGGAGATGCATCACCCGGCAGCGATGCCGGGTGCGGATTGAAACGCTCAAGCTCTACGCGGGCCGTCTGCATTGTAAGCGCATCACCCGGCAGCGATGCCGGGTGCGGATTGAAACAACGAGGCCAAACCGTATGATGTGGAACGCAAATAGCATCACCCGGCAGCGATGCCGGGTGCGGATTGAAACCGATATGCCTCAGATGGAGTGGTTTGACGTTCAACGCATCACCCGGCAGCGATGCCGGGTGCGGATTGAAACGGGTAGGGGATGTGTACGAGGTCTAGACATTTAATGCATCACCCGGCAGCGATGCCGGGTGCGGATTGAAACGCCGCGATAGCCAACGTCACCGGAGGGAAAAGAAGCATCACCCGGCAGCGATGCCGGGTGCGGATTGAAACCACAATCACGATGGAGCAAACTATCAGGCGCAATGCATCACCCGGCAGCGATGCCGGGTGCGGATTGAAACGTTCTTCCCACATGCCTGAACCTGCAAACGTATCGCATCACCCGGCAGCGATGCCGGGTGCGGATTGAAACCAGTTGATGTGGTGATCGTATAGCTCGGAGTGAGCGCATCACCCGGCAGCGATGCCGGGTGCGGATTGAAACAATTTGCAGTTGTTGTGCTCTTCTTCCACGCGACGCATCACCCGGCAGCGATGCCGGGTGCGGATTGAAACACCCTGCGCTCGAAGTATGAGGTCGTCGAGGGGGCGCATCACCCGGCAGCGATGCCGGGTGCGGATTGAAACTCGACGTCCATGACTGTGGCTCCTACAAGCTGCGGCATCACCCGGCAGCGATGCCGGGTGCGGATTGAAACTCGTAGTCGAGGACAGGGTGAGTAACGCTCTTGACGCATCACCCGGCAGCGATGCCGGGTGCGGATTGAAACCCTGTTGTTACTTCGCCTGATGCGCCAGCGTTGGGCATCACCCGGCAGCGATGCCGGGTGCGGATTGAAACAAGGATATCGGCCTTGCAGCCGAAGATGTTGGTGCATCACCCGGCAGCGATGCCGGGTGCGGATTGAAACAGGACGTCGTCAATGTTTTTCGGATCACGCAACAGGCATCACCCGGCAGCGATGCCGGGTGCGGATTGAAACATGCAGTAGAGAATAAAAGGCCCTGGAAGTTGGCGCATCACCCGGCAGCGATGCCGGGTGCGGATTGAAACATGCAGCAACAGGCTGCCTACGATGGCGGCAAGAAGCGCATCACCCGGCAGCGATGCCGGGTGCGGATTGAAACCGGAACTGCGGGGAGTTTCGTCCCTCCGTGCAGCGCATCACCCGGCAGCGATGCCGGGTGCGGATTGAAACCTTGATTGTGGCAATATCAGCCGCTGTCTGAGCGTGCATCACCCGGCTGGCTGGTTCGTTGCCGTTTGATACCAAGAAAAACGTCAATGAAGTGCTGCGTCAAGTGCGCGAAGATGAGCCGTCGCCACCCAGCACAAAGATCGCAACGGACAAAAAACGTCCTCGGCCAACGCAGCGAATCGGGGGAGCGAACCCAGGCAGCTTGCGAAGCTGCTTCGCGGTGATTTGGACTGGATCACCATGAAGGCGCTGGAAAAAGACCGGACCCGGCGCTACGGAACACCTTCGGAGATGGCAGCGGACGTGACCCGGCATCTCAACCATCAGCCAATTGTGGCGCGGCCGGCCAGCACCGCGTATCGCTTGCGCAAATATGCACGTCGCCACCGCATCGGCTTCATCACCGCTTCGGCATTTGTGCTGGTGCTGATTGTGGCGACCGTCGTCAGTGTCCGGCAGAGCATTCGCGCCCGGCGTGAAGCGGCCATTGCCCAGGCGGTGAACCATTTCCTGCAGAACGATCTGCTGGCGCAGGCCAGCGCGGAATATCAGTCGAGGACGAATGCCAGGCCGGATCCGAACATCACGGTCCGGACGCTGCTGGACCGGGCGGCGCAACGGATTGACGGCAAGTTTACGAACCAGCCCGAGGTCGAGGTGACGCTTCGCACCACGATAGGAAAGGCCTACATCGACCTTGGGCTCTACCCCGAGGCACGGCAGCAATTGGACCTGGCGCTGGAATTGAGCCGCCGAATGCTCGGGGCAGACGATCCCAGGACCCTCGCCGCCATGTATGGTCTCGGACGGGTTGCCTTCGGTCAAGGCAGGTATGCGGAAGGGGAAGCTCTCAATTTGCAGACCCTGGAAGCACGGCGCCGAGTGCTGGGGCCGGAGAATCCAGACACTCTGAAATCCATGACGGGACTTGCAGTGACCTATGCCTATGAAGGCAAGGACGCGCAGGCGGAATCCCTCTTCTCGCAGACGCTAGCGATCCAGCACCGCGTGTTGGGGCCGGAAAATTTCAAGACGCTCTTAACCATGAACAACCTGGCTGATGTCTATGCGTACGAGGGCAAGTTCGGACAGGCGGAGGCTCTCAACTCGCAGGCTCTGAAGACCCGCAGCCGAATATTTGGGGCAGAGGATCCCTATACTCTGGCGTCTATGCAGGACTTGGCTACCGACTACATGGAAATGGGTAAGTACGCAAAGGCGGAGGCACTCTACTCGCAGACGCTGGGGATCGAGCAACGTGTATTTGGTCCGGAAACTCACGATACGGCCGTGACTAAGTACAACATGGGTTGCCTTGAGGCGAAGCGTGGAAACAACGACAAGGCCATCGCCTGGATCAGCAACGCCATCGACCATGGGCTTCCTCCCTATGTTGACTTAGGCATAGCGGAGGACACTGATCTCGCCTCGCTTCATAATGACTCTCGATTTGCTGCCCTCGTTGCTCACGCCAAGCAGGTGGCTATGTCGAAGGACGCCCCGGTGCACTCGTCCAAATGAGCACTCTTTAGAACATTCCGGGCGAAGCCAGCCCAGCGAACCGCAGACATGATCGTGCTATTCGCATCACAGGCTTCATGACCAGAATGTTTATGTTGCCGAAGCTCGACCTCAAGTCGTTGCATGGCACCCCCCGCTTCATCTCTCTGGTCGCCTTTGCCAAACAACGTGCGGCCGCAGCCTCAAAATCGAAATAAATCTTGCCGGCAGAATTCGGACGCTACTTCTACTAACTTGCCTGCATGGTTTATCTGATGGTGGATAATCAACCACCAGATGGATGATTATCTACCTATTTTTGAATATCCGCCGCACTGCCGGGGGATGCATTGACAGGTCGCACAAAGAGCCGCCGGCAGCATTTTTTGCCATTTGGAGGCACCGTACACAGTCGTACGCGATAGGCTGAAGATCCAAGGATTTTTCTATGGAGACGTCGGGCTCTCCGCCACCCTCACCCTTACCGGATAGTTTTCAGGCGAGTTAGAAATTGAGGGCGTAGGCGGAAGCCCCGCCGCCTCCACCAGGCCATCTCCCTCGCTGCTGACGATTTAGCAGCCCCGCCCACATGCGAACTTGTGATGCCCGCAATGCGAGCGTTCGCCGACCGGCTAGTGGCAGTCAAGGCCAGCAAGCAGCGACTGCGGGTGCGTGGGGTTCTGGAAATAGGCCGCGGGGAACGGGCTTTGTTGCGGTGTGGTGAAGCGGCCGGCGAGGATTCGGTTGCCGAAGCGGCGGATGAGATCGACGGCGATGCGATTGCTGATGCGCTGCGCGATGAGGTTGCTGGACTGGCCAGGGCTGGGCGGCGTGGGCTGGCCGCGCTTGGTCTTGGGGAATTCGAGAATGCTGTCGGAGATGACGCTCACCTCAATAAACGGGACGTGATAGAGCGTTGCGGCGAGATTGGAGTACCAGTCGCCGTCTTCATCGAGTTCGCCAAAGGCGCGATGGACTTTGCGGATGAATGCGGGATTGGCAAGCCACATGGTGCTGGTGCCCTGCACACCGAAGTAAAAGATGCGGGGCGAGGAGCGCGGAAAGCGCGGGTTTACCCAGGAGTCAAAATGCGTGTGGGTGGCGACACGTGTGGCCGAGCAGGCCAGCCAGGGGAGGAGCTGCGGGTCGAGATAGAGATCGTGAAAAGGGCGATGATGGGCCTTGGTATCGAACTCGCCGCCGAGGACCTCTCCGGTTCTGGACAGAAAGAAATTGCCGAAGTCGACATTTTTTGCGCCGAGGACGATGTCGCCGATGCGCATCTGGCCGGGACCCAGGTGCGCGCCGGAGGTTCCCGCGTAGAGCACGGCCTTGATGTTGTAGTGCTCGAACATGGACTGTGCGGCGAGGCTGCGCAGCACCGGGCCGTCCGCGGGCGGAAGCACCAGCACAACGGGTACGCGCCCAATGAGTCCAAGGCGGAAGGTGAACGGGCCAAGGTGTTCGGTGGCCTGCGGTGTGAAGGCGTCCATGAGGATGCGATAGTCGGGAGGGCCGTTGGGGATAAGGACGCCGATGCGGGGGACCATGGCGCTGGAAAGACGCTGGGGTTGCGAGGGTTGGGCGGAGGCGCGGACGGCGAGGAGTGCAAGAGCAACGAGCAAGGCGGCGAGAAGCCTTGGCAGCAGGGAGCGGCGCGCGGCGGCGGATGAGGAAGGAAGCACACCGCGTAAGGTGTGGGGGCAGGTATGGGGAATCGGCATAGAGAACTCCAGGGAGAAGAAGAAAGTGCGCCTTGAGCGAATCGTGCCGAGGCGATTGGGCCATGCTGGGCTGTGGATCAATAAGCAGTTTCCGGTGAGTAATTTCCGGTTTGGCGGGGGTCCGCCGGCAATCAATGGTCGGTTACGGTCATATCCCCTCAACGGCCACGATGTCGGTGTTTGCCACCCGCTGCCTCAGCGCCTTCAGTGGTTGATACTCGGGATCGAGAAACAGGGCTTGCGCAGAGGCGAGGTCGGGGAATCGCAATATCACAAGGCGGGTTGGTTCCCAGCTGCCCTCCAGGACAACGAATTCTCCCCCGCGAACGATGTACTCCCCACCATGCTTCCGAATCAGGGCGGGAGCCTTGGCTTTGTACTCCTCGTAGCCGGCAGGATCTTTCGCATCGACGTTGACGATGACGTACGCGCTCATCTTCCGATCTCCTCCACATGCGAATCATAACAATCAGTCCTCTGCGAGGATAGTTGTGCGTGGTTGGCCGCCGACATGGGCGTTCGCATGAATTCCTGAATTATGCAGTGCTGCGCGCTTTTCGCACAAAAAAGTCCGGCCAGGATCGAGAGGTTGTTCGATCCCGGCCGGGAGTGGTTTGTTGCGGAGATTGTGTTTGCCGCGCAATGCCGGCGAGCCCGCATCTTTCGTCCGACTCAGGCCACGAACGGACGCGCCTTCGCGGGTTGTGCGTTGAGGATGAGCGTAGCCGGGGTGATGTGACCCCGGGCGTGGGCCTCGATGGTGATCTGGCCGGGTATTTTGGTGCCCTGCACGATGACCTGCGCGAGTCCGTTGAACAGGCTGCGTTTGGAACCCTTGTCGGATTCGTGGCAGTTGGGGTCGCCGTTGCCGACGCCGATGAGGGCCGCGGGGCCGGAGACGTGGAAGACGATGAGGTCGTCGGCGGTGGGGACCAGGCGGCCTTTGTCGTCGAGGGCCTCAACGCGGAGCACGGCGACGTCTTCGCCGTCGGCGTTGATGCTGGTGCGGTCCGCGGTCAGGCGAATGGAAGCGGGTTTGCCGGTGGTTTCGCGCTTGGCGGTCATGACAACTTTGCCGTTCTTTGTGCCGCGCGCTTCGATCACGCCGGGCTCGTAGTTCACCTTCCACTCAATGTGCTTGAGGTGCGGGACTTGCTTGCTGCCGAGGCTTTTGCCGTTGACGAGCAGCTCGACGGAGTCGAGGTTGGAGTGGACCCAGACGGAGATGGGCTGGCCTTCTTCGCCCTCCCAGTTCCAGTGCGGGAAGAGGTGCAGCACCGGGTCGTTGCCCCACCAGGACTTGTAGTAGAAGAAGGTGTCCTTGGGGTAGCCGCAGGTGTCGACGATGCCGAACTGCGAGCTGATGGAGGGCCATCCGTAGGGAGTGGGCTCGCCGCGATAGTCGAAGCCTGTCCATGCGAATCCGCCTGCGAGCCATGTGCGCGCGGCGTAGAAGTCCCACCAGACTTCAGCGGTCTCGCCCCATCCGGGCTGATTGACGTCATAGGCGCTGACCCAGTTGCGCATGGGGTCGGTACGATAAATGCCGCGCGTGGCGATGGCGCTGGCGGTCTCGGTTCCAATCATCGGCTGCGTGGGATGTGACTTGTGATACGCGTCGGGCGCGTCGAGATTGTAGTTGACCCCCTCCACATCGAGCGCTTTGGAAATGCCGGTGTAGTAGTTCCCATTGACCGCCGCGGTGCACAGGCGCGTGGGATCAAGCTCGTGGCTGTGGCGCACCATGTCTTCCATGACGGCGGTGCCGGACGGGTCCTTTTCCAGATACCACTCCTCGTTGCCCATAGACCAGAGAATGATGGAGGGCGAGTTGCGGTAGCGCTTGATCATGAGGGCAAGCTGTTCGAGGCCTTCAGGATTGGAACTCATCTGGCGCGTCTCGCACATCATCATCATGCCCATGCGGTCGCATGCCTCCACCCACTCGGGGGTGGGCATGTTGTGCGAGGTGCGGACGGCGTTGCAGCCCATCTCCTTGAGCACGGCCACGCGAAAGTATTGCAGGCGATCGGGAAGGGCAGCGCCGACACCGGCGTGGTCCTGATGGTTGCAGGTGCCCTGGACTTTGACCGGCTGGCCGTTGAGGAAGAAGCCCTTCTCCACGTCGAAGCGGATGGTGCGGACGCCGAAATTGACTTTCTCGCCGTCGATGGTCTTGCCGCCGGACTCGATGGTGACGATAGCGGAGTAGAGTTTCGCGTTGTCGGGTGTCCAGAGTGTGGGATTGGTGAAGCGGGTTGTGGCGGTGAAGGTGGCGGAGCCGTCGGGATGGACGGTTTGCGCGGGGGCCGATGCGGTGGCGACGACTTTCCCTTCGGGATCAAGAATCTTCCAGTGGATGCTTGCGTTTTCTGCCGCTGCTCCGGCGTTGAGGGCAACGGTGCCGAGGTCGAGAGTCGCGGTCTGGCCTTCGACGTTGGTGCGGACGTAGCTCTCCCACGGGCCCAGATGCAGGGGGTCGTGCTTGATAAGCCAAACGTGGCGGTAGAGTCCCGCGCCCTCATAGAACCAGCCGTCGCCGAAGGCGGCATCCATGCGCACGACGACGTAATTCTGCTCGCCGTAATGGAGGAAGTCGGTGATGTCGAAGCGGAATGGGGCGTAGCCGTTGTCGTTGCGGCCAATGAAGCAACCGTTTACAAAGACGAGCGCGTCACGGAACGCTCCGTCGAATGCCAGTACCACTCTGCGGCCCTTGTCGCTGACGGGAATATCGAAGGCGCGGCGATACCAGCCGACGCTGGTAGCAGGGTAGCGGCGTCCGAGCGGCTTGTAGCCGTGCGACTTCTGTTCCTCGTCCCATACGAAAGGCAGCTCAACGGCCCAGTCGTGAGGCAGATTGAGCGAATGCCATTTCGAGTCGTCGAATTTGGCGGTGGCGAATTTAAAGTTGCCGGTTTTGGCGAAGTCGCCCTGGCCCATTCCGAAGTCGAGGTCTTTGGAGGGGTCGTTTCCGTTGCCGAAGGTGAACTTCCAATCGAAGTCGAAGAGGAGTTTTTCTCGTGGAGAGACGGCGCCGGATGGCTGCCCGGCGGCGCTTGCAAGCACGGCGTTGGCCTTGGCGAAGGCGTTGGAAGCGATGGCGGTGGATGCGGAAAGGGCCAGCCCGGAGAGAATCAATTCGCGGCGATTGATAGTTGGCATGGTTCAACCTTTGGATGATTTAGTGGACGGTTTTTTAAGCCCATCGAAGTATAGTGCATGGCAGCTTTTGCGTGTAAAGCACACGTGCGGAAGGGCGAGGATGTAAGGTAGAAGCATCTGCCTGAATGGTTATGTATGAAGTCACTTCTACTTTCTGAATACAGTCATCTTGAAATTGCCGATCTGCCGGTTCCTTCGGTCGGGACGAATGACGTTCTGGTGAAGGTGGAGGCGTGCGGCATCTGCGGCAGCGATGTGCACGGCTACGACGGAACCTCAGGGCGGCGCATTCCACCCATTGTGATGGGGCATGAGGCCGCAGGGACGGTGGCCGCGCTGGGCAGCGAAGTGATGGGCTTGCAGGAAGGCGACCGCGTCACGTTTGACTCTACTGTGTATTGTGGGCGCTGCGAATACTGTGCGCGCGGCGAAGTGAATTTGTGCGAGAGCCGGCAGGTGGTGGGCGTTTCCTGCGGCGACTATCGACGGCATGGAGCCTTCGCGGAGTTTGTCGCAGTGCCGCAGCACATTCTGTACCGGCTGCCGGATGTGATCTCGTTTCCTGAAGCGGCGATGCTGGAGGCCGTGTCGGTCGCGCTGCACGCGGTGCGGCTTTCGCCCATGGATGGTGCGAAGACTGTGCTGGTGATTGGCGCGGGTATGATCGGGCTGCTGACCATGCAGGCGGCCAAGGCGGCTGGGTGCGAGCGTGTGCTGATTGCGGACGTGGATGCGTCACGTTTGAAGCTGGCGGAACAGGTGGGAGCAGACCATACTCTGCATGCGAGCGGGGCTGAGCTGATTGCGGAGGTCCTGCGGCTGACCGCAGGGCAGGGCGTGGACGTGGTGCTGGAAGCTGTAGGCCGGGCAGAAACCGTGGCGGCTGCGATTGATTGCGTACGCAAGGGCGGAGCGGTGACACTGATAGGGAACATTACGGCGGAAGTCGCGCTGCCGCTGCAAAAGGTGGTGACGCGGCAGGTGCGGTTGCAGGGATCATGCGCTTCGGCGGGCGAGTATCCTGAGGCGATTGCACTGATTGCGAGCGGGAAGATTCGGGTGAAGCCGCTGATTACGGCCGTGGCGTCGTTCGAAGACGGACCGAGCTGGTTTGCGCGTCTGCATGCGCGCGAGCCGAATCTTATGAAAGTGATTCTGACTCCGAACGAGATATGAGCGATTCTCTCTTTGATCTGACAGGGCAGGTTGCAATTGTCACGGGCACAAGCCGCGGACTGGGGCAGTGCTTTGCGCGTGCGCTGGCGCGCTCCGGAGCCGACCTGGTGCTGACCAGCCGCAAGCGCGAAACGCTGGCCGCCTTTGAAGCGGAGATCAAGGCAATGGGCCGGAGAGTCGTGTCACTGGAGCTGGACGTGCGCAACCACGAAAGCATAGAGCGAATGGTGGTTGATGCGGAGGCTGCCTTCGGCCAGATTCATATTCTGGTGAACAATGCGGGATGCAATGTGCGCAAGCCCGCGCTGGATGTGACCTGGGACGACTGGAACCAGGTGCTGGAGACGAATCTGCGGGGGATGTTCTTTACTTCACAGGCGGTGGCGCGGGGCATGATTGCGCGAGGCTATGGCCGGATTATCAACATTGGCTCAGTGACCAGCGTGTTTGGCTATGCGGGGCTGGCTCCGTATGGCGCGAGCCGCGGCGGCGTGCGCCAGATGACGATGAGCCTGGCGGACGACTGGGGCCGGCATGGCGTGACGGTGAACTGCCTGGCTCCGGGCTGGTTCGAGACGAACCAGAACAAAGTGCTGTATGAGAACGAAGAGTGGGTGCGCTACCTGGTGGACCGGATTCCAGTGAAGCGCCCCGGCGAACCGCGCGATCTGGAGAGCGCGGTGGTGTTTCTGGCCGCGGAGTCGAGCCGCTACGTTACCGGGCAGACGCTGCTGGTGGACGGCGGCATTTCCACCGGCGCAATGCGCGCGACGGTTGCGCAGCCGGATAAGCAGAAATAGCAAGCGAAGGATGGATCCGCGCGCACAGGGCGGAGTGAAGATTTCGCCCTGCGCCGGGATTGTTTTGCGTCACTACTGCACTTTCTTCAATTGCGTGACTACTGCACCTTCTTCAACAGAAACAGCGCGGCCTGGAAGTCTCCGTGGAGATCCGGGCTGAGTCCCTTCGACATCCAATAGGCGCCGCTGGCGGAGGCCGGCGTGCCGGGATAGGCTTTGCCGTCAAGCGCTTGCATGGAGTAAGTCGCGTGGGGGTCGAGCCCGCGCAGAAAGACCTGCGGGTACGGATAACCCATCTGGCTGGAGTGGAGAAAGGCGAAGACCACGGCCTGGCTGCGATCGCGCGCAACGGATTCGGTGACGGAGTGTTCGCTGCCGTGGAGCGGCGAGATGAGGCGGTAAAGGTCGCCGCGCTGCACGATGGGCCGGATCATCTTGTATTGCGCGATCATCTTCTTTGCGGTCGCGAAGTCCTCCGGCGTCCACTTGCTGAGGTTTGCGCCGACGCCGAGCGAGCCCTGCATGGAGGACAGGAAGCGGTACTCAAGCGAAGTGGTGCGGTTGTTGGCCCAGCTGGGCGAGTCGGTGACCCAGGCCATCATGACTCCGGGTGTGTAGGCGTAGGTGAATCCATTCTGGATGCTGAGGCGATCGAAGGGGTCGGTGTTGTCGGAAGTCCAGACCTCGTCGGTATAGTGCAGGATGCCGAGATCGACGCGGCCGCCGCCGCCGGAGCAGTCTTCAATTTCGACGTTGGGATGGCGCGCGCGCAGCTCGGCAAGAATGGAGTAGAGGTTGTCGATGAATTTGACGTAGACCTGCTTTTCCTTGTCGGGAGCGACGGCGGGCCACCCGGGCTCAGACCAGTTGCGGTTGTAATCCCACTTGAGGAAAGAGATGTCGTTGTCGGTGAGCAGCTTGTCGAGGAAGTTGAAGACGAAGGCGCGTACATCGGGACGCGCGAGGTTGAGGACGAGCTGGTTGCGGCCTTCGGTGCGCGGGCGTCCGGGGAAGTTGAGGACCCAGTCCGGATGCTTGCGGTAAAGGTCGCTGTTGGGATTGACCATCTCCGGCTCGACCCAGAGTCCGAAGTGCATTCCGAGCGAGTGGACCTTGTCGATGAGCGGCTTGAGGCCGTGCGGAAATTTTTTGGGATTGACCCACCAGTCGCCCAGGCCGGCGTGATCGTCATTGCGCTCGCCGAACCAGCCGTCGTCCATGATGAAGCGCTGCACGCCGATGCTGGCAGCCTTTTCCGCGAGAGCCTCCTGCCCGGCTTCATCGACGTGAAAGCCGGTTGCTTCCCAGGAGTCGTATACGACCGGACGCAGCTTGGGATGCGGCGCATGGGGGAGGATGGTGCTGATTTCGAATCGGTGGAGAAGCCGGGACGCGCCGCCGATGCCGTGATGCGAGAAGCCGCCGTAGAAATACGGTGTTTGCAGTTTTTCTCCGGGAGCGAGCCGGTAGCCGAAGTCGAAGGGGTTGTAGCCGCCGGTGACGCGGACCTGGCGGAGTTCGTTCTGCTCCACGGCGATCTGCCAGGAGCCGCTCCAGCCAAGCGCGCCGAACCACACGTCGCCGTGGTCCTGGTCGGGCTGCTTGCCACGTTCGATAGCGAACCATGGATTGTTCTGGTGGCCGGTGGATCCGCGCCGGCTCTCGAGCACAATTTTGTTCTCGTGAATGGGCTGGTCCTGCACATGAAATTCTCCGGCCCAACGTCCGGCGAGGGAGATGAGATGGTAGTTGGTTCCGCGCGGGAGGTTCCAGGTGCCGGAGAAGGCTTCTTCAATGGTGAAGGGTTTCTGGGTCTTGTTCTGAATGGTTGCGCGGCGGCGCAGGATGCCGGTCGCGGGATCGATGTGGTATTCGAGCGTGACGTAGATATCGAGCGAAATGTCCTTCATCACGATGGTCAGCGTATCGCCGTTGACGGCGTGCGAGGCGTAGTGCAGAACCAGGTCGCGATTGCCATTGGGGAAGGTGATCTTGATGTCGGGCGTGTAGTAGAGTCCAGAGCCCCAGCCGACATACTCGGCGGGCGTGGTGTTCACCGGCAGCTCGAAGGAGGCGACGGGCTGCGCCTGCTGCGGCTGCGGGAAAGGATCGTTCGCGCCCAGCTCGCGGCCCCAGTAAATGGATTGCAGCGCGCCCTTGTTGTTGACGCCGAAGATGTAGGAGACGCCGCCTCCGTCGATGCGAAAGACGTGGGTCTGCGCGTTGTAGCGGATCGCGGGCGCGGCATCGGCGGCATGCGCGAGGCAGGGCACGAGGAGGCAAAGCGCGGCGACGAGTGCAAGCGGTTTCAGGAACAAGCCGGAAAAACGGCTTCCGGCACTGGTATGGGGGCGTTGTCTGGGATCGATTCTATGTGTCATGGCTCAACCGACCAAACATTATCACACTCGATGAAGGCTGAGCCGGGAACGCATTTCGACAGCGGCCGCGCGATCGTGGTTAGAGCGTTTTGTCCGCGAGTGTGAGCGCGAGGCGAAGCAGATTTTCGCGCATCGGCATGGGCAGCGGCCCAAGATTTTCCGGCGTGGTCGCGGGAGCTTTATCGAGGACCTGCTCGATTCGCTGGGTGTTGAGAACGTCATGCGCGCTGGAGTTGCTGAAGCGGTGGAGAACGTCTTTGGCTTTGGCGATCTGCCCGGTCTCAAAGTAGAAGACGCCGAGCATGGAGTAGCTGCCGGGCCACTCGGGGAGCAGGTCGAGAGCTCGCTCAAATTGCGTGCCCGCTTGTGCTGTCTGTCCATCCAGGACGGAAGTGACGCCAAGTCCCCAAAGGACCTTTCCGGAGGCAGGGACGCGGGACTGCCCCTGCAAAAGCGTCATTCTCGCGTCGTCGACTTTGCCTTCGCGAAGCTGGAGCAGGGCGAGCGAGAGGTAGTTCTGATCGCTGTCGGGGCTGCGTGTGATGGCGCTGCGATACATCTCCTCGGCGCGGGTGAGGTTGCCGAGGTGCGCGTAGATGTCGGCGACGAGCGCGAGGTAGGAGTTGTCGTGTCCCTGGGCTGAGATATGCTGCGCGGTGTTGAGCGCATCGGTGTACAGACCCTTGCGGAAGTATGCGTTGGCGAGATCGAACCTGACGTCGTCGGAGTCCGGCTTCAACTGCAGGGCAGACTGGAACTGCGTGATCGCGTCGTCGTAGAGGCGATAGCGGGCGAGCAGGACGCCGACTCCGGTGAGCGTGCGGTAGTCGCCCGTCTTGACCTTGACGAGCTGCGCGATGGCGCCGCGGGCGTTGTCGATCTGGCCGGAGCGCAGGTAAGCCTGCGCGAGCATGTACAAGGCTTCGGGCTGATTGGGATGCTTCTTCAACTGCCCCTGAAGATCGGATACGTCCTGCTGATTGCGGGCATGCGCTGAGAGCTTGGAGCGATTGTCGAGGTAATCGAACAGGTCCTCATAGGCGAAGGTTTTTGGGGCGGCATTTTTTGACAGAGCTTGAAACTTAGCCAGGTCGCGTTTGGAGGCGTCTGGCTTATGCAGCTCACGTTCGACCATCGCGAGTTTGTAATATCCGGTGACCGGGTTGCGGGCCACACGGATGTAGCGCTTGAGCAGTTGCTCGGCCTCGGGGAGTTGCCTGGCCTTGATGCGCAAAGTGGCCAGATGCAGCAGGGCGTTCGGGAAGTTGGGGTCTGTGCGCAGGACCTTCTCGTACATGTTTTCCGCGGTCGTGTCATTACCCTTCTGCTGGGCAATGTAGCCGAGATTGAAGAGGCAAAAACTATTGCCGGGGTCAAGCTTGAGCCCGTTCTCGAAATCCTGCAGGGCCTGATCGAATCTGCCGAGAGAGGCATGCGACAAGCCAAGAAATCCGTAGGCACGCGCGGAGGGCTGGATGGCGACGACCTGCTGAAACACCGCCATGGCCTTGTTGACATTATCAGATCTGAAGTAGCTCTGGCCAAGCGCGGAGAGCAAGGCCGCATTGTGCGGCGCGATGGCGAGACCCTTTTGCAGCAGCGGGATCGCGTCTTCATAGTAGCCCTCGGCGATGCTCACCTGGGCCATCAGCAGGATGATGTCCGTGTTCTTCGGCGCGAGCGCATGCGCGCGCACCAGACTGTTGAGCGCGTCGAGTGGGCGGGACTCCTTCGAATAGGTTTTGCCCATCAGATACAGAGCGTCCGCGGAGTTGGGTTGGCGCGCTATCGCCTGCGAAAGTTCAAGCTCGGCCTTTGGGTAGTTGCCGTCGAGCAGGTAGGCCTGACCGAGGCTGTAGAGAATGTCGAATCGTCCCGGTGTGAGCGCGTCGGCCTTCTCCAGCTCAAGCGCCGCAGGCTTGTATTGGCCCGCCGATGCAAGCAGGATGCCGAGCGAGAAGTGCAGCTTGACGTCCGTCGGGTGCGTGGCGGAGAGGTGGGTAGCGAGATGGAGCGCGTCGGTGGTGCGCTGGGCTCCAAGATAGGCCCGGACCAGGTTGAGCTCGGTCGCCGTGTCGCGCGGGCGGACACGCTCGAAATAGGGGATGGCTTTGGCAGGCTGGCGCTGGGCCATGAGCAGGAGGCCAAGGTTGTAGTTGCCATCGCGACTGGCTGGGGCAAGGCGCAGGGCGGAGCGGAACTGCTGCCCGGCCAGGCCGGGCTTCTTCTGTGCGAGGTAGAGATTGCCAAGGTTGATGTGGGTTTTGGCGGAGTGGGGCGCGAGCTGAAGAGCCTTTTGGAATGCAGCGAGCGCATCCGCGTAGTCGCCTTGCTGACTCTCCACAATGCCGAGCAGGTTGTAGCCGTCTGCGCTGGACGGGTGCTGTTTGAGCTCTGCGATGAGCTGGGCTTTGGCGCGATCGAGTAGGCCCTGATGCATCAGCGTCTGGGCTTTGGCGAAATAGTCCGGCTGTTTATGCCGCTTCTGCGGAGCGGCCGTCGCATGAGCAAGAGATGCCGTCACGAACAGGCTGCACAGAGTGGCTGCGCGCAGGCAGGACACAATAGTTCCGGTACGACTTGGATGCAGGATGTGGCGGTTCAACTCGGTGGCCCTTTCGCGCCGCGGTACAGCGCGGTCATTTTAGCATCTGCAATGCCTGCAAAGCGGCGGGGTTGGCGGGATCGATATGCAGCAGATCGTGGATGACCTGCCTGGCCTGCGCCGTCTCGCCCTGCATGGCATAAAGGCTGGCGAGATTGAGGTATGACTGGTCGAAGTCCGGCACGCGGCGAATGCAGGTTTTGAACTGCGCTTCGGCTTTTGGATAGTCCTGCACGTGGACATAGAGGACGCCGAGGTTGTTCAAGGCTTGCGGATAGTCCGGATTGAGCTCGATTGCTTGTTTTAGATATTGCTCCGCAAACTGCGTCTGGCCCAACTGCGCGCCAAGCATGCCAACGCTGTAGTTGATTTCGGAATTGTTGGGGTCGATTTGGAGAGCCTGGGCAAGAGACTGCTCCGCCTTCTTGAAGTCACCCTGCCGGCGATACACATTTCCAAGATTGAGCAGAGCGGTTGCGTAGTCCGGGCGGAAGGACAAGGCCTGCTGGAAATCGTGAATGGCTTCGTCTGCTTGTCCCTGCTGGGCTGCGATCATGCCAAGGTTGTTCCAGGCTTCGGGGTAGCTGGGGCGCAGCTTTACGGTCTTCTCCAGATATATGCGCGCCTGATTGAGGTCGTCTCTGCGAAGGCTGAGCGTGCCGAGGTTGTAATAGCCTTCGGCGCTATCCGGCTTGGCGGCGACAACCTGGCGGAAGGATTCCTCGGCCTGATCGTAGTAGCCATGCTGAAACATGGCGACGCCGTAGGTGAAGTCATTGCGGATGAATACGTCCTGTACAAGCTGCCCGCGGAACGGGAGAGCCTTGCGCATGCGCTCAGCCGTCGTGGTGGGGATAGAGCCTACATCCTGGCGAAGCTGCCGTGGGCTCGCTGTGCCCTGATAGACCTTGACGATGAAGCCGTCCTTGTCGAGGAGGAACGAGGCGGGGATGGGCAGGTCGCGGCGGCGGTCGAAGAGGTAGCGGTAGATGATGTTGTAGACGCCGGCGATTTCCTGCGTGGCGAAGAGGACCGGGAAAGGGAAGTGGGCGCTGCTTGCAATGGATCGCGCGGCGGAGAGCTTGCTGGGGTCGTCGAGGTTGATCGCGAGGATTTGAAGTCCAGCCTGCCGCAGTGCGGATGCCTCCTGCTTGAGGCGTTGCAACTGTTCGAGACTGTTCTTCGACTTTGCCGACCAGAAGGTGAGCAGCACACCGTTGCCCTGATACTGCTGGAGCTGATGTGCGGTTCCGTCGAGGGCCGGGAGCGAAAACACGGGCGCGTTGAGCGGCTCGATCAGCCAGGTCTCGACCCGCGACGGCAAGGGCGCAGGTTTGAGGGCCGGGCCGGGCTTTGTGTAGGCGGGTGGCGGCGCGACAAATGGTTTGGCCGTGAATGTTGCGCGGCCCTCTTCCAATTCGATGCGATGGTTCGCGGGCAGATTTGAGAAGTGCTGGACGAGGCCGTTTGGCCAGCGCACGGTGGCGCGGATGCCGGACTTCGTCTCTCCAATGCCGAAGAGGACCTCCTTCGAGTGCTGCGAAAGGAAGCCTGAACCGGCCTGGAGGTATTTTGTCTGGTGCAGATGGCCGGCTTCGATGGTGATGGCGGTTCCTATCGCATCGCGGTTGCTGGTGTGTCCTCGCAGGCGAAAGGCGATGGAGTTGCCGATGTTTTCGAGCACATTGTGCAGTACGCGCAATTGCGGCGCGTTTCTGTTTTTGAGGATGACCTCGAGCCGTCCGTCATGATCGATGTCGGCGAGCACGAAGGCGCGTCCATCGTCGGGAAAGTCCAGGCCCGAGGGGCCGGAAATTTCTGCGAAGCTACCGTCGCGGTTGTTCACGAACATGACGTTGCGCGCGTAGCCGTGCCAGGTGTTGTCGGAGCGGATGAGCTCGTTGATGGCATTCCATCCGTGTTCGTAGGCCGGCGAAGAGCGGGCGTCGTCGGGAGATTTGGCCACGACCTGGCGCCAGAAGAAGCTGGCGAGGTCGGTATGGTCCGGTCCGGAGATGTAGCCGTTCGTGACGTAGAGATCGGGATAGCCGTCATGGTCGAAGTCCCAGAAGTCGGCGCTCCATGACCAGCGGCCCATCTCGACTCCTGACTTCCGGCCAACATTGTCGAACTCGCCGTTGCCGAGGTTCCGATAGAGTGCGTTTCCTTTTGCGTGACGCTGGTAGAGCGCGCGGATCGATTGCGGAGCCTCAGAGTGAAACTGCTTCTGCTCGGAGACGCGCTGGCCGGCCGCCTCCCACATGCTGGGAACGTAGACGTCCTGGAGGCCGTCGTTATCAAAGTCTGACCAACTGCAGCCCATGCCGGCGCCGACACCTTCGATATGCGCTTCCTTGGAGACAACGGTGAAGGTGCCATTACCGTTGTTGCGATAGAGCTGCGACGTGCCGAAGTCATTGGCGACGAAGAGGTCGGGGTGCCCGTCTGAGTTGTAGTCGCCCCAGGCGCAGGCAAAGCCATAGCGGTCGTTGCTTGCGTTCATTCCTGATGTCTGGGTGGTCTCGACGAAGTTTCCGTCGCCTTCGTTGTGGAAGAGGCAATTTGGCGGGCCGTTCTGCGCGTCGTAGTAGGGCACCGGATAGTGGTACTGATCGAGGCCGAGGTAGTACATGTACGTGCAGAAGTAGACGTCGAGGCGCCCATCGCGGTCGTAATCGGCTATGGCCGCGTGGGTGAATGAGCCTTGCGGCTGCTTTGCGAAACGGAACGCGTCAGGTTTGCGCCGGAAGGTTCCGTTGCCTTGATTGAGAAAGAGAATTGGGCCCGTGCCGCATACGACGAGAAGATCCTGGAGTCCAACATTGCGGAAGTCCGCGAAGAGCGCGCATGCGGTGTTGTCGAGGACGTCGACGCCTGCTTTCTCCGTCACGTCTTCGAAGGCGCCGTCGCCACGGTTACGGTAAAGCCGATTGGGAAGGCCGGCCGGCTGGCAGATGTAGAGGTCGTCGAAACCGTCGTTATCGAAATCACCGGCGGCAATGCCGGTGTTGTTATAGAGATCAATGCCGCTGGCTCCGTCAAGGACTGTACGCCAATAGTCCGCGCCGTGGAGCATCTGGCTTTTGTACGACGGCACAGTGCCGAAAGCCTGCGCGGAAACATCGACAAAGACAGGACCGTTTGCGATGGCGACGGTTTCTTCCAGCATCTCCCAGCGGTGCGCTGTCCAGGCGCCAGAGCTGTCGCGCGACCACTCGGATTCCCACGATCCGACGCGCTCTTCTCGATGACCATCATGGAAGCTGGTGACGAGGTCGTAACGCGTCTGGGTGCGAACGGCCAGTGGAGAGTCACCGATTTGCTCGATGCTGTAGATCTGGAACTCCGCTGTTTCCACGCGCGCAGCATGTCCGAGCCAGGTTTGTATCCCGCTGAGGAAGCGGGCGCGGCCCGCGACCGGCGCGGAGTCATACTGCCGCTTCACGATATCGACGCCGTAGCCATTCCGCAGTTTAGTTTCCCTGACCGAAGAAAGCGGAGAGGCGACGACGGAAGGATTGAGGAATTTTTCCAGCGGCTGCGAATCGCGAACGGAAGCCTTGAGGCCGTGACCCCACGCATGCAGGAGGGATTCAATTTCAGAAGCGTATTTTTCCGTTGGATAGCCGTCGGAGCCAGGAGCGACGAGGCGAAGGATGTCTGCCAGTTGGGATTTCTGGGGATAGTGGGGCGTAAGGCGAATGTCCGCGAAGGGGAGGGCTGGATCCCTCGTGGCGGGGTTTTCAAGTTGGCCGAAAAGCAAGGAGGCCCGGAATATGGGCGCGATTGTAAAAGCTACCGGCGCTAATCCGATGCTTTTGAGGATTGACCGTCGTGAAATGGGGTCGTTTTTGCTGCCGGGCATCATTCCTTGGGTACGCAAAGCCTATAGGCGCCCGGCTGAGAGCCGGCATAGTGGAAAAAGAATAGCACGAGAGCGCAGGAGCAAGTCCAACGGAGACAGTGGTTGGGGCGGCAGTTTCGAGGATTTTTCAGGGAATTTGGGCTGTGTAGAGATAAATCTACAACTTTTGGTTGACAAGAAATCCATGGCTGTAATACTGTTGCAGCGTTCACAATGTAACCGCTTACTTAGCGGCCGAAATTTATACTTTTGGCCGTGGACCGTGCAAGGCGGGGGATCTGGCTGATTAAGATCCGGCGCATTGGTGATTGCTGTATAGAGCGGGGCGTACGACGGTAATTGCATTAAAAAAAGTTTAGACACGCAAACAGAAATAAGTAGTCGGAGGAATTTATAGAATGGCCAGAAATCGCAACTCCTTCGCTTGGATAAGAAGATTGAGTTTCATCCTGATCGCCTGCCTGGGCGTAGCGGTATCCGCTCAGTACGTGCTTGGTCAGGTGGATGAAGGCACAATCACCGGAACGGTAGCGGACACCACAGGTGCGGTCGTTCCGGGCGCGCAGGTAACGCTGCTGAACACAGACGTCGGTTTGAAGTTGGAAGCCAAGACGAACAGTTCCGGCGCTTATACCTTTACACCGATCAGAATCGGGCACTACACGGTAACAGCCACCGCGAAAGGGTTCGCGAAAACCACGCAGTCAAACGTCACGCTGCAAGTTGCGCAGGTGCTGCAGGTTAATATTCAACTCAAGCCCGGAGCTGCGAGTGAGACGGTAGAGGTGACCAGCGCTCCGCCGCTGATGCAAACTCAGGATGCCTCGGTGGGCCAGGTCATCGGCTCAAAAAGCGTGAATGACCTGCCACTCAACGGGCGCAATTTTACGTTCCTGGCGCAGTTGGCTCCTGGCGCGCAGAGTGCTCAGGCAGATACCCGCGGCAATGCAGCCAGCGGCGCTTTTTCGGCCAACGGTCTCCGTCCCGCACAGAACAACTACCTGCTGGATGGCATTGACAACAACTCCGACACGGTTGACTTCCTGAACGGGACCAACTTTGTTGTGCTGCCGCCGCTGGACGCGATTCAGGAATTCAAGGTGCAGACGGCGGACTTCAGCGCGCAGTATGGCCGCGTCGGCGGCGCCGTTTTGAACGCAACCATCAAGTCCGGAACGAATCAGATTCACGGTGCGATGTGGTGGTTCTTGCGCAACCGTGTTCTGGATGCATCCGACTGGTTTGAAAACTACAATCACATCCCCAAGGGAGCGCTCCAGCAGAACCAGTTTGGCGTTTCGATGGGCGGTCCTTTCATCAAGAACAAGCTCTTCTTCTTCGGCGATTATGAAGGTCTGCGGCGCGTGCTGGGCACGGCGTTGACCGGTGCAGTGCCAAGTGCGCTTGAAAGGAACAGCGGCTATACGAACATGTCTGATCTGATTGCCGCGCAGTCGAGTTCGGCTCCTTTGACGGACGACCTGGGGCGCTCTATTCCTCAGGGCACCGTGATGGATCCCGCTACTACAAGATTGGTTACAGCGGGATCCACGGACCCGGTATCCGGGCTCACGGCGACTTCGACGGGTTATGTACGCGATCCGTTTACCTCGTCTTGCGGCGCCACCCCCCCGGGTGGAGTCTATTCTGTTTCTTCCTGCCCGGACCTTAACCAGATTCCGGCGAATCGTCTGGATCCGAATGCGGTCAGCCTGATGAAGCTGTATCCGTCGCCGACGTCGTCGAATATTAGTTCGCTGTTCTCCAACTATGCATCGAATCCGAACCTGTTTGAGCATCGCAATGCGTTTGATATTCGTATCGACTACGAAGCTTCAGCTAAGAATCAGGTCTTCTACCGTGTGAGCTACGTAGACGACCCGCAGTATATTCCTGGAATATTCGGTGGCGTCGCAGACGGCGGTGGATTCCAGCAGGGTATTCAGACGGCGAAGTCCTATCAGCATGCCGCAGCGTGGACCCATGTATTCAACTCGAACACAATCAACGTACTTCGTGCGGGTCTGAACCACCTGCACACGACCCGTTTCGGCCCGGTGGGTTCGCAGCTTGGCATTCCTGGGCAGTACGGGATACAGGGCATTCCCCAGGTTCCGGAAAATGGCGGTCTGCCATCGTATGGTATTGGCGGATTGGCCACCCTGGGCAGCAATGCCTTCCTCCCTTCGGACGAGATCAGCCAGACGCTCCAGCTCACGGATGATTTCACGAAGATCTGGGGCAATCACAGCTTCAAGATGGGCATCGAATCACAGCGCATCAAATTCGATACGTTGCAGCCGGGATTCTCGCGCGGCAACTTCGACTACAACGGTCAGTATGCGGACGTTCCGACGTATACCAGCGGTAACCTGGGACGCGCGCAGTTCCTGCTGACGCCGATGGCAGCAACAGTACCGAATGGTGTGGATTACTCAGGCGGTTCGGATTCGATCAACGCTTCCAACATCAACACGACGTATGACTACAAGACCTACACGGCCATGTATTTTGAAGATGACTGGAAGGCCACAAACAATCTGACCCTGAACCTCGGACTTCGCTGGGACTACTTCAGCCCGATTCAGGAGACGAACGGCGGACAAGCGAACTTTGTACCAAGCGCGTTGAACAACGGGACTCCGACGTACCTGATTCCCGCCACGGGCAAGGACAATCGGACGCTCTCGTCGACCGCGAACAATCCATCCTTGAACGGCAACGGATTTGTTGATCTCCTCGCCCAGGACGGGATCGTCCTGGAGAGGACCAACAAGTACGGGCGCGGCCTGATGCAGGTCCAAAAGAACAACTTTGCGCCACGTCTGGGCTTTGCCTACGAGGCGCGTCCGGACTTGGTGGTGCGCGGCGGTTTCGGAATATCCTACAACTCGTTTGAGAACCAGGGGTATGGGCCGAACATCGGTGAGAACTATCCCTTTGTGTATAACTTCTCGTACGGTCCGCAGGTACCGGCCAACAGTCCCGACGGACTGCAACAGGTGTCTCCGATCGGCTATAACACGCCGTGGCAGGGATGCTCAAACGCGACTCCTGGCGGGACCTATACGCTGGAGTCGGGTCTTTCCTGCATCGTGTTTTCGCCGTCTGACGTGAATGCGAAGGGCCTGGGTCTGCAAGGAGCCCAGTTCAACTGGAAGACTCCACGGACCATGAGTGCGAACCTTACGGTGCAGTACTCGATCAACCGTAGCCTGACTGCGCAGGCGGCGTATGTGTTCACGCATGCGGACAACCTGCAGGTAGGCACGAGTAACAACAACGTAAGCCAGATACTCGATGCGAATGCAAGTACGACGAATGCAGTTCCATTCCCTGACTTCTCGCACGGTATGAGTTACCAGGTAACCGCAGGCGCTAGCACCTATAACGGTCTGCAAACAAAACTCGAAGAGCAATATTCGAATGGGCTTACCTTCCTGGTGACCTACACCTTTTCGAAGACGCTGTCAGATGCCGGTGATCTGCTGAATGGTGGAAGCACAGGCGGCCAGCGCGCGCCGTCGGTGCCGGGACTCGGTCTGAACTTTGATCGTTCACTGGCCAACTTTGATATCCGGAACGTGTTCCACTTCAGCGGTGGGTACGAGCTGCCGATCGGGCGGGGCAAGAACTACCTGCACGATATAGGAAGAACGGAAAACTTCCTGATTGGAGGGTGGGCCATCAACTGGATTGCTACTCTGCAAGGCGGCCAGCCGCTTAACTTCGGCTGCGCCAACGGGACGGCTGCCGGCCTGGGCTGCAACGATCTGCTAACCGGCGATCCGAAGCTCGGCCTGCACAAGGACTCCAATGGAGTGCTGAACTGGATTGGCAACCCGAGCGCCTTCAATCAGCCTTGCGAACTGGGTGTGAATCCTCCTACGCCAACCGGTTGCGTACCCCTGACGGGTTCCGCAGCTCTCGGCCAGCGTCCGGGGCAGATTGCAGGACCGCCCTTCAAGCGGCTTGACTTCTCGACATTCAAGAATGTCAAGATCAATGAACGGTGGTCGGCACAGTTCAGGGCTGAGTTCTTCAACATCCTGAACCATCCGAACTTCAACGCCCCGAACTTCGGTGGCAACGGCGTTGTTTCAATCGGCGGTTCCGGAAACTACCAGAGTTCAACATTCGGCGAAATCGGGTCCACTCGCGACAATCCATACGATCCGCGACAGATCCAGTTCGCTCTGAAGTTGTACTACTGATATCACGCGGTAAAGCCCGGGAAATGCATGTCCACCACGGCGTGCATTTCCCGAGCGCATTTTGATAGGCTGAATGCTCACGCGGCGAATTCGGAGGTGGTTGTGAGCAGCGCAAATCGGCTTACGGTTTTCCTCCTGGGTGCACTCCTGGCCTGGACGGCTCAACCGGCAGCCGCACAAAACCAGCAGCAAAAACTGAACCAGAAATTTGAGACCGCAGTGGCTGCATACAATGCGGAGCATTATGGACAAGCTGCATCTGAGCTTGAAAGGCTCCTGCCGGATGTGCCCAAAAGCTTTGAAGCGCATGAATTGCTGGGGATGGTGTACGCTGCCCAGTCCCGCGACGGGGAAGCCATTCATCAATTAGAGATAGCTGTACGACTGAAGCCGAACTCGGCTGCCGCGAGAACAAATCTGGCCGCGAGCCTGTTTCATGCAAAGAAGATTGGGCCCGCCGGAGTGCAGTTCAGGAAAGCGCTCGAGCTGGAACCCAACGACTACAGCGCCAACCATAACCTGGCGGAGTTCTACATTCATTCCGGAAAGATCGCGGAGGCGCGACCGCTGCTTGCCAAAGCGCAGCTAATCAAACCGGGCGCCTACGATAACGGATACGACCTGGCGATGGCAGATTATCTTTTGGGGCATTATGGCGCAGCGCGCGCGGACGTTCAGAGCATACTGCGCGAACGAAATTCGGGAGAACTGCATAACCTTCTGGGGCAGATCGACGAGAAGGACGGGAAGTATGTAGCGGCAGCCAACGAATTCGAGTCGGCGGCGCACATCGATCCGAGCGAAGAGAACATATTTGCATGGGGCAGCGAGCTGCTTCTGCATCGCACCTATGAGCCGGCGGTCGAAGTATTTGGAGCCGGCGCCAGGCGATATCCAAATTCGATTCGGTTGCAGATTGGGCTGGGGATGGCATATTACGCGCGCGGGCTCTACCAGGATGCGATGACGGCACTGATGCGGGCGATCGATTTGAAGCCTACCGCCCCGCTGGGATATCAGTTCCTGTCCAAGGCATACGAAAGCTCTCCGAAGCAGGCGAGCGAGGTCATTCAGCGATTCCAACACTATGCGGAACTGGAGCCGGACAACGCCAAGGCGCAATACTACTACGCAGTAAGTTTATGGAAGGGCAAGCAACTGGAGAACTCCAGCCTGGACGTTCCGAAGGTCGAGGGGCTTTTAAAGAAGGCGATTGCGCTGGACGGATCCCTGGCGGATGCTCATCTACAGCTCGGCAACTTGTACGCGGATCAACACGAATATAAGAGATCGATTCCAGAGTACCGGCGTGCGCTACAACTGGATCCCAGCCTCTCGGACGCGCATTACCGGCTGGGCACCGATTATGTTCATGTGGGACAAAAGAGTCTTGCGCGGAAGGAGTTTGGTCTTTATCAAACGCTGCGGTCGCGGCATATGGCTGAGACAGACAAGGAAAGAGCGGCGATTGAGCAATTCGTAGTTTCCTCAAGGAGCGGTCCGCCAGCAAAGCCATGACGATAGGCGTAGTCTTGCTCTGCAGCATGGGCATAGGATGGAGTACTTACCGGGAAGAGATGTTTTATGAGTGAACAGATATTCAACGGAACAGGCATGAAATATCGCGGTCAGTCCATGAACCCGGCGGAGATTGCGGCACATCTTGGACGCACCCGGCGGGATTTTCTGCGCACCGCCGCGGGACTGAGCCTGGGAACTGCTTTGATAGGGACGGGGCCGCTGCTTCGCGCTGAGTCGAGACGGAGAAAGCGGAAGGTCATTGTTATTACGTTTGGTGGCGGCGCTCGCGATCAGGAGACCTTTGCTCCTGAGGGACAGGAGAACATTCCGCATCTGATGCATGAGCTGATTCCGCAGTCGAGTTTTTTCACGCGGATGACAAACCACGGCATACTAGGACACTACGTAGCCACCGCGAGCCTGGCGACCGGGGTGTACGAGACATTGAACAATTTTGCGGCGATTCCGCCGCATCATCCCACGGTATTTGAGTATTTTCGCAAGGACCTGAAGCGTCCTTCCTCGGATGCATGGGTGGTTGCGCCGAGCAACGGATTCAATCGCATTGGACAGAGCGATGCCCGTCACTATGGCGATGGCCTGGGCGCTACCGTGATTCTGCCGAAGCGTTTGCTGGACGCAGCCAGTGCGGGCAAAAAGGATGACTATGCGCACCTGATACATGACAACTACGAGACGCCGTACTACACGCCCCAGGTTGAAGGGAGCGAATTCGATCTGCAGCAACTGCAGACGATCCTGAAGCTTTCCGTTTCGGATTTCATGGCGCATGCCCGGACGCTGTCAAGCCCGGACGAGCTTTCGGTCTTTATTGCAAAGCGGCTGATGAAGCTGGAAGCGCCCAGCCTGCTCTGGATCACAATGCACGATATGGATATTGCTCACTCCGGGGCCTACTCGCTTTATGTTGAAGGCATTCAGCGGACCGACCGTCTATGCGGCGAGATATGGAAGGCGGTGCAGAGTGAACCAGAGTATGCGGGCAACACCACGCTACTGATACTCCCGGATTTTGGGCGGGACTCAGACGAAGACGCGGGCGGCAACGGTTTTCAGCATCACCGGACCGGAGACATTGCCTCTCGCACAACATGGATGATGGCGCTGGGGCCGGATATACGGCAGGGCATTGTGTATGAAGACCCGGTCCAATCCATTGACCTTGTACCGACGCTTGGGGCGATGATGGGATTCTCAACGCAACTGGCAAAGGGAAAGCCGATCAAGCAATTGGTTTAGTGATTATGCTGCCACGCGACCTCAAAGCCGAAGATTTTGCCGGATATCCACCCCAGGCTAAAAAGCTGGCGGTAGAGCATATCGCGGTACTGCGCGCCCTGCCGCTGAGCTTTCTGCCGAGTTTTCTGCGTCAACTGATCGATTACGACTACAAGTTTCCCCTGGAGCGAGCGGCGATCGATGCCGAGGTCAAGGTGATTGGGTCTCTTTCTCCCAAGGGGTTGAATGAGTGGTTCGGCGGATTTGCGCACATTTCACTTTCTCCGAATATGGATCGGGTTGACTGGGTGAATCGGCCCGCTGAATTTCTGGAGCAGGAGTCTGCGTACCTGTGGACGACCGGCCAACTGGATGCCTTCCGAACAGCCGCGATGGAGTATGGCAGCCGACAGCAGGCAGCAGCCCCGGCGAAACCGATCCCGATACAGAGGCTGGGTATCGCGATTCTGGGGCAGGGAGTGACGACGTACGATAAGCCTCTGTTCCGGTACTTGCGCACGGTTGGGACCTACTTTACACAGGTGGACCCCACGAACGGAGTTGCACAGCTTGTGGCGGCGGTGGAAGCCCGCGCGAAGGCGCATCCGGTTCCCTATGGGCACTGGTATGTAGACGGTGGGCAGGAGGCGGCGCACAGTCCGCAGCTTACCTCGGTCTCGTATGCGGCATTGAAGCCGGTGCGATCCTCACTTCTGCATTACATAAACAAGCAGATTGCAAAACCTGGAATGGGACCGGAGGAGTTGCGCACAGAAATGGCGCGGCTTGTGCCTGCTGACCTGGGAATGCGGGGGGGAGACCCGGTGCTGGACCGCTTTCAGGTGCAGATGTTTACCGAAGGCTCCGGAACGCAGATCTTCAGCACTACGTTTGCGATGTGGACGGCGCGTGAAGCTTTGCGCCGCGCGCAGCCACTCACCCTGCTGGTGCGCTATGCGCCCAGGCAGGCACAGCGGCCCATGAATGAGCTGCTTTCGAATACCGATAAGACTCCTGAACTGGACTATATGGGATCACTTGTGGATGCGGACATGGGTACCTACTATCACTGGATAGACCAGCAAAGGTTGACGGGGCATAACAGCTCCGCATTTCTGGCCTGGTTTGAGGGGCACAATCAGGCGGTTGTGATCGCGCCCACTCTTCCTCGAGGTGTGGAGTCAACCTCCGCGATGAACCTTGGAGAATTGCTTAAACTGGCGATGAGCTAAGGTTGAAAAGAAGAGCCAGAAACAACCACATGAGATTTCCCGAAACAACCAGATGCAATCACCGAATGAGCCATTCCTGTCTGCTGTGGCGTTTGGCCGTACCCCGGAGTGCGTGGAGCAGCTGCGTGGCGATGGCAGCGCTGATGCTTATTTTCGCTTCCGGCCTGTTTGCGCAGCAGTCCTCGTCGGCACAGGGCGGCCGCACTACGATACGGGGGGTTGTGGTGTCGAGGCAGCATCCGGTAGCGGAGGCGACGGTACGGCTTGCGCCTGAGGCCACCGGCACGGCGCGGGAAACCAAGACGGATGCGGCCGGCAAGTTTGCGTTTAAGGATGTGCCGGCGGGATTGTATCGCCTGACCGCGGAGAAGAGCGGCCAGAGAAGCGGTGCGTTGCAGCTCCCTATATCGCCGAAGCAAGCGCTGCAGCGAATTGAATTAGTGCTTGGAGGCCGCGGGACGCTGCAACCATCCGCCAAAGGCAAGACTGGTGCGGCTTTTCCGCCGATGCAGTTTGCCGACGCGCCGAATTTCAAAGTTGCCGGCATGACGGACTGGACCGCGGTAGGAGGGCACGGATCGGACTCGATTCTGCGGACTAGCGAGGCGCTTGCGCACGATACCCTGGCGCTGAAGAAGCAGGGAGAGGCTTCGAGCGCGGCCCAACGGCATGAGTCAGAAGTTGCGCTGCGGGCGGCAGTCACGAGAGATTCGAGCAGCTTTGAGGCGAACCATCAGCTGGGAGAGTTTCTGCTGAACGAGGAGCGATACAGAGACGCAATTCCGCTGCTGGCGAGGGCCTATCGCATCCGTCCGGACGATTCCGGGAATGGGTACGATCTGGCTCGCGCGTACGAAGAGTCGGGGAAGCTACAGCCGGCGCTGGAGCTGGTGAATCGCCTGCTTGCAACACATCCCCGCGCGGAGCTGCATCGGCTGGCGGGAGATATCCATGAGAAGCTGGGCGATCCGGTGGCGGCGGTGCATGCGTATGCACAGGCGGCGCGTATGCATCCGAGCGAAGAGAACTACTTTGTGTGGGGATCGGAGCTGCTGTACCACCGTGCGGTCTGGCAGGCGCTGGAGGTGTTTCGTCAGGGCGCCGAGGCCTATCCGAAGTCGAGCCGAATGCTGACGGCGCTGGGGTCGGCACAATTCGCGGGTGCGCGATACGACAAGGCTGCGATGAGCTTGTGCAAGGCGTCCGATCTGGATCCGGAGAACCAGGAGCCCTACATATTTATGGGCAAGGTCGAGGTCGCCTCGCCCGATCCCTTGCCATGCGTGCAGACGCGGCTGGCGCGGTTTGTTCACGAGCATCCGGACAACTCGACTGCAAATTACATGTACGCGATGGCCCTTTTGAAAGGCCACGAGATGTCGTCCGGTGATCGGGAAATTTCTCAGGCAGAGGCCCTGCTGAAGAAAGCTGTGAGCCTGGACCACGCGTGCGGCGAAGCGTATCTGCAGCTGGGGATTCTGTCTTTCACCAGGCATGACATCGACCAGGCGATTGCCTACTATAAGGACGCGATTGCCGGCAAGCCGCAACTGGCGGAGTCGTACTACCGGCTGGGCGTGGCGTATGACCGGCTGGGGAAGAGGGAGCAGGCGCGACATCAATTCCAGCTCCACGATGAGGTTGTGAAGAAAGAGACCAAAGCGGTCGACGCCCGGAGGCGGACGATCAAGCAGTTCCTGATCCAACAGGACAGCGTGCGGACGGTACCAGCCAGGCAGTAAGGGAGTTGCTAGGCTGATTTTGGCTTATAGGTTTTGACGATCCCGGCGCCTTCGCGAATGGTGAGAATCTGGTTTGCGGCGACCTTGGTGAACCGCTCGACTTTGTGGGTGGTGGGCCACTTGACCTCAATGACGTCGATGGTGGTTGCCTTGCCGATGCCAAAGTGCAGGCGCAGGTCGCTTTGCGACATCACGCTTGTGCCGCTGTGGACCTCATCCATCTGAACGTGTTTGCCGGTGATGACGCGGGCGCGTGCGCCGATCGCTGTCCGGTTGCAATGCGTTCCGATCAGCTTGAGCTTGATCCAGTTCTGCCGGTCGCCTTTGTTGCGAAGGAGAGACGGAAGATCGTTGAGGTTGAGAACGAGTACGTCCATGCCGCCGTTGTTGAGGTAGTCGCCGAAGGCAGCGCCGCGACTGGAAAAGCGCTCGCTGATGCCGGGGCCCATCTGGGCGGAGACATCCTTGAAGTGTCCATTGCCCATGTTTCGGTAGACGATGCGGGGATTCTTGAAGGATTCGCCGAAGTTGTACTGGTCCACTTCGGGGTACACGTGCCCATTGATCTGGACGATGTCCTTCCAGCCGTCATTGTCATAGTCGATGAATCCGCAGCCCCATGCCACATACCGGTTATTTACGCCGATGCCGGCGGTCATGCCCACGTCGGTAAAGGTGCCGTCACCGTTGTTGTGGTAGAGGTTGCAGGTGTCGTCGGCGAAGTTGGTTTTGAAGATGTCGAACCAGCCGTCGCAATCGTAGTCGGCCACGGCGACACCCATGCCGGCCTGTTCGTGGCCGTCGTTGTTGTACGCGCAGCCGGACATCACTGCGACATCCGTAAAGGTGCCGTCGTGATTGTTCTGGAACAGGATGCTGGGCTCGGAATCGACCGCGACATAGATGTCAGGCCATCCGTCGTTATCGAAGTCGTAGGAGACGGCGGTGATGGAGTAGCGCGGGCCGGGTTTGAGGATGCCCGACTTCTCCGACACATCCGTAAACGTGCCGTCGCCGTTGTTGTGGTAAAGGATGTCGGTATCCGCGGGCAGGCCGCGCGGGCCACACATTACAGGGATACCTTTCCACTGGCAGTAGGTGGTCTTGTCGGCAGGTTCAATGCTGGAGGGGGCGAGCTTGATGTAGTTGCAGACATAGAGGTCGAGGAAGCCGTCGCGGTCGTAGTCGAGAAAGGTGCAGCCCGCGCCCCAGCGAACGTGATCCTGATAGAGTCCGGCCTCATGGGTCACATCGGTAAAGGTGCCGTTTCCGTTGTTGCGGAAGAGGATGTTGTGTCCCCAGAAACAGCAGAAGAGATCGTCCCATCCATCGTTGTTGTAGTCGCCAATGCAGACGCCGGTTTGCCAGCCGGTGCGCGCCAGGCCGGACTCGGCTGTAACGTCGGTAAATGTGCCGTCGCGATTGTTTTTGTAGAGGTGAGAGGTGGGCGATTTGCCCGGCGGCCAGTGGGCGTCGAGGCGGTTGCCGTTGGTGAGATAGATGTCGAGCCAGCCGTCGTTGTCGTAGTCGAAAAATGCTACGCCGCTGCCTTTGGTCTCAATGATGGAGCGCTTGTGCTTGATGCCGCCCCACACATTCGGAACGGTGAGCCCGGCCTGCTGGGCTACGTCAAAAAACTGAACCCCGGAATGCTGCGGGTCGGTGGCTGCTTCCACCTGAAGCGGGGACGTCCATTTCCAAAGCGGAGTGGTGAGTGCGTCCAGGAGCGGAGTGCCCAGCACAACAAGGGAGGAACCCAGAAAACGGCGGCGTGGAAATGCCATAGATGAACATAATTATAGCTGTCGAAATGGGTGTGCCGTCAGCATGCCGGTTGAGTGTTCGAACTGATATAACGAGTGGTTGAGTCGAGCGCGTTGGCGGAAAGAGCCGACGGATGGACGCCAGCACGAATGGATTGGTTCGGCAGAACAGAAAATGGGGGCGACGGATCTGATGGGAAGCACTTTTTCATGCAAGGTGATTCTGATTGCGGGCGGAGCCGGAGGGTTGGGCCGGGCCATTACTCTGCTTGCGCTCCAGCAAGGCGCGCGGGTTGCGGTTCCGTACCGGCGCGAAGAGGAATTCGCAAGTCTTGCGCAGGCGGCGGGAGATGCGCGCGATCGTCTGGCTGGGTTCCGCGCGGATGTGACCGACCCCACTGCGACGGCGAAGCTTGTCCAGGACGTCGTTGCCCGCTTCGGACGCCTGGACGCGCTGGTGAACGCCGTGGGCGGCTATGCGGGCGGGCTGGCCTTGTGGGAGACGGACGCCGAGACGTTCAATCGAATGATCGATCTGAATCTGCGCTCGGCCTATGCGCTGACGCATGCGGTGGCGCCGGTTCTGCTGGCGCAGAAGGAAGGCGCGATTGTGAACGTGTCTGCCAAGGCCGCGTGGGACCATGCGGCGGGCGCGTCGGCGTATGCGGCGTCGAAGGCTGCGGCCATCGCCCTGATGGACTCGCTTGCCGCCGATCTTCGCGGCACGGGAGTGCGAGTGAACTCCATCCTGCCGAGCATCATCGATACGGCGGCCAATCGCCAGGCCATGCCCAACGCGGATTTCGCGAAGTGGCCCAAGCCCGAGGAGATTGCGCGGGTGGTGCTGTTTCTGTTGAGTGACGAAGCCCGCGTGATTCATGGCGCTTCGGTTCCAGTGTTTGGAAATGCGTAGCGGGCGACACGGTTTCGCGGAGTGAGCGATCTTTCTGTGTGTCCTGAGAGAAAAGTGTTATTTTGGTTGGCGGTAGAGTAAGCCGTTTGAAAGCGGCTGGAAGACATTCTGCTCGAAATTTTTAACCCACAATCCACTCTTGCGAAGAAGTCATGAATCAGGATAAACGGCCCTCTGAAGCTCTCTCCTCGAACGAATCCAGTAACACAACGGAAAACAATCAAGACCAAACCTGCAGCAGCCACGGGATAAACCGCCGGGAATTTCTATACATGGCGGCGATGAGCTCGGCTCTGCTGGCCTCGTCGAAGTTCGGGTATGCGCAGACGGATCCAGCGGTGAAGCCGCGCTCCTATGCGGCGTTTGATGCGCTGCCGGCCGGAGCCGTGAAGCCGGCGGGGTGGCTGCGGACCTACATGGAAAAGCAGGCCAAGCAGCTTGGCTCGCAACTGCCGAATGTTTCCTGGCCGTTCACGGAGGCGTACTGGAAGGGCGAGGAGCAGGGAGAATCCTGGTGGCCGTGGGAGCAGAAGGCGTACTGGGTGGACGGCGCGACCCGGCTGGCGACTGTGATGGATGACGAGGCGCTGAAGCATCGCGTGCTGGAGACGATCAATTACACGCTGTCGCACGCTGCTCCAGATGGATACCTGGGCCCGAAGTATTTTGAGAATCCCAAGGGCGATTTTCATCGCTGGCCGCAGAACGTGTTCTTCCGCAGCCTGATGGCCACGGCGGAGGCGAACGCGGACGGAGGGCGGCATATTGCGGACGCCATGCGCAAGCACTATGTAAACGATCCTGCGGACTACGGAGTGCCCACGCGCAATATAACGAACGTGGAAGAGATTCTTTGGTGCTATGGGCAAACCGGCGACGCGCGCCTGCTGACGCTGGCTGAAAATGCGTGGCAGGAATACATGAAGAATGTGGCAAAGGATCCGAACCATGGCGACCTGTCGTGGATGCGCGTGTACGCCGATACGCCCATCAACGCGCATGGCGTGACCTATGCCGAGACGTGCAAGCAGCCCGCGATTCTGTACAACTTCACGGGCAAGGTGGAGTATCTTAAGTTTGCGCTGGCCGCGCAGCGGCGGATCTTCGATAACCACATGCTGATCGACGGCATTCCGTCCACGTCAGAGTGGTTCCGCACGCGGACCGCGCTGGACTCGCACGAGACCTGCGACATCAGCGATCACACCTGGTCGTGGGGATACCTGATGATGGCGACCGGCGACGGCGTTTGGGGAGACCGCATTGAGCGGGCAGCCTTCAATGCCGGGCCGGGCGCGATCAGGAACGACTGGAAGGCGCTGCAGTATTTCTCCTGCCCCAACCAGTTCCTGGCGACGCTCAACTCCGACCACAACGTGATGGAGCATGGCGGCCGCATGATGGCGTACCAGCCGAATCCGGGGCAGAACACTGCCTGCTGCGGCGGGAATGTGCACCGGCTGTTTCCGAATTACGTGATTCGCATGTGGATGAAGAACCAGGACGGCGGCCTGATCGCGACGCTGTATGGGCCGTCCACACTGAAGACCACGGTCGGTCCGGATAAAGTTCCGGTGGAGATTGAACAGACGACGGACTATCCCTTCGACGAGCAGATCAACTTCAGGTTCAAGGGAGAGCACGCAGTCACGTTTCCGCTTTCGCTGCGTATACCGGCGTGGTGCAGGGAAGCGCATCTTGCGGTGAACGGTGCGTCCGTCCCCATGCCCGAAGTGCAGAACGGATTCGTCACGCTGCGCCGCAGGTTCAGTCCCGGCGACAGAATTACGCTGGTACTGCCGATGCGGCTGGCCGTTTCACACTGGCCGCAGAGCGGCGTCGGTGTGGAGCATGGGCCGCTGGTCTATTCCTTGCCGATTAAAACGAACTGGACGCCGATTGTCGAGCCGAAGTACACGACGGCGGAGTTTCCGAGCTGGGATGCGACTCCAGCGAGCGCATGGAATTACGGACTGGTGCTGAATCCCGGAAGCCTGGAGAGCCAGATCAAGATCGAACGCCAGCCGGTGCCGGAAGATCCATGGGACAATCCTCCGATTTCGCTTTCGGTTGCGGCGAAGAAGATCGAAGGGTGGGAGCTGATGGCGAATCCGGATAACCCGGCGCAAAAGTTTACGCCGTCACTGCCTGATTTGAACAGCAGCAAGGTGAGCGAGACAACGGAGACCCTGGCGCTGGTTCCGTATGGATCGACCAAGCTGCGCGTCACCATCTTCCCCAACCTGCAGGACACGGAAACGCCGGATGCCTGAGCAAAACCAGAGTTAGCGGCACCCGTGTTCTGTACCTGTGGCGCAGGCCGGGAAGGACCAGGGTTGCAGGGTTGAACCGGAAGATGCAAGAGGCTCTTTCCTTTGGGAAAGAGCCTCTTGCACGGAGACGTTCGGAGGAAAGACTGTTGTGAGGCCTAGGACCAGGTGCCTGTATTGGCGAAGGCCGCAGGAGCCGCAGCCGGGGTTGCAGCTTCATCCCGTGCACAGTAGACGTCGTGAATCTCGGGGTAAAAGACCGGAATGTCGCGCTCTTCGGCCAGGAACGCAAGAGGTTTGTCGAGCGTGGTCTCAATTTCCTTGTAGGTTGGTACGATCACACGCGTGGAGAAGTCCTGTGACAGAGCACCGTGCACTACGGTATAGAGCCGTTCCTTAAGGTCAGCGGAGCGGTCCTTTGCCGGATAGAAAAAGCTCATTTTGATGCACAGGGTTTCGCCGTCCATCATGTGCACCTTGAAGGTGCAATTTTCAGGAGTGACGGGCATGGGCCTACGGATGGAATCTGCCGCTCCCCGGATGTAGCGCGATACCGGATCATTGGGCCGCAGAAAGACAGCCATAAAGATGAACACCGCCGGAATCAATGCAACCAGCGCAAAAACCATGACAGCGGTCTCTGTTTCCACGATAGCGCCGACTACGATCAGCAAGCCGAAGAAGAGTGTGACAGCAATGGCGTAGGATACCGCGGCGATTCCATAGATGATTGTAATGGGTGTAGGACTCAGGTATTTCTCGAGTTCCCGAGCTTTTTCCATGCATGCTTGTGGCGGATTTTGACGTCTCATGCGCGTCTCCCGTTCTTGGCCGCTGGTTGGTCTAGGTGCGATGAGCGCGAACGATGGGAAGGTTGTAGAGGCGGATGGCTGAAAATACGGGATCGATGGATACACGCAAGGGGAAGCGGATTTCGATGATCCAGTGCGAGACTGGTCGACAATCCAGTTTGATCAATCATTTCAATCATATCGGCACTCACGCAGATTTAAATTAGGGACAAAGTTACATAAGAAATCAGCGAGAGGGGGATTCTCGGGGAACGTGACAATGGTAACAACACCCTTGTGAGATGTCTATAAAAAATTAACGCCCCAAAGGGGGACTTGCCGGACCCGTTTGATGTGATTTAAGTTGCTGAAATATAAGAAGAAGAGTGCGGTGGCAGCCGTATGGGCGCACTTGGGATGCCCTGAGTTGTGGTATTTTTTTTGAAACCTTAGCGCGGAACCAGGGTTGTAGCGGCGTTTGCGGGCAGGGAGGCGATGTCGTCGGACTCAGTCCCGTCGCTCAGTCCGCCGTAGCGGCGTTCGCGGCGCTGGTAGTCCTCGATGGCTTCCAGCATATGGATACCCCGAAAATCCGGCCACAGCCGGTCGGTCACGAATATCTCAGAGTAGGCGATCTGCCAGAGCAGGAAGTTGGAGATGCGCATTTCGCCCGAGGTCCGGATGAGCAGATCGGGGTCGGGCATGTTGGCCGTATAGAGGTGGCGCTGGATGTCCTGTTCGGTCAGATCCTCGGCGCGGAGTTCTTTGCGGGCAAGCTCAGCCTGGAGGGCCTTAAAGGCGTCCAGCAGTTCGGAGCGGGCACTGTAGTTCAGGGCCAGGGTAAGCACGGTGCCGGTGTTGTGGCAGGTCTGGTTGGCGGCCCACTCCATGCGCTCGCGTACATCGTCCTCCAGCTCATGGGTGCGTCCGATGTACTGGATGCGGACGTTGTTGTCGTTCATGCGCTGCACATTGTTGGAGAGATAGGTGCGCAGCAGCCCCATAAGAAAGCTGACCTCGGAGCGGGGGCGCTTGAGGTTGTTTTCCAGCGAGAAGGCATACAGCGTAAGCCATGGAAGCCCGATGCGCGAGGCTGTTTCCACCACGTACTGAACGGATTCGGCCCCCTGCTTGTGCCCGAGGAAGCGCTTGAGGCTGCGCTTGCCGGCCCAGCGGCCATTCCCATCCATAATGATGGCGACGTGCATGGGCAGACGCTCAGGATCTAGGCGGCGGTAGTTCGCCAGTTCGTCCGGTGGAAGCTCATGCACGCGGCTGGAATTGAGGGATGAGGACATGATTGCAACGTACTTCGACCCTAGCACGTCCGTACGGTGGTCGCAATGTCCTACAGGGTTCTATTCCGGGCAGTCTATTTGGGTCGCGTCATCTCAAATAAATCGTGAGTGTAGATGTAGTTGGGACCGCCCATACGGCCGATGGCGCGGAGTTTTACAGGGTCGATTTTGTAGTCCTTTACGATGGCCTCATCGACGTGGAAACGCAGGACGTCCCCAAAGACGATGGTGTTGGTTGCGCCGGCGGCATTGCTGATGGGCAGCGTCTGGCGGAGTCGGCACTCCATATGGGCGTGGCTCTCGGCCACGCGGGGCGGTTTGACCAGGTCGCTGGCCAGCGGCGTGAGGCCGGAGATCTCAAACTCGTCGATCTGGGGCGGAAGCTCGGCGGCGGCGAGGTTCATTTTGCCGGCAAACTCCTCGGAGACGATGTTCACGACAAACTCGTTGGTGGCGAGAATGTTGGTCAGCGTGTCCTTTGCCGGGCGGGGCCCGGAGCGGTGCGAGGCCACAAAGCAGACCACCGGCGGGTCGGCTGAGCAGGCCATGAAGTAACTGAAGGGAGCCAGATTGCGGACACTGTTTACGTCAAGACTGGAGACGAAGGCAATGGGCCGGGGGATGACCATGCCGATCATGAGTTTAGAAAGGTTGGCAGGGGAGTCTTTTTCCGGGCCGAATTGGAGCATACGCCACCCTGTTGTAGTGTTTCCGGCGGAGAACCGGCATCTACCCTGAGTCTACAGGATGGCGGTATGCGTAATTTATGCGCTGCGCTTCATGCGGCCCGTGGCCATCTCCCGTACCTGGTTGACGAACATCGCGCGCTGGAAGCCGTCCAGAGTGGTGACCAGCGCGGCGATTTCCGCCAGGAACGGATCGGACATGATGGCGTGGACCTCAGCATGTCTGCGGCTGCGGGCATCGCGAAGGAGCATGCAGATGTCCACTTCAAGCGCATTGGCAATCCGTTCGAGCGAGCTGAGCGTGGGCATGGCCTTGCTGTTTTCGATTTTCGAAATGTAAGTGCGGGGAACGTTCATGCGCCCCGCAAGCTGGCGCTGACTGAGGTTGTGCGAGTTGCGAATATCGCGGACCGCGCGCGCGACATCAATACGATCTTCATGGGATTCCTGCGAGGCAGGAACCAATTGCGGCTGCAGGGGCTCGGGCTCTTCAATTTCCAGGGGTTTGTGACAGCGACGGCAGAGCGAATTCGATGTGCGAAACTGCACCAAGCTACAGTGCTCACACCGAAGGACCTCCCGTGTCTCGACGGTTGCCAGGTTAGTTGCCATATTTTCAAAACGGAGTGCCAGAGCGGGGCCTCCAGCGGTAAAGAAGCATAAAGCTACAGATGCTTTGTTCTTTCGCTATTTGTGAGATTGCAACGGGGTTGTATTTCTTGTCAAGTGAAAACCGAAAATAACCTAAAAAAACCGGAAAAAGCCGAAGTGGAATGCTGAGAATGCTACTTTGAATCATGACGCGGGAAGCCAGGCTGAATGCGGTGGCGGTTAGTTTTCTGGCGGTGCTGTTCTACTGGCTGTTTCTGTTCGCCAAGCACAATGGCTATCTGCGCCACCTGATTCCGTTCGGCGATGACCCGTACGATGCAGTGGGATCGTTTGCCTGCGTGGCGGGAGCGCTGCTGGCATTTACTGCGCTGGTGCGCGCGTACTTTCCGTACCGGAGCGGGCCGGACCGCCGGCAAAAGTTATATCTGGTGCGGTCACAGATGGCAGTTGTTCTGGCCGTGTTCCTTACCGCAGCGGCCGATGCGACGGCGATGGCGCGATATCCGGAGCAGTGGTATCCGGCGTTCTGGAGCTTTGCGGTAATCGCTGTGGTTGCGGTGATGGTGGTGGCCGGGAGCGGGATTTATCTGTTGCTGCGCCCCACACTGCCGGCTGGGACAAAGGCTCGCGACGGGCGCGTGAAGCGGGCGCTGTTGATAACGTTGGGCGGGATGGCGCTGCTGGCTGCTTCACCCAGGAGCATGTTGAACGGCGTGGCGACGCATCTGCTGGTCATTGTTCTGGGCGCGGCGGTGCTGTTTGTTTCCATGCGGCTGTGGCTTCTGGCGCTGGTTCCGGATGAGGGGTGGGACGAGAATGCGGGGCAGTCGGCGCCAGCGCGAAATGTGTGGCGCCGATGGGTTGGGGTAGTGGTGCTGGGCTTGCTGGTTGGGGTCTGCGCGTTTGTGGGTGAGATTGCAGGGCACAGCGCGGCGCTGCCGATGCGCAGGCTGTTGTTTGTGGGCTCGATTTATACCGGGATCGGGCTCTCCGGAATTCTGCTGGCGTATCTGTTTCTTGGAGAGCCGCTGGGGTTTCGGCCGGAGCGGTAAGGATGCACACCACTTAGAAGTGGAAGCGGTAGCGCAACTCGGCGTAGATCTGGCGCGGGTCGTTGTAGTGGAAGCCGCCGAAGGTGAGGCTGTTGTCGAGCAGCACGCGGGTGTTGGCGACGTTAAGGGCATTCACATCAAGCGAGAATTTGTCGCTGAAGGTTTTACCCAGACTGATATCCGCGGTGGTGTGTCCAGGCAGGTAGTTGCCCGAGTAGGGGGAAGGCGGATCGGTGAATCCGTTTGAAAACCCCGATCCATAGTAGATATTAAACGCGGCGTAAACATGCCGGGGTAGGTTGCTGTTCATGCCAACATTGAGCGTGTTGCGCTGATCGTGGTCGAGCGCGGAGTAGCCGGGCGCGACCGCGCAGGCGCTGGGGTCGCCGGGTGAGTAGCAGACGAGGCCGCCGGTGACGGGACCGCGCTGTTGGGCAATCTGGTTGGAGTAGGCGAGATGGAACTGACCGTAACGCCAGAGCAATGGCGAGCGGAGCGTGGCCTCCCATGCCTGCACGAGCGCACCCTGAACGGTGACGGGGATGAAGACGCTCGACTCGCCAATGTTGCTGTGGTCGAGGAAGTTGTTGGCCCGCGTCTCGAAGGTATCGGCGGAAAACACCCAGCCATGGAGTGGAATTTCGACGCCGAACTGGTGTTCTTCGTCGCGCTCGCCGCGCAGTGGAACAAAGGTGGTGTTAGCGCCGTTGGCGTAGGCGAGTCCGGGGCCGGAGAGGCTGGTGAGCGGCGGCGGCTGGTAGAAGTGTCCGTAGAAGCCGCGGAAGACCCAGCCGAGTTTTGGAATCAGTACGGCTGCTCCGAGGCGTGGGTAGACGGCGTCCTCGCTGATTGCGCCCTGGAAGTGCGACTGGCGCTCGCCGGCTGTGAGCGTGAGCCATGTGGTGGGTTTGTACTGGTCCTCGGCGTAGGTCTCTTCAACGCCGGCGGCGACGGTGCTGTTTTGCGAGAAGTTCTGATAGCTGCCGTCGTTGAAGACGGCGCCGAAGCGATCACCTTCATGCTGGCCGTATCCATAGATGCCGGCGCGGATGGAGTTTTTGGCAATGGTGGTCGAAATGGAGGATTGCAGTCCCGCATAGTTGCCGGTCTGGTAGGAGGTGGTGGCGGCGGGCTGGTCCTGTGGGCTGGGCTCGTACTTTGCCTGATTGAAATGGTAGAAGGGCGAGACCTGCAACAGCGTGGACGAGTTGAAGGTGTGCACCCAGGAAAAGATTCCGTAGGCGTCGGTCTCGCGCTGGGCGTCGCGCAGGCCGCTGGAGTCGTAGATCTGGTTTTGCCAGTCGTTCGGGTTAGGGTCGTAGGGAATCTGGTAGTAGTCGGAGCGGAGCTGCGTGTCGAAGCGAAGCTGGTTGTGGTCGTCGTGGTTGTAGATGAAGGACGCAAAGCCTCCGTAGCCGTTTTCCGCATCGTGGACGGGCTTCGCAGCGGGCGGCTGCAGTCCGTAGTTGCTGCGGTTGCCGTTGGCGCTTAGATACCAGGCGAACTTCTCCGTGTGGTTGCCGAGGCTGACCTGGTCGTTGGTTTGGTAGAGGTTACCCACGGAGAGCACCAGCGTGCCCTGGCGGTTGTACTCAAAGCCGCTGCGGGGGACGACGTCGAAGATGCCGTAGGTGCGGTCGCCCAGGCTGGCATTGTAGCTGCCGCGGTTGGCCTCAACGTAGTCCACGTCCTTGGGGTCGATCTGCGGGCCGATGTTGCTGCCGATGTTGGTGTTGGGAAGGGCGATTCCATCGATGAGCCAACTGAGCTGATGGCCGCCGCGCATGTGCAGCATGTCGTGCGTCATGTAGGCGCCGGGGACGTAGTCGGTGATCATGGCGAGCGAGTTAGTTCGGTCGGCGCCGGGGGTGCGGGCGATGGCCTCGCGGCTGATCATCGTGGTGGGAGTGACGGTGTCTGGATTGACGACTTGCTGCTGGGCCGAGACGTGTGTGGACTGCTCCACAGTGGCGACCGGGAGCGGGAAGTGCAGGTAACTGGACGCATTGGAGATGACGGCCAGCGGCTGCCGCATGGTGGTGAAGCCATTTGCCGAGACGGTAATGATGTAGTCGCCGAGCGGGACGGAGACGAAGCTGAACTCGCCGTCGGAATTGGAGTGCGCGGTGACGACATAGGCGGAATGTGCGGCGTGAAGCGTGATGGTCGCGCCCTCAATGGGGCGATGACTTGGATCGTGGACGATTCCTTTGACGCTGCCGAAGACGGAAGCATGCGCGGGTGGTGCGGCCATCAGACACACGATGGCGGCGAGCAGGCAAAGTACGGCTGCAAACTTTGAAAACAAAATGGACTCCTCGCCGCAGTTGGGACGCGGCGGATTTGTGACAAGCGTGACGAGGGTACGGGAACGCGATCATGTTCCGATAAACGCGTTCTGACGCCCAAGTGGGATGTTTGCCTAGAGGAGCTGTTCCGGAGGGCCGCGCTTCTGGCGGGTGCGATCGAAGGAGACGTGGCGCTGTGTCTCAGCCTGTGCGACAGGGGATAGATGACGCCGGAGGCCGGCGAAGATGGATGTGGGCGCGGACGGCGTGTAGGGCGGCAGCACCATGACCGCGGGCGGCGCGATGTCGTAAGGGCATTTCTCGTGGAAGGCCCTGAAGGCACGCTGCTGCATCCATGCCATGTACATCATGCAGTGATGCTTGCCGTTTCTGCGGCAGCACGCGGGCAGGCTGGCCTCAACCGCACGAGTGCCAAACAGCGGCAGGGTCAAAGGCACGAGGAGCAGCGAGAGCAGCAGGCTGGCCAACAGGCGTCGCACAAATCCATTATCGCAGGTGACGCAGAAATGACGGTGCGATGGATCACAGACAGTTTTCGATTTCGTTGAGGGGCTGCTCTATTTGTCGCCTACGTAAAAGCCCTGGCGAGTCTGCACGACGGCGTTCTTGCGGTCAACGGTAAGGTCGATGCGGTGGTAGCCGGAGTAGCTGTCGCCCTTGGCGGGGATGAAGCCGACGATGTACTGGGCGCTTAGCTCGCCGGCGATGGCGCCGAGCGCCTGATCGAAGGTCATTTTGCGGCCCACCTCGAACAGGCGTCCGCCGGTTTCAGAACATATCTGTTCGAGGATTTTGCGCCCATTGGTTCTGGAGCCTTCGGTGGGGCGTCCGGTGGTCTGCGGGGCATTGCCGCCGGGCCATCCGCCGCCTCTGCCACCCGGATACCCACCGCCGGGATACCCGCCGCCGGGATAGCCGCCGCCGGGGAAGCCGAGGCCGCCGCGCCGCCGGGGGAAGCTGCTGTGGCTGCCGCGCTGTTTTTCACCCTCGAAATAGACGGCGTAAACGATGCTGTTGGAGCGCTGCGCGGCTTCGATGGCGGAGAAGAGCGACTCCCTGCTGCCGCTGTCGATGCCGTTGGTGAGCACGACGAGGACTTTGCGGTCGGGTTGGTGCTTCATCAGATTGTCGGAGGCAAGATAGATGGCGTCGTAGAGATTGTCTCCTCCGCCGACGTGGAAGTGGCGCTCGCCGGAGTTGCCCTGATCGGCGGCGGTGTTGCGGGACTGCGGCTTGCCGAGCTGGCCGAGCGCGGAGTGAAGCGTGTTCTTGTTGGTCGAAACGTCGGCAAGCAGATCGACCTCATGCGCGAACTGGATGACGAAGGCGCGCTGGTTGGGCACGCTCAGCAAGTGGTCGAGAAATCGTCCGGCGGCCGCGCGCTCGTCCCCGAGGGCGGTGTGTTCGGCGCCGCTGGTATCAACCAGAAGGCCGAGTGTGAGCGGGAGGCTGCCGGCAGGCTCGAAGATCCGGGTGGCGAGAGGCTTGTGATCGACGGCGAGCTTGAAGTCGCCCTGTGTAAGGCCCGGTATCAGATCGCCATGCTTCTTATTGCGGACGGTGACAGAGAGAAGGACCGGGAGTTCGCTTTGCGCCTTGGCGGACTGTGCCGCGGGAGGCTCGAGAGGCTTGCCGTTCCGATTGGTCTGGGCAAGCCCAGGCAGGGCGGGAAGCAGCCAGACGAGCGCGAGCAGCGGGGCAAGCGAGTTGCGGCAAAAAATCTTCATAAGGAAATGTACTCATGTTTAGACGAGCGATCGCGGAGTTTTGCCGCAGGGGAATACAAGAAAGGCCGCGCGTTGCGCACGGCCTTTCGGCGAATCGAACTTCTGAAGCTAGTTCTGAATAATGTGGGTGGAGGCCAGGGTTTCCCCGACCGGAGCAATTGTGGACGCAGCGGGTGTCGCGGGCGCATTCATGGCTTCAGCGTTCAGCAGGGTGCCATCCGCGCTGTTGTCCGGCCCCAGGCCGAGCTTGATGAGAGCGCGGGAGTCAGGCGTAATTCTGGTTTGCCAGCCGTTGTCAGCCTGATATTTCTGCATGGCCTTTTGGGTGGTCTTGTCCCACTCACCGCTGGGTGAGCCGGCGAGATAGTTCTGCTTGATCAGGGCTTCCTGGATTTCCCGTGCCCGATCATGCGAGATGCCGCGCTGTCCGCGGACGTAGTGATGCCGTACGCGCTTGTAGTGGCCGCGGTGGTGGTGAGGATAAAAGCGGGAATGGTGGTGGGAAGAATGCGGGTGGTGGGCGGTATCAGCACGATGAACCCGGCTTGCAAAGGCGGGTAAGGTCGCGAGAGCCATAATCAGTAGAAATGACTGGCAGGCTCGAACAGAAAGCATGCAATGATCCTCAGCGTGGAATTCTCGACTGAAACCGTATCTCCATCATACCGGACTGAGCTAAAAGGTGAGGGTATAGCCCCAGAAAATTCGTTGCAATAGAAAAATACCGGCTCCCTGGTTACTACCAGGGAGCCGGTACCAGTTTGAGTTACCGGCGCGGTTTACGGAAGCGTACCGCCCTTATACATGCTTCCCGCCGTCGGCTGCTGCGGATCGACGAGTTGGAAGGCCACGTCGTCGCCTGACTTGAGGCCGGCAACAATGGCGCGGAAGTCATTCACGTTGTTGACCGGATGCCGGTTGATGGCAGTGATTACCCATCCTTCCGGCAATCCAACTTCGTCGGCGAACGAGCCGGGTTTGACGTGCTGGATAAGGACGCCGTGCAGACCGGCCGGCGCGCCTTGCGGCAGGTCGGTAACGGAGATGCCCAGCTTGGCCTGCGCATTTTCCATGCCGCCATTTTCGCCCGAGCTGTTGCCGCTCCCCTGACTCTTGGTCAGCGCGGCCAGCATTTTGTCGCGATCGCCGATGGTCACGGTCGTGGTCGCATGCTTGCCGTTGCGGATATAGCCGAGTTGAACGGTGGCTCCCGGTTTCCGTGCGGAGATGTTGCTGATCAGGTCGTTGCCGTCCTTGATGGGCTGGCCGTCAACACTCGTGATGATGTCTCCAGCCTTGAGGCCGGCCTTATCGGCGGCGAAGCCCGGCTGCACGCTGCTGATCAACACGCCGTTGGTGAAGCCGTAGACGTGGGCCACGGCAGATGGCAGAGTCTGCTGGAAGGTGACACCGATGCTGCCGCGCACGACCTTGTGCTCGGGTCCGATGAGGTCGTTGTAGACCTTGATGATGGTGTTGGACGGCATGGCGAAGCCGATGCCTGCAAAGCTGCCCGACTCCGTGTAGATGGCGGTGTTCATGCCGATGACCTGGCCGGCCATGTTGACCAGCGGGCCGCCGGAATTGCCGGGGTTGATGGCCGCGTCCGTCTGGATAAAGTGCTGGAACTCGCCGGAGATGCCGGGGCTGGTACGGTTCTTGGCCGAGATGATGCCGGCGGTGACGGTTTGCGACAGTGTGTAGGGGCTGCCGATGGCGATGACCCAGTCTCCGACCTGTGCGCCGGCGGAGTTGCCCAACTGCACGGTGGGCAGCGGTTTGTCGGTTTTGATTTTCAGTACGGCGATGTCGGTTGCCTTGTCGAAGCCGATCACGGTGGCGCGGCGTCCCTGCATGAATCCGTTGTTGGGATCGGTGGACAGGCGGACCCAGATCTTATCGGCCTTGGCAATCACGTGGTAGTTGGTGATGATGTAGCCGTGCGGGTCGACGATGTAGCCGGAGCCGAGTGACTCACGCTCCTGGGTAGTGCTGTCACCTCCGCCGAACTGGGGCATGCCGAAGAAGTGGCGGAAGAAGTCCTGGAAATTCCCCTGGCCGTTGTCAGGCCCCTGGCCATTGTCAGGCCCCTGGCCATAGGGACCTGCGTTGGAACTGCGGGTTTGTTGCTTCGGCAGTTCCACGGTGCTGATGTTCACAACCGCTGGGGCAACTTCCTTGGCGATACGGGTGAAGTCGGTCGAAAGGTCCTTAGGCGCGGGAACCTTAAGAGGGATAGCGTCGGAGGTGTCGATCTTCGACGTAGACTTTGCTTCCTGTCCATGTACGCCGTGCGCGACGACCGATCCAATGAGAATTCCGACGGAAAGGGTGGCGAGGATTGTAAAGGTAGAAGCGAGACGGTTGTAACGTAGCCGTCTAAAGAAAGATTTCATTCTGGTCTAACCTCGTGTCTTCAAGTAGCAACGGTTGATGAGCCGTCGACGGTGCGGCATCCACCTAACCAGTATAGATCGAGCACAATATATGCAGTCTGCGATGCCTCTTGCGGTTTAGACGCAACTGGGGGTGAAACCGTCACAATGCCGGAATAACAAGGCCGGTCAGGAGATGTGTGCTCCCTCGTGCGCTGTAGGTTGGATGCGCGAAGGCAGCAATTCGGTAAGAGCTATGCCGCCGAGAATGAGCGCGGCGCCGATGCCGGAGCGCAGCCCGAGCCCCTCGCCGAGCAGGACGAGGGACGTGATCCAGGCGAAAACCGGCTCCATGGTGAGCAGCACGGCGGTGTGGGTGGCGGGAAGGATCTGCTGTGCCCAGCTTTGCACGCTGAAGGCGACGGCCGTGGCCAAAACCGCAGCGATAGCCAGGGCCACCACCACGCGGAGGCTCCAGTGGACGTGGGGATGCTCAAATATGGGCAGGCTGAGGGCCATGAAGAGCGTGGCAAAGCTGACCTGCAGCAGAGCCATCTGCTCAAAACGAATGCGCGGAGAAAAGTGCGCGAGCGCGACCACATGAAAGGCATAGGCGACAGCGCAGAAGAGCGTGAGGACATCGCCGATGTTGATGGATGAGAGCCGGTATGCGCCGTGTGGCGGCGCGGTGATGAAGAGGATTCCGACGAAGGCGAGCAATGCGCCGATAAAGGCGTTCCAGCGAGGGGTGTGTGTTCCGGCGGGGCGCAGGCGCGGAACCGAAACCAGAAGCGGCACAAAGATCACGCTCATGCCGGTGATGAAGGCGGATTTTGAGGGCGTGGTAAGCCGCAGTCCGGCGGTCTGAAACTGATAACCGGTGGCGAGCGCGAGTCCGGTGACGGCGCCGTAGAGCACGGCCCGCTTGCTGATGTGGCCAAGGTGGCGGCGATAAATGAGCAACAGGCACAGCGAGGCCAGCGCCATGCGCAGAAAGTTGAAGAGCAGGGGAGTGATGTCCGCGAGCGCGTCCTTGATCAGCACAAAGGTCGAACCCCAGATGAAGACCACCGCGAGCAGAAGGAGATGGGCTTTCATGGAGCGGGACATGCGACCAGATTAGCAGGGTGCGGTTCCGGTAACGCAGCGGTAACGGTTACTTGTACTTCACTTTTGCGGTTGGCGGAGGACGGATTGGGTAAAATCAACAAAAGTCTCAGCGGAGGAAGGAATTGCGAGTGAAGCGGGCGCTTCAGGCAGGGGTGTTTCTCCTAACGTGCGGGACGATGGTGGCTGCTGCCCAGCTCCGGTTATCGGCGCCCGATCCGGTTGTGTTGCACAACGGGGATGGAACCGTGGCTGTGCAGTTGTTTAACGTGGGCACTGCGCCTGTGCCGCTGGCGCTGCAGGCCGGCAAATTTGTGGACGATACTTCGCAGAGCGCGCTGCCCGGCTCCACGACTACCTTTGCCCCGATGGCCGGCGGGACCCTGCCGGCGACGATTGCGCCCGGCACACAAGTACAGCTTGAAGCCAATGTAAGCCACCTGACGGGAGCGGGCGTGGCCAGCGTGCTGGTATTCAATGGAACAAATTCCGTGGGGCGTTTGCATGCGGTCGAGGCGGATGCTCCGATGAACCTTTCGATCAGCGGGCCGGGCATGCCCAGAGATCGGCTGGCGCTGATCAACAACACCAATGCACAGGTTGCGATCAAGAACAACGACACAACCGCGTATCCGGTGGGCTGGAGCTTTGAGATTGGCGGCCGGGTGCTGCAGAGCGGCGTACTTCAGATTGCGCCGCATGGCACCGCGCATATCAACCTGCTGCCGACGCCGGACCTGTATTCCTGGGTGGACTATGTGCATCCGGCAAACAAGACCGCACAGTTGCTGCTGGCGATGCAGGGGCCGCCGGAGGTTCCTCGCGAGGTGCTGCCGCAGCGCACGCTGCAGGTGAATGTGCAGATGCTGCGGATGAATGCGGGATGGACCAGCATTGCGTGGCATGTGTTTGTCATGCTGGTGCTGCTGCTGGGCGGGCTGCTTTCGCTGATCGGCAATTCGGTACTGCCGAGTATCCTGCGCAAAATCCACCTGCGACGCCAGATTGCCGAGCTGGGAGAGCGCATGCGGAGCCTGAGTCCGCGCGTGGAGCCGTATCTGCGAACGTTGTTGCGGATGGAGCGGAAGCGATTGGCGCTGCTGCTCAACCGCTGCTGGGCAATTGGGCCCTCGGCAGGGGAGAGGCTGGACAGCGTGTCGGCGGCGCTTACCCGGCTGGACAAGCGGTTGAAGGCGGCAACCCGCCTGGACGAGATGCGGCGCAAGCTGGATGAGGTAATTGCGACCGCGCCTCCGTCGATTACGGACGAGATACATAACCGGCTGGAGCAGGCGGCGGCCCATCTGCATCTCTTTGTTCTGACGGATGAGGAAGTGCATGCCGCGGGGCGAATCCTGGACGGCGAAGAGAAAAACTTTGCGATGCTGAGCGATATGGACGCGCTGGCGCGCATGATTGCGACGAACTTTCGCGATCTGAAGGTAAGGCAAAAGTTTCTGCCCTACTCGTATTACAGCGATCTGAAGGCAGCGCTGCCGGGGCTCTTTGAGTTGATGAGCCAGCCCTTCGACGACTTCCGCAACATTCCGAAGCAGATGATGTTCGCGGTGGACTACGGCATCTCCGCCATCCAGATGACGTTTGACTACGCGATTCTGCGCGCGGGGACGGCCGAGGCTTCCGGCGGCGCGCGGGAGCGGCTGCTGGCGCGGCAGCCGGAGCTGATTGAGCTGCTGGGAACGCTATCCTGGCAGGCGCTGCACGATCTGCGCGCGCTGTTGCAGGAGATGCGCGAGAACCTCTACGAGCAGGACGTGCTGGAGGAAATCGACAGGCCCGGGCAGGCCCGGATTGTGTATGACCCGCGTACGGTGCGGGCGTTTGCGCCGATTCTGTTTTCCATCCGCTTCAAGGACCCGCGCTTTAACGACGCCACCGCGCTGCGGAGGCTGAACTTTAAATGGGAGTTTCCGAACGAAATGCTGGACCAGAGATGGAAGGTCAGCCACTTTTTCAAGGGCAATGAACTTAAGGGCAGCGACGAGCCGAATGTTGCGGTCACGGTACGAGTGGAGAGCCACACGTCACTGAAAGCCATCAAAGACGACCGCAAGGAGAGCACGCGGGCGCTGCGTAATTCGCTTACTGCGGCCATCGATGTCCTGCGCGCGGAGCGGCCCACCTACTCACGCGCATTTGCTGAGGCGGTGCGCTTCCTGATCGCCATTGGAGTGGCGCTGGCGGCGTTGCTCTCCGGGGTGCTCAATCAGATCAACAAGCTCGACTTTGTGCCCGGCGTGATCGCGATTCTGCTGTTGGGCTTCGGCGTGGACTCCATCAAGAACCTGCTGGTGCAAACGTCGCGCCGGGCGATGGGCTGATCGCCGGCTTATCGCATAAGCCGGACGGCCTACTCCATCGGTGGCGCCTTGTAGGGCACCTGGATGTAGTGCCGCGCCGCATTGAGCGCGCCGGAGGTGTTGTCGTTGGTCTGGATCGCCTGGCGGTACTCCTCGACGGCGCGCTGCCGCTGGCCGGTCATGTCGAAGATCTTTCCAATCTGAATGTGGCTCCAGACCTCGGTCCATTTGGGGTCGTCGTCGCCGTTCAGTGCGTCGCGGTAGGCATCGACCGCGGCCTGCATGTTGCGCTGCGTGAAGAAGACCTCACCAATGCGGTAGCTGGCGAGCGAGCTTTGCGGATTGACCTTGAGGGCCTTCTGATACTGGGCGAGCGCCCCGGTAAGGTCGCCCTGCGCGACGAGTTGCTGACCCTTGAGGATGTCGACGCGGACCTGCATATCGGATGAGTTCTTCAGGATCCAGTCATTGGGGTCGATGATGATGCGGCGCGGCCGGCCAAAGGTATCGACTACGTACTGTGAGTCGGTCCCGACGACGGAGATCACGCGGTTGGCTGTTTTGCCGTCGGTCTGGATCTGCAGCTCGACGGGCATGTTGAAGAGGTCGAGATTCTGCTTGATTTCGCCGATGGTGCGGAAGCCCTTGTTGTTGCCGAGCCGGTAGACAGCCCATTTGTTATGAAAATCGGGCGCGCCAGTGCCGTTGAGCCACTGTGAGAAGAAAGGCGTGAGCTCCTTCTGGGACTGGGCCTCGGCAATCTTCTCAAAGTCGGCGGTGGTGATGGATTTGTCGGTGTATTGCGAGAGAGTGGCGCGCAGAATATTGATGAAGCTGCCTCGGCCAACCTCCCAGACCAACATGTGGAAGACCATCGCGCCTTTTTCCAGCGTCATGGACTGGAACTCGGGCGTGAAGATATTTAACTGTCCGGCGCTGGTGAGCGGAATGGTGTCATAGGCCAGGGCCCCGGCGGAGACGTCAAGCAGCGCGGCTTCCGTAGCGCCCTCGCCCGCGCTGCTTTGCAGGTACATCAGCTCGGCGTAGCGGGACATGCCGTTGGTGATCCAGGCGTCGTTGTTGGTCGCAGGACTGATCTCGCTGCCCCACCACTGATGAGAGATGGTATTCGAGAGCAGGCGGTAGGAGGTTTTGCCGGGAATGCGATTGCCGGCCACGGCGGCAAGCTCTGGCGCCCAGTAGGCGGGGACGGTGTCGTCGGGCAGTTGCACCACGTTGATGTGGTAGGACTCAGGGAGTCCGAACGTGGACGTGAAGTAGGTGAAGATGCGCAGCGTGGACTGGGCATAGTCCTCGGCGTTCTGCTTGTATTTCTTCGTGGTGTAGACGTGAATGTTCGGGGCGGGCGAAGTCTCAATGAATTTGCCGGCGATGATGGTTCCGGGGAAGCCGGGCTTGTCCCATTGGAAGTCGTATTCGTTGGTGCCGGGCGGCACAGCCAGCGTGGGAAGAGACGCAGGCGCTTCCTTGGCGGAAGACTTGATTTTTGACTTGTGCTTGCCGGCCTTGGATTTGGCGGGGGGCGTAGTCGCTGGTGTAGCCGGAGCTGCGGCCGCGACGGGAACCGGGCCGCTGCCGACGACTTTGTATCCCTTGGGGACGTGAACCTTGATGTCGGCGGTGAAGCGGTCCGTCTGGTAGCCGACCGTGGGGAACCAGTCTCCAGCGTAAAGCAGATAGGTGATGGGGGCGCCGACGTAGGCCAGTTTGAGTCCGGGGACAGGACCACCTTCGCCTTCGAGCGCGCCGTTGTAGCTGAAGGTCCAGGTGTAGCTCTTACCCACGGTAAGGGGAGCTGCCGGAGTTACAAGTACGGTCGCGTTCGGGCCGCGCTGCCCGTTCAGCGTGTTTCCGTCTTCGTCCGTGACCTGACTGACCTTGAGTGCTCCGTGCAGGCCGAACTGCACAACCGGAGCCGACTGCAGTGCAGTAAAGGTAACGCTGGTTACGGCGGTCAGGGTGTGGTCGGCAGGGTTGATGGCGGCGTTGATCTTATATCCCGTGACGTTGATCGCGGGCTTGTCCTGCGCGTGGGCCGTGAGCGCAGCCGCAGAGAAAAGAGCGAGAACGATGGAGGCGATGCGGATGACGTGGCGAGTTTTCGAGCCGGTTCTGGTCATAGCGGTCTATCAGGGTCTTGCGATTGCAGCATCCGGGCGGCGATGTCTGCTGCCCGGTCAATGGCCGAACTGCCGGAGCCCTCACCGTCCGTGCCACTCGCCTTGAGCATATCCGATATCCGGCGGAGTTCGGACTGCATCCCGGCACGTGCGGCCTCATCCCTGAGCAATGGCTGTAAGTGTAGGACGGCGCCGGCAGCGGTAAAGTCGCTTTGGATGAGTTCAGGAACCACACGTTTTCCGGCAATTAAATTGACCATAGCAACATGGGGAACATCCACCACGCGCCTGGCCACGGCATAACTTATGGGTGAGACGCGGTACACCACGATGAAGGGATTGCCGATCAGCGCTGCTTCGACGGTGGCGGTTCCGCTGGCCACCATGCTGGCGCGCGCATGATGCAGCGCGGCGCGGGCATCGCCGGTAAGGGTGATGCGGGGCGAGGCGGGAAGCATGGCCCGGACCTGGGCCAGGTGTGCCTGCGTAAGCGTGGGAGCCAGCGGCAGCAGATATTCGTACGAATTGTCTTGCTGCAGGACCTGCGCGGCTCGAAGCATTTCGGGCAGATTTAATTGAATTTCTTTTGCACGGCTTCCGGGTAAAAGGCCAATCCATTGTTTGGACGGGTCGAGGGAGCTTTCGCGAGCGAAATCTTCGCGGCTGATGGTGGGCAGGGGCAGGTCGGCCAGCGGATGGCCGACAAAGGTGGCCTGCACGCCGTTATTGCGGTAGAAGGCCTCCTCAAATGGGAAGATGACCAGCATGCGGTCCACGTATTGCTGCACATCGCGGATGCGGTATTTTTTCCAGGCCCAGAGCTGCGGCGAAACGAAGTAGAGCACCGGAACGCCCGCGGCCTTGAGGTGGCGCGCCAGCGAAAGATTGACGTCGGGGAAGTCGATGAGGATGGCAAGGTCGGGGCGCTCCTGCCGGATGCCGGCCCGGAGCTTGCGGTACTCGCCATAGATGCGCGGCAGGTGCAGGATGACTTCGGTGATGCCCATGACGGCCACATCTTCGGCGCGGACAATGCGACGCATGCCGAGCGCCTCCATGCGCTGTCCGCCGAGCCCGAAGAATTCCGCGTTGGGAAGGTGTTTGCGAATGGCGGGAATGAGCGCCGTGCCGTAGTGCTCGCCGCTGGCCTCTCCCGCAGAGAGGAAGATGCGGGGTGTGGGCATCAGTCGGTTCCTACAGCAAGGGGTGTCGTGGCGAGCCCGGCACGGAGGTCGCTGAGTTCCTGGTCCTTGTACTGGAGTTGATACAGCCTCCAATAGATGCCGCGTTGCGCGAGCAGTTGCTGGTGGGTGCCCATTTCGCGCAGCTGGCCTTTGTGCATGACAAGAATGATGTCGGCCCGCTGGACGGTGGACAGCCGATGCGCGATGACCACCGATGTGCGGCCTGTAATCATGCGATCGAGCGCGCCGCGGACGCGGATTTCCGTGTCGGTATCGACAGAGGAAGTGGCTTCGTCGAGGATCAGCACGCGCGGATTGTGGGCCAGTGCGCGGGCGAAGTTGATGAGCTGCTTTTGTCCCGTGGAGAGAGAGTTGCCGCGCTCGCGAAGCTCCTCGTCATATTTGCCGGGCAGAGTGCAAATAAAGTCGTGGACGTTGACCTGCTCGGCGGCCATTTCAATCTGCTGGTCGCTGATTTCGGTGCCGAGGCGGATGTTGTCGCGAATGGTGCCGCTGAACAGGAACGGGTCCTGCAGCACGACGCCGAAATGCCGGCGCAGGGTGAGCAGGTCACGCTCGCGCGCGTCGACCCCGTCGATGAGCACATGGCCGTGCTGCACGTCGTAGAAGCGCATCATGAGGCTGACGATGGTGGTTTTGCCCGCGCCGGTGTGGCCCACAATGGCTGCCGTCTGGTCCGGCTCAATGCGGAAGGAGACGTCGCGCAGGATCCACTCAATGTCGTGCATGGCCTCAAGTTCAGCCGGCGTGCTGCGCGCCACGCGGGCGGCGGTTTCCGCGTCCAGCCGCTGATAGGTAAACCACACGTTGCGGAACTCGACGCTGCCCGAGCCGTCTCCGGCTTTGGGGTGCGCGGGCGAAACGATTTCCGGCTTGGTATCCAGCAGCCGGAAGACGCGCTCGCTGGCGGCCATGGCGGCCTGCAGGATGTTGTATTTTTCGCTGAGGTCCTGAATAGGACGGAAGAAGCGCAGCGCGTACTGGATAAAGGCCACCAGCACGCCGATGGTGACGACGTTGCGTATGACGCCGACGCCGCCCACCCACAGCACCATGGCGATGGCCGAGGAGCTCAGAATTTCCACCGCGGGATAGTAGAGCGCGTAGGCCATGATCGAGTCCTTGAAGGCGACCAGGTAGGTGCGGTTGATGTCCTCAAAGTCCTTGAAGGCGCGGCGCTGGCGGTTGAAGAGCTGCACCAGGCTCATGCCGGAGACATGCTCCTGCGTAAAGCTGTTGATGCGGGCCAGCGCGATGCGGACGCGACGGTAGGAGTCGCGCACGTATCTGCGGAAGATCATGGTCGCGAGGAAGATGAGCGGCAGCACGGCAAAGGTGAGCAGCGCGAGCCACCAGTTCATGCGCAGCATGACGGCGACGATGAAGGCCAGCGTGAAGATGTCCTCAAAGATGGCGACTACGCCCGAGGTAAACATTTCGTTCAGCGCGTCCACGTCGCTGGTGAGCCGCGTGACCAGGCGGCCCACAGGGTTGCGGTCGTAAAAGGCGACGTGCATCCGCTGCAGGTGGTTGAAGATCTGGCGGCGAAGATCAAACATGATCTTCTGTCCGGTCCACTGCATCAGGTAGGTCTGGGTAAATTCGCAGAGGTAGGAGATGAGCAGCGCACCCATGTAGATGCCGGCGATCTGCGTGATGCCGGTATATGGATTAGCACTGAGCCAGTGCATCATCCACTGTGATTTTGAGGTGGGATGGCCGGTCATGTAGCGGTCGATGGCGACCGCGATCAGGTAGGGCCCGGAGACGTCGCAGACGGCCTTGATCAGAATGGCGACGACGGACACGACCACCGCGAGTCGGTATGGCCTCAGATAGGTGAGCAGCCGCCGCATCAGGCGCGCATCGTAGGCTTTGCCGATGATCTCCTCTTCGTGCGCGTGTTTCGTTTTGTCCTGGTCGGCCATGCGTTCCTCTATTTTAGCGTTTTAGGCGCAGTATTCCGGTTGCGGGGAAAATCCCGCTTTTCATACAGATGAAGGAATTGCCGGGAAGCTTCTGGAAGGGAGCGGGATTTTTGCGGGGGCGAAGGTGTGGGCCCCGGCATGAAAGAATTGAAGCAGCCGTAAAACATTATGGAAACGCTCGGTCTGTATGTCTCTATCCCGTTCTGCCGCTCGAAGTGCACCTACTGCAACTTCTCGTCCGGGGTGTTTCCGTTGAGCTACTTTGAGCGCTATGTGGAGCGGCTGGAGGCCGACCTGCATGCGATTCGCGAACGGGCAGGGCAGTGGGACGCGGTACTGCCTGAGCGGGTGGACTCGATCTATCTGGGCGGGGGAACGCCATCGCTGCTGCCGGCTGGGTTGATGGGGCGGCTGCTCGCGGCGTTGCGGAGCGAGTTTGCTGTTGACGCGGAGGCGGAGATCACGGTGGAGTGCGCGCCGGGACAGATTGAAGATGCGACGCTGGAGGCGATGGCGAAGTGCGGCGTGAATCGCGTGAGCTTTGGCGTGCAGTCGTTTATTGACGAGGAAGCGAAGCATACCGGGCGGCTGCACACGCGGGCCATTGCGCTGCGCGATGTGGAGCGGGTGCGGCAGGCGGGGATCGGACGGGTGAATCTGGACCTGATCGCCGGGTTGCCGGGGCAGACGCGGGCGAGTTGGCGCGAGTCGCTTGCGGTGCTGTGCGGCGCGGAGCCGGACCACGCCAGCGTGTACATGCTGGAGGTCGATGACGATTCGCGGCTGGGGCGCGAGATTGGCGCGGGCGGACTGAAGTACTATGCGCCGCAGGTTCCGGCAGACGATGGGATTGCCGACATGTACAGCGAGGCGGTGGAGTTTTTGGCCGCGAACGGGTTGCCGCAGTACGAGATTTCAAACTTCGCGCGGGCGGGATCGGAGTCGCGGCACAACCTGAAGTACTGGCAGCGGCAGCCATATCTGGGTCTGGGGCTGGATGCGCACTCCATGTTGCGCGATGCAGGCGGCCATGCAATTCGTTTTGCTACAAGCGATGATTTGGAGCCGTTTCTGGAGTCGCCCGGATGGGACGAACCCGAGCGGCTGACGCCCGAGGAAGAGCTGGAAGAGGCGTGGTTTCTGGGGCTGCGGCTGAATGCGGGAGTGAGCCTGAGCACGTTGGGCGCAGAGTTTCGCGAGGATGCTGTGCGTCCTTTCGAGACGGTGCTGGCGGAGTTGGCTGCGGACGGCTTGATGGAGCGCGAGGGCGACCGGGTGCGGCTGACGGCGGAAGGCCAGCTGCTCTCAAATGAAGTGTTCGCGCGGTTTCTTGCCGAGCCGGTGAGCGAGGCGTGATTGCGGGCGACGTCTAAGCCCTTACAATCGCAGCATGGCCCTGAATGCTGACGCGAAAATTGACCTCCGCAGTGACACCGTAACCAAACCTACTGCCGCGATGCGCGCCGCCATGGCGCAGGCTGAAGTCGGTGATGACGTATATGGGGAAGACCCGACCGTGAACCGGCTGGAAGCTCGTGCGGCAGAGATTTTTGGCCGCGAGGGAGCGGTCTTCGTCCCCACCGGAACCATGGGGAACCAGATTGCCATCCGGCTGCACACGCAGCATGGGCAGGAGGTCATCTGCGAGTCGAGGGCGCACATTCTGGACTGGGAGATGGCGATGGTCTCGGCCTTCTCCGGCTGCCTGCCGCGCACGGTTGCGGGCGAGCGGGGCGTGTTGACCTGGGACCGCATCAAGACGGCGATGGCACCGAAAGCATACTACCGCGCGCCGACCGGGCTGATTGCGCTGGAGAACTCGCACAACATGGCCGGCGGGACTGTTACACCGCTCGACGTGTATGAGGAAGTGTGGTCGGGCGCGCGCGACGCGGGCTTGCCGACGCATCTGGATGGGGCGCGGGTGTTCAATGCATCGGTGGCGCTGGGGGTTCCGGTGGCGGAGCTGACGGCGGGCTTTACCAGCGTGATGTTCTGCCTGTCGAAGGGGCTGTGCGCTCCGGTGGGGTCCATGCTGGTGGGCAGCCGCAGACTGATGGAGCGGGCACGGTCGGTGCGCAAAATGCTCGGCGGCGGCATGCGGCAGGCAGGGGTGCTGGCCGCAGCGGGGCTGCTTGCGCTGGAAGAGATGCCGAAGCGGTTGCATGAGGACCACGCCAATGCCAAACTGCTGGCCGAGCGCATGGCGGAGCTGAAGCCGGTGGAGATCGATCTGGCGACGGTGCAGACGAACATTGTGATCTTCAAGCTGCGCGGCGTGACGGATGTGGCTCCGGTACTGGCAACGATGAAGGAGCGGGGCGTGATTGCGGGCGCCGCGGCAACGGACCAGATTCGCTTTGTAACGCACAATGACGTGGATCGCGCGGCGTGCGAGCGTGCAGCGAAGATTGCGGCGGAAGTGATTGCTGCAAGTTGTTGATCGGTGTGAGGAGCTTGAGCGCCGTATCCCGTTTGCGCGGGCGTCGGATTCATCAAAATCCACTTGCGGAAACGTTAAACTAAGGGCTGCATGAAGCATCGCACAATCAAGCATTACGAGCTTGTTCGAAAGCTGGGAACGGGCGGCAGCGGGGTCGTGTATTACGCGAACGACACGCTGCTGATGCGCCCCGTAGTGCTCAAGGTCTTGAAGCGCAACACGCTCACAGCCGAGCAGATGCGGAAGACCGTGCTGCGCGAGGCGCGCATGGCCTCGGCCATCGAGCACCCGCACGTCTGCGCCATCTATGAGGTGGGCGAGGACGGCGAAGAGGCATACATCGTAATGCAGTATGTGCCAGGGCAGTCACTCGACAAGCTGATTGCCAAGGGGCCGTCGAGCCTGCAATTGGTGCTCTCGGTGGGCATCCAGATCGCCGATGGTTTGAGTGCGGCGCATAAGCTTGGCATTTTCCACCGCGACCTGAAGCCGGCGAACGTGATGCTTACGGACGGCGGTCTGGCCAAGATTCTGGACTTCGGCCTGGCGCGGCGGTTGAATCCGCAGGAGGCGGAGTTTGATCCGGCGAAGTCCTCGCCACGCAAGTCCGATCCTGCCATCGCTACGTATACGGCGCGCGGGGGCACCATTGCCTATATGGCTCCGGAGCAGTTTGTGACTGGGCAGAGCAGCGTGCAGAGCGACCTGTGGGCGCTGGGCGTGATCCTGTATGAGCTGGTGTGCGGGCGGCACCCGTTTTCACGGCCGGATGCGGAGGAGTTGCAGAGCATTCGCGCCATCCAGTTCGTCGATCCCGCGCCGCTGGAGACTTCGCCGGAGCTGAACTCGGTAATCTTCCGGCTGCTGGAGAAAATTCCGGCGGAGCGCTACGCGAGTGCCGCCGATGTGCGCGAGGCGCTGAAGACGATCATGAAGACGCTGCACTTCGAGACGGGCATTGTGCCCGGCGATGCGGGGGCGCAGCTGACGCCCTTGTCGTCCGAAGGGGAGAAGCGCAACGCGGGCCTGCTCTCCATGCTGGCGGAACGTTTTCGCGAGTCCGAGCCCAGAGAGAAGCAGAACACACTGCTGGTATTGCCGTTCCAGAGCCTTGGGGCTTCGGAGACGACTCCGCTCTACGGGTTTGCGCTGGCCGATGCTCTGGCGACGCGCATTGCCCGGATGACGTCGCTGGTGGTGCGCCCTACAAGCGCGCTGATGAATATGTCCACCGCGCAGATGGACCCGTTGGCGATTGGCCACAAGCTGATGGTGGAGTGGGTGCTCACGGGCAGCTTTATGCGCTCGGATGCTGGTTTTGACCTGAACTGGCAACTGCTGAATGTTCCGGGCGAAAGCGTGCGCGCAGGCGGCTCGATCAGTGTACCGTCGTTCGACCTGATTGCCGTGCAGACCGAAATTTGCAATGAGGTTTTCGCTTCGCTGCAGGGGGTGGGGCAGCTGCGTCAGAATGCGGACCGCGGCACGGCGCGCAGCGAGCCGCTGGCAGAGGATTTGTCAGAGGAATATCTGCAGGCGCGCGCGGTGCTCTCGACCTTTATGCAGCGCACCGGCAGCCGGCTGGACCTGGACCATGCATTGCAACTGTTTGAGAGCGTGGTGGAGCGCGAAGGCAAGTTTGCTCCGGCGTGGACCGGGCTGGGCATCACGCATCTGCAATACGTGCGGCACGGTTTTGGCGGGCGCATGCATGTGATGACGGCGCGGAGAGCGTTTGACCGCGCGCTGGAGCTTGATCCCGGATCAGTGGAAGCGAATCTGTATCGCGTCTACATGTTGCTTTCGCGCGGGGAGAAGGAGAGCGCGCGTCACGGCATCGAGAATTTGTTGAGCACCGCGTCGAATGACTGGAACGTGCATATGGTGGCCGGCATTACGCTGCGGCTGGACGGCATGTACGAGGAAGCTCTCGATCAGTTCAATCGCTCGCTCAGCCTGAATCCCTCGAATGCGCCGGTGATCTACAACCATCGGGCGCGCGTATACCACTACCAGAACCAGATTGAGCTGGCCGAGGATGAGCTGACCAAGGGCCTTACGCTGGAGCCGAAGCATCCGCTGCTGCGGACGTCGGTGGCCTATCAGCGCATGCGCCAGGGTGATCTGCATGAGGCGATCCGTCTGCTGGAAGAGGTCATCCGCGACGATGCCAGCATGAAGATCGCCTATCCCACGCTGGCCATGTGCTACTCGCAGATTGGCGACCGCGAGCGCGCGGCATCGCTGATTGATGAAGACTCGATGGCTGCGGCCGAAGCCGACAGCGAGATGGCCTACCGGCTGGCCACCTACTTTGCCGTGGACGGAGACGAGAGTGAAGCGCTGCACTGGCTGCGGCGGGCGATTTATCTGGGCAATGAGAACTATCCATGGTTTTCGATCAACCCGGCCTGGAACCGGGTGCATGGCCATGCGGACTTTGAGCGCATCCTCGCGGACCTGAAGAAGAGCTTCAGCCGCAACCAGAAGAACTGGAAGCGGCTATTAGGGACGATCAAGAAATAGTGCGCAGATGGCCTGCGATGAGATGAAATTTGTGTCATGCGCTGTTGGTATGCTGGTCGAAACGTTGTCCACGGGGTTCGCACCACTCGTATCTTGGTTCTATCTGTTCAAGGCATCTGACCCCTTCAGGAGGATTTGGTATTGCGCAGGCTCCGCTGTGCTTTGGATTTCCGTCTCTTTTTTGCCGTTGCCACGATCATTTTATTGAGCATGTTCGGAGTGCGCGCTTTTGCGCAGACCGACGAAGTCCAGGTCTACGATGCTGTCATCGCGCCGCCAGGCATATTCAATGTCATGGTGCACAGCAACTTCACCCCGGTGGGGAGGACGCAGCCCACGTACCCCGGCGCCATCCTTGCCAATCATTCGTTCAACGGAACATGGGAATGGGCGTATGGAGTCAGGACATGGATGGAGCAGGGCCTGTATTTGCCTGTCTATTCGCCGTATTCGACGGGACGCGGCGGAGCGATTGATGGTTTTAAGATCCGCGAGCTGTTCGTGAGGCCGAACGCGCAGCAGCACAAAGTTTTCTGGGGCGCCAATTTTGAATTCAGCTTCAACTACCACTATTGGGAGTCACGGACGTATACGGCCGAGATACGGCCGATCATCGGCGCCTACCTTGGTAAATGGGAGCTTATGTACAACCCGATTGTGGATACGGATTATACTGGCGGGCCGGCGGGCCTGGAGTTCAATCCCAGTGGGCGGATTGTGTACAACTTCAATCACCGATGGGATGTTGCTGCCGAAGAGTATGACGGGTTCGGGCGTTTTCGCAGTTTTGACAAGCTGCACAATCAATTTCACGAAGTGTGGGGCGCGTTTGACCGCAATGGCAAGGTCTGGAGTATTGAAGCGGGCGCGGGCCTCGGCCTGACGGCCGGATCGGACCGATGGACGATGAAGTTCATGATCTCGCGGGACATCAACAAGGTTCCCTGGCGCATCCCCTTCCACTTCTAACAGCCTGCGGGCCGCCTTGCGCAGCTTCCAGCCACACAGCTCAGGCGTGCTGCTGCATCTCCTCAGCAGAGACGTCCTTAATGTGCGTGGCGAGATACCACTTGAAACCGAAGGGATCGACTACACCGGCCATGCGGTCGCCGTAGAACTGGTCCGCAGGCTCGTGGTCGCTGGTGGCTCCGGCGGTCAGCGCCTGTGTGTACACGGCGTCACAATCCGTCACATAGGCCATCAGGCTGACGGGTGATCCGCCGTAGTGTTTGGGGCTGAACGCGCCGATCTCGGGGTGCTCGTCGGCGAGCATGATGCAGGAGTCGCCAATTTCGATTTCAGCGTGCGCAATGTGGCCTTCGCGCTCCATGCGGAATCGCTCTTTTGCGCCGAAGGCCTTCTTGTAGAAATCGATGGCGGCAGCGGCGTCGCGAACGATGAGGTAGGGCTGGACGGAGTGATATCCGTCAGGAATGGGCTTGACTTGAGGCATGGTGTTGCTCCTTGCCTATATTAGGATGGTGCTTCGGGTCCCATTGTAGAACCGCGAAAGGAAAAAGAGGAGGCCCGGTGGGGCGCTCCTCTTTTTTGTGAAAGGGCGGTGTTTCAGTTCCGGGTGGGAGTCAACTCCATCGGCTCGGTCAGGCTGAAGACGAGTTCCGCTCCGGCGGGAACGTTGGCCGACGTAGGATGCTGGGTGAGCAGGTGGGTGGTGACCAGTCCGGCGCCGATCAGCGATCCGGCCAGCGCGCCTGCGGGTCCGGCCAGCCCGGCTCCGACCATGGCTCCGGTGCCGACGCCTACGCCGTACTCCAGTGACTTTTTGACGACGTGGCCATTGGGATGAATACCGCCCTCGCTGCCGGTCTTGGTTCCGGGGGCTTCCGAATCGATGACCTGCGCGTACAGATGGTAGGCCATGCCGTCCGGCAGAATCACGGTGTCGGGGCGGAGGCGAAGCGTAGCCGAGGGGCCTAAGTGGTGGCCCTGGGCGACTTCTGTCACACGTCCGCGCAGGACGGACCCGGCTGGGATGACCACGCTGCCGCCGTTGAGCACGTCGACTATGACGCGCCCCTGGAAGGGGGTCATGGCCGTGGTGTAGTTGGTGGAAAGCGCGTTGTCGAGGCGCACGCGAATCTCAGTGCCTTCCGGCAGGGCATAGGTCGAGCCCGGATCGCTGGTCACAATGGCGTTGTTGGCGTTGAAGGCCGACCGCGTCTGCAGGGCGGGTGTGCCGGTTGGATAGGTCCGCGTTGCCTGCTGGGGCGTAACCGGCACGGTCACGATTCCGTAGTCCGTGTTGTTGTAGCGCGAATGTTCGTTCGACGAGTTTGCCTCGGACGCGGATGAGGCGGTGCGCGCAGCCGTGGTTTGTGACGGCGGAGGAGGCGCGGTGATCTGCGGCGAAGCCTTCGCGTGGGTCACGGGTGCGGTGCTATAGGCCGGCAAAGGGTCTGCGGTAATCGTGTCATTCGGCGGCGGATGCGAAACCCCCTCGTACTGGCTGTTGTTGTTCTGCTGCTGTTGCGCAAAGGCAACCGGCGCAGCGATTACCGCCAGACTTGCGATTACCGCCAGACTGAGGAAGGTGACTGCCCATCGAGTGCCGTTGATTTTCATACCTGCTCCAAATATCGTGGCCACAGACCGGGGGATTGCTGCGTACGCCGGCTGGGGCCCGTACCTTGTATCGTATTTGAAACCTACAAGGATTAGACGTGTTGCGGGTGCAGTTGCGTGCCGGGAGCGAACCACAGCGGTTACGTCATTTTCGGAATCGATGCGGCCTTTTCAGCGCCACGCAAGGTCAACGCTTCCTGTTGCTCGCGTTGACTTTAGAATTTGCTGTTTCGAGACGCGGTGTTCCGGAAATGCGATTCCCGGAACCTGCTAAAATCACGTTAGATTGAGAAGATTTTGCGGAAGGTGTGTGCATTGGCACACGAAATGATGAGTTTCATCGACACGATCAGCGGAACTGCCGGTGAACCCATCCTTGTCGACCGCCGCCCGAAACTTAAAGACCGCTTACAACACCAGATAGCAAGGAGTCACATGACGGAGATTGTTGCCATCCATGCGCGGGAAATTCTTGATTCGCGCGGAAACCCGACCGTAGAAGCCGATGTAGTTCTTGAGGGTGGCGTTACGGGCCGTGCTGCTGTTCCCAGCGGCGCCTCGACCGGTGAACATGAGGCTGTGGAGCTTCGCGACGGAGACAAGTCGCACTACCTGGGCAAGGGCGTGCTGCGCGCCGTGGAGAATGTGGAGAGCGTGATTGCTCCCGAGCTGACCGGCATGGACGCATCGAACCAGCGCCTGCTGGACGCGACCATGGTTGCGCTGGACGGCACCTCCAATAAAGGCAGTCTGGGCGCGAACGCCATTCTGGCGGTCTCGATGGCGGCCGCGCGCGCTTCGGCCAAGGCGCTTAACCTGCCGCTGTACCGCTACCTGGGTGGCGTGAATGCGTCGGTTCTTCCCACTCCGATGATGAACATCCTGAACGGCGGCGCGCATGCCGACAACAACGTGGACTTTCAGGAGTTCATGGTGATGCCGGTCGGCGCCGAGCGATTTTCTGAAGCACTGCGCTGGGGCGCGGAGGTTTTCCACACGCTGAAGGGCGTGCTGAAGAAGAAGGGCTACAACACGGCCGTGGGCGACGAGGGCGGCTTTGCTCCTTCGCTGAAGTCGAACGAGGAAGCGATTGAGCTGATTCTGGAGGCGATTGAGCTGGCGGGCTACAAGGTCGGCGAGGACATCGCCATTGCGCTCGATCCGGCGGCGAGCGAGTTCTACGACAAGGAAAAGAGCAAGTACGTCTTCAAGAAGTCGGACAAGAGCGAAAAGACCAGCGAAGAGTTGTCGCGCTACTGGCAGGAGTGGACACGGCAGTATCCCATTGTGTCGCTCGAGGACGGCCTGGCCGAGGACGACTGGGAAGGGTGGAAGTATCTGACCGAGTTGGTCGGTGACCGTGTGCAGTTGGTGGGCGACGATATTTTTGTGACCAACACCGAGCGCCTGCAGCGCGCTATTGAAGAGGGCATCGCCAATTCGATCCTGATCAAGGTGAACCAGATCGGCACGGTGAGCGAGACGCTGGAAGCGATTGAGCTGGGCCGCCGCTTCGGATATACCTCCATCATTTCGCACCGCAGCGGCGAGACGGAAGACACCTTTATCGCCGACCTGGCCGTGGCCACCAACGCCGGACAGATCAAGACCGGTTCGGCCTCGCGTACGGACCGTATTGCCAAGTACAACCAGTTGCTGCGCATTGAAGAAGAGCTGGGCCAGGCCGCGGAGTTCCTCGGCATTGAGTCGGTGAACTTCGGCGAGTAGCTGGAATTCACGCAGTGGAATTTGAGAGGAGCGCATGACCTGAGTCGTGCGCTCTTTCTCAAGATCAGAGGGGAAAGTACATGCGGTTCGCAGCTGTTCTTGCAATAGCCCTTTTGGGTGTATCGTCCGCACTGGGCCAGTCGGCTCCGGCATCGCAGGCACAACCAGCATCGCCAGCAGGCAGCCAAACCGCATCGGCAGAGGCTCCGCCGGCACACCCGATTACGCCGCAGCAGGTGCACCAGATCATGGAGTTGTCGCATGCGGAAACGCTTGCGCGTCAGGTCATGCAACGGGAGTTCGCCGGTATGGAAAAGGCGTTTCCGCCGTTTATGCCCAAGGACGTCATCTCTGAACTTGAGCATAACCTATTGAGCATCGACTTAGAGCCAATGGCGCTGAAGGTCTACCAGGAGCATGTTTCTTCTGAAGACGCTGTGCAGATCATTGCTTTTTATAAAACCCCGGCTGGTCAACGATTTCTTGCGGCCATGCCAGCAATTACGCGCGAAATGCAATCGCGCGGGGCTCAGGAAGGCGAGCAGATTGCGCGGCAGGTGATCCAGACGCACATGGACGAGATCAAAGCCGCTGCCCAAAAGTACAAGGATGCGCATGCCGCTCCACCTAAAATCATAAATCCGAACTAATTTCATAACAGGAGCTCAGGTGTCCGTTCGCAAGAAACCCATCGTCCTTACCATCCTCGACGGATGGGGCTATCGTCCGCAGATTGAAAACAACGCCATCGCGCTCGCGCGCAAGCCCACGTACGACAAGCTGCTGGCCGAGTATCCCAACACGCTGCTGCATGCCTCGGACCACTTTGTGGGGCTGCCCGACGGGCAGATGGGCAACAGCGAGGTGGGCCACCTCAACATCGGAGCCGGCCGCGTGGTCCGCATGGATATTACCCGCATCGACGCATTGATCGCGAGCGGGGACTTCTTCTCGCATCCTGAGATCGTGGGCGCGCTGAAGTATGCGGCCGAGGGCGGGCACCAGGTGCATCTGTTTGGACTGCTCTCGGACGGCGGTGTGCACTCGCATCAGAACCATCTCTACGCACTGCTGAAGACCGCGAAGGAGCAACACGTCGAGCAACTGTTTGTGCATGCCTTTATGGATGGACGCGACACGATGCCCACCTCCGGCGTGGACTACCTGGCCGCGCTCGAAAAGAAGATGCGCGAGTACGGCATCGGCAAGGTCGCATCGGTCTCCGGCCGCTACTACGCCATGGATCGCGACCGCCGTTGGGAGCGCATCAAGCTGGCCTTTGACGCCATGGTGACGGGCAACGCCGAGGGCGGAGCCTATGCCGATCCCGTCGCCCGCGTGCGCGAGTGCTACAGCAGCGGCGTGACAGATGAGTTCATTGTGCCGTTTGTCGTGACCGATGGGCAGGGACGTCCGAACGGAGTGATTCGCGGCGGCGATGTGTGCATTATGTTCAACTATCGCGCCGACCGCGCCCGCCAGATTACGCGCGCGCTGGCCCGCAACAGCGGCCTGTCCAGGCAGGAGGGACGCGACCTGCCCGGCGCGGACGATCTGGACAACACGATTCCGCGCAACACCGTGCCGAAAGACCTGCACTACCTGTGCATGACACAGTACGACAAGCTGTTCTCGCTGCCCATGATCATCCTACCCGAGGCCATGGAGAACCTGCTGGCAAACATGATGGCACACGCGCAGCTCCGCAACCTGCGCGTGGCGGAGACGGAGAAATACGCGCACGTCACCTACTTCTTCAACGGCGGGATTGAGAAGCCATTCCCCGGAGAAGACCGCCTGCTGGTGCCGTCGCAGAAGGTCGCGACCTACGACCTCGCGCCGGAGATGTCCGCCGCGGGCATTGCCGATGGCGTCATCAAGGCTGTGGAGGACACCGCCTTCGACGTGCTGGTGGTGAACTTTGCCAATGCCGACATGGTGGGACACTCCGGCAAGCTGGAGCCGACCATCAAGGGAGTGGAGACGGTGGATGCATGCCTGGGACGAATCTATCAGGCGATTCGCCAGAACGGCGGGGCGATGCTGATCACCGCCGACCACGGCAATGCCGAGCTGATGGTGGACCCCGTTACCGGCGGCCCGCACACGGCGCATACCACCAATCCCGTGCCCTTCATCCTGGTCACCGAAGACGCGAAGGAGTACTCGCTGAGGCCGGACAGTTCGCTGCGCGACATTTCGCCGACAATGCTGAGCATGCTGCATCTGGACCAGCCGAAGCAGATGACCGGCGGCGACCTGCGCGTGCGCATAAAAAAATAGAACCAGCCGCACCACTTAACAGAAAAAGCCCTCATCCTGCGATGAGGGCTTTTTCCCGTTGCCAAATTTTAGAGTGACGCGTGCTTGCCGGGGAACCAGGTGATCTGTGCCTGGATGGTGGTGTCGTGGTGCACGCCGGGCTGGTAGAACGGCGCCACCCAGCGCTCCGTCTGGATCCAGCCGCGCACTTCAATGTCCTTCAAGAAGCGCTTTTGTACCGCGAACTGATAGTCGTTCTGGGTGGTGCCGGAGGGGATGAACTTCTGGTCGACCTTGACGTCGCGGTAGGAGAACTGCGCGAACTCCTTCGGCGAGAGATGCCAGGTGATCCAGGCCTGTCCGCCCTTGGCGTCGCGCCCGAATGCCTCGCTGAACATGTAGCCCTTGTTTGTGGTGCCCTGCTTTTGAATCGCCTCGTAGTAGAGGAAGTTTCCGTTCGCGCCAGCGTCGCTCACCGGATCGGTGGACACACCCTCAACGCGGAAGTCGAGCTGCGGGAGACCGGGGAAGTGCGAGATATAGACGCCAGGACGGACACCGGAGCGGCGTGGCGCGCTGATGGGGCTTACATCGTCGTGGGCTTCCGAGTCGGCATACAGGGTGACCCAGTTGCGCAGGAAGGGAAGCCTGTAGTCGAAGTCAAAGCTGCCGAAGCGCGCGCCAGGATCGTTGCGCGAGAACTTCTCTGCATAGGACACGTTCTGGAAGCTGAAGAAGCTCTTCAGGAAGGTATGCAGGGTGATGGGCTCGTTGCAGGGGTCAATCTTATTGGTGGTGGCGTTGTAGCAGCCGTGGCCACGGCCGCCCCAGATTACCGTGCGCTCGAAGCCCATCTCAAGATTACGGGTCGGCTTGAAGCTGATCTTCTCCATGTGCACCCACGGCGAGTTCGGAGCGGTGTGGCCCTTCAGGCTGCCGACAAAAAACTCGTAGCGGAAGGGGCCCGTGACGCGCGAAAGCAGCGGCACACGGAGAGGCTCCACGCGGTTGATCTCGAACGTGTAGGGTGCCTCGGCGTTGTTGCTCCAGGACATGGCGCCGCCGTATGCGGGGCTGAGCCACTGGTCGTTTTTGCCTAAGGAAATTTCGTGGCCGAGCAGGTGATAGGAAAGGCTGACTTCGATGATGCGGAAGTGGTTGGCGGCGGCAATGGGGCCAAGAGAAATGGTGGACTGGTCGGGATTGGTCGCGAAGTTGATGAGGTCGAGGTTCTGCGAGAGGTAGGTAGCCTGCTCCAGGGAATAGCCCGTGGCGCTGGGCGCGTGCTGGTACTCGCTGCGGAAGTAGAACGAAAAGCGTCCAGCCGCCGCGCGCGCGCTGAAGCCGGAGTAGTCGTTGAATCCGGCCTGGTAGGGACGCCCATAGTCATTCGCGATTGTCTGGCCCAGGTGGTAACTGTCGTTTAGTGGCGTGCTGGTGATGCCGCGAAAGATGTTGTACACGCTGTCGATCTGGGCATGGGCCACATGCGGGCCAGCCGGTCCTTCCTGATCTGCGGCGAACTCATCTTGCAGCGCCAGGTAGATTTCCAGGGCGGCTTCATCGTTCGGGTGACCGCTGATTTTGTCGGCGGTCTCCTGGAGCATGTGCGCAATGCTCAGGCGGGTCCAGGGGCGCATGCCCATAAAGGCGGTATCGAGGTAGCCCATGCTGTGCAGACGGTCGAGTGCCGGGTAGACCCAGCTGTCGAGCGGCACATAGGTTGAGCCGAGCGCGCTGGGGTAGACGATGGGCGACGCCGGGCTGTAGTTGGATGGAATGTCCTGCGGCTGTTGCGCCGGGGCCGCGTCTGCGGCGGTAACCTGTTCGGGTCGATGTGCCTTGACCGATTGCGCGACCACGGGGGAAATACCGGAACCGAACACAATCAGCAAAAGAATCGATGGGACAGTTCTCACTTATACCTCGGGTGATCCAGGGGATGCGCCGCTACGGCCGGATTTTGTGGCTATCGTTGTATCGGGCGTGCTTGCAACAGGCTACAGTATTTTTGAGGCGGGTGTATACGCGCCTCGGATGCGGATATGGAAGCACGGTTCCGCCGTGAACAGGGGTAATTTCGGGGATTCATTTCAGGGATCATTTTCGAAGAAACCGGGCAACGGCTTCGCCGGTTGCATGAGCGTATTTTTTCTCCAGCCGCTGCTTCCAGTCGCGGCGGAAGAGCTTTTTGGCCGCGAGATAGTGCTCGAGCCGGGCTAATGGTTCGGCGTCCTCGTCGCCGGGCCATGGCGCACATTCGAGAATGGTTGGTCCGCCGCCTTCGCGTGCGCGGTGGATCGACTCGTACGCCACGCGATAGACGGCCACCGTGTCCGCCGCATCAACGCGCATGACGGGGATGCGGCCGCAGACATCCGCCGATGGCGTGCCGCCTTCGAGGATGTAAAGCACGGGCAGAGACTGCTGCGCGGCGGCGGAGAAGACAGAGCGCATCGCCCTAGGTTCCGCGAGGGTGGTGAAGACCACCGCCACGCTGCCGCGATTTTCGAGCTTGTGCCGCAGGGCATCGCCTGTGGCCGTGGCCAGTTGCGAGACCGCGCCCGAGGCTGCATCATTGGCTTGTAGATCAAGCTTTCCATGATGCAGATAGCCGGCTAACGCGCCGCGTGGCGTCGGCGTAACGGCGTCGCCTGCGCGGAGGCAGGTGACGACTCCCGCGGTTCCGGCCCGGCATCCGGTCCAGGGCGTGTAGTCTGCGCGTGGGCGCAACTGCGTGTCCAGCATGCTGCACCTGAGCAGCGCCGCATACATTTCGCGGAACTTGTCATCGGGAATGAGAGAGAAGCCATTTTTCCCCGCAACTCTGGCGGCGTGGGTCGTCTTGTTTCCAGGCATGTGTGCTTGTTTTTCTGTGATCGAGGCGTGTAATTGCTTCGATTGTAACCCAAGCCAGAAACCGGGGATGGGATCGCTGCAGCGCGACGGATTGTTGCGCAGTAGCTTCTGCATTCCGGGCGCGATGCAAGCGGGGTTTGTGTAGCTTTTTCAACAATTTTGTGAAAAAGTCTGTGTATTTTGGGGGGCGTATGGCTCATCCGCTGCATTGACGGGGGCTCTCACACTCTGCACTGTTCCCGATGCATTCATTGTCGAACTTTAGCGGTTGATTTGCGAGGTACACCGGAAACGGCAGCAGCAACCAAAATCGCCCCGCAGCTATCCCACTTACTTAAGGAAAAGGAGAGCGAAGCGATGAGTGGTAATAGTCACCTGATAAACGCCCTCAAGGTTTGTGCCGTTTTTACTGTGGGAGTTGCGGCCGGAGCGGCCGTTGCACTGATTTATGCACCGCAGTCCGGAGATAGGACCCGCCGCCAGTTGCGTCGCGGTTTTGAGGACGCGAGCGACTACTTGCGGGATACGGCGGACAACCTCAGCGATAGCGCGGAAAGATATGTAAAACGCGGCAGGGAGATTGCCGACAACGTAGTCGATACGGCATCGAACGCCTATACCGCGGCGCGCAAGGTCGTTCCCATCTAAAGTTCTCTTCCCCAGAAGAGCAAAGGCCCCGCACGAAGTTTAGGCGGGGCCTTTTTATGTTTATTCCGCTTAGCTGTAAAGCAGTACGCCCTCGGATTTTTCCGCGCCTTCCTGCCCAACCGGGCGATAGAAGAGCTGGTTGTTCTCAAGGTAGACCTCGAGGAACGCGGGCCGTTCGGAGATGTGACCGGCGATCAATGCCTCGGACAGCGGATCTTCCACGTACCGCTGCAGCGCGCGGCGCAACGGGCGCGCCCCATAGCTGCGGTCGACCAGGGTCTTGTCGAGGATCCACTTTTTCGCGTCGTGCGTAACGGAGATGGTGATGGCCTTGGAGACCAGGTTGGCGTTCAACTGCGCGAGCAGCAGCTCGACAATCTGGATGAGGTCCGAATCCGTGAGCGACTGGAACAGAATGATCTCGTCAATACGGTTGAGGAACTCCGGATTGAAGGTGCGCTTGACCTCGCCCTTCACCAGCTCTTCGATTTTATCCATCACCATATCTTCGCGGTCGCTCTGGAAGCCCAGGCCCTGCTTGCGCTGCAAGTGCCGCGCCCCGATATTCGAGGTCATGATGAGGATGGTGTTCTTGAAGTCAACCGTGTTGCCGAGGCCGTCGGTGAGCTGGCCGTCTTCAAACACCTGCAGCAGGATGTTGAACACGTCCGGGTGCGCCTTCTCGATTTCGTCGAGCAAAACCACGGAATACGGAGACCGTTTGACGCGCTCGGTGAGCTGCCCGCCCTCCTCATAGCCCACATAGCCCGGAGGCGAGCCGATGAGCTTGGAGACCGAGTGCTTCTCCATGAACTCCGACATATCAAAGCGGATCAGCGACTTCTCTGAGCCGAACAGGAACTGCGCCAGCGTGCGCGCCACTTCCGTTTTGCCGACGCCGGTTGGTCCCAGAAACAGGAACGATCCGATGGGGCGGTGCGGCGACTTGAGGCCTGCACGCGAGCGGCGAATGGCCCGCGCCAGCGCCGAGATCGCCTTGTCCTGCGAGATCACGCGCTTGTGCAGCTCTTCTTCCACGCGCAGCAGCTTCTGCGTCTCTTCTTCCTTGATGGAGGTAATGGGCACGCCCGTCCAGCGGCTGACCACATCCTCAATATCTTCGCGGCCGACAATGCCGGCGGTTGAGTCATCGAGATGATACTTGTCGCGCAGGGCACGCAGGTTCTCGCGCTCCTTACGCTCCTCGTCGGAGTAGAAACGGGCCTTCTCGAATTCGTGGTTGGCAATGGCGTTTTCCATGCGGTGCACGATGAACTTGATCCGCTTCTGCACCTCGGTGATCTCTTCGGGCAGGGAAGTCTGGCGCAGCTTGACGCGCGCGCCCGCCTCGTCGATCAGGTCAATTGCCTTGTCGGGGAGAAAGCGGTCCGGGATATAGCGGTTGGAGTGCGACACCGCATAGCCGATCGAGTCATCGGTATAGCTGACCGCATGGAACTTCTCGTAACGGTCCTTGATGCCATGGAGGATCTTGACCGCGTCCTCCTCGCTCGGCGGCGGAACCTTGACCGCCTGGAATCGCCGCTCAAGGGAACGGTCCTTCTCAATCGACTTGCGATACTCGCCCGGCGTGGTTGCGCCGATGCACTGAATCTCGCCGCGCGAGAGCGCCGGTTTGAGGATGTTGGCCGCGTCGAGCGATCCTTCCGCCGAGCCCGCGCCCACCAGCGTATGCAACTCGTCGATGAAGACGATGGCGTTCTGGTTCTCCATCAGCTCCTTCATGATGGTCTTCAGGCGCTCCTCGAACTGGCCGCGATACTTGGTTCCGGCCACGATGAGGGAGAGGTCGAGCGCCAGCACCTTCTTTTCCGCAAGGAAGCTGGGAACGTCGCCGTCGGTGATGCGCTGCGCAAGCCCTTCGACGATGGCTGTTTTGCCCACACCGGACTCGCCGATCAGCACCGGGTTGTTCTTGGTGCGGCGGCACAGGATTTGCACCACGCGCTCCAGTTCGGCATCGCGGCCCACCAGCGGGTCAAGCTGGTTGTCGAGCGCTGCCTGGGTCAGGTCGCGCGAGAACTCGGCCAGCAGGCTGGACTCGCGGGCGCGCTGCTGCTGCGGAACCTTCTCCTGGGTGGTCCGGGCCAGCTCGTCGCGGATGGCGGCCAGCTTCAGCCCGCGCTCCTGCAAAATCTCGGCCGCAAAGCACTTCTCCTCGCGGAGCAGGCCGAGCAGCAGGTGCTCGGTACCAATGTGCTTGTGCGACAGCCGCTCGGCTTCTTCGGCGGCATAGGCCAGAACTCGCTTGCATTCATTCGAAAGAGGCAGATCGACCGAGGTCGAAACCTTCTCGCGAATCGTGGTATGTCCTTCAATCTGCTTACGAATGGATTCGACGGATGCGTGCGAGCGAAGGAAGCGGTTGGTCAGCGCCTTGTCCTCGCGGAGGAGGCCAAGCAGCAGGTGTTCCGTCTCGATGTAAGGCGAACCGAACTGGCTGGCCTCATACCGGGCGAAGAAGATTACGCGCCTTGCCTTTTCCGTGTAGCGTTCGAACATAGTCCCTCTGAAAGGCCCCTGAATCTTTCCGGTCCTGCTGGGTTAAACCCGGCAGCTCCCAAAAACACTCAGCACCTTCGTCCAAATCGCCGCTCCGGCCTTAAATCATGGGCCAAAGTTGGAGCGGCCTTCAGGCTGGGTGCGCTCTTCCGCATCCAAATCCCACAGTTGCTGTACATACTATTCTCCGCTTAACTTGCCAGCGGGGAAACATCCTGCAAGCAGCCTTTTTCCAGCCGCAAAATTCTGCTGCATCTCTCGGCTAAGGTCATATTGTGCGTCACAATGACCGACGTCAAATGGTGGGTCCGGTGTAGCCGTTCCACCAGGTCAAACACAACCCCTGAAGTTCTGCTGTCAAGATCGCCAGTAGGTTCATCAGCCAAAAGGACTTTAGGCCCTGTTACCAGGGCGCGCGCCAGCGAAACCCGCTGTTGTTCGCCACCGGAAAGTTCTCCGGCGCGATGCTCGGCACGGTCGCCCAACTCAACTTCTTCCAGCCATTCCGCGGCTTTCAGCAGAGCCGCGGTCTTTGATTCGCCGCGGGCCAGCAGCGGCATGGCCACGTTTTCGGCGGCCGTAAATTCCGGCAATAAATAGTGAAACTGCCAGACATAGCCCACCTCACGGTTGCGGAAACGTGCTGCCTCTTTGCTGGAAAGGTTTTTCAATTGAATTGAGGCGCAGTATACGTCACCGCTGGAAGGGCTATCAAGTGCCCCAAGAATGTGCAAAAGTGTACTTTTTCCCGCGCCCGACTCACCGACAATGGCCAGCATCTCGCCTTCGGCCACATCAAAGCTCAATCCGTCAAACAGCACCAGACGTCCTCGCCCGGTGGCGTATTCCTTGCGCAGATTTCTGACCTGGACCGGAACCGGGAGTTCACTCTTTGTTGTAGTTAGATGTCCAGCGGCCTCGGATCGATGCAACGCGGCCACGGAGTCCTGGTTCGGAGAGGGGGATGTGGGTGAAGACGACTCCATATCTACCTCTATCATCTTCGTGCGGCAAAGGGAAGCCTTGATTGGGCAGGCCGTTGCAGCTAATGGCGTTTCCAGTTTATTCCATTACCTGGTGGCTGGACCGGGACGGCAATCCTTGTCTAACGGTGTCGCCTGGGACGCATACCAGCAGCTTTCGGCCTTGGAAACGACCGGCATTGACTCGATGATCGTCAATTGCTGCTGCACTCGGCGCCATGCCCGCCTGCGTCTCTTGGTGGTAATGGGAGCGGTCGGATCAGAATAGTACGCCTCGATGTCGTTCTTGATGGTCGCCGGAATCGGCCCACGGACATAGACGATTCTGCCCAGCAGCCGGGCGTAGGTTTCGTCCATAAGAGCATAGGAGCCGGGACGGGCCTTATCTCCCGTATCCAGATCACGATTCTCCAGTTTCAATGTCAGGCCCGGAGCGACGTAGGGGTGTTTGCTCAGCCGTTGCAGCAATTCCTCGTAGCGGTTCACCGTCAGGTTCACGCTCTCCACGTACCTCGCTTCGGTCCCCGGCCGCGGTCCGCGAATCGCCAGGTCTGCAAACGGCCCGATCTTGGGCAGGATGCGGATGAGGAAAGCGGTCAGGTGGGTTCGGATGCCAGGCTTCTTCCGGTAGTGCTCCCAGCCGTTGTTGAAGTCGGCCTGCGCCAGACGCTCTTTGTACAGAGTGAACTCAGGCCCCGGCGTGTCCGCCGGAAAATCCTTTTGGTGCAAAACCACCTCTCCGTTGGCGACCATGGGCAGCAAGCTGCGCACGGACCACCGGTAGGTGTCCACCGCCAAGCGCTCATTGAGCATCATGGTGTTGAGGCGCAGGCCGTAGGTCTCATAAAACGACTGCTCCAGCAATCGCACCGGAACCATCAACCCCACGTGTTTCCAGTAGGCCGCGGGGGCAATGCGGTCTTTGCTGAGCTGGTCGATATCGAAGGCGAACTCGGTCCGCACATGCCCGTGAGGGCTTTCGTCGTAGGTCACCACCGGGCCGTATTTGTGCCTGAGGTTGGGAAACTCGATCGCGGTCGAGGGGTTCACCGCGTAGCGATGCCCGATGCTGTCTCCTACATAATGCGAAAGCGCGCCCAGCGCAAAGGCCAGTTCGTCAACGTTCGTGGCATTGCGAATCAGGCTGGCCACAAAATCGCCGCTGCGCACATAGTGGGTAAGATTACTGAAAAGCTGGCGGCCAAAGGGATAATAGCCTTCGTCCTGAATCAAGCAGCCGCCATAGGCGTAGGCGTGGGCCTCTTGCAGTTGCGCCGCAGTCGCGTGCGGATAGCGCGCCAGCAGCACCGGCACAATCGCGTCCTTCCATGCCAGGTCGATGATCTGCTCGTGTGTCAGCACGGAGTAGGCATCGGCCGCCGGAATCACAATCGCAACCGCCAGCAGCAAGGCCAGCGCCCTGCGCATCTTCGCGTATACCCTGACTCTATTCATAGCGCAGCGCCTCGGCCGGAAGCACGCGCGCGGCGGAGCTGGACGGATAAATTGTCGCCAGCAGAGAGACCCCCAGGGAAACCGCGGCAACAATCACTCCGTCAATCGCACGCGGCGCAAACGGCAGGTAGTCGATCGAATAGACCTCGGCAGAAAGCGGGAAGTGGTAGTGCGCGCCCAGAATGGAGACCGTATAGCCTAGGATCAGCCCCAGCGCCGTGCCCACCACGCTGATGAGGAAGCCCTGCATGAGGAAGATGCGGCGGATCTGCCCCGGCTCCACGCCCAGCGACATGAGCACCGCGATGTCCTTGGTCTTTTCCATCACCATCATGGTGAGCGCGATGAGGATATTGAGCGCGGCCACGCACACGATAAGCCCGATCACAATGAAGGTGACCACCTGTTCCAGCCGCAGCGCGTGGAACAGTTCGCGGTTCTGCTCCATCCAGTTGGTCGTCTGGAAGCCCGGCCCGGCGGCGGCCTCGATTTCCTTGCCGATGCGGTCGGCACGGTTCAGGTCGTCCACCTTGAACGAGATCACCGAGATTACGTCCGGCTCGCCAAAGAGCCGCTGTGCGTCCTTGAGCCGGATGAAGCCGAAGCTGGAGTCGTACTGATAGAAGCCGGAGTGAAAGATGCCGACTATGCGGAAGGGCTGGTATTTGGGGACGAGTCCGTAGGGCGTGAGCTCGCCCTGCGGGCTGATGACCATGACCGTCGAACCCACCTTGGCGTCGAGCGTATTGGCCAGGTCATAGCCGATGACGAGGGGCGGAACGGCGGCGTTCGCGGTAGCGGAGTCGTCCGGCGCTGACAGCGGCAATGCCGATCCAGAGGTGAGATTGTCGAACAGGTGGCTAACGGTCTTCTCCTCGCGGGGAACAATGCCGTCCAGCATGGCTCCGCCGGAGAGCGTGCCGCGCGCGACGAGTACCGGCTCATATAGCCCCGGCGCGGCCGCCGTGACGTGCGGCAGATGCCGCAGCTTTTCGAGCAGCGGACGCCAGTTCCGAATGCCGTCGTTCATAGTGCGCATCAGCTGTACGTGCGCGGTGGAACTGAGCAGACGATTCTGCAGATCGCGTCGCATGCCGCTGGTAATGGCCAATGCGATGATCAGCGAGGCCACGCCCACGGCGACTCCGGCCACAGAGATGGCGGTGATTGCGCCCACCACCGCCTGGCGGCGCTTGGCCCGCAAATACCGCGCGGCTACGAAGAGTTCAAAGCGCATAAAAGATCGAACGAAGTGCTGTTAGTGCACAATCGCCTTTGCCGTGACCGCGTTGTCCTCACGATCGAACACGCGCACCGTAATTACATGCTCAGATGCGTCCACTGGAGCAGGCGTGCCTTGCAGCCTGGATTGCAGCGGCGCATCGAAATTGAACGTTTCCGTCAGGGAATCGGCGATCTGGCCGACTGGAGCGATGTACTGACACGGTCCTGCATCCACGGAGTACTCCGCGTGCGAGATTGGGCTGGTGGCGTCCGTAGCTGTGAGCTGTACGTGAATCTTACCGTTCACCAGCAGCGCGGTCATGCCGCTGACCGCCGGAGGCGTGGTGTCGATCAGGAACTGGTCGCTGACCTTGTCGCCGGTAAGCGCCTGGCCGGGGTTATGCGACGGAGCATCGCTGGCCACAACCTTGATGCGGTAGGGCCCGTCGGGCAGCAGGTCTGCGTTAAAGCTCAGGAAGGTCGAGCGGATGTGCTTCTTGAGCAGCAGCCAGTTGTGCTCGTGCGCGCCGCGATAGTAGATGGCGTACTCCAGAGTGTCTCCGTTGTCGTCATGCGCCCGCCAGCGCACGGTGATGTACGACTTGTCCTTGAGCCCCACCAGCGGCTGACTTCCGGACGGAATAGAGAAGGTGATGACGCCAGGAGTCGTGTGAGCAGGGAAGTTGATGGCCACCTGATTTGCCTGCGCCGCGTCCATTAGCCCATGGACCACGCGGGCTCCGGGCTGCACAAGAACTTCCTTGACCACCGGAGCCACGTTCACGGGAAGGTAGTCGATACCGACCGAGGTAATGTCCGCGCCAGGAAGCAGGACCGCCTTCCACTGCACAAAGCGAGCCGGCTCGACGCCCAGCGAGCCCACGTTCGGAGTGACCTTCTTCCAACTGCTCCATGCGCGCTTGGGATTGTTGATATTGCCGACGCGCGCGTAAAGATGGTAAGCGCCGGAAGCAGGCCCGGTCTGGACCTCGGCGCGGCCCCACTTCGAGAACACTCCGGCGTCGAATACGTCGCTCCGGTAGGTGCCCTGGGCTGCATCGCCGTGGCTCATGCGGTACACCTTGCCGGTGTTGGCCGTACCGATGTAGATCCCCTGCGGCGAGTTCGCAAATCCGATGGCCTGCGCAGCCTCAAGGTGCGCGATGTCGGCGTAGGAGCCGTCCTTATAAATGCGATAAATGCGTCCGCGATTGCCGGTGGCCGCCAGCAGACCCCTGGGCGTCCAGCGCAGCGCGTACACAATGTCGTTGTGGTCTTCCCACAAGGTGCGCGGCGCGCCGTTGGGGGCGATCTCATCGATCACCGATCCTTCGGGAAGCACCGAGTTGGATCTGAGCGCGCCCATGGAGCCGGGCTGCACGATTTTGATTGTGATTCCGGTCTGGCCGGTCACCGGTAACGGGGGCAGAGTCTGGCTGCCCTTGGCTCCGACTGACGCCGCATAAATGGAGCCGTCCGGCCCGACGGCCACGGCGGTCACTTCCTGTCGCGGCGAGTCGTAGATCACGTATCCCTTGCCCGCCTGGTTGATGCGGTAGACCAGCCCGGTGCCGTCGGAGCCGGCAATCAGATTGCCCTCGGCATCGAAGGCCAGGCAGCGGATGTGCTGCTCATCGCTCTTGAAGAAAAGCTCCGGCTTGGCGTTGGGCGTTTGCGGGTCCACGCGATAGATGCCCGCAGGGCCGCCCGCTGCAATGTACATACGCCCTCGCTTATCGAAGGCGAGGTCCCAGACATACTTTGGCTTTTCCTTTGTCGATGCGGGGTCGAACACGACCTTGGCGGTGGCATCCGTCAGGTCCTTCGCATCCGGCGCAAGTTTGTAGACCTTGCCGGAGGGAAGCGTGGCCGCATAGATTGCGCCGTCCGGTCCCACGCGCACCACCTGTACGCTCACGTCCTTCGACGAAAACATTTTTGTTGTCTTGCCGTCGGGCGCAATCCTAAGCACAGTGGCGGGGCTGCCGGTTCCCACGTAGGAGTTGCCGCTCTTGTCTGCGGCAATGGACCACACGTAGGTCGAAGGAGTTCTGGTGACCAGGGTGCTCGATGGACCGGCCACGAGTTCGCCATCGCTGCGTATGGCCACTCCGTTCGGCGTGCCCTTCTCCAGTTGTTCAAACTTCGACTGGGTCCAGAGCCTGGTGCCTTGCGCATGCGCAAGACTGCTGGAAGCAATCACAAAACCGACCACGAAAAGAGACAGGGAACGCCGCATCATTCTGAGACGAGTCTACTAGATTACGCATCTGTACAATCAGACCTATGGATCAGCCCCAGTCCGATGCTCTTGTCTTCTTCGGCGCAACCGGCGACCTTGCCTACAAACAAATTTTCCCCTCACTGCAGCAATTGGCCCGGCGCGACAAGCTGAATGGCCCCGTAATTGGCGTGGCCAAGGCCGGATGGAACCTGGACCAACTGAAAGCCCGCGCCCGGGACAGCGTGGAAAAGCACGGTGGCGCGGATCCCGAGGGCCTGCCCAAGCTGCTCGACCGGCTGCGCTATGTGGATGGCGACTACGCGGATGCCGCGACCTTTGCGCAGGTCCGTAAGGAACTGGGCGAGGCCAAACATCCGCTGCATTATCTGGCCATTCCGCCCAGCCTGTTTGCGGAAGTTACCCAGCAGCTCAAGAACTCGGGCAACGCGGACGGCGCGCGTATTGTGGTCGAGAAGCCCTTTGGGCGCGACGTGGAGTCGGCCCGCAGGCTGAACCAGGTGATCCACTGCGTCTTCAATGAACGCGACATCTTCCGCATTGACCACTATCTGGGTAAAAACGCGGTCCAGAACCTCATCTTCTTCCGCTTCGCCAACATGTTTCTTGAGCCGATCTGGAACCGGCAGTACATCGAGAGTGTGCAGATCACCATGGCCGAGCAGTTCGGCATTCAGGGCCGCGGAGCTTTTTATGACAGCGTGGGCGCGCTGCGCGACGTGGTGCAGAACCACCTGATGCAGCTGGTAAGCAACATTGCCATGGAGCCGCCGCCGTGCCCGGATGTCGAATCCATCCGCGACGAGCGCGCCAAGGTGCTGCGCAGCACGCTGTCGATTGCGCCGGAAGACATTCTGCTTGGCCAGTTTGAGGGCTATCACGACGAACCCGGCGTGAAGGCCGAGTCGACCGTGGAGACCTTTGCCATGCTGCGGCTGCACATCAACTCCTGGCGCTGGCGCGATGTTCCGTTCTACATCCGCACGGGCAAAAATCTGCCTGTGACCGCGACCGAGGTCGTAGCCAAGTTCCGCCAGACGCCGCCGGTCTTTTCCGAGCAGGTGCCGCCGCAAAATTATGTTCGCTTCCGCCTGAGCCCGTCGCCGGAGACTGCCGTCGGCGCGTCCGTCAAACAGGCCGGGGACCGTCTGCTGGGCTGCATGACGGAGCTTGGTGTCGGCTCGGATTGCGGAACCGATAATCTGCTGCCTTACGAGGAGCTGCTACAGGATGCCATGCGCGGCAACCAGACCTGGTTTGCCCGCGAGGACTACGTGGAGGAGTCGTGGCGCATCCTCGACCCGGTGCTGAAGAATCCGCCCAACCCATTGGCCTACACGCCGGGGACCTGGGGCCCGCCCAATGCCATCAGCGGCGTGATTCCGCCGGGTGGCTGGGTCAATCCGCAAAACCCATCGCAGAAATAAAGAAAGGCAGCCGTTTTCAAGCGGCTGCCTTTTTGCTTTGGGAATCCCATGGGCCAGAAACTGCCCGCGGAATCCATTGCTACATGTTGCCCGCCTCGGTGCTGCGGATGAAGGCTTCCACGTTGTCGTGCAGGTGCTTCAGCGATGGTTTGTTCACATAGACCATGTGCCCGGACCGGTACCAGTCGTACTGGATGTTTTTGGCCAGCGAGTCGGGGATTTGCAGGTGCTTGTCCTCGTAGCGCGCTGCATAAAACGGAGTGGCCAGGTCGAAGTAGCCGCCGTTCACCATCACCTTCAATCGCGGGTCGGTCTTCATGGCCATGGCCAGGTCGATGGCAACGTTTGCGTTGATCCGGTTGCCGTTATGTTTCCAGTCCCAATGCCCGCCATCCAGGCCGATATTGATCTCGGGCTGATAGGTCATGTTATTCCCGTACTTCAGCACCTTGCGCACGTAGCTGTTGAATGCCGAGACATAAGCCGACGAAATGGCCGAGGACTGGGGGTCATACTCGGCTTCCCGGCTCAGTGGGTTCAGTGACGGGCCGGAGAAGCGCGTGTCCAGACGTCCGGTGGTCAGGTCGTTGCCGATCTCGAGGTTCTTGCTGAACTCCGGCCCGGATACACGGAGATTGGCCCTCATCAGGTAAGCGACTGACAGCCCGGTATACTCGTGCAGCTTTTCGGCGATGGCCTGCTTCTGCGCCTGAGGCAGGTCCGTACCCTGTTGCAGCGCGTGGGTGTAGTCGCCCATGGCAAAGGTCTCCACTTCTTTCAGCAAGGGGAGCAGTTTTGCCGGCTGGTTCGGTAGTTTGTGGTGGTACCACGCCGTGGCGGCATAGGTCGGCAGGGCTGTCTCATAGGGCAGGTCGATGCCGGGGTTCGCACCCGCCATGTCGATGTCCGAGGAAAAGTCGAAGATCTGCGAGAGCAGCATGACGCCGTTCACGTCGATGTTCTGGTCATTTTCCAGAAGATTGACCAGCACGGCCGAGCGCGTTGTGCCGTAGCTCTCGCCAAACAGATACTTGGGCGAGTTCCAACGGTTGTACTTGCCCAGGAAGCGCGCAATGAAGCGGGAGAAGGCGTGTCCATCCTCATCAATGCCCCAGAAGGCTTTCTGCGGGTCCTTGCCAAAGAAGCGGCTGAATCCGGTTCCCGGCGCGTCAATGAATACCAGATCGCTGACGTCCAGAAGGCTATAGGGGTTCGGCTCCAGCTTGTAGGGTGCGGCAGGCAGGTGCTGGTCACCGGGAGTTGAAATTCGCACCGGCCCAAAGGAGCCCATGTGCAGCCACACGGTTGAGCTGCCCGGGCCGCCGTTGTAAAGGAAGGTGATGGGCCGGGTCTCCGGGTTTGCGCCTTTCTTGAAGTAGGCGACGTAAAACATGCTCGCTGTCGGAGGCGCATCCGCGGCGTTCTTAACCAGCGCGGCGGGCGAACCCGGCTGGGGTTTGCCGTCTGCTCCCAGCGCGGCGTCCTGGGCATCGGTTGCGCCCACGGTAATGGTTCCGGCCACAGCGGTATAGGCAATGTGCTCACCGCCTGTGTTCAGCACGCCTTCGGTTGTGGAATCGGCAGGAGTGGCAGCCGTTGTGGAAGTTGCAGGCTTTGCCGGGGTTTTAGCGGTATCGGCGGCCAGCAGTGGGAGGGATACAGCAGCTGCCAGCATCAGCGCCGGCAGCACGGAGAGTTTGCGCATCAGGCATATCCTTTGAGCAGGGAATTGAGACGAACCTATTAGCCTACGCCATTTGCAGGACTTACAGAAAGCGGGCCGCATGTGACCCGCGGCACGAAGCATAAGGCCATGCCGGGAGCCAGAGGACCGTGTCGGGCGGAATCAGCGGCAACTTTGCATGCTTACGGCACGTCTTTATAATCAGCCGGGCCGTGGCGTTCAGGGGCCGGCAAACTTCCTGACGCCAAATCCGATGCCGGGCCATCTAAAATAAATTGATGTCAGACCAACTTTATCTCAGCCTTTGGTACCCCAATTTCCGGCTTGACGCCCTGCCTGCCGCGCTGGAAAAGGTTATGGATATCTTCGGCAGCGTAGCCGGCACGTCGCATGTGAAGGCGGCAGTGGTGTATCCACTCTCGTGGAATCAGACTCCGGCCTACCAGCGCATCTACGACGAGGAGCACCAGGCGGACGTGGAAGCCTCGCTGCCGCAGCATGCCATCTCTGCCGCGACGGAACTGCTGCACGACGACTTTGCCTACGAGTTCGAATTGATCTGGGAGCTGTGGTCTCCGGAGAATGCCGCCGGGCTGGACCCGGTCTGGAAGAAGGAGCCGGCCATTGTGCGCATTACCGGCTACGGTCCGGATTTCGACGATGGCGCCTATGAGCAGAATGGACAAATCCGCATCGACTTCGGCCCCGACACGCCCTTTCTGCAGGAAGAGGTGAGCCTGGATACGGAGGCCGCCACGCACGTGAAGCAGAATGTGCAGATGCTGGTGGACTTCACCAATGCCGTGCAGCAGCACGGGGGCATCTCTTCGCGGCTGCTCTGGTCGGAGTCCGGCGAGAGCCTTGCCCAGAAGCTGATTGCACGCCTGCAGAGTGTGAATTGATCCGCGCCGATTTCTATCGGCGGGGTTCCGCGGCAAGTTCTGAGAAAATAGAACCATGCGTGTGACGGTTCCAAGGCTGCGCCAGGCAATCCTGATTCTGGCCGGCCTGCTGGTGGCGGTACTGATCGGCTTCTTTGCCTATGCCCGCTACCGTATCCACCGCATAGAGCACGATCTGCCCGCCCGGCTCGGCATCAACATCCAGCAAACCGCCAACGGATACACCTATTCGCAGTCGAGCGGAGGCCACACCCTCTTCACCATCCACGCCTCGCGGCTCATCCAGTACAAGAGCGGCGGCAACGCCACGCTGCACGATGTCGCCATCACGCTGTACGGCCCGGCCGGCTCCAACCGCGTGGATAAAATCTCCGGCGCCGACTTTGACTACGACGCCAAGGACCAGATCGTGCAGGCACGCGGCAAGGTCAGCATCGACCTGCAGGGCTTTGGTGACGGCAATAGCGCAAAACAGGACCGGATCCACGTGACGACGAGCGGGCTGGTCTTCAACCAGAAGACCGGACAGGCCGATACCAGCGGGCATACGGAGTTCGCGTTTCCAAAGGCTTCCGGAAGCTGTACCGGCGCGCACTACAACAGCAGGACCGGGGTGCTTGTGCTCGACAGCCAGATTGCTCTGACGACAACCACGCAAGGCAGCCCCGCCACCATTCACGCCACGCATGCGCAGATCGTGCGGGACATGAACCAGGCCTATCTGCTCGATCCGCAGACTGACTACAAGGCGGAGACAGCCTCGGCCGACTCTGCGATGGTGCAGTTCCGTTCCGATGGTTCGGCGGAAAGCATTCGCGCGCAGGGACATGTGCGCGTGGTCCGCGCGGATGGAGCGGTGTTTACCGCATCCGATTCCATAACGCAGATGGATGAAGCGAGCCATCTGAAGACGACGGATTTTACCGGCGGCGTGAACTACTGGTTGAAGTCGAAGCAGCAAAGCATGCGCGGCACGGCGGGCTCGGGCACGCTCCGCTTTGGTCCGGATTCCGCGCTACGTCACGCGCAGTTCCATGGCGCGGTACGTTTTGTGGACCAGGTCTTCAGGCTCGCGCACGGCTCCAAAGGCTCGGCATCGCGAGATCTAAAGGCGGAAAAGCTCGATGTTGACTTCGCGCGTGGTCCGCACGGCAAGGCAGCCGTGGCGCAAAAGGCGCTGGCAACCGGCAACGCCGAGGTCACCCTGCACACCATTTCGTCCCAAGGTCCGCAGCAGCTTACCACGATGGACGGAGACCGTCTGCTTGCCACGCTCACTCCGGATGGGCGCGCCCTTTGGCAGATCTACGGCACGGGCCACACACGCATTGTGAATCGGGCCGGGGATGGCTCGACCAACGTGAGCACCGGAGATACGCTGCAGGTCACCTTTCACGTGCCGCATCCTGCCCGGCGACGGCCGGGACAGGCCGGGAGCGCTTACACCACCGCGCGCGCGTCGCAGATCGAGACCGTCGTCCAGGACGGCCACGTTGTCCTGCGGCAATTGCCCGTGCCCAGGCCGGGCGCTGCATCTCCGGCTACGCTGACCGCGTGGGCCGAACGCGCGGAGTATCGTGCCCGGACCCAGTTGCTGCAGCTTACTGGAAATCCTCGGCTACAGGATGGCGGGTCTATGCAGCTCTCGGGCGGCGTGATCGACTACCATCGCGACACAGGCGATGCGGCCGTGAGCGGCGGCGTCAAGGCCGTCTGGTCGGAACACGAAGGCTCTGCCAAGGCTGCGCCCAAACAGGGCGAACCTGCGCTTCCGGTGCTTTCACTGGGCGGAGAAGGCCCGGTGCACATTACGGCGGACCGCGCCTTTCTGCGTCGCTCCGACAACACCAGCACCTTTTATGGAAATGCCTCGACGGATGCGCGCATGTGGCAGGGAGTGAACTCCATCATGGCTCCGGTGCTTGAACTTACACGCGTGCCGCAAACATTGAAGGCCTATGGAGGGCCGGGCAGCAGCGGTCCGGTGGTCGACGCCAACTTTACGTCAGCCATTGGAGCAAAGCACAAGGTCAGCGCGGTGCGGGTGAGCAGCCGCACGCTCTTCTACTCCGAGGCTGACCGTCGCGGCGATTTCCGTGGGGATGTAACGGCGCAGAACCCGGATGGGACCATCCACGCCGAGGATACGGACATTTACCTCACTCCTGTCCGGAAATCGGGCACGGGCCACGGCATGAACCAGCAGGCGCAGCTCCAGCGCATCGTGGCGGCTGGCCGGATCGTCATCACGATGCCGGGCCGCAAGGGAGTGGGCGAGCGGCTTGTCTACACCGCAGGTGATGGCCGCTACGTGCTTACCGGAACGCCCGGGCATCCACCGTATCTTGAAGATGAGACAAAGGGTACGACCACCGGAACCACGTTGATTTTCAATAGTCAGAATGATAGCGTCGTGGTCAGTGGAGGAAAGTCGAGCGCCGTGACTGAGACGCGGGCTCCGAAGTAGATGCAGAAGCTTTCGACCGATGAAATCGGAAAATCATACAAGGGCCGCCAGGTCGTCCGCGGCGTCAGCGTTGAGGTCAGTCGCGGCGAAGTCGTCGGTCTGCTGGGCCCAAACGGCGCCGGCAAAACCACCAGCTTTTACATTATTGTCGGCTTGATCGCTCCGGAGTCCGGCCATGTGCTTGCCGATGGCGAGAACATTACGCGCGTTCCCATGTACCTGCGCGCCCGGCAGTACGGCATCAGCTATCTGCCCCAGGAGCCCTCTGTTTTCCGCAAGCTTACGGTGGAGGAAAACATCCTCGCCGTGCTCGAGGTGCAGAACATCTCACAGGAGATGCGCCGTTCGCGCACGGAAAAGCTGATGGAACAGCTCAATCTGGGGCATGTCCGGCGCACCCTGGGGTATGCGCTTTCCGGTGGCGAGCGTCGTCGCGTGGAAATAGCCAGATGCCTGGCGATTCAGCCATCTTTTATTCTTCTGGACGAGCCCTTTTCAGGAATTGATCCCATTGCGGTACTGGATCTGCAAGAAATCATCTCTGGACTGAAAGCCAGTGGCATCGGCGTGCTCATTACGGACCATAATGTTCGTGAGACGCTTTCGGTTACGGACCGGGCCTACATCATTAATGAAGGCCGGATATTTGCCGATGGAACACCGGAGCGGCTGGCTGGCGATCCCGAGGTGAGGCGGCTCTATTTAGGCGAAGGGTTCTCCCTGAGCTGATTTCTCCAGTAACACTAACTCAGAATAGACGTAGCATGGCAGCATAGCTGCAGGATGCACAGTCTTTCCATTCTGCTGGATGTAAACTGGGCAGTAGCAGGTCGAAATTTCAGGGGTCGGTCCGGACCCGGCCCCCCAAAAACAGGACGGAATGACGCTTCTCCAACCCAAATTGAGCCTGAAGGTCACGCAACGGCAGATCCTTACGCCGGGCCTGATGCAGATGGTCAGCGTGCTGGCGCTCAACAAGCTCGAATTGAAGGAGATGATCAACGCCGAGATCACCGAAAACCCGGTGCTCGAAGAAGTAGAGGAAAACGTTCCGCTTCTGGACGAGGTGGCCGGCAGGGAGATCGAGCACGACCGCTCCGTCGAGATGCGCGAAGCCACCGCGGAAGGCGAGCCGAAGACAGATCCCTTCGATGAGATTGATTTCGGGTCCTACTTTCAGGATTACCTCGATCCAGGATTTCGTTCGCCGAATAATTTCGAGCTGACTGAGGTTCCATCGCTCGAAAATTTCCTATCTCAGCCCGGGACCCTCACCGATCACCTTATCTGGCAGATCGGATCGTTGAATCTGTCGCCCGCCATTCGCGAGGCGTCTGAGTATATCGTCGGCAACCTGAACGAAGACGGCTACCTGAACGCCAGCGACGAGGAGCTGTTGGAAGGCTATCTGGTGGAACAGCTTGAGCCGGACGAGGAAGCCTCCGGGAAATCCGCCGGACGGAATGGCCCCTCCGCGCTTTCGCGGGTTTCTCCGGCCATGCTGCAACGGGCCCAGGCCAACCTTAAGACGGCCCTGGCCGTCGTTCGTCATCTCGATCCACTGGGGATTGCCACGCGCGACCTGCGCGAGTGCCTGCTGGTCCAGGTGGAAGCGCAGCAGAAGGAGTTCGTGCTGCTCATTTCCCGGCAACATCAACAGGCGCAGCTCCACGAGCAGGAAGAGGCGCTGGAGGTTGAGGATGATTCGGAGGCGGAAAACGGTTGGCTTGATCTGGCCGCGGCAGATGCTGCCAATGGGCACCTGAACGGCGCGGCGCATGCCGCCGCCAATGGCACGGCAGAGAGTGCGGAGATCGCTGCCTGCGCGAAGACGGATATCTTCGCGATGGCGTCCTGCATCATCGACAAGCACCTCATGCTGCTGCAGAAGCGTGATCCGCACGAGCTGGCCAAGCTGATGGGCAGGTCGGTGGAGGATGCTCAGCGGGCCATCGACTTTATTCGCACGCTCGACCCGCGCCCCGGTCAGCGGTACAACCGTTCCGAGGCCAGATTGATCGAACCGGATGTGGCCTTTGTGAAGCGCGGCGACGAGTATGTTGTGGTCATGAACGAAGACGACCTGCCTACGCTTCGCCTGAACCAGGGTTACCGGCGAATGATTACCCAGCCGGGAGCGGAAAAAGATGTCAAGGAGTATGTAAAGGAGCGTTATCGCTCCGCGCTCCAACTCATGCGAAATATTGAACAGCGCAAGAACACCATTCTTCGTACCTGCGAGGCCATTGTGCGCCGCCAGTACGACTTCCTTGAAAAAGGCGTGGATGCTCTCCGGCCCATGATGATCAAGGAGGTTGCCGAGGAGATTGGCGTGCACCCGTCCACGGTGAGCCGCGCCGTATCCAATAAATATGTTCATACCGCGCAGGGGGTCTATGAGCTGCGTTTCTTCTTCTCCGAGGGCGTGAATGGCCCGGAGGGGGCGGCCACTTCGCTCATGCTTCTCAAGCGCAAAGTGAAAAAACTGATCGAAGAGGAGGACCCAAGCAAGCCGTTAACCGACGATCAGATTGCGACCCTGCTGCAGGGGCAGGGGATCCAGGTCACCCGCCGTACTGTGGCCAAATACCGCGAGGACATGCGAATTCCCAGCACTCACCAGCGCCGTATCCGGAAATAAGCCGGACTCACAAGCCAATCCCGATATAGAATCGCCATTCCCGGCGGAGTTTTCCCTTTCCCGAAAGGAGCTTTTACATGCAAATCGAGTACACCGGCAGACAGGTGACCGTGACCCGCAACCTACGCAAGCAGGCAGAGACCGGCGTTGAGCGGATTGAAAAGATTCTGGGAAAAATTACCAGCGTGCACATTATTCTGAGTACGGCCAAGTATCGCCATACGGCCGAGGTGACCATCAAGACCCGGCTGACCAGAATTGTGAGCACCGCTGAGTGCACCAACATGGAAACGTCCCTGCGCGACGCGCTGGATAAGGCCGAGACCCAGGCCGTCCGCGCCAGTAAAAAGCTCCAGGCCAAAAAGCGCCAGCCCAAGGAAGAGAAGGCCACCGCCGAGCCACAGTTGTTGCGCCCGCGGCGCCCGGCCAAGCCCGCGACTCCAACCGCTGCGGCTGCGGCTGCCGCTCCTACCGCCACCACCACCGCTCCTGCCGCCGCACTCAGATCCAGCGGAAATGGCCGCGGCAAGCACGTAATTCCTGTTACCGTGCACAGTTTTCCTGCGCGCGCCCCGATGCAGGAGCCACATATTACCCGCTCCACGGACGCCGTGGCACTGCGCCCCATGACTCTGGAAGAGGCCGTGAAGGAAGCCGAGTTCCGCGACCATGATGTGTTTGTCTTTCGCGATAACGAAGGCGGCGTAAAGGTATTGCACCGCACCCGCGATGGCAAAATGGAACTGATTGAAGCACCCTGATACGGCATGCCACGGCCCAAAAAGACAGATCGAAGCAAAGCCAAGACTTCCGCTTCCCGCAAGCGCAGCCGAAGTGCTGCGCCCATCCCGGTTCCGGCGCACCCTGAAGGTGCGCGTCAACTGGTGATCCTTACCGGGCTCTCCGGCTCCGGCAAGCTTTCCGCGCTCAAGGCGTTTGAGGACATGGGCTTCTACGCCGTCGATAACCTCCCCGTGGAGCTGCTCCCCAACTTTGCCGAGCTGGTTTCGCAGTCGGTGGAGATCACCCGCGCCGCGCTGGTTGTGGATGCACGTGAAGGCCGCGGCCTGGAGCGCTTTCCAGCCATCCTCAAAGACCTGCGCCGCAAGCTCGCCGTCCGGGTCATCTTTCTTGAGGCTTCCCGTGCTGCCCTGTTGCGGCGATTCTCTGAGACGCGCCGTCCGCACCCCCTGGGCCATGGGGAAATGGTCAGCGAGGCCATCCGCGCCGAGGAAAAGCTTTTCGCTCCGGTACGCAAGGCGGCGGACATCGTTGTGGACAGCACCAACTTCAACGTCCACGAGTTGCGGGCCTATATCCAGAATGAATTCCGCCCGGAATCCACCGGCAAAAGCCTGCTGGTCTCGTCCATCAGCTTCGGCTACAAGCACGGCGTTCCTCTGGAGGCCGATCTGGTCTTCGACGTGCGCTTCCTGCCCAATCCGCACTTTGTTCCGGAGTTCCGCCATCTGACGGGGCGCAACAAAGAGGTCATCGCATATCTCGACCAGTTCCCGCAGACAAAAGAATTTCTGGATCGCGTGACCGATCTGCTGCTTTTCCTGCTGCCGCACTACATCCGGGAAGGGAAAAGCTATCTCACCATCGCCTTTGGCTGCACCGGTGGCCAGCACCGCTCGGTGATGATTTCCGAAGAGATTGCGCGCCGCCTGGCGAAACACGGCTACCAGGCCAAGACCGCTCACCGCGACATGCCGCGGTAGTGGATGGGCTGCTGTTCCAGTCCGGTCCGGCGGCCCTCACCGCACCTGTCTCGCCTCCGCTGTAAAATAGCGGGATGATTCCGCAATCCCGGCCATCTTCTGTTCTGTGCCGCCATCGAAGGCAGGATTGCGAATGAAGCGTGCGGGCCGACTGCTGCACTATGCCTGGCGCTACTGGTGGCAGGCGCTGGCCGCCGTTGTTCTTGCCGCCGGAGTCGGGCTCTTCGATGCCTTCCGCGTTCTGCTGATCACTCCGATCATTGACGATGTGCTGCATCCGCACGACTCCTCGAACAAGCTCAATATCGTCTCCAAGTTCGGCATACGCTACCACATCAACCTTGACCATCTTGTCCCGTCTCACATGCACGGCGACTGGACCATCGTCGCTTTTCTCTTTGTCGCCTCCACGTTCCTGAAGGGCATCTGCGATTACACCGGCACCTACCTGGCCAATTACGCAGGCTACGGCATGATCACCGACCTGCGCGATGATCTCTACGAGGCCATACTGCGCCGGTCGGTTTCCTTCTTTCAAAAGCACGCCACCGGAACGCTGCTCTCCGCCCTCATCACCGACATTGAGCGCGTGCAGTACGCCATGGCCTCGGTGCTGTCGGATTTTCTGCAGCAGGTCTTCACCCTGATCTTCATGGTTGCGGTGGTCATCACACTGGGCGGCTCGTTCGCCTGGATCCTGCTGATCTTCATTCCGGTAGTCGTTGCTTCCATGTACAAAGTTGGCGGACGCGTTCGCCACACCACCCGCAAGGGTCAGGACAAGCTGGCCGAAATTCAGAACATTCTGCACGAAACCATCACCGGCAATCCCATCGTGAAGGCCTTCAACATGGAGTTCTGGGAGGCGCTGCGCTTCCGGAAGGCCGCACGGCGACTGCTGCGCGCCAACCTGAACACGGTGCGCGCGCAGGCCATCAGCTCGCCGCTCATGGACCTGATCGGGGCCGTCGCCATCGCCGGCCTTCTGCTGCTGGGCCGGGGAGCCATCAGCCGCAATGCCATGACCACCGGCATCTTCTTTGCGTTCATCGTGGCGCTCTTCAAGCTCTACGATCCGGTCCGCAAGTTCGCCACCTACTACAACAGCTTTCAGCAGGCCGTGGGAGCCTCGTCGGCCATCTTCGACTTCATGGACGACCAGGACCCCATCCTCGAAACGAAGCATCCTTACCAGCTCAAGGACTTCCGCAGTTGCATCCGGTTTGAGCATGTGGGCTTTGCCTACAGCACGGACGAAGGCGAAAAGGAAGTGTTGCACGACGTCAACCTTGAGATTCAACGCGGCGAGGTCATTGCTCTGGTCGGGCCCAGCGGCGCCGGCAAGTCGACTCTCGTGAATCTCATTCCGCGTTTCTTTGATGCGACCTCGGGCCGCGTGCTCATTGACGGCCACGACGTGCGCGAGGTCAGCTTTAAATCGCTGCGCGAGCAGATCGGCAAAGTCACGCAGGAGACCATTCTGTTTAATGACACAGTGCGCAACAACATTGCCTACGGCCAGCCGGACGTGCCGCTTGCGGATGTGATGTCCGCGGCCGGGAGCGCGCTTGCGCATGACTTCATCCAGCGCATGAGCGATGGCTACGACACCATCATCGGCGAGAAGGGTTTCCGCCTCTCCGGCGGCGAGCGCCAGCGCCTCGCCATTGCCCGCGCCATCCTCAAGAACGCGCCCGTGCTCATTCTCGACGAGGCTACTTCAGCACTCGACGCAGAAAGCGAATCGCTGGTGCAGATCGCGCTCAGCAATCTGATGGTGGGCCGCACGGTCATTGTGATCGCGCACCGGCTCTCCACCGTGCGCCGCGCCACGCGCATCGCGGTGCTTGAAGACGGACGCGTCACCGCCATTGCTCCGCACGAAGAGCTGCTGCACATTTCGCCCACGTACCAGAAACTCTACAAACTGCAATTTATGGAAGTGCCGGATCTCAAGTCCCACGAACCGGCGCTATCCGGAAAGGCGGACGCATGAGCGACTCAGCCACCCTAGCAACACCCGCCGCACCTGCCACGCACAGCGTACGTTCCATGACGGGCTTTGCCCGCGTCTCCAGCCGCATCTCCGATGTACTGGGCGTCACTCTAAGCCTGAAGAGCGTAAACCATCGCTTTCTTGACCTGCATCTGCGCCTGCCCTCCGGCATGGACTCGCTGGAGATGCAACTGCGCCGCCTGCTCAAGCAGCAGTTGGTGCGCGGCCACGTCGAGATTGCGCTCAGCATTGACCGCACCCAGAGCGGCGAAGCCAGCTACGATGCCAACCTCATCACCGTCTATATCCAGACCTTTCGTGAAGTGGCGGCAAAGCACAACCTGAGCGGCGAACCGGACCTGAACGCAATCTTCCGCCTGCCCGGAGTCTTTGGCGCGGACAGCCGCGCGCCTGGCGGCGCCGACCGCGGCTCGGAGGAAGAGACGCAGGCGATTGAAGCCGCAGTGCTCCGCGAGATCGGTCCGCTGGTCGACGCGCTCAACACCATGCGCACGCAGGAAGGGCAGTTGCTGGCCCGCGAAATGCTCGCCGGGCTCAACCGCCTGCGCGCTCTGGTTGACGAAGTCGCCAGCCTCCGCGAAGACGTGCAGCAGTGGTACTTTGAGCGCATCAGCCAGCGCTTGGCCGCCATGCTTGACAGCTCCTTCGACCGCGACCGCATTCTGCAGGAGGCGGCCCTGATCGCCGAGCGCAGCGACGTGGATGAAGAAATCACGCGCCTGCGCACTCACATCGACCACTTTCGCGGCATGCTTGAGGGCGGCGGCGAGACAGGGAAGAAGCTCGACTTCCTGATGCAGGAGATGAATCGCGAGGCCAACACCCTGCTGTCCAAGACCAGCGGAGTCGCCGGCAACGGACCCCGCATTACCGAGCTTGGCCTCAGCATGAAGTCGGAGATCGAAAAGCTGCGCGAGCAGGTGCAGAATCTTGAATAAAGAAAATTAAGCAGAAAGTCTTTACCTTTAAGGAGAAAATCAAACCTTTGGCCGGCATTCTTTTTCTCATCTCGGCACCCTCCGGTTCCGGTAAATCCACCATCGTGAACCAGCTGCGTTCGCTGGTAAAAGATCTTCAGTTCTCTGTTTCCTGGACCACGCGCGGCCCGCGCGGCTCGGAACAGGAAGCGCGCGAGTATCATTTCATCTCGCGCAAAGAGTTCGAGAAGAGGATCGATGCGGATGAGTTCCTGGAGTATGCCGATGTCTTCGGCAACTACTACGGGACCGCGCGCAGTTCGTTGACCAAGGCCTTCAGCCGGGGCAAGGACCTGCTGCTGGACATCGATGTGCAGGGCGCAGCGCAGGTACGCGATAAGATGCCCGAAGCTGTCACCATTTTTCTGATGCCGCCTTCACCGGAGATTCTGGCCACTCGTTTACGCAATCGCAGTCGCGCGGAAGGTGCTGTGCTGGAAGAAGTTATCAGCCGCCGTCTGGCCAAGGCAAAGCAGGAGATTGAGAATTACCGCGATTACGGCTATATTCTCGTCAACGATATCCTTGACCGTACGGTGGAAGAAATGGCCGCGATTGTGGCCGCAGAACGGATTCTCCGTTCCAAGACTAAGCCTGGTCCTGCGGACAAGGAGTTACTTGCAATGGCGGAACGATGCCGCCAACAAAATTCTGGAGCGCGGATAGTACCGGTGCTTCAGGCTTTTGGAGTAACCCACAGAACCGTTCCCGAGGGCGCTGCAAAATAGCTAACCGGGCACGGGCAACTTTCAGGAGAAGCCATGAGTGTTGAGCAGGGATTCGATAGTAATTTCCGCTACGTGATGGTTGCCGCGCGCCGCGCGCGTCAACTGCAAAACGGCTCGCCGGCGCTGGTCAGCTCAAAATCCGTAAAGGCCTGCAAGGTCGCGCAGGACGAGATCGCCGCAGGCAAGGTGGGCTACATCAAGCGCGAGTCGCGAGTGCTCAAGCCTGAGATCAGCGCACCCGACATTCCAAGATTCGTCATCTCCTGATCGGAATTCGCAAGCCGACGCACGGCGTTGCGCCGGGCGTGTGTGCCAGTGCGGCTCGTCCCGTAGAATAGCCCTATGCAGCCTGAAGACGGAATTTCGGAATGAAAGTCACGGTCGGGGTCTCCGGCGGAATCGCCGCATACAAGGCAGCCGAGCTGGTGCGCGCGCTGCAGCAGCACGCGCTCGACGTGCATGTGGTCATGACCGAGGCCGCGAAGCAGTTTATTACGCCGCTTACTTTCGCCTCGCTTACCGGACACAAGGTCATCTCCAGCCTGTGGGCTTCGCCGTCGGCGGACTCTGACGCCAGCCTGGCTTCTGCCATTGAGCACATCGAAGAGGCGCAGACCACGGAAGCCCTCGTCGTCGCTCCGGCCACTGCCGGCATCCTCGCCAAGTTCGCGCACGGTATCGCCGACGACTTCCTCACCACGCTCTATCTTGCAACCACCGCGCCCGTCATCGTTGCGCCGTCCATGAACGTGAACATGTGGCAGCACCCCGCCACGCAGGCCAATCTTGATGTGCTGGCCAACCGCAACGTGAGCATCGTTCCGCCCGGCACTGGATACCTGGCCTGCGGCATGACCGGTGCGGGCCGCCTGGCGGAGACCAGCGCCATCGTCGAGGCTGTCCTCGCTACGCTGCACCACCGCAACGACCTCAGCGGAGAAACCGTGCTCATCACCGCCGGAGGCACCCGCGAGGCCATCGACCCGGTGCGCTTCCTGGGCAACCGCTCCAGTGGCAAAATGGGCTACGCCCTGGCCGACGCCGCCGAGCGTCGCGGTGCCCGCGTCATTCTTATCTCCGCGCCCACCGCGCTGCGCGCACCCGCCAACTGCGAGCTGGTACCCGTGACCACCACCGCCGAGATGCGCGACGCCGTCCTCAGCCGCGTCGACCAGGCCACTATCGTTATCAAGGCCGCAGCCGTCGCCGACTACCGGCCGGTTACGCCATCTGACCGCAAGCTCAAACGCACCGGCCCGCGCACCATCGAGCTTGAGCCCACTGAGGACATTCTTTCTGAAGTGGTTGCCCGCCGCCGCACCGGCCAGCTCATCGTAGGCTTTGCCGCCGAGACGGAGAACGCCGTCGCCCACGGACGCGACAAGCTGCTTCGCAAAGGCGCGGACGCCATCGTTCTCAACGATGTATCGCGCGAAGGCATCGGATTTGATTCGGACCGGAACGCCGTCACATTCCTTACGCATCACACCTCGCTCGACCTGCCCGAGATGTCCAAGCGCGACCTCGCCGACCGCATCCTGGAAGAGGTTCTCAGCCTCCGCCGCCCCTCCATACTTGTCTCAGAGACGGACTTGGTAATCGAGGAATGACCGCGCTCTCACCCGACTTCGAAGCCGCCCTGCAGGCCCGCCTGCGTTACTACCGCGACCTCGGCGTTTACAATCTTTACCGCCGCTGCGATCCTGATCCTTCACTTGAAATACTTGCCATAACCGACATAAATTACGAATCGGAGCCTGCCATTTCCGCCCGTAAATCCGCCCCTGAATCGCTCTTGGCCGGGCCGCCTTCCGCTGCCGCTCCTGCCTCCGACCGCGCCGCCGCGCTGGAGCAAATCCGTGCCGACATCGGCGACTGCACCCGCTGCCCGCTGGCCACTCAGGGCCGTCACATGATCGTCTTCGCCGACGGAGACCCGAACGCCCGCCTCATGTTTGTGGGCGAGGGCCCCGGAGCCGACGAAGATGTACAAGGCGTGCCCTTTGTGGGCCGCGCCGGGCAGTTGCTCAACAACATGATCAACGCCATGGGCCTCCAGCGCAGCGAGGTCTACATCGCCAACGTGGTCAAGTGCCGTCCGCCGCAAAACCGCACGCCCGAGCCGGCAGAAGCCAACACCTGCATGCAGTTCCTCTGGCGGCAAATTGACGTAGTCAGTCCGCAGATTATCGTTGCCCTCGGCGCAACCGCCGCCACGTATCTGCTGGGCGGCAAGGCCTCGCTGGCCAGCCTGCGCGGGCGCATCCATCAGGTGCGCGAAGCGCAGCTGATTATCACCTACCACCCCGCATACCTGCTGCGCGATCCGCGCCAGAAGGCCGAGGCGTGGAAGGACCTGCAGATGGCCATGAGGGAACTCGGCCTCAAGCCTCCCAAGCCAACGAAATCCTAGCCCTGACGCTGTACCCTTGAGGGAATGCCCGCTTACTGCGATGTCGCGCTGCCGGTCCCGCTCGATCGCGCCTTCACCTATGCGATTGGCCTGGCGGTTCCCGTTGTCGGCGCGCGCGTGCTGGTTCCGTTCCGCAATGAAAAGCTGGCCGGAGTCGTGCTGCGCCTCCATGACGAGCCGCCGCCGGTCGAGACCAAGCCGGTCCTCAACATTCTTGACGAGGAATCCATTGTTTCGCCGCAGTTGCTGGAGCTGGCGCAGTGGATCGCGCTCTACTACATCGCGCCCATCGGCGAAGTGCTGCGCGCCATGCTGCCGCTTATGAGCGAGGTGCGCAGGTACGTTCTCTTCCGCATCGGCGATCAGGGCCGTCAGGCGTTGTTTGAGGGCGCGCAACGCGGTTCCTCGCGCCGCAGCCGGCGCACGCCCGAGGAGCAGGACACCGAATACAAGGTTCTGAATTATCTTGAGAGCGGCGACGCCGTTCGCCTGGCCACTCTGCGCTCGGCCACCGGAGCCGCCCGCGAGCTGCTCAACGGCATGCTGCGCAAAAAGTGGATCACGCGCGAGACTGCTGCTGCGCCCCGTGATGCTCGCCGCACGGTGCGGTACGCGGTGCTGATCGAAGGCACACGGCTGCCCCGGCTGAACGAGAACCAGCAGGCGATTCTGGCCGAGCTGGCCGGTTCCGGCAATGATCTGCCCGTGGCCGAACTGCGCCGCCTGGCCGTGCCGCCGTCCACGCTGGGCACGCTGGTCAAAAGGGAACTGGTGCGCATCGAAGAGCGGCCCACCGACTTCCACCTGACACACCTTTCCGCGCTGCACCAGGAACAGCACACCCTCAACACCGCGCAGCAGGCCGCTCTCAGCACCATCACTGCCGCGGTTGAGTCCGCCGCGTTCCGTCCGCATCTGCTCCACGGAGTCACCGGCTCCGGCAAGACCGCCGTTTACCTGGCCGCCATGCAGCACGCGCTGGCACAGGGCAAGTCGGCCATTCTTCTGGTGCCGGAGATCGGTCTTACGCCGGCCATGGCGGCGCAGCTCCATCACACATTCGGCAGCGAAGTGGCCCTGCTGCACTCCGCGCTCACGCCTGAAGAGCGCAGTGAGCAGTGGCATCGCATCCGCCGGGGAGAGGCCCGCGTTGTTGTGGGTACGCGCTCCGCTGTTTTCGCGCCGGTCGAGAACATCGGGCTGATCATCGTGGATGAAGAGCATGACTCCAGCTACAAACAGGAGTCCACGCCGCGCTACCACGCGCGCGATACGGCTGTGATGCGCGCCAAGCTGGCCAACGCAACGGTGGTGCTCGGCTCCGCCACGCCGTCGCTGGAGTCGTGGCACAACGCGCAGCAGGGCAAGTACGCCCGCATTGAAATAAATGAGCGCGTCCAGAACCGCCCGCTGCCGGTGGTCGAGCTGGTCGATATGCGCCGCGAGTTTCAGGAGACCGGCGCGGAGCATCTCTTCTCCCGCGCGCTGATTGACCAGACGCAGGCCACCCTGGCGCGCGGCGAGCAGGCCATTATTCTGCTCAACCGCCGCGGCTACTCGTTTGTGGTGATGTGCCGCGCCTGCGGCGAAAGACTGGAATGCGAGAACTGCTCCATCGCGCTCACCTATCACAAGCCCGTGCCCGGCTCCGACGATCGCGCCCACGCCGGACAGCGGCTGGAGTGCCACTACTGCGGCTTCAAGCGCACCGTCCCGCAGCGCTGCCCCAAGTGCGACAGCGAGCACCTCTACTTTCTTGGCGCCGGGTCGCAGCAGGGCGAGGAGCGCCTGCAGGAGATTTTTCCCCACGCGCACATCGGGCGCATGGACCGCGACACGGTCCGCGGCCGCAATGATATGGAGCGTCTGCTGATGCGCCTGCACTCGGGGGAAATCAACCTGCTTGTGGGCACGCAGATGATTGCCAAGGGCCACGACATTCACGGCGTCACACTGGTCGGCGTGGTCGGCGCGGACTTTGCCCTCAGCCTGCCCGACTTTCGCGCCGCAGAGCGCGTCTTCCAATTACTCACGCAGGTCTCAGGCCGTGCCGGGCGCGGCGAACTGCCGGGCAAGGTGCTGGTGCAGACCTACCATCAGGACCACTACGCCATCCAGTTCGCGGCAAAGCACGGCTTCCATGGTTTTGTAGAAAAGGAACTGAAGTATCGCCGCTGGATGCACTATCCGCCCTATACCGCGCTGGCCAACCTGGTCATCCAGAGCCCGCGCCTTGAGGAGGCCGCCGGATGGGCTGCCGTGCTGGGGCGCTGGTTCCAGTCCACGCAGCACGACGGTGTGCGGGTGCTGGGCCCGGCCACCGCGCCGCTGGCGAAGATCAAGCGCATCTACCGGTTCCATTTTGTCCTGAAGGCGGAGAATCGCCAGGCCCTGGCGCGCACTCTGCGCGCTGCCCTGGCCCATGCCGAAACGCTGGGCGTCCCCCGGGGCAATCTTATCGCGGACGTGGACGCGGTGAGCCTGATGTAGCACTTAGTTTTAACAAACAAATAACCTTGCGCCGCGTACAACGTCAAAAGGGTGTGGCATCATAAAAAGTAGAATTGCACCCGTAAAACTAACCACTCGTACATGTATGTAGCCTCAAAAAGTGCGCGCCAGTGGAATGTCCTCGTCCTGCTGATCCTGGGACTGGCTGTAGCTGTGTTCGCCTGGGGGTTGCGCTACAAGCTTTCCTTATATAAGACCGCTTCGCACACCGTACCTCACGTCGCAGCGGCGCGTCTGCTTTCCAACCGTGAACGCCCGGCGGACACAGTTGTGCAAATTGAGCAGGCGACCACCCCTACCATCGTAGTTCTCTGCGTGCTGTTCACGTTCTTTGCGGGCTTAGTCCTTGATCCTCGCCGCCAGTCCATCTGGCTGTTGCAGCGCACCAGAGATCCACGCCTCCGACACGATCCCCAGTGTATGCGCGGGCTGTATTCGCGTCCCCCTCCCCTCACGCAGTAAGCAGCACCACACTCACGCTATACGCATGGGCCGCTTGAGGTCTGTGTAAAAACGTTTCCAGCCGTAAGGCTGCATTCCGATGGATAGGTGTATACGGAGTATGCGAAAGCATTTTTCTCTCTTTACTGTTGCTGCCGTTGTTGTGGCGGTTGTGCTCATTCTGGGATTCTGGCTCTCTGATCGCGGCCGTCCTGAGCCAACAGACGTTGACGCGCACGTGCTGCCCACCGCCAGTGTCGCTCCTGTGGAGCGCGGGGCTATCTCGCACGTTCTCTCCCTGGCGGGCGAGTTCCAGCCGTACCAGGTGGTTGAAGTTCATGCCAAGGTGTCCGGCTACATCCGTCACATTTATGTCGATATAGGCGACCGGGTCCACGCCGGCGAAACGCTTGCCGTGCTGGAGGTTCCTGAACTGGACGCGCAGCTGCTGGGCACGGTTGCCGAATACGCCCGCAGCAAGGATGAGATCACCCGTGCGGAGCATGATGTTGCGCGTGCGGTGTCTCAACATCAGTCCCTCCACGCCGACTACATCCGCCTGAATCAGGCGTCTGAGACACAGCCCGGACTCATCGCGCAGCAGGAACTGGACGATGCGCAGTCGAAGGACCTGGCTTCTGCGGCCCAGGTGGATGCGGCCAAATCCGCTCTGTCTGCTGCGGAGAACCAGTCGGCCTACGCCGAGGCGGACAACCAGCGCGTGCACGATCTGGCGGCTTATACCAAAGTTACGGCGCCGCTCAACGGCGTTATCACCTGGCGTTATGCCGACACAGGTGCGCTTATCCAGGCAGGAACCTCGTCAGATTCGCAGTCTCTACCCCTCGTTAAGCTCTCGCAGTCTGATCTGCTTCGTCTGCGCCTTCCTGTCCCCGAGGAGGATGTGCAGTACATCCATATTGGCGAGCCCGTGCAGGTGAGCGTGGGCGCGCTCAACCGTACCTTCGATGGCAAGGTTGTGCGCTTTACTCGCGATGTGAGCACGCAGACGCGGACCATGGAAACTGAAATCGACGTACCCAACCCCAGCCTCACGCTGATGCCCGGCATGTATGCCAACGCCACGCTTCAGCTTGAACACCAGGGAGACGCACTTACCGTACCCGTTACCGCCGTCATGCGGAACGGGAGTCAGGCGAGCGTGCTTATCGTGAATTCGCAGGACCGCGTGGAGTCAAGCAAAATCAAGATCGGCATTGAAAGCCCGACGCACGTTGAGATTCTCAGCGGCCTCGATGCCGGTGACCGTGTGATCACCGGCGGCCAGAGCAAGTACCAGATCGGCGAAAAGGTAAGGCCAATCAAAGCTCTGGATGCTGGGGAGGGTCAGTAGCGAATGCCGAAGTTTGCAATTAAATATCCCTACTTCATCATCATGCTCTGCCTGGTGATGACCGTGGTCGGCATCGCGACTATTGCGCAGATGCCCGTCGATCTCTTTCCGAAAATCGATATGCCCGTGGTGGTCGTCGCCACCTTCTATTCCGGGATGCCGCCCAGGCAGGTTGAAGCCGACATCACCGATACCTTCGAGCGTTTCTTTACCTACGGCAACAACATCGACCACATTGAGTCGCGCTCCATGATCGGAGTCAGCATCATCAGGGTCTACTTCCGCCCCGGAACCGACCCCAACGCCGCTCTCAGCAACATCGCTACCCTGGCCATGGCTGATCTGCGACGATTACCGCCCGGCACTCTGCCTCCGATTGTGCTGGGTATGACCGCATCGAACCAACCGGTTTGTCTGGTTACACTTAAGGGCAAAGGGCTTAGCGAAACTAACCTCAAGGACATAGGCCAGTTCGCGGTGCGCGACCAGATTGCGGACGTTCCCGGCGCATCCGTCCCTGACCCCTATGGCGGGCGCTATCGCGAAATCAAAGTCTATCTTGACCCGCTCAAGCTGGAGGCGCACAACCTCTCGCTTATGGATGTGGTCCGCGCAATCAATAAATCCAACCTGATTCTGCCCGCGGGCGACGTGCAGATCGGTCCCAAGGACTACAACATTTACACCAACGCCCAACCACCGATCAAAGAGATCAATGAGATCCCCATCAAATCGGTCGGCAATTCCTCCATTGTCGTGTCAGACGTCGGTCAGGCCAAAGACTCCGGAGCGATCCAGACCAACATCGTCCGCATCGACGGCCAGCGCTCGGTCTACGTTCCGGTGTTCAAACAGGGCGGCAATAGTAACACCATCTCCATCGTCAACGGCATCCGCAAGGTGGTGAAGCACCTGGCGGACGTACCGTCGACGCTGAAAACGGCTGTCGTCTTCGACCAGTCCGTCTTCGTCAAGGTCGCGGTCAAAAATCTGGTCAAGGAAGCCACCATCGGAATTGTGCTCACCGGCATCATGATTCTGATCTTCCTCGGCAGCCCGCGCGCCACCTTTGCCGTCATGCTGGCCATTCCACTTTCGGTGCTGGTGTGTATGATCCTCGTCCACCTGATGGGCGGCTCGATTAACACCATGCTTTTAGGCGGAATAGCGCTGGTGTTCTCACGCCTGATCGACAACTGCGTCATCGTGCTGGAGAATATCTTCCGATACCTGGAGTCGGGAGAGGCGCCGGAGGTCGCCGCCGAACGGGGCGCCAACGAGGTTGGAATGGCTGTACTAGCCGCAACCTTCACCACCTCCATCGTCTTCTTTCCAGTTACATTCTTCTACGGCGTCAGCAAGTATCTGTTCAGCGATCTTGCGTTGGCCGTGGTCTTTTGTATCTTCGCCTCCTATGCCTTCTCCATGACGGTAATTCCGCTCTACTGCGCCGCATACATCAAGTCTCCGCATGGCGCGGAAGGGCATCACCCTGGCAAACCTTCGATCTTCAAGCGCTTTGAAGTCTGGTTCAACGAGTGGTTCCACCGCATGCTGAACTCGTATGAAGCGGTTGTTAAGCGCACACTGAAGCGTCCGGTGTTCTCCACCGTTGTCATGAGCATCGGCATGGTGGTGATTATTGGAGCGCTCTTCCCGATGCTGGGGACCTCCTACTTTCCGCGCACCGATCCGGGGCAGTTTGTCATCAATGTCAAGTGCCCCAGCGGCTCTCGTATTGCGGTCAGTAACCAATACATCGCGCAGCTCGAAGGCGTCATCCGTAAGGAAGTTCCTAAGCGTGATCTGGGCATGATCGTCTCCAACATCGGCGTCACGCACGGGCCATCCGCCATCTACTCCAGCAACTCCTCGATGGACACGGCCTTTGTACAGGTCAGCCTCAAATCGGAGCACTCGAAGAGCAGCTTCTACTATATGGATCGCGTCCGCCGCGCAGTCTCCGCGCAGATGCCTGAGCTGACGACCTTCTTCCAGACCGGTGGTCTGGTGAACGCGGTTATCAACCAGGGCCTGCCGGCGCCCATCGACATCCAGGTCATCGGGAATAATTTGAATCAGTCCTTTGATCTCGCACAGAAGATGGCCGACCGACTTCGCGCCATTTCCAATATCTCCAGCGTATACATCCCGCAGAATCTGCGCTATCCCGGTCTGATGCTGAACATCGATCGTGAGAAGGCCAGCCTGATTGGTCTAACGCCGAAGTCCGTGGTGGACAACGTCATCACCGCGCTGACTTCTGACAGCGTGATCGCTCCGAGTTACTGGATCGATCCCAAGACCGGCAACAATTACCTGCTGACCGTGCAGTACCCAACCAACCAGATCGACCACATGACCATGGAGGACCTCCGTCAGATTCCACTGCATGGCGACGGAGCCTCCGGCTACACGCCTCTGCAATCGGTCGCCACCACTACGCCCATTAATACGCCGACCGAGGTCGATCACTACCAGCTCCGCCGAGTCATTGACATTTACGTGATGCCGCGCGGAAAGAACCTCGGCAGAGTCGGCAAAGAGGTAGCAAAGGTCGTCGCCTCCGCCAAAATCCCGCACAACACCACGATCAGAATCCGGGGTGCTGTCGACGGCATGAATCAGTCCTTCAAGCGATTCAGCATCGGCATTATCATCTCCATCGTGCTGGTTTATCTCATCCTGATGGCCCAGTTCCGCTCCTTTGTGGACCCGTTCATCATCCTTATGGCGGTGCCGCCGGGCGTCGTTGGCGTGGTCATGATCCTCTATATGACCGGCAGTACGCTCAACATTATGTCGCTCATGGGCGTCATCATGATGGTCGGCATCGTCGTTTCCAACAGCATCCTCATCGTGGAGTTCACCGGAACTTTGCACAGCGAGGGCCTGCCGCTGCTGGAGTCCTGCGTTGAAGCCTGTAAGGTGCGTCTGCGCCCCATCCTCATGACCTCGCTTGCCACCATCCTGGGCATGATCCCCATGGCTCTTGGGCTGGAGGCGGGCAGCGAGCAGTATGCGCCATTGGCCCGTGCCGTCATTGGCGGGCTGGGTATTTCCGTTATCATCACCGTCTTCCTTGTGCCGGCTGTGTATCTCATCGTGCACAGGGAAAAGGAAAACAAGGCCGGCGACCAGGAGGCAACCGCATGAAAACCCACTACGGCATTGTTTTTCTCGCCGCCATCGCGCTCCCGCTCGCCGCGGGAGCACAAATTGTAGCCGGACTGCCCAACGCGCCTGCGCCCGTCATGATGGCGCAGGCGGCGCAGTCCTCACAGGCAGGGTCCATGGCCGCGTCAAAATCTGGTCCAGGCTCAGGCTCGCTGCCTGCGCTTACGCGGCAGCTGGCCGAGGCCATGGCCATCCGGCACAATCCGAACATTACAGTCGGCAAACTGCTCGCGCTCGCGCAGCATCAGGTGGTGCGCGAGGCCCGTTCGGCCGACTTACCGAACCTGACCGGCAATATCACCGCGGTGGACGCAAAGAACGGCAGCCGTGTCTCTGCCGGATACCTTTCCGCCTCGCGTCTCATGGAGCACGCGGGCGCCGGCGGGACACTGTCGCAGCTCATTACGGACTTCGGCCGCACGCACAACCTCATCCTCTCGCAGAAGCTTGAAGCGAAGGCCCAGGACGCCAACGCTCTGGCGACGACGGAGGACATTGTGCTGGCAACGGACCAGGCCTTCTACAACGCGCTGGAGGCGCAGGCGCTCGTCAAAGTTGCGGCGCAAACCGTGAATACACGCCAGACAACCGAGACACAGGTCAGTGAGATGACGCGCAACAAGCTCAAGTCCACGCTTGACCTGAGCTTTGCGCAGGTCGATCTCTCGCGCGGCAGGCTGTTGCAGCTCGATGCGCAGAACAATGTGGATTCGGCCATGGCTACACTCGATGACATTCTGGGCCTCGACCACAGCGTCAAGTTTCATCTGGTGAAGACCCGCGCCACGGCCCAGTCTCCGCCAGATCAGGCCGGGCCGCTCATTGATCAGGCGCTGAAGCAGCGGCCTGACCTTCTGGCATTGACCTATCATCAGCAGTCGGCCACCAAGCTGGCGCGGTCTGAGCGTGAGCAGATGCTGCCCAGCATTCGTGCGCTGGGTACGGTCGGCTCGGTTCCTGTCCGTACCGACCAGTACTACACCAGCAATTGGTGGGGGGCCGTCGGCGTGAACTTGAACATCCCCATCTTCAACGGCTTTCTGTACAGTTCACAGGCTAAAGAAGCCACATACCGTGCTGAGGCTGACTCCGAGGCAGCCCGCGCGCTGCGTGACCAGATTGTGCGCGATGTACGCATGGCCTGGCTCGCCTCAAACACTGCCTGGCAGCGCGTGAGTGTGGAGCAGCAGTTGGTGCAGGAGGCGAATCTCGCGCTCAAGCTGGCGCAGACCCGCTATAAGCTGGGCCTTAGCTCCATCGTTGAGCTGAGCCAGGCGCAACTGCAGCAAACCCAGGCACAGATCGGATATACGAACGCGCAGTATCAATACCGGCTCTCGCTGGCCACCTTGAACTATGAGACCGGCAACCAGCCGTAAGCTCCGTGCGGATAAGCAGAGAGGGCATCCCGTGGGATGCCCTCTCGTATGACCGGAAAGCGGATGGCCTATGGAACGCCGGAGCCTACCGAACGGCTGTCGTATTGAGTGTTGTTTCTTAGCTGGGTCGCGTACTGGACTGTAGTGTGCAGGTCGACCACATATCCCTGTACCAGGACGCGCGCCGAGACCACATCGGTATCGGTCCGGATTACTGTGACATACGGGCTGTTCTGTGCCGCCACGAAAACGCTTCCAGCGGGATAGTTGTAGACCGATGCAATCGACCGGATTCGCGGCTGCACCATGGTGCCCGGATTCGTCGGGTCGTCCACCGGGGCAAGCTGAATCGTTTTGAGCGGCTGGAAGCTGGTCAGGCTCACCACCGTGACCGTTCCGTCGCCCTCGTTTGCTACGTAGGCCTTGGTGCCGTCCTGCAGGACAGACACGGCGGCCGGTTCAGGCCCCACCGGAATGGTCGCCAGTACCTTGCCGAACGTCGCGCTGTCGTTGCCGTAAATATCCAGACTGGTGTCAATCACGCTGATTGTGTCGTTGTCGTAATTGGAGACGACAAGCAGATTGCCGGGCGTATAGAAGTCCGCATATACCGGCCCCGCATTGCAGGGAGTGGCGCCGTTGCACAAATTGATTGTGCCCGTCCCACTGAGATAGGGCGAGGCGTTGATTGTGTCCAGTTGGTTCAGCTGGTCGTTGATCACGGATATGGTTCCGCTGCCGCGGTTCAGGATGAAGGACCGCCTGCCGTCCGCTGTGGTCACGCCGTACACCGGACAGACGCCGAGCGGAATCCGCGAGGAGATGCTGGATGAGGTGGTCTCAATGCCGTCCGCTTCGCCATTCACGCTTACAGACGATGGATTGGCGCAACTGCCCCAGGGGATATTGCCGGCGGAGTTGAGCGTGTTGCCCTGGCTGATGGAATATACCCGCTGGGACTTCGGTATCCCTGTCATATTGATGACGCTCGGCGCGATGTTGGTGATTTCAACCTTGAGTGACGGTGGACTGCCGGACATAGCCGCGACCGCATTGCGTCCTTCTTCCACAACATACTGCTCACCGGGAAAGGCAAGCGCATTGATGGGAGCTGAGCCTTGCAGCAGGGTGCTGGTTGAGACGTACTTCGTCATCAGTGACCCGCTGATGCCCGCAACGCTCAAGGTGCCGTCGCAATTCTGACTGAAGGCATTGAATCCGTCTGAGTCCAGCGCAAAGGTCAGCGGACCGTTGCCCTGCGTTGCCTGGGCTGCCACGCTGTCACCTGTCGCATCCACTACCGTAATGACCCCCGGGCTGCTGTAGGCTTGCGAGGGGCAGGGCGGCGCCGTTGCTGTAGCAGACGCCTGCATAAGGTCCGGCTGCGAGTAAACTGCAACGTACGACGGTGGTTGGGAAGCAGGGCCGGTTTTGACGACGGGATTGATAACGGGACGATACTGGTTGCCGCAACCGGCCACACCAGCCAGAACCAGCACCCCCAAGGTTGCCGGCCATTTCATGCTCTGCACTCGCAAATACCTCACTCCGCTGTAAATCCTGTTAGAAAGATGATTGTAAATCACCGCTGGCATTCTATTCAGAGTTCCGGCGGGAGAATCATCCCATGAGCCGTAGGAATCAATCCGTCACGCCCCTGCGATGGCAGTCGCAAATGCTGCTCGCGCTGGTCATTGTGCCGGTAACCGCGGCGGTGGCGGTGGAGGGTATTTTTTTTGCACCGGGCTCCCCATGGCTTCCTGTCCGGGCTCTGGGACTGGGAGCCGTGCTGCCCCTGATGGTGTGGAAGTCGCGGGCCGCCACCCCTGGCGCGGCGCTCTGCGGTGGACTCTACGCTGCCACCCTGCTGCTGGTCGGCCCCGGGTGGCGCACCCCGTTCTGGCCTTTGTTTGCACTGCTTATGCTTACTCTGGGTGCCACGCGCTTTGGCCGCGTGCATAAAGAGGCGCTTGGCCTTGCCGAAGCACGCCACGGACGCAATGCGGCGCAGGTTACTGCCAATCTGGGCATTGCCGCCCTGGCTGCCGTCGCCCTGCGCTTCAGCCTCAGCCTGGCTACGCCCGCAATCCTCAATACCCGCGCGCTGCGGCTTGCACTGGCTGCGGCACTCGCGGAGGCCGCCGCGGACACGCTTTCTTCCGAACTTGGAGAAGTCCTGGGCGGGGAGCCCCGCATGCTCACCACCTTCCGTCGCGTGCCCGCCGGGACCGACGGAGCCATCAGCCTGGCCGGAACCCTGGCGGGCGTCACCGCGGCCGTCGTCATTGCTGCCGTTGCGGTGTTTGCACTCGGTCTTACCCTTGGGCAGGCGGCGCTCGTCATCCTGGCTGCCGTTGCCGGATTGTTTGTGGATAGCTTGCTTGGAGCGCTGCTTGAGCGCCGCGGCTGGCTGAATAACGACGCCGTGAATTTCCTCTCCACGTTTGTCGCCGCGCTGCTCGCCTATTGGATGGGTTAGCCGGGGATCTGCTGGTCTCCGGGACGGCTCAGAGGCACAGGGTCAGCCCAACCCGATGAGCCACTTCATCCGCCAGTAGGTATAGCTCAGGACTTCATGCAGGTTGCGATCCAGCCGGATGGAAAAGGGAAGTGTCCGCAATTCCCGGCGCGGCGACGTGTACACATGCAGTCCCATGCTTTCGCACAGTGCATGCACCCGGAACAGATGGGTCCCATCGCTGACCACTACGACGCTTCTCAGGCGATTTTTGCGGGCAATGACTGCCAGCCTGCGCGCGCTCTGCTCCGTGTCCCGGCTTTCGGTTTCGGCAATAATCGCGGAGTCGGGTACGCCATGCGCCATCAGGTAGTCGCGTCCCACGCCGCCCTCGGAGTGAAGATCGGTTGCTGCGCCGCCCCCCAGCGTAATGATGAGTGGAGCCAGTTTCTCCTGATACAGCGCCAGACCGTGGTCCAGCCGGGCGCGCAGCACAGGAGAAGGACGCCCGTCATACTCTGCCGCGCCAAACACGGCAATTGCATTCGCAGGACGGGCCTGATCGTGCGTGGCGTAATAGCGGATTTGCGACTCCACCCACAGCACCCACACCCCGGCGAGCAGCAGGGCCACCACGATCGCCCAGGCAAAGCGGTGCAACGGCTTTGCCGCCCCTGCAATACGCGAGGAACGCGGATTAGACATGGGAACAATCATCGAAAAACTTAAGGCAGAAGTTCAGTTCTGCAACGTCAGGGCAATCTCATGGGTAGGAATTGCGCCTTCTCGTATCACTGTCCAGACGCCTTCGCCTTCGGAAAGGTCAACAATCGTCGTCGGTAAGCTGCGTCCGGTCGGCCCTCCATCTATAATCAGCGGAATTCGGTCGCCAATCTGGTTGAGCACGCAAACCGCGTTGGTGCACTCCGTCATGCTTGCCAGATGCGCGGCGGTCGCCGTAATCGGCATGCCGAAGGCTTCCACCACGGCCCGCGGAATCGCTGCAGCCGGCACACGCAGAGCCACGTTGCCGGTGTTGGCTGTGCTCCGCAAGGGCAGCCGCGAGCTGGCCTTGACGATCACCGTCAGGGGGCCCGGCCAGAAGCGTTCCGCCAACTTGTCGAGGTTCGTTCCCAGATCGCGGGAAAGCTCATAGGCCTGGCTCAAGCTGGAGATCAGCAACGACAGCGGCTTATGCTTCAGGCGGCTCTTAATCTCGTAAATCCGCTCGACAGCGCGCAAGTTTACCGGGTCTACGGCCAGTCCGTAGAACGTGTCTGTGGGCATTCCAACCACTTTGCCCATTCGCAGGCACGACACAACATACTGCACCCGGTCCTGCTGTGGCTCGTCCGGATCAATCCGTAAAATCTCGGCTGACAAATTGTCCCTACCCTGAGGAAGTAATCATGATGCTAGCCCGGCGAATGACTTAGAATCGCACCCATGTCCTCCGCTCACAAGCGCGCGCATCACATACGCATTGTACAGAGTCGGCAGAATGCTCGGGTGAAGGAACTACGTGCGGCCTTCGCGCGCAACTCCAGAACCGCGAGCGGACTGCTTGCGATTGAGGGCGAACACCTGTTGCAGGAAGCCGCGGCCAGCGGCCTCAAATTTCATACCATATTCATTCAGCAGGGTTTTGAGGCGTTACTTGACCGCATTGACATCGCAGAAGCAGCAGACGTGCTTGCGCTTCCACCAGAGGTCTTCGCCAGCGCAGTCCATACGGAGTCGCCGCAGGGAATTGCCGCGCTGATTCATCCGCCCGCGTTTACTTTGGATCAGGTCCTTGCCGCTCCGCGCCCGCTCGTCCTTATCGCCGCCGGGTTGCAGGACCCCGGCAACCTCGGCACGCTCATCCGTTCGGCAGAGGCTTTCGGAGCCACCGGCTATGTGGTGCTCCCCGGCACCGTCAGCCCTGACAATCAGAAGACTCTGCGCGCGTCCGCCGGGTCCATCTTCCGGCTTCCCGGCGTCATCGCCTGCGAGGATCATCTTTTTTATCAGTTGGCCCAGCGCGGCATTCGCACTTTCGCCGCAGTTGCAAATGGCGGCCTGCCTCCCGCGCAGCACAACCTCACCCGGCCCTGCGCGCTCCTCCTCGGCAACGAGGGCAGCGGAATTCCCCCGGCCATCCTGGGCCGCGCGGATGCACAAATCACCATCCCTACACCCGGCCCGGTTGAGTCACTCAACGCAGCCATCGCCGGCAGTATCCTGCTGTATGAAGTCGCCCGCCATGAGCCTGTTTAATCCACTTCCCGAGCCTGCTTCGGTGGCGTCGCTTTCCGCGCCGCTCGCCGAGCGCATGCGCCCGCGCAGCCTGGACGAGTACGTGGGCCAGCAGCACCTGCTGGGCTCCGGCAAGCCGCTTCGTGTGCAGATTGAAAGCGATGATGCGTCGTCCATGGTCTTCTGGGGACCGCCCGGAGTGGGGAAGACCACGCTCGCCAGGATCATTGCGGAAACCACCCGTGCCACCTTCATCCAGTTCTCTGCCGTGCTCTCCGGCATTAAGGAGATCAAGCAGGTCATGGCCGATGCGGAGAAGGCCTCGCAGTACGGCTCGCGCACCATCCTCTTCGTCGATGAAATTCATCGCTTCAACAAGGCGCAGCAGGATGCTTTTCTTCCTTACGTCGAACACGGCACCATCCGGCTGATCGGAGCGACGACCGAAAATCCATCCTTTGAGATCATCTCGGCGCTGCTTTCCCGCTGCCGCGTCTACACGCTGCGCGCACTTACCGAGGACGAGATCATTACCCTGCTCACGCGCGCCCTGAACGACAAGGAGCGAGGCATGGGAAGCATGAACATCGCCGCGGACGATGCGGCTCTGTGCCTGATCGCGTCGTATTCCTCAGGCGATGCCCGCAATGCGCTCAACGCGCTGGAGATTTCGGTCAAGCTGGCTGCGGCGCGAGGCGAGAAGGCTGTCAATCCGGAAATAGCGACCGAGGCGCTGCAGCAGCGCACGCTGCTTTACGACAAGCAGGGCGAGGAGCACTACAACCTCATCTCGGCGCTGCACAAGTCGGTCCGCAACTCTGACGTGGACGCATCGCTCTACTGGCTGGGCCGTATGCTGAAGTCCGGCGAAGATCCTATGTACTTGGCCCGCCGCGTGGTCCGCATGGCGGTTGAGGACATCGGCCTGGCCGCGCCGGAAGCGCTCAACCTCACTCTCTCCGCGCGCGACGCCATGCACTTTCTCGGCTCGCCCGAAGGCGACCTGGCGCTCGCGCAGGCCGTCGCCTACCTAGCCCTCGCGCCCAAATCGAACGCCATCTACACCGCCTACGGAGCCGCCCTCGCCGATATTGAGCAGACCCGCGCTGAGCCCGTTCCGCTGCACCTGCGCAACGCGCCCACCAAGCTGATGAAAGCCCTCGACTACGGCAAAGGCTATCAATATGCCCACAATGAAGCAGGGAAAGTCGCCGATATGGACTGCCTGCCCGACAGCCTGAGGGGCCGTCGTTATTACCACCCCACCGCCGAAGGCCGCGAGAAGCTCCTCGCCCAGCGCATGGAGGAAATCCGCAAGGTCAAGGAAGGGAAGCGCAAAGATGGTTAGCATATGCCTAGGCATATGCTAAAATAGCGTCATGGCGCAGACACACACATCCCGTCACGTCCGGCTCTTCCGCAACGGACGCAATCAGGCCGTCCGCATCCCTCGCGAGTTCGAGCTGCCCGGCGAAGAAGCAATCCTGCGCAGGGAAAAATCCGGCTGCCTGGTTATCGAGCCCGTCCGGACGAAGACTTTGCTTCAGGTTCTTGATTCCTGGAAACCGCTTGAAGAAATAGATCAGTTTCCAGAAATTGAAGATCGTCTTCCCGAAGACGTTGACCTCGGATGACGCGCTACCTGCTCGACACCAACGCCATTTCTGACGTGTTGAAAAATCCGCGCAGTGCTGCGGCCGATCAGATCCGCTCCCGCTCTGTTTCCGATCAGGTATGCACCAGCATCATCGTCGCCTCTGAACTGCACTACGGCGTTGCCAAAAAGTCCTCAGTCGTCCTGGCTGCGCGAGTGGAGGAACTGCTCGCTGTTATCGAGATCATGCCTTTTACCGCCGATGCCTACCGGCATTACGGAAACCTCCGGGTTGAGCTGGAGCGCAAGGGCACTCCCATCGGAGCAAACGATATGCTCATCGCGGCGCACGCTCTCGCTACAAACAGCGTTCTCGTTACCGGGAATCAGCGCGAATTTGCGCGCATCCGTGGACTTAAACTGGAAAACTGGAGTGCTCCCCGGCGCAGAACTTGAAGCCACGCCAGCTTGTTCCCTCCGCCCCTAGTTGCGTTGGAAATCCAACCTGCGCCCTTCCGCGCAAGACTTCCGCGCCAGCTCGATCAGCCGCGTTGTCCGCCAGACCTGCTCCGGCGTGACATCCAGCTTCGCCTTATCCAGAACCGCGTCGCGCACGTTGGCATAAATGCCGCGATAATCTCCTGCCGCCGTCTTGATCTTGCGTACCGGCTGTCCCGGAATATGCAACTCGCCCCACAGCGACTCCGGATCCTCGCCAAAGCCCGCATCACTGAACTTCGCACCCGCCTTCAGCGCGTTTTCCTGCGGATCGAGTCCCCACTTCACAAAGCTGCCCTTGGTTCCATGCACCACAAACCGCGGCCCGCGCGCAGGGGCTGTCAGCGTGGAGCGCAGCAGCGCCGTCACGCGGTCAAACCGCAGCATCACGTCAAAGGCGTCGTCCGTTGCGCCGTTCTCGCGGTCAATCCGCACATCGGCCCACACCGTTTCCGGATTCCCAAACAGCGCCGTCGCCTGATCAATCAAATGCGGCCCAATATCAAACAGAATTCCGCCGCCCGGCACGCCGCTCTCGCGCCACGCATTCAGCCGCGGAGCCTCGCGGAAGCGGTCGAAATGCGACTCGAACGAGACCACGCGCCCCAGATCTCCGGACGCCAGCACCTGCTTCAGCGTTACAAAATCCCCGTCCCAGCGCCGGTTCTGGTAGGCCGTCACCAGCACGCCCTGCTGCCGTGCCTCGTCAATCAGTTGCCGTGCCTCATCGGAGGTCAGCGTGAACGGCTTGTCGATCACCACATTGCGACCCCCGCGCAGGCATTGCAGCGCGTGCTCAAAGTGCGAATAGCTCGGCGTCGCCACCACCACCAGCCGAATCGAGGCGTCCCGCAGCATGTCGTCAATCGAGCGGCAAATCTCCACGCCCGGATACTCCCTGGCTGCTTCGTCTCCCCGGCGCTGCACAATGGCGGCCAGCTCCAGTCCCGGAGTTTCCGCAATCACAGCCGAATGGAAAATCTTTCCGGCCATCCCAAATCCAATTACGCCTATGCGAAGGTCTTTTGTCATGTGTAAATTGTCTCAGAAGTTGAAAGTATCGGTTTCAATACCGGGAAGCCCGTGCTGTATGCTCCCGGCCAGATGGAGAACCCGAGGTCAAACTTCCACGGGCGCGGAGTACGTCTGCCTGGACGGCAAGTTCCCGTAGCGCGTACGAACATACTCGTCCAGAATCTTCTTGAAGTCCGCGACAATGGTGTCGCCGCGCAGCGTGGTCATCAGCCGTCCGTCCACATAGACCGGAGCCTTCGGCTCCTCGAAGGTGCCCGGCAGCGAAATACCGATGTTCGCGTGCTTTGACTCGCCCGGCCCGTTCACCACGCAGCCCATCACCGCCAGCTTCAGCTTTTCCACGCCCGGATACTGCGCGCGCCACACCGGCATCGAGTCGCGCAGGTAGTTCTGGATCTGCTCGGCCAGCTCCTGGAAAAACGTACTCGTCGTGCGCCCGCATCCGGGGCAAGCCGTAACCTGCGGCGTAAAGCTGCGGATGCCCAGCGACTGAAGGATCTGCTGCCCGGTCAGCACTTCCTCGGTGCGGTCGCCGCCCGGCTTCGGCGTCAGCGACACGCGAATCGTGTCGCCAATGCCTTGCAGCAGCAGCGGAGACAGCCCCGCCGTCGAGGCCACAATACCCTTCATGCCCATTCCGGCTTCTGTCAGCCCCAGATGCAGCGGATAATCGCACCGCGCCGCCAGCATCCCGTACACGTCAATCAGGTCGTGCACACCACTTACTTTTCCGCTGATGATGATCTGGTCGTGCCGCAGCCCATAGCGCTCCGCCGCCGCCGCGGAATCGAGTGCCGACCGGCACATCGCCTCCATCATCACGTCGCGCGCATCGCGCGGCTCGGCCAGCTTCGAGTTCTCGTCCATCATGCGCGTCAAAAGGGCTTGATCCAGCGATCCCCAGTTCACGCCAATGCGCACCGGCTTCTGGTTCTCGACCGCGACCTCAATCATGGCGCGGAAGTTGTCGTCGTCCTTGCGCCCAATCGAGCAGTTGCCGGGGTTAATGCGGTACTTGGCCAGCGCCCGCGCGCATTCGGGATACTTCTTCAGCAGCTGATGTCCGTTGTAGTGGAAGTCGCCGATAATCGGCACATTCACGCCGCGCCCCGCCAGCCCTTCCACAATCTCTGGAACCGCCTTTGCCGCCGCGTCGTTGTTCACCGTTACGCGAACCATCTCCGAGCCGGCCGCCGCGAGCGCCGCAACCTGCTCAATAGTGCCGGTCACGTCCGCCGTGTCCGTGTTCGTCATCGACTGCACAACCACGGGTGCGTCCGAGCCTACGCGAACGTTCCCAACCTTGACCGTAACGGTCTTTCTGCGCTGAATATCGGGCATAATTCCTCACTCCAAGTTTACCCGGTAAGCTCAGCCCGCGCGACCATTGAACGTGCAACGGTCGCTATCATAGGAGCGAACAGAAGAAGGGAAGTGAGGCGCACATGATCACCGATACGATACCTGCCGACCTGCAGCAGACCTGGACCACCGTTGACGACTACATCCACCGCATGGTCGTCCCATCGGACGAATCTCTCGACGCCGCGATTGCCAACAGCACCGCCGCCGGACTGCCTGCGATTGCCGTCACGCCCAGCCAGGGCAAGCTGTTGCACCTGCTGGCCCGCAGCATCAACGCAAAGCGCATTCTTGAAATCGGCACCCTCGGTGGCTATAGCACCATCTGGATGGCCCGCGCGCTGCCCGCCGACGGCCGCCTGATCACGCTCGAATACAGTCAGAAGCATGCCGATGTCGCCCGCGCTAACATTGCCCGCGCCGGGCTGGCCGATAAAGTCGATCTGCGCCAGGGGGCCGCGCTCGAAACCTTGCCGCGCCTCGCTGCGGAGAATCCTCCGCCCTTCGACTTTGTCTTTATCGACGCGGACAAGGAGAACAACGCCGGATACTTCCAGTGGGCGCTGCGTCTTACCCGGCCCGGCTCGCTCATTCTGGTCGATAACGTGATTCGCGACGGCGCCGTCGCCGACGCCTCAAGCACCGACCCCATGATCCAGGGCATCCGTCGCCTGAACGAACTGCTCGCCAAGCAGAATCGCGCCTGTGTCACGACCATCCAGACGGTCGGCAGCAAAGGCTACGACGGATTTACGCTGGCGCTGGTGCTGAACTAAGCGGCGGGCGCGTCTGCATGATTTGAGCCGCTGGGTGCGCGGCAGGTTTGTCTTTTGCACGAAGCGCGTGTACCTGGACGGCGAGTCCCTAAGGGGTCACCACCACCGCGCCGTCAAACTTCTCGCTGTACAGCGCCTCCAGCGCGCGATTCACTTCGGCCAGCGGGAACACCGTCGTCCTGGGCTTGATCCCGATTTCGCGCGCCAGCTTCACGAACTCGCGTCCGTCTTCGCGTGTCATGTTGGTCACGCTGCGCAGTTGCCGCTCGCCCCACAGCAGCCGGTCATAGTCGAACTCGGGCATGCGATCCAGATGGATAGCATTGATGGCCACCACGCCGCCTTTGCGCAGCGAGGCCAGCGCCGCCACCACCACATCGCCGCTCGGCGCAAACGTTACGGCACAGTCCAGCTTGGCCGGAGCCTTTTCCAGAGCATCACCCACCCAAACCGCGCCCAGCTCCCGCGCCAGCTTGCGATGCGACACACCACGCGTCGCCACAAACACCTCGCAATCCCAGGACTTGAGAACTTCAATCGCCAGATGCGCCGACGCGCCAAACCCAAACAACCCAACCCGGTCGCCACGCTCGACACCAGCCACCTTCAGGCTGCGATAGCCGATGATTCCCGCGCACAGCAGCGGAGCCAGCTCTACTGCCGTCGCATCGTCCGGCAGCGGAATCAGAAAGTCCGCGCGCGCCACGGCGTATTCCGCATAGCCGCCGTTGACGCTGTAGCCGGTAAATGTGGGATGGTCGCACAGATTTTCCATGCCTTTCCGGCAGAGCAGGCAGGTCCCGTCCACACCGCCCATCCACGAGACGCCCATGCGCTGCCCGGCCAGCCCTGCCGCCACGCCCGCGCCGGTCTTCTCCACACGCCCCACAATCTGGTGCCCGGGGATCACGCTTTCGCGCAGCGGCTTGAGCTCGCCCATGGTGATGTGCAGGTCGGTGCGGCACACACCGCACGCCTCCACGCGCAGCGACACCTCGCCTTCGCCCGGCTCCGGCGCCGGCCTGTCTTCAAGCGCCAGTGGAGAGTCCGTTTTGATTGCAGAAGTGTGAAGTACAGCAGCGCGCATGATTTTTGCCTTTCCCCGGTTAGACGCTCCGTAGGCAGGACGCGGCTACCCGTTTGCATGCAGTAATTTATAGGTGTCTGCTTTCTCGAATCTCGGCTATGATCAGTGCATGCGCGTCGAGATGGACATTGACCCGCGAAAGTTTATCGGCCCGTGTATGCTGCTGGCCGGCTGGGTCATCCTTATTGTTGCCGTAGTCGCATTGTCCTCACTGGGCGCGCGCACGGCCTTAATCCTCTTCGGATTGCTGATTGAACTGATCGGCTTCGCGTTTTTCGTGATCCATCGCAGCCAGCCCTCGGGAGAACGCAATTGATCCAGCTCCCTGTTTCCACTTCCGTTCTTTGTGCGCTGCTTATATGCGCACTGCCCCTGGCCCTGGCCGGGCTCGCGCTCGTCTATGCCGGATTCAGCGGCGCACGCAGCGCCTCGCAGGTCCTGCTTGGCTCGCTCAGCCTCGCGGCCATCGCCGCGGTTGTCTACTACGTGGTTGGATTCGCGTTGCAGAGTTATCCCGGCGGAACGTCCTATGCCATGCAGTTCGGTTCCACCACCTGGGACTGGATTGGCGCGCATAAGCTCTTCTTCCACGGCCTTGACTGGAACGGCACCACGGCTTGCTTTATCGCCGGATTCCAGATCTTCGCTGTCGGCCTCGCAGCCATCATTCCCTGGGGCGCGAGCACCGGCCGCTGGCGCCTTTCCGCTGCCGCGGTCTCCACGGTTCTGCTCGCGGGGCTGGTTTATCCGGTCTTCGCACACTGGGTCTGGGGAGGCGGCTGGCTCGCGCATCTCGGGGTGGGCTTCAATCTCGGCGGCGGATTCGTGGATCCAGGAGGCGCTGCGACCATCCAGGTGATCGGCGCAATCTGCGCGCTCGCCGTGCTTTGGCTCTTAAGGCAGGAAACGGGCGGGACGGCTGGTGGGGGCCTGCAAATCACCCCCTCGTCTCGTGACGATAGCTATATCCTGGTCGGCTGCATGCTGGCCTTTGTCGGGTGGCTTGCCCTCAACTCACTCGGCGCGGTGCTCTACGTGGGGCTTACCAGCGACGCGCTCGTTCTCGTCGTCATCAACACGTTTTTCTGCGCGGCTGCGTCGCTGCTTGTTGCCCTGATGTTCGCGCGGGTAAGCGAGGGGAAACCGGATGTGGCCCTCTGCGCCAAAGGCTGGATTGCGGGTCTGGTGGCCAGCAGTGCGGTAGCCGCTTACGTAAAGCCCGGTTCGGCGCTTGTGATTGGGGCCATTGCCGGGTTCCTCGCGCTGGCTGTGCAGTGGATTCTTGAGGCCTTCTGCGATCTCGACGATCCTGCGGGAGCCGTCGGTGCGCACGGCGTCGCCGGACTTTGGGGACTCTTCGCGCTGGGCCTCTTCAGCAATCTGCCGTCAGGGCAAACGCTGGCGCAGCTTGTGGGTATCGGAACCCTGATCGGACTCATGCTGCCGGTGATTTACGGCATCAACTGGCTGCTCGATCGCAAGCTCATTCACTTCAGCGCGGTGACTGAAGACGAGTAGCCCGGCGCTCGCCGATGCTATATTCCAAGCAATAGCTTACCCCGCCAGGCTCTGATCCCTAATTCTGATCTCTGAGGCATCGAATGGAAAAGTCACGCAGAAAGTTTCTGGTTCAGTCCGCCGGACTCGCAGGAGGAATTGTAGCCTCCGCCGCTGTCCCCAACGCTAGCGCGCAGAAGTCGCCTCCGGCCAAGCCGTCTGCGCCGCCTCCCGGACAGCCGCCCGCCTTCGGAACCGCGCCCGCCGTCGGCCCTGAGGTCTCTGCCTCAACCTTCGCCGAGGCCGAAAAGATTGTCCGCGTCGAGTTCACCGAGCCCCAGCTCGCTGAAGCGGCTGCGAACTGGCGGCAATCCATGGCGCCGCTCTACGAGTACCGTACCGGCCCGCGCAAGGTCGCAATTGAAGACGGTCTGGCGCCCTATTCCACTGTGCGCGCCGTGCAACCCGGCATGTCCTCTGGCCCCACGCAGGATCGTTTCGTCCGCAGCCACACCGACCCCGGCCCGCTGCCCGCCAGCGACGAAGACATTGCCTGGGCCCCGGTCGCGCATCTCTCGCGCTGGATCGAGCAGCGCAAGCTCACCTCCGAACGCCTCACCAACATCTACCTCGAACGCCTCCGCCGATTCGGTCCCAAACTTCGCTGCGTCATCACGCTTACGCCCGAACACGCCCTCGAGCAGGCCCACCGCGCCGACGCGGAAATCGCCGCCGGGCACTATCGCGGCCCGCTGCACGGCATTCCCTGGGGCGCCAAGGACCTGCTCGACACCGCCGACATCCGCACCACCTATGGAGCCGAGCCGTTCCGCAACCGCGTGCCGTCAAAGAACGCCGCAGTGGTCGATCGGCTCGACGCCGCTGGAGCCGTGCTTGTCGCCAAACTCAGCATGGGCTCGCTCGCGCTTAACGACGTCTGGTTCGGCGGACAGACCATGAACCCCTGGCTGCTCGAAGAAGGCTCGTCCGGCTCCAGCGCCGGCCCCGGAGCCGCCACTGGCGCGGGCCTGGTCGCTTTCGCCATCGGCAGCGAGACCGAAGGCAGCATCACCAGTCCCAGCGTGCGCTGCGGCGTTACCGGCCTCCGCCCCACCTTCGGCCGCGTGCCGCGCACCGGCGCCATGACCCTCTGCTGGTCGCTCGATAAACTAGGCCCCATGGCCCGCAGCGTGGAAGACACGATGTTCGTCCTGGAGGCCATCACCGGCCCCGATCCCGGCGACCTGGAAAGCGTCCCCAGTCACCTCGACTTCGATGCCGCAGCCTCTGTGCGCGGCCTGCGCGTCGGCTACTTCCCCAAGTGGATGAACGAGCCGCCCGCAACCGATGTCGATCGCGCCGCGCTGGAAACTGCGCGCAAGCTGGGCATGGTGCCCGTAGAGGTCTCGCTGCCCGACTGGCCCTATGGCGACCTCAACATCATCCTGTTTGCTGAGGCTGCCGCAGCGTTTGACAAAATCACCCTCGACAACCAGGTCGCAACCATGAAGATGCAGACGCCCGACGCCTGGCCCAACAGCTTTCGCCAGGCGCGCTTCCTGTCGGCGGTTGACTACGTACAGTGCGACCGCTTCCGCCGCAAGGTTGCAGCCGAGATGGCGCGTGTGTTCTCAGATATCGACCTGCTGCTGGTGCCGTCTCTGCGCGACGAAACCCTCACCATCACCAACTTCACCGGGCAGCCGTCGCTCACCCTGCGCGCGGGCTTTGTGGAGGTCTCCGAGGCGCGCAGCGACTGGGCGCCCAACCCAGCCATGCCGTTGCCCAGGTTCATTCCGCCGCGCCGCGTTCCGCAGGGAGTCACGCTGATGGCGCCGGCCTTTGAAGAAGGACGGCTCGGTACTGCCGGCATCGCGCTGGAGCGGGCCTTCGGTGTCGCTGCGGAACGGCCCGCAGGCTTCTAACATTTCCGCGCACGCAACAAGGCCCGGCGTTTCCAGCCGGGCCTTTATCGTTCTTGCAATTCGCTACCAGCTCGCACAGCTCAACCCCTTACCGGCACGCCAAGTTCGCGATTCTGCGCTTCCGCAATGAATGCCTCCGCGTTCTTCACGCCACACTCAATGCCGCGGAACTCCATCATCTTCGTATGCAGCGGCCAGAACATTGTCGCCGGAAGCTGGCTCTTATGCGCGAAGCACGCGTCGTGCTTGATCGCGAGCGTCGCGTCGATGTCCACGTAATTGGTCGGATGAAAATTCTGCGTCTGCTCGCCCGCGTCCACCTCGTAGTAGTAGAGGTCGAACTGCTTGCCGCCCGTGAGCCATGCGTCATAGGTCAGCAGGGAAGTCGCCCGGTGGTCGCGATGCGAGTCGACCGGCCATTGCGTAAACACAATGTCCGGTTGCTCGGCGTCCAGCAGCTTGCGGAACTCCGCGTAGCGCGTGTTGTTCACAAATGTGTCGCCGTCAATCTGCCCGGCAAACACCGGCTTCGCCTTCAGAATCGCGCAGGCCTTCTCAGCCTCGGCGGTGCGAATCCGTGCCGCTTCGGCATGTGTCTTGCCCGGAATTCCCGCTTCGCCGCGCGTCAAATAAATAATCGTCACGCTGTGTCCCTCGCCGGTGTAGCGCGCAATCGTGCCGCCGCAGCCCGTCTCCGGATCGTCCGGGTGAGCCCCCGCCACCACAATCTTCAGCTTGCACCCATTGTCTTTCGCCTCTGCCCCCAGCGCCGGAAGCCCCGCTCCCAGCGCTCCCGCCAGCAGCGACGACCGCCCCAGCAACTCTCTCCGTGTAATCCGTCCCACTCGTTTCTCCATTCAGCACTTGCAGTATGTGGCGTAGTCACAGAAGCGATTACTCGGGTCTGCGATGTAACCATTATCAACCTCGCGCAGGGTATGCTTCACCCGTATTGATTGCGATATCATCGTCACAAGTGGCCCTGTAGCTCAGGTGGATAGAGCAACGGTTTCCTAAACCGCAGGTCGGAAGTTCGAGTCTTCCCAGGGTCACCATAAA